>Ga0302324_100001189_pt1 | contig 64105 bp, 57 predicted proteins | sample Palsa_T0_1_FD_201949 | JGI IMG/M metagenome (GOLD analysis project Ga0302324, IMG submission 201949) | Peat permafrost microbial communities from Stordalen Mire near Abisko, Sweden - Palsa_T0_1 | ecosystem: Environmental > Terrestrial > Soil > Palsa > Peat permafrost | place: Sweden: Abisko...
TCCGAGCTCGATCAGTTCGCCGGACGGGTCGCACACGACGTGCTCAGTCCCCTGATGAACGTCACCCTCGCGCTGCACATCGTCGGCAAGCGCCTGCCCCCGGAGGATCCGGCTCAGCGCGCAGGGACCCGGGCGAACCGGGCGCTCTCGCGCGTGCGTCGAATGGTCGAGGGGCTCCTCGAGCTCGCGCGCGCGGGCGCCGGGGCGAAGTCGGGGTCGTCTTGCGACATCGTCGAGGTGGTCGGCGACGTCGTCGAGGGTACCCACGCTGAGGCCGAGGCGAGAGGGATCAACGTCGACGTGGCGTCGCTCGAGGAAGCGAACGCCGCGTGCTCTGCCGGCGTCCTCACGAGCGTCGTGCAAAACCTCGTTCGCAACGCGATCAAGTACATGGAAGATGGAGAGCGCAAAAGGATCACGATCCGCGCTGGTGCTTCGAGCGACCGCGTGTGGCTCGAGGTCGAGGACACCGGACCGGGAATCGCACCCGGCGCGCTCCGGAGCATCTTCGAGCCGTTCGTGCGGGCCACGACCGTGGGCGAGGGCGCGGGCCTGGGACTGGCGACCGTCAAGCGTCTCGTCGAGGCGCACGGAGGATGTGTCGGATGCCGTTCGCGCCTGGGCGAGGGAAGCCTCTTCCGCGTCGATTTGCCGCAGGTCAGGACGGCCACGGCCGATGCCCGCGAGCTCGAGAGGTCAAGCTCACCTCATGATGAACTCTCGGGGTGATCGAAGACGACCGTCCTGGCGCGGTCCGGCATGGGCGATGCTACGCAGCCACCGCGAGACGGAGGTCTCCACCATGACATACGCCACTCATTCACGGGGCATCGTCGGTGCTGTAGCTCCCGCTGCGATAGCCTTGCTCCTCGGTGCCTGCAGCAACGAAAAGCAGATGCACGCGGCCGCTCCGCCGCCGCCCGAGGCTCCCGGGCAGACGAGCATGCAAGCCAGGGCGCAAGTTCCCAACACGCCCACCGCCTCGAACGTCATGATTTCCGAGGAGGTGCTGCGGGCTTGCCATATCGCCGATAGCGACGCCTACTTTCGGTTCGACTCGTCGCAGTTGACGGGATTCGACCAGGCGCCGCTGGGCGCGCTGGCGGTGTGCTTCACCAGCGGATCCATGGCGGGCCGCAAGCTGGGGCTCATTGGCCACGCCGACCCGCGCGGGAGGCCCGACTACAACATGACCCTCGGCCAGTCACGAGCCGACGGCGTAGGAGGATACCTCGTTGCCCACGGCATGAAGCAGGGCAACGTGTCGACGACCTCCCGCGGCGCGTTGGACGCCACCGGCCTGGACGAGACCGGTTGGGCTCATGACCGGCGCGTGGACGTCATGCTGCAGAGGTGACAACGCAACATGTCGCAAAATCCAACTTCCGGTCGCGCTACTCCTTGGCTCGGCGCGACCAACGTTCGAGCTTGCGGTAGAGCGTCGTCCGATCGAGTCCGAGGATCTGAGCCGCCTGCCTCTTGTTGCCCCCGACCGCCTGCATCACTCGTTCGACGTAGCGCCGCTCCACCTCCGCCAAGGACACTAGCTCGGACGGATCGTTGGCTGCGATGAGCACGTGGGATGGCGAATACTCGCGCACCTGGGCCGGCAGGTCTTCCATCACCACGTCCTCGAATCTTGCGAGGGCCACCCGCGCGCTCGAGGCAGTTGCGTAGCTCGCGAACATTGCCGGGCCACGCATAGGCCATCAGACGTTCGGCGACCGGCGGAGACAAACCCCGCAAGGGCTTGCCGTGCTGACGCGCGAACTGCTCGAGGAAGATCTCGAGCCTCGAGGGTCCGCAGGAGCTTGGCCTGCATGTCGAGCGGCATTTCGCCCAGCTCATCGAGGAAGAGCGTTCCCCGGTGCGCCTGGACGAAGAGCCCTATGCGGTCCGTTCGCGCGTCGGTGAACGCGCCCCGGAGGTGCCCGAAGAGCTCGCTCTCGAGGAGGTTCTGCGCGACGGCCGCGCAGTTGATGGTCACCATCGGCGCGTCGCGACGGTGGCTCCGGCGATGAAGGGCCTTTGCTGCGAGCTCCCTGCCCGTCCCGGTCTCACCCGTCACGAGCACGGTCGCATCGGTCGCGGCGATGCGATCGATGAAGCGATAGACCTCCTTCATCGGGCCGCTGCTTCCCACCAGCTCTTCGAAGCTCCTCGACTCTGCCTGCCGCAGCCGCTTCACCTCCTCCCGCAAACGCCGGTGAGCTGCCGCGCGCTCGACCGCGATTGCGAGCTGCTCCAGGTCGAACGGCTTGGTCAGAAAGTCGAAGGCACCGGCTCGGAGCGTCGCGACCGCGGTCTCCATCGAGCCGAACGCCGTGACCACGATGACCGGAACGTCCGGGCGGTTCTGGACGACGCGCCGGCACAGGTCGACGCCGTTCATCCCGCGCATGTTCAGGTCCGTGACCAGGACGTCGAAGTCGTCGCCACCGGCCAGCATCGAGAACGCATCGTCGGCGCTCGTCACGCCCATCGCCGCCAACCCTCGCGCGGTGAGGTCATCGCTCATCGCGTCGAGCATGGGCTTCTCGTCGTCGACGACGAGCACGCGGGTCACGCTCGACCTCGCTCCGGCAGCCACACCGTCCCTTCGCCCGGATGACTGACCACATCGACCCAGCCACCGTGGTCCTTCACGATACCGTAGGCCACTGAGAGGCCCAGCCCGGTACCCTCCCCGACGTCCTTGGTCGTGTAGAAGGGCTCGAAGATACGCGTCAGGGCCTCCGTGGAGATTCCGGTTCCACGATCGCGCACCTCGATGCGCGCGCATGCCTGCTCCGCGCGGCCGTCCTCTGCCGGCGGCATCGCTGTGCCGCGACCAACGACGATGGTGACCGCCTGTCCCGGCGCGCTCGCATGAACCGCGTTCATGGCCAAGTTGAGCACCACCTTTACCATCTGCTCCGCGTCGACCGGGCACGGGATCGGCTCTAGACCTCCAGTCACCTCCAGCGAGACCGAGCGCGTCCGTGCGATGGGGTCGAGCAACGTCACGGCGTTGGTGACGAGACTGCGCAGCTCGACCTCCGTCGGCTTCAGCTCCCGCCTTCGAGCAAAGTCCAGCAGCTGCCGGATGAGCTTCGTCATTCGCTCGACCTGCTCGACGATGATGCGCGCCTTGTCGCGGACCTTTTCCGGCGCGTCGCCGCTCGTCAATTGCTTGGCGCGCGCCTGGACGACGTTGAGCGGTGTCCCCAGCTCGTGCGCGAGGCCCGCCGCGAGCCGGCCCACGGTCGCCAACCGGTCCGCGTGCCGGAGCTGGGCAAGAGCCTGCGTCTTGGCGTCCGCCTGGGCGCGCTCGCTTCGCTGCAGTTCACTGAGGCGGTCGCACATCCGGTTCATCTCGCGCGCCACGGCGGAGATCTCGTCGTGGCGTCGCGTGTCGATGCGGTGGGACAGGTCCCCTTCTCCGACCCGGCGGGCCTGCGTCACGAGCTCCGACAGAGGGCGCCCTATCAGCGCCATACCGAGGAGCGTCGTGACCAGCGCCGACACCACGGCGACAGCGAGCGCCGTCAGGGCCGCGTTCCGGACGACGCTGCGCCGGACCTGTCCGTGACCGACGAGAGAGCGCGAGACCTCCATGGCCACGAGCGATGGGCTGGTCACATTGAGCCGGACGTAGGTGAAAATGCGGCCGACACCCTGGTAGCGGTGGTCGACGACGACGACATCCTCACCCGGCACGAGCGCGCCCAGGGCGGAGACATCGACGCGCGGGCGCTTCGCGGCCGGAGCGCGGGCATCCAGGGAAACGCAGCGGATGTCCAGATTGCCGAGCCGCTGCTGCTCCTCCTGGATGACCTCGAGGGCGCGGTCTTCACCGTCGTGCAGCCACACGTCGCGGATGGCCGGGCGAAGCGCGTGCGCCGTCGACGTCTCGTATTCCACGATGTCCGATTCGGTTCGCGTGAGCTCATCGCGCACCTCGACCGTGGCCACCACCGCGACGGCCGCGACGATGAAGCACGAGAGGGCCAACGTGAACTTGCCGGCAATCGTCATGCTTCTTCGAGCCGCCATGAAAATATGGGACGAGGCACGGCTTCTGCAATACCACTTCCCGTGAATCGAAATGCGACGCCGCAAGCGCCTCTCGTGCCGGCCGAGCGCGTCGGCCCATTTCGGGTCGTGCTCGCCGAGGACGACGCCGAGATGCGTAGCTTGGTCGCCGACGCGTTGCGCGCCGACGGCTACGACGTGGTCGAGCTGGCGGACGGCGGCCGCCTCCTGGTGGACATGGCCGAGCGTCTCAAGGGCGGCGGAGCCGGCGACTCGCTCGACCTGCTCGTGTCGGACATCCGTATGCCCATCTGCAGCGGGCTGCAGATCCTCGCCGCCTTGCGCGATGCGCACTGGAGGACGCCGGTGATCCTGATGACCGCGTTCGGCGACGAGGCGACGCGCCGGCAGGCCGAGAGCCTTGCAGCGGTCCTGCTCGACAAGCCGTTTGACCTGGACGATCTGCGGAAGACGGCCGCGAATCTCTTGCCGCGCGATCGGCCGCGATAGAGGGGCGACGGCCAGCTCGCCCTGATGCGGGCCTCACTTCGCTCCGAGCTCCGCTCGCGCATCCAGGGGGCTCAGAAGAATCACGTAGTCGGCCAGGATCCGCTCCGCCTCGTGGAGAACGACACCCCCCGCCCACGACTGTCCTTTCGCGACCTCGTCCAGGTCGCCCGTTGTGGGGGAGTGAACGGCGGAGGATGCCCTGTCCTCCACGTTCGTCGCCACGACGGGTGGCGGCAAGCCCGGGGACGAGGCGTTCTCGAGGGTGATCTCGTACGTTGTCGGCCGGTTCGCGCCAAGCGCTCGGTCCTCTTGCTCGCGCTCCGCGTGACGCGCCTTGTCCTGCATCTGCTCCCGGCGCCGTTCCGGCTCGTTCAGCGAAACGGACTTCGTGGCCACGGTCCGCTGGATGCGCGCGATGTCGCCTTCCAGGTACGCGAAATCCTTCTCCGCGGCGACCCGTCGCCTGGACTTCTCCCGCATCTCGGCCACATAGGGTGCGACACGGTTCAGATGTTCGTAGGATGCGGATGGCACGACGTCCCACGGCAGTGGGTCCTTCAGGGCTGACTCGCTCACGTCGCTGACGTCGCTCGTGGACGGAAGGACGATGTCGGAAGCCACGCCGCGGAGCTGCGTCGAGGCGCCGCTCGGCCGGTAGAACTTGCTGATCGTAACCTTGAGGGCACCCGGATCGTAAGAGTGCGCGAGGCCCATCTTGTCCATGATGCGCGCGAGGGGCAGGATATTTTGCACCGTCCCCTTGCCGAAGGTCGAGGGATCGCCCACGACGAGCGCGCGTCCGTAGTCCTGCAGGGCGCCCGCCAGGATCTCCGTGGCGGACGCGCTGAAGCGACTGGTCAGGACGACGAGAGGCCCGTCGTAGAGCACGGCGGGATCCTTGTCCGTGCCCACCTCGATGGCGCCCGCCTGATCCTTCGTCTGCACCACCGGACCCTGGCGAATGAAGAGACCCGTCAGCGAGATGGCCTCGTCGAGCGAGCCGCCGCCGTTCTGTCGCACATCGAGCACGACGCCCTCGACGTCCTCGGCCTTCAGCTTGGCCAGCAACCGTGCGACGTCCGCGGTCGCGCTGCGGTGCCCGGCTGCCTCCGGACCGCCGATGTCGGCGTAGAACGAAGGCAGGTCGATGACGCCCAGTCGAAGGGTCGTGCCCTTACCGGTGGGCACGTCCACGATGCGGGCCTTGGCTTCCTGATCCTCGAGCTTCACCTGGTCGCGCACGATGGATGCCGTCCTGGGGAGAGACCCGTCCGCGGCGCCAGCCGGGAGGATCTTCAACGTCACGGTCGATCCCTTCGGACCGCGAATGAGCTCCACCGTGCGCGAGAGCGGGAGGTTCGCGACGTCGACCGGTTCCTTGCCGGCTTGCGCTACGGCGACGATTCGATCGCCCACCTTCAGCAGGCCACTTCGCGCGGCTGGGCCCCCGGCCACGACGTTCTGAATCTTGCAGTAGCCGTCGGCATTCTCCAGGGTCGCGCCGATGCCGAACAGCGAGAGGCTCAGGGCGATGGAGAGGCTCTCCATCTGCTCGTGCCCCAGGTAGTCCGAATGAGGGTCGTAGACGTGGGCGAGCGCGTCCAGGTAGACCGCCAGCACCTCGTCCGGCGCGAAAGCCTTCATCGTCCGGAGCTGCTGAGCGTACCGGTGCGTCAGCGTCGTCACGATCCGCTCCGGATGCTGGTCGGCGAGTTTCTCCTCCAGGTACTCCGCCCGGAGCTGCTGAAGCCAGAGCGCGTGGGCCGCGGCGATGTCGCGAGGCCGCTGCGCGTGCTCGCGGTCGAAGGAGTAGACATCCTGCCCGTTGAAGTCGAACGTCGTGGTTCGCAGCGTGTCGGCGACGTAGGAGGCGCGCTGCTCCATCCGCTCGAGGTACCGGGCGAAGATGGCCTGGGCCGCCTGGGTATCCCCGGCCCGGCGGGTGGCCTGCGCCAGCGTCGCGCGGTACGCCGCGAACTCGTCCGCGTCCGACTGCAGAAAGAGCGACCGGCTTCCGTCCAAGGAATCCAGGTACCGGTCGAGCAGGGTGGCGGCCAGCGCGCTGTCGAAGGGGTGGTGCGCGAACTGCGAATGCTCCAGGACGCCAGTGGTGAGTCGCGTGATGTTGGCTTCCGTCGTGCGCGCGTCGGACGGGGCGGCGGCCGACCGACCGCCGAGCCCGGTGCAGGCGAGTACGGCCGCGACACTGAGCGCGACGAGAGGAGTGGCGAACTTTCGAAAGTACCTGGACACTCCGCGTTTCATGGACATCTCCGGGTGCGACGCACGAGGTGGCACGCTTGGGCCGCAAGAGCTCGACGTCACACGACTGGTCCTACCCTGGGTACCCCCTATGACCCGCGCCTTGCGGCGGGATTACAAGCCTGAAACCTTGTCGCCACCGACGTCACGATGTCTCACGCCCGCCTTGCCTCCGTTCTTGACCTCGTACATCAGCCCATCGGCGACTCCCACCATCTCGTCGAGCGATCGGCGTGGCGCGTGGAAGGTCGCGGCGCCCACGCCGAAGGTGATCGGCCATCCGCGCGCCGCCATCGCCCCGGTGAGCATCGAGACGATGCGGCCCACCGCACTCTCCGCGGCCCGATAGGTCGTGTCCGGCAGCAGGAGTCCGAACTCGTCGCCACCCAGTCGCGAAGCGACGTCCATGGCTCGACTGGCCTTCAGCGAGCGCCCGACAGCCACCAGCACCTCGTCGCCCTCGGCGTGTCCGCGCCGATCGTTCAACTCCTTGAAGCCGTCGAGATCGAGGTGCACGAGTGTGAGGGAGGAGCCCGTCCTCTTCGAGCGCTCGATCTCGCGTTCCGCCATGCGCCGGAAGCCGCGCCGATTGTAGAGACCTGTCAACGGATCGGTCTGCGCCAGCTCGCGCAGACGCACCTGCAACACGTGGATATGCGCGAGGAGGGCCGCTGCGGCGAGATAAACGGCGAGCCGGACCGTCGCATCGCTGATGACGAAGGTCCGATGCGTTCGCGCGAGTCCAAAGGCGACGTCGTAGTAGGTGGTGACACACACGCTCAGAACGCTCACGAGAAGCCGGCTCTTCTGCCCAGCAGCCATGCCGCGGCGCCCACTGGGAGGAGATAGAGGGCGCGTAGAGTGAAATCGAGCCCGGTGGCCGCGTCCGCGACGACCTTCGCCACGAAGAGCGTCGAGAGAGCAAGCGCCCTTGCCCAGACCTGCATCGCTTCGAGCCACTCGAGCCATCGGACCACCCTTTTCACCGTTCTCGATTGTCCAAGGAGCACTCGAGCATCACCCTACCAGGTCTCTCCGGCCGAGCCCCGAAGGCTGGGTGCCAAGCACCCTGCATGGGGTGAGACATCACCTGAGGTTGGAGGTGCCTTTCCAGCGCTGATCCTCGATGCTGAGCGACCCGTTTCCGAAGAAGTACTTGATGGAGAGCCCCGCCTGGACGCCGAAGGGCGCAGTGTAGCCCTGCTGCACGGCAGCGAGCATGCTCGCCTGGACCTCAAGGCGGGGATCTCTGTAGACCGAGGTCGTTGGCTGCGCCTCGTTGATGGCCTGGTTGATCTGCTGCACGTAGACCCACGGAGCCACGATCAGGTTGTCGCGCGCGCCGCAGCTGTTCGCGCAGACCGCGCCGCCTGGAGAGCTCGCGCAGCCATTCGCTCGGACGGAAGATGGGCTGCTCGCCGATGAGCAGGCGAGATAGGCCGTCATGGTGAGGGCTCTCGGAGGCGAAGAAGCACGCCCGCCGGTCGTTCGCACGGGCGGCTTCCACGAAACGAAGAGCCGCGCGAGTCAGCTCTCTCTCGTAGGCGGCGGGCTTCGCGGCGATCAGCGGGCTGCAGGCGGCGACCCAAGCACGGGAGGTGTCGACGTAGGCTACGCAAGCGCCGGTGCCTCCCGGGACGGGCAGATCGAACCAGTGCCGCATGCCCGACTCGACGGCCAGAAAGGACATGGCGTCGCAACCGTGTTCGACCGCGAGAGCGGCGACGATTGTGAGCTCATCAGTCATGCCTCTGGGTCGCGCTCCAGCAAGACCGGGGCCAGCGGGAAAACGCCTCGGCTCCGCCAGGTCTTGGAACGGCCGCCGCTCGGGCTTTGCCTCATGTTGCGGAACACGACAACTTGCCTCGCGCGCACTGCCACCACCGAGCGCTTCGCATGATCCCTTCGAAAGTCGCCCAGGATGCCGCCTGCGACGGGGGCGGATCGGCGACCTCGTGAGGGGGTCAGGAGCTTCGGGGCAGTCTCACTTCGAACGTGGAGCCCGTCCCGACCTCGCTGTGCAAGCGGACCTCGCCGCCATGGGCCTCGACCACGGCCTTCACGAGCGAGAGCCCGAGCCCGAGCCCGCGCTCGGTCCTGCTGTGGTCGCCCCGGTACAGCCGATCCCACACACGAGGAAGATCTTGGGGGGGGATTCCCATCCCGGTGTCCGCGATGGACACGATCCCCGTCTCCCCATCGCTCGCCACCGTGACCTCGACGCGGCCGCCGGGAGCGGTGTACTTGACGGCGTTGTCGATCAGATTGGCGCATACCTGGCGGATGCGAGCCGGATCCACGAAGACCAGGACTCCCGGTGCGAGGCGCGTGACGATGTGCACTCCGCGCTCGCTCGACACCAGATCGTAGAGGTCGATGGCTTCCCGCGCCATGGCCGCGAGATCTTCGGTGGACTTGTGGAGCCGCATCGAGCCCGTCTCGGCTCCAGTGATGTCCATCAGCGTGGTCAGCATTCCGAGGACACGGTCGGACTCCTCGATGGCCTCGGCCAGCGCCTCGCGGGCATGCGCCGCGTCCCCGCCTTCGTGCAAGGCTAGCTCGGCGCCCGCGCGCAGCCGCGTCAGAGGAGTCCTGAGGTCGTGGGCGACGTTGTCCAGCGACTCCTTCATCGCACGCACGAGCGACTCGTTGCGCTCGAGCATGCGATTGAAGAGAGCGCCCAGCCGATCGAGACCATCGACCGTTCCCCGCGTTTGAACACGGAGTCCCAGGTCGCCGGAGTCGATGATGTCTTGTGTGGCTCGCGCGAGATCACCGATCGGGCGGAGCGCACGGCGCGTGATCACCAAGGCGCCGAGGACGGTGAAGACGAGGCCGCAGGCGAGCATGAGCAGCGACGCGGTGCGTGCCTGACCCCACAGGCGAGGCGCAGATTCGTCGTGCAGCACGATCGCCAGCTGCCGGCCCTGCGACACGGAGACCGCTGCGACGTGCCATCCCTCCGGTGCCCGCGGCGTCGCGAGGTGGGTCAGTCCCTTGTCGGTGAGCGTGGCTGCGACGCGGTTCGAGGCCTCATCGGATGACGCACGGAAGATCTCGACGTTGCGTTCGTCGCTCACGCGGACGGCCACGCTGGGTTGCGGGTCCGCGCGACAATCGAACATGGCGCGTAGCGCGTCGGTTCCCCCGGTCTCGAGGGCATGCCGGTAGCGGTCGAGAGCGCCCTCGGTCGATCGCTGCCCCTCGTCCTCCGACCACGCATGGACGGTCAGCGGGACAATCGCCGCCAGCGCCACGTAAGAGGTCAGCGTGACCAGGATGTACCAGGCGCCGAGGCGCAGACCGAGGGTGCGCCAGGCGCGCGCCGGCGGCGCCCCGTCTCTACGCTTCGGCGCGGAGGACATACCCGACGCCGCGAATCGTATGAATGAGCTTGCCCGGGAAGTCTCGGTCGATCTTTGAGCGGAGGCGGCTCATCAGGACGTCGACGACGTTGGTCTGGGGATCGAAGTGGTAGTCCCAGACGTGCTGCAGGATCATCGTCTTCGACAGTACGCGATCGGCGTTGCGCATGAAGTATTCGAGGAGCATGAACTCCTTGACCTGAAGATCGATCGACCGCCCGGCTCGCTGCGCTCTCCGCGCGATCAGATCGAGCGAGAGGTCGCCAAACTCGAGGCGCGTGGCGGGCTCGGCTCTGGGCGACGCGCGACGCATCAACGCGCCGACGCGCGCCAGGAGCTCGGCGAAGGAGAAAGGCTTCGTCAGATAGTCGTCCGCCCCCGCCTCCAGCCCACGCACGCGATCGTCGACGTCGGCCCGCGCGCTCAGGATGATGACCGGGAGAGCGCTCTTCTTCTCGCGCAGCGCGCGGATGATCGACAGCCCGTCCTTCCCGGGGAGCATGAGGTCGACGATCGCCAGGTCGGCGGCGGAGTCGCGGGCCAGCGTGAGCCCCTCGTCGCCGGTCCGGGCCCACGACACGACGTGTCCCTCCTGCTTGAGGCCACGGCTCACGAAGCCGCCGATCTTCTCGTCGTCTTCGATGAGCAGCACGTGCATCGCTCTCTCAGCTCCCAGGGCTGGCGACGGGCTCGACGTTGCCGCGGCGAACGCATCCCGTAGTTCCACCGCCGTCGTCCACGTGAACGAAGTCATCATACGGGGATCCGATCACGACGCACCTCCCAGTGATCGCTCGATCGAGGAACACAGGGGAATCAGGTCCGGATTGTCCAGGTGAGCGCGGCCGAAGCGGAGAGCCTCGTCTGCCGCGAGGGCCTCGGCGAGCGGGTCGCCCGTCGACCCCAGGCGCTCCCGGATGTACGGTACGCTCACCTCCTCGGGGCGGATGCCCCAACGCTCGGAGAGACGCGTCTCGATGAGGGTGTGCGCCGCCCGGTAGAACGGAACGGCGTCGCCCTGGGAGGCGGCCCTGCGCATGGTCCGCCGGAGGGCGCGCACCGCTCGCCCCCTGCGAGCAGCGGCAAGGAGCGCGGCGAGCGCGATGAGAAGGACCAAGGGAGAAAGCCAGAACGCGACCCTGACCGGCGCGGCCAGGTGGGGCACGGCGAGCGGCCCCGCGTCGAGCGGCCGGTGGGGTGCCGGTGAGGGCGCGAGTACGGGCGCCGACTCTGCGTCAGGGCCGCCCCTGGCCGGCGCATCCGCGGCGACGGCAGCGCCCTCGACGGTGACCGCCAGCGGCTGCGTTTCGCGAGTGACGTAGCGACTGGAATCGGGGTCGAACGACGTCAACACGACGGCCGGCACGCTCAGATCACCGCCGCGCAGGGGAACGAGGACCTGCTCGAAGATCTTGGCAGCACGTTTTCCCTTCGAAGGCGCCTCGACGCTCGCTTTCGGCGGGTACGTCTTCCAGGTGTCGGAGGTCGCGACCCCCGCGAGGTCGACGCGATCGAGGTCACCGTCCCCGTCGACGACCACCCGAAGGGTCACCGGCTCCGATACGTGGACCCGGGTCGAGGAGAGGGACGCCTTGAGAGTGAACCGCCCGATGGCGCCCGTGAACGACTCCGGCTGGCTGGCTGTGGGAAGGTCGAGCACCTCGATCGGCTTCGCCGTCGATCGCAGCGAGACAGCCTCCTGGTGAAGGCGACCGACGGACCCCATGGATTGCTGCATCGACTGCTGGAAGAAGCGGTTGATGGCGGACATGTCGAAGGGATTGGCGGAGAGCGCCGCGAACGGATCGTCACCGAAGGGGCTGGCCTGCTCCACGGCCGGCGCCGCCTCGCGGTACCGGATCTGCACCGGCAGCTCCGCCGCGATCACCAGGGGAGCTGCGGAAGACGGGGTCACGGTGCCTGTCCAGGTGGCTACCAGCACCGGGTCGCCGCCGATCACCTCGGTGGACTGACGCGGCTCGCGTGAGAGGTCGGAGGTGAAGATGCCGCTGGAGGAGGTGAGCTGCGGGGTACCTTCGAGCGTCACTCCTTCGGCCCCGCGAAAGTAAGCCTGCAAGGTCACGGGGAGCGCCTGACCGACCCACGCCTTGGTGCCCCGGATATCGAGGCGAATGGACGCGTGCGCGGTCTGGCGGGTGGGGGTCGGCGCCTGCGATGTCGAAGCCGGCGTCGTTGCCGCCGGCGCGGCAAAGGCGCTGGGCCCGGCGACCATGGTCAGCGCTACCAGGGCGAGTGCCCCGGCGAGAGTTCGCTTGAGGGTCATCGGTCACCAATCCTTTCGTGGCGAGTCGTCGGAGGGCGGTCCCTCGGCGGTTCCGTGGGTGACGCCTCGTCGCTCCTCGCCTCGGAGAGAGCCGAGCAACGAGCGAGCGTCGCGCGCCGACAGACGGCCCGGCTGCGCCGTGTCCGCGGTCTTTCCCGGCGCGGTGCCGGGAGGTGTCTCGGAAGGCTGTCCGGGCGCCGCAGGCGACGCGCCGGGCGTGGACGGCTTGCCGTTCGGCCCTTGCGAGGCGCCGCTTGGCTGCGGCTGTTTCCCCGCACCCGCCGCTCCGGGCGTCGGGTTCGAGCCGGAGGTTCCACTCTTCGAGTCCTTCTTGTCGCTCTGTGAGCCGGAGGAGTCTTTTTTGTCGTCCTTCGGGTCGTCCTTCTTGGGCTCAGCTTTCTGCTGCTGCTCGAGCTCCTCGAGCTTTCGCTTCACGAAGTCGCGGTTGTACCGCGCGTCGGGGTCCTTCGAATCGAGGGCCATGGCGCCCTCGTAGGCTTCGATCGCCGCCTTCCACCTGGCGATCGTCTGCTCGCGCTCCTCGGGCTTCAGTCCTTCGCCGGATCGATAGAGAACATCGCCGTCGTTGTAGAGCACACGCTCTCGCAGCTTCGGATCGCCCACCGCCAGGGCGCGCTTGAACGCGGCGTCGGCCGCGTCGTACCGACCGGCGCGGTACGCCGCATCCCCGGCGTTGAATGCCAGCCGCGCGTCCTTGGGCTTGCCCGCGCTCTGCTGCTCGAACTCCTTTGCGGCATCGTCGAAGCGGCCCGCCGCATACGCTCTTGCCGCGCTCTCCACCGACGCGTGGGCCAGCGTCGGCGCTCCGAGGACGAGAAGACCCGCTGCCGCGGCGGCGATCGCCCGTAGCGTCGTGCGCGCGCCCTTCGACCTCGGCGAACCTCCGCGCCACCTGCGTCCGAGCAGCGAGTCCAGCACGAACCCGAGAAGCGCCAGACCGAGCGGGACCTCGAACCACTCCGAGTACACGCGATGCGTCCGGGACGAAGCGTCGGAGTGCGTCAGCTTGGCCAGCGACTCGTCGTAGAGGCGGTCGAGCCCTCGACCATCGGGGCCGAGGGGGCGATACGTGCCCTGCGTGGCCTCTGCGATTGTCTCGAGCCCTGCTTCGTCGAGGTGCGATCGGACGGGCGCTCCGTTTTCGTCCCGCACCACGCCGACCGCCGCTCCTCGCGCATCGCGTGCGGGGACCAGCTCACCGGCGACGGTACCGACCCCCACGGCATCGATGGTGATCCCCGCGGCGGCGGCCTGCTTGGCCTCGGCCAGCCCCTGCCCCTCGAGATCCTCGCCATCGGTCAAGAGCACCATCACCTTCTGCCGCCCGGGCTCGGTCGCGAGCGCCTCGGTCGCGACGTCGATCCCCCGTCCGATGTTGGTCCCACCGCGGGCGATGACGGATGTATCGAGCGCGTCGAGCGACTCGAGGAGCGCGCCGTGGTCGAGCGTCATGGGGCTCTGCACGAAAGCGTCGCCCGCGAAGGCCACGAGTCCGATGCGATCCCCCGGAAACCGCTCCACGAGGTCGCGGATCGCGAGCTTGGCGCGCTCGAGACGCGTGGGCTTCACGTCGTCCGCGTCCATGCTCTTGGACGTGTCGACGACGAGGAGAAGGTCCATCCCGTTTCTCTCCAGCGTCTCCCAGCGCATACCCTTCTGCGGTCGCGCGAGCGCGACGAAGCCCATGGCGACGGCGATCGTCGCAACGACGACCCGCAGCCAGCGCCGGCCGCGTGAGGGGGACGCCAGGCGCGGACGCAACCGCGCTCCTTCGAGTAGCGCGAGCGCGCGAGACTTGAGGCGCTCGGCGCGAGCGAGGAGGAAGGCGATCAACACCACGGCGACGAGTCCGATGAATAACCACTGGGGATCCGCGAAATGCATGTTCGTTCTCCGGAGAAGGACGGGGTTCACGGCACGCGACGGAACCGCGTCGCCGACAAGCCGAGCTGAGCGAGGACCAGAAAGAGACCCGGCGCCGCGAGCCAGGCGAACTGCTCGTCGTGGTGGGTGAAGCTCTTGATCGTGCGCGTGGTCTTCTCGAACCGATCGATGTCGGCGTAGACGCTTCGCAGGGATTGCGTATCGGTCGCGCGGTAGAACTTCCCGCCCGTGAGATCGGCGACTTGCTTCATGGCGGCCTCGTCGACGTCGACGCGCGCCGCCACGAGCTGCTGGCGGCCATGGTCGTCGGTGACGGGGACGAGCGCCTCGCCGGTCGAGCCGATGCCGATGGCGTAGATCTTCACGCCGAGCGCCTTGGCGGCTTCCGCGGCGATGGTCGGCTGGACCTTGCCCGCGTTGTTCTGGCCGTCGGTGAGGACGATGAGGACCTTGGACTTGGCATCCTGGGCGTCGAGCCGCCGAACCCCGGCGGCGATCGCCGAGCCGATGGCGGTCCCGTCCCCCAGCTGGTCCGAGTCGAGGCGCGCGAGGTTCTGCAGCACCCAGTCGTGATCGAGGGTGAGGGGGCTGGCCAGGTACGGCTCCCCGGCGAAGGCGACCAGGCCGATGCGGTCGTTCGGGCGCGCCTGCACGAACTGGCTGACGACCTCCTTCGCCGCATCGAGACGGCTGACGGGCTCGGTCCCCGCCGTCGCTCCAGCCATGTCGCGCGCTTGCATGGAGCCGCTGACGTCCATGGCGAGCATGATGTCGACGCCGGAGGCCTGGACCTGCACGTTGTGGTGCTCGATGACGGGCCGGGCCAGTGCGACGACCAGGAGTCCGGCGCCCATCCAGCGCAAGGCAGGGACGAATCGACCCCAGCGCGTGCGACGCGAGGTCGCGACGGCGCGAACGAGGTCCGTACTCGAGTACGTGACGGCGCTGGCTCGACCGTGGCGTGCGAGCCAGACGGCGACGAGCGCAATCGGTGCGAGCAACAGCAGCGCGACCGGATGGACGAAGTGGACGGCCGAGTGGAGAAAGGGGATCATGGGGTCACCGTTTGCGGGTGTGCTGCGGCGCTCGAGGGATGTCGGGACGGCGGGGCAAAGAGTCGTCCGACGAGCTCGCGCGCAACCGCGGTCGACGCGAGAAGGGCGTTCACGTCGAGCCTCGCCTTGGCGAAGCGCGCCAGGTCACAGGTCTCGAGAAGGTCGAGGACGCGAGGGGCCGCGAGCTCGTCGGCGAGAGGGGACTGGGCCCATGACGCCTTCGAGAGCTCGCCCGTCGTCTGCGGAAGTACGTCAGTGCCAAGCCGGGTTGCGAGGGCCCCACGGAGGGTCTCGGCGACGATGTCGGCCCACTCGTGCGAGTGGTCGTCCCGCGCTTGCTGCTCGGCGGCCACGAGTGACTGGAGGGCACGATCGAGCGGGCTGAGCGCCGGGGCCGATCGCGCCCGCCACCAGCGAACGAAGAGAGCGACGGCGAGCGCCCCGAGGGCGGCGAGCGCGATCGCGAGCGGCCAGTGCCACCACGGTGGGATCGGGATCAGGCCACGTATGTCGCGGATGTCTTCGGGGCTCACGACCGCACTCCGCGGGACTTGAAGAACCCGATGAGGGCCCCGAGGTACGGCTGCAACGTGTCGACCTCGAGGAAATCCGCTCCCGCGCCGCGCACGAGCGCGCGAATGTGCTCGTCGGTCTCGCGCATGGCCTTCGCAAGCGCTGTACGTTGGCGCTCACGGCCGGTGTCGATCTCCACGACCTCGCCGGTCTCCGCGTCCTCGAGCGTGAGAAGGCCGACCGGGGGAAGCCCGCGATCGTGCTGGTCTCCCGTCCGGATGCAGACGACATCGTGCTTGCGCGCGAGCCCTGCGAGCTCGAGACGGGCATCCTCCGTATCCCGGGCACCCAGAAGGAAGTCCGAGAGGACGACGAGGACGACGCGCCGATGAAGCCGCTTGCGAAGGGTGCGCAGCGCTTCGCCGAGCTGGGTACCGCGACCCTTCGGCTCGAAGGCGACGAGGTCATGCACCAGACGGCGTGTGTGCGCCCGTCCGCGTGCCGGCGGAATGAACTTCTCCACGGCGTCGGTGAAAAGGAGCAGGCCGACCCGGTGATCGCTGCGAAGCGCTGCGAGCGCCAGCACCCCTGCGATCTCGACGGCCTGCTCGCGCTTCGTCGCCTCACCCGCGCCCTGGGCGCCCGACGCGCTCATGTCCACGACGAAGACGACGGTGAGCTGGCGCTCCTCGCGGTACTTCTTGACGAACGTGCGACCGGTACGCGCCGACGCGTTCCAGTCGATGGCCCGAACGTCGTCGCCGGGCTCGTATTCCCGGAGCTCGTCGAAGTCCATGCCGCGACCCCGGAAGCGCGATTGCACTCCCCCCTGGAAGCAGTCGTTGCTGAGGCGACGCGTCCGGATTTCGATACGGCGCACGTTTTCGGAGATGCGCCCTTCCAGGGACCCCTGCGCCTGGGCGTTCACGGCGACACCACCGTGCCGAGGACCCGACGCACGATCTCGTCCCCGTCGATTCCCTGCGCTTCGGCGTCGAAGCTGACGGTGACGCGGTGGCGAAGCACGTCCGGCGCCAGCGCCTTCACGTCCTCCGGGACGACGTACCCACGGCCCTGCAGGAACGCCCAGCCCCGGGCCGCCAGCGTGAGCGCAATCGTCCCGCGCGGTGACGCGCCCGCACGCACGAGACCACGGATCGGACTGTCCCGCAGCTCCGGCGCCCGTGTTGCAGTGACGATCCGCACGACGTAATCGCGGATGGCGTCGTCCACGTACACTTCGTCGACGACGTGACGCGCGCGCACGATGGCGTCGAGCGTGGTCACCGGAGAGACGGCGAGGCTCGGCCGGCTCACCGCCATGGCGTCCAGGATCGCGCGCTCCTCCGCGAGGCTCGGGTACCGCACGATGACCTTCATCATGAAGCGGTCGATCTGTGCTTCCGGGAGCGGGTAGGTTCCCTCCTGCTCGAGCGGATTCTGTGTGGCGAGGACGAGGAACGGATCGGGAAGCGGGTACGACGCGTCGCCCAGAGTGACCTGTCTCTCTTGCATGGCCTCGAGGAGCGCGCTCTGCACCTTCGCCGGCGCTCGGTTGATCTCGTCGGCGAGCACGAGGTTCGCGAACACCGGACCATGCTTGACCTGAAAGCTGGCCGTGGGTCCGTGGTAGATCGTCGTCCCCGTGATGTCCGAGGGGAGCATGTCCGGCGTGAACTGAATGCGCCCGAATCGCGCTCCATCGATGCAGCCGGCGAGCGTCTTCAGCGCGAGGGTCTTGGCGAGCCCGGGAACTCCCTCGAGGAGGATGTGTCCGTTCGTGAGCAGACCGAGCAGGAGGCGATCGACGAGCGCTCGTTGCCCGACGATGACCCTGCCCATTTCGCGCTGCAGGGAAGCGACCCACGGTGACGCCTCCACCATGCGCTGCTCGAGCTCGCGAATTTCCCGGGCTACGAGCGGACGGGCCGCGGTCGAGACTCCGTTCGTCGGGTCGATGGTCTGGGTGCGTGACATGGCCATGGTTTCCACTCCGTTGTTGGCTCGAACGCCGAGCTGGAAGACAGGGTGGTCGCCGCCCCTTGCGGAGCTCTTGCCCGATCGTGACAACGGTGAAGGGTGGAGACGCTGCTACCGAGCGGGTCCGCCTGCCGCGACCTCCGCGAGGTTGTCGTACCGCCAGATTCGCTCGATCCGCTCGTCCCGGAGCTGGGCGACATCGACGATGTGCAGTCCGACGACATGGTCACGCACCAGCGGCACCCGGCCGATGGGGGCAAGCTGCACACCCGCGATCGAGTATTCGACGACGACGAAGCTCGCGATACCCCACACCTGGCGGACGGTCGTATCGAGTTGACCGATCGCGTGGTCCAAGGCCTCGTAGTACGTCCTGGCGGCGACCTTGCCTCGCAGTGCGTCGCTGCGCTCGGGCGTGAAAACCTCGAGATCGTCGGTCACGAACGACAGATATGACGACTCGTCCCGGGCTTCGAGAGCGTCGAGTTGCGCCCGCACCGTCGCGACGTTGGCCATCTCGACGGGGGTGTGCATCTGTTCGAGCCGCTGCTCCGCCGCAGGCATGCTCGGTCGCGGAAGGTCGACGAGCTCCCTCGGCCCGACGCCGAGCTGCCCCTTGACCACCGCCGTGTCGAAGTAGACGTGAGCATCCGTGATCGTGCCGTCGTCCTTCGTCCAGAGCAGCGTGATCCCGCGGAACGCGACCGGCCTGTGGGTGGCAGCGACCTGCATCCAGTCACGCGCTTGCAGCCCGGTCATCGTCCACTCGACGGCCTGCGCGCTCGCCGTCCGGAAGACGCGAGTCGCGACGATCCGTCGATCCTCGAAGGCACCGAAGAGCATCTCGTGCAGTTCCACAACCCGGTCTCGACCAACCACCGCGTCCGAACCGCAAAAGGAGCCGCTCGCATCCGCATCGAGCTGCGATGCCAGCTGCCTCAGCCGCGGTGTCATGAGGTCCGTCACATAAAGGTCGGCCGCCTCGCGCTCCGCCGGGGTCGCCGCATCCTTCAGCACGCTTCCCTGCCTCGTCGCCGGAAATGCACGCCAGTCCACCGGCGGAGCGGGAGGGACCGCGGCGGTCGGCCGCGAACAGGCGACGATCAGGCTCGCCGCCGCGATCTTGGGGCTCATGGTCCACATGCTCAACCGGCGGCGCTCCGCACGCACGCAGCTCTTCCTGCGCGTGCCGCTGTGGGAGCAACACACTGACGCCAGAGCTGCAAGACGCGTGCTGGGATGTGAGAAGTGGGCTGTCCCTACCACCGTCCGAAGTGACGCCGCGTTCTGCCAAGGTCCAGCAGGCATTTCGCGCCACGATGGTGGGCTCCTTCTCCGAGACCACACGTCGTGCCGAGTACGTGGCTGGCGGCGAGCGGGCATGGTTGCTGCACTCCGCCCTGCTCGCGGAGAGATCGCGACACGGCAACGCCGACTCGTCCCGATCATCCCAACCGCCACGGAGGATTTGCTTCGATGAGGCTCTTCAAGCAGCGCGAGATCGTGAAGCCGGGAAGGAACGCATGAAGGTCGGAATGGTCGGGCTCGGGCGCATGGGGTCGAACATGGTCCGCCGGCTCCTCCGCGCCGGCCACGAATGTGTGGCGTTCGACATTCATCCACAGGCCGCGGGCGATCTGATCAAGGCCGGCGCGAAGGTGAGCGGCTCGCTCGCCGAACTGGTCTCCGAGCTCCAGGCGCCGCGCGCGATCTGGATCATGGTCCCCGCCGCCGTTGTCGAGTCCACTCTGGGCGAGCTCGAGCCGCTTCTCGCCAGGGGCGACATCGTCATCGACGGAGGCAATTCGTACTACCACGACGATATCCGCCGTGCGGAAAGACTCGGCAAGAGCGGCCTCCACTACGTCGACGTCGGCACGTCGGGCGGCGTCTGGGGGTTCGACCGTGGCTATTGCCTGATGATCGGCGGGGAACCCGACGTCGTGAAGAGGCTCGACGGCGTCTTTGCCGCCCTGGCACCTGGGCTCGAAGGCGGGACCACGGCGCCGGGAAGCGCCGACGGCACTCCCCGGCGAGGCTACATCCATTGTGGACCCGCCGGCGCCGGACACTTCGTCAAGATGGTCCACAACGGCATCGAGTACGGCATCATGGCGGCGTACGCCGAAGGACTGAACATTCTCCGGCACGCCAACGCCGGGAGGCAGCCCAAGAGCGCGGCCGATGCCGAGACCGCCCCGCTCCGACACCCCGAGTTCTATCAGTACGAGTTGAATCTCGCCGACGTCGCAGAGACGTGGCGGCACGGCAGCGTCATCGGTTCGTGGCTCCTCGACCTCACGGCGGCCGCGCTAAAGAAGAGCCCCGACCTCGATGGCTTCGCGGGCCACGTGTCCGACTCGGGCGAGGGGCGGTGGACTCTCAAAGCGGCCATCGACGAGGGAGTACCCGCACCGGTCCTGAGCAGCGCGCTGACGCAGCGCTTCGCCTCGCGTGGCGACGAAGACTTCGCCAACAAGCTGCTCTCTGCGATGCGTTACGAGTTCGGCGGACACGAGGAGAAAAAAGGGACCGCGCGTTGAACTCGTCTCGGAAACCCATCATCGCACAGCAGACCCACCTGGCGATCCGCGGGTGGCTTGGCGAGCGAGATGCGAAGCTCGCCCGCGTCGCGTGCATCCTCTACGGCGGATCCGTCAAGCCGGAGAACGCCAAGTCGCTGCTGGCCTGTGCAAACGTGGACGGAGCGCTCATCGGCGGAGTCTGGACGCCGCCTCCTTCGAGGCCATTGTACGGGCCGCGTCCAGTAGACCGGTCGCGCGATCCGGGTAGCACGGATATCTGCAGGCATTGGCCTCCATACACACTCGAAAATACCAACCGAAAGAGAAGGCCTCCCATGATGAATTCCTGGTGGTTGCTATGGCTTGTGTTCATGTTTTTCCTGTTCGTTTCCCCGGTCACCTACGGCTGGGGATACAGAAGATGGGGGCCTCCATACCCGAGTTACTTCCAGCGTCGCCGGCACCTGCAGGCGACGGCTCGCGGAATCCCTGCCGAGGCCGACCACTACCGCTGGGGATGGGGCGGCGACTTCGTCTGGATCATCCTGGTGGTCGGAGCTTGCTGGATGGTGACCGCGTTCTGGTGGCCCTACGGGTACCGCTGAGGACCGAAGCAGAGCTCCAGCGAAGATGACGGCCCCCCAGATCACCTGCTTGTTTCTCGACATCGGCGGGGTGCTGCTCACGGACGGCTGGGACCGCCATGCCCGCAGAAGGGCCGCGAAGGCGTTCGGGCTGGCCCTGGCCCCCATGGAGGAGCGGCATCACCTGACGTTCGAAACGTACGAGGAGGGCAGGCTCACTCTCGAAGAATACCTGGATCTGGTGGTCTTCGACGTGAAGCGGCCGTTCACCCGTGCACAGTTTCGGCGCTTCATGTTCGCTCAGTCCCAGCCTCATCCCGAAATGCTCGCACTCGTGTCTCGCCTCAAGGTGGCACACGGTCTCAAGATCGCGATCGTGAGCAACGAGGGTCGGGAGTTGAACGAGTACCGCAGCCGCAAGTTCAAGCTCGACGAGTTCGTGGACGTCTTCGTATCCTCCAGCTTCGTTCACTGCAGAAAGCCCGACGCGCGCATGTTTGCACTGGCCCTGGATATCGCTCACGTTCCTGCCGACCGCGTGCTCTACCTCGACGACAACGCGATGTTCGTGCACATTGCCAAGGGCCTCGGGATCCGGGGACTCTGCCACACCGGGCCCAGGTCGACGCGCGCGAAGCTGTCGTCGCTCGGTCTTCGAGCCGCGCAATGAACTCCGAGATCCGCGTCCTCGCGATCAACGGTGGCTCCTCGAGCATCAAGTTTGCGGTGTTCGAAGCGGGCGACCCGCCCCACCGGGTCTTGCACGGCGGCATCACGAGCATCGGTCTTCCAGGAGCCTGCTTCCGGGTCGAGAGCTCGAATCCAGCCGAGAGCTTCTCGAGGCCTCTGGCCGGCCCCAACCAAAGCGTGGCAGTCGACGCTCTGATGGACTGGCTCGAGCGACGCAAGGGGTCCGCCGCCGTGGCCGCGGTCGGGCACCGCGTGGTGCACGGCGGCCCGAAATTCGTTCAGCCCCAGCGCGTGACTGCCGCGATGCTGGCGGAGCTACGCCTCCTCAGTCCGATCGACCCGGAGCATCTGCCCGAAGAGATTCTGCTGACCGAGGCCTTTCACCGCACGTTTCCCGGACTGCCCCAGGTGGCGTGCTTCGACACCGCGTTTCATCACGACCTTCCCCGCGTGGCGATGTTGCTGCCAATCCCGCGCCGCTATGAGGCACTCGGGGTGAGGCGGTACGGATTTCATGGTCTATCGTACGCGTATCTGATGGAAGAACTTGCGAGACGGGGAGGGGCCAAGGCGGCGGAAGGCCGGGTCATCCTTGCCCACCTCGGCAGCGGGGCGAGCCTGGCAGCGGTGCACGGGGGCAGACCGGTGGACACGAGCATGAGCTTCAGCCCCTCGTCCGGGGTGCCGATGAGCACCCGCTCCGGCGACCTCGATCCCGGGTTGGTCGGCTATCTCGCACGAACGGAACAGATGACGGCGACGGAATTCAGCGAGATGAGCGGTGCCCGGTCCGGATTGCTGGGCATGTCCGAAACGAGCTCCGACATGCATTCTCTTCTGGGCCGCGAAGCGGGCGACGTGCGGGCTGCGGAGGCCGTTGCCGTCTTCTGCTACCAGGTCAAGAAGTGCGTAGGCTCCTTTGTCGCGGCGCTCGGCGGCCTGGATACTCTCGTCTTCGCAGGAGGCATCGGCGAGAACGCGCCCACCGTGCGTGCCCGGATCTGCGAGGGTCTGGGTTGCCTCGGCGTCGAGCTTGACGAGGCAGGCAATGCTGCCAATAAGGAAGTCATCTCGTCTGCGGCGTCCCGGGTGGCGGTCCGCGTCCTTTGTACGGACGAAGCCGCAACGATTGCCAGAGCGGTGTGTCAAGTACTCGATATCCGATAGCCACAACTACCGAGTCACCGGCGGGCCCCCGGAAGTGCCGAGACCTCCGTGCGACCGGTCCTAGGAGAGAAGAGGAATGCAATCATGACATCCAGAGCGATCAGCTCCGATTTACTGGGGAAGATGGACGCCTATTGGCGGGCCGCCAACTACCTGTCGGTGGGGCAGATTTATCTCTACGACAACCCGCTCCTGAAGATGCCTCTCGAGCTCGCGCACGTGAAGCCGCTGGTCGTGGGCCACTGGGGCACGACGCCGGGCCAGAACTTCATTTATGTGCATCTGAACAGGGTCATCAAGGAGTTCGAGCTGAACATGTTTTACATCGCCGGACCGGGCCACGGTGGTCCCGCGCTGGTCGCCAACACCTACCTGGAGGGGAGCTACAGCGAGATCTACCCGGACATCAGCCAGGACGAGACGGGCATGAAGAAGCTGTTCACCCAGTTCTCCTTCCCCGGCGGTATTTCGAGCCATGTCGCACCGACGACGCCCGGCTCGATCCACGAGGGCGGCGAGCTCGGCTACTCGCTCAGCCACGCCTTTGGCGCAGCGTTCGACAATCCCAGCCTGATCGTCGCCTGCATCATCGGCGATGGTGAAGCGGAGACGGGGCCGCTGGCGACCGCGTGGCACTCCAACAAGTTCCTCGACCCGGTCACCGACGGCGCCGTGCTCCCGATCCTGCACCTCAACGGATACAAGATCAGCAACCCCACCGTCCTAGCCCGCATCGAACGCGAAGAGCTGGAGCAGTTTTTCCGGGGCTGCGGCTGGGACCCGTATTTCGTGGAAGGCCACGAGCCCGAGAAGATGCACGAGCTGATGGCCAGTACGGTCGACAAGGCCATCGAGGCGATTCGCCGGATTCAAGGCGCGGCGCGCGCCAAGGGCAACCTCACTCGGCCGCGCTGGCCGATGATCGTCCTCAGGTCGCCGAAGGGCTGGACGGGGCCGAAGGTCGTCGACGGCCTGCAGATCGAGGGCACGTTCCGAGCGCACCAGGTCCCGCTGCTCGTCGACCAGGAGCACCCCCAGCACGTCCCGCTGCTCGAAGCCTGGATGAAGAGCTACAAAGCCGAGGAGCTGTTCGACGCGAACGGTCGCCTCGACTCTACGCTGGCGGAGCTGGCACCGAAGGGCAATCGCCGCATGGGGTCCAACCCTCACGCCAACGGGGGGATTCTCCTTCGCGACTTGCGCATGCCGGACTTCCACGACCATGCGGTGACGGTGCCCTCTCCAGGGGCCGTTCTGGGCCAGGACACCCTGGTGTTGGGCAAATTCCTGCGCGACGTGGCCAGGCTGAACCAAGATCAGCGAAACTTCCGGGTCTTTGGCCCCGACGAGACCCTCTCCAATCTCCTGGGTGCGGTCTTCGAGGCGACCAACCGGCAGTGGGATGCTCGCGTGCAGGAAAACGACGAATTCCTGGCCCCCGCAGGGCGCGTGCTGGACTCGATGCTGAGCGAGCACCAGTGCGAGGGCTGGCTCGAGGGCTACCTGCTGACCGGGAGGCACGGGCTGTTCAACAGCTACGAAGCCTTCATTCGCATTGTCGATTCGATGTTCAGCCAGCATGCCAAGTGGCTGAAGGTCACGCTCGAGCTGCCCTGGCGCCGGAAGATCGCCTCGCTCAACTATCTACTGGCCTCCCACGTCTGGCAGCAGGACCACAACGGCTTCACGCATCAGGACCCCGGCTTCCTCGACCACGTCATCAACAAAAAGGCCGACATTGTACGCGTCTACCTTCCGCCCGACGCCAACTGCCTCCTGTCGGTGTTCGACCACTGCCTGCGCAGCCGGCACTACGTGAACGTGGTGGTCGCCGGAAAGCACGCGCTACCCCAGTGGCTAACGATGGACGCGGCGGTCGTGCATTGCACGGAGGGCATTGGCATCTGGCAATGGGCCAGCAACGACCAGGGGTCCGAGCCCGATGTCGTCATGGCCTGCGCGGGAGATACCCCCACACTGGAAATTCTCGCTGCCGTGTCCATCCTGCGCGAGCACCTTCCCGACCTGAAGATCCGCGTGGTCAACGTCGTGGACCTGATGAAGCTGCAATCCTCCAGTGAGCACCCTCATGGGCTGAGCGACCTCGACTACGACTCGCTGTTCACCAAGGACAAGCACATCATTTTCGGCTTTCACGGCTACCCGTGGCTGGTCCACCGGCTCACCTATCGCCGGACGAATCGCAATCTGCACGTCCGGGGATACAAGGAAGAGGGCACGATCACGACGGCCTTCGACATGAGGGTCCAGAACGATCTGGACCGGTTCCACCTCGTTCAAGACGTCGTCGATCGCGTACCGCACCTGGGCGCAAAGGGCGCCTACCTCAAGCAGATGGTCAGGGACCGGCTCATCGAGCACAAGCAGTACATCGATAAGCACGGGCAGGATCTTCCTGAGATACGCAACTGGAAGTGGGGCAACCCCTGATGAGCGCGCAAGCCCTGGCGGACATGGCTCGCGCGCTGGTTGCCGGGAGCAGGGGCGTCCTGGCGATGGACGAGAGCAATCCCACGTGCAACTCGCGCTTTGCCGCGCTGGGGATCCCGCAGACCGAGGACGCGCGACACGCCTACCGCGACTGGATCGTGGCCACTCCGGGGCTGAGCGAGTACGTCAGCGGCGCGATCCTCTACGACGAGACGATCCGCCAGCGCACGAAGGCCAGCGCTCCATTTGCCAAGGCCGTCGCCGATGCAGGGATCATTCCAGGCATCAAGGTCGACAAGGGCGCGAAGACGATGGCCGGTCATCCTGGAGAGAAGATCACCGAAGGGCTGGACGGATTGCGGGACCGCCTGGCCGAGTACGCACAAATGGGGGCACGCTTTGCCAAGTGGCGCGCGGTCATCGCCCTGGCCGACGCCATTCCCAGCCGTGGTTGCATCGAGGCCAACGCGCAGGCCTTGGCCCGGTACGCAGCGTTGTGTCAGGAGGCAGGACTCGTCCCCATCGTCGAGCCGGAGGTGCTCATGGACGGCACGCACACGCTGCAGCGCTGCAGCGAGGTGACGGAGGAGGTTCTGCGGGCTGTGTTCGGTCAGCTCTACGAGCAAGGGGTCTCCCTGGAGGGCTTGCTCCTCAAGCCCAACATGGTGCTTCCAGGCTTGACCTGCCCCAGGCAAGAGACCGTCGATCAGGTCGCCGACGCCACGGTGGGATGTCTCCTGCGCGCCGTCCCCGCCGCCGTTCCGGGCATCGTGTTTCTCTCGGGTGGACAGCCCGGCGAGCTCGCGTCGGCGCGGCTGAACGCGATGAATGTGCGCTTCAAGGCGCGATTGCCCTGGGCGCTGGCGTTCTCCTTTGCGCGCGCAATCCAGCAGCCGGCGCTGGAGATCTGGAAAGGCCAGCCGACTCACGTGAGCGCAGCACAGCAAGCCCTGTGTCATCGAGCCCGGTGCAACTCGGCCGCGCGTCGCGGCGAATACGGACCGACGATGGAAGGGGCATGAGCCATGAAAGCCGACTCGCAGCCGCCCGCGAGGCCTTCTTCCTCTCCCGCCAAGCGGAAGGCCCCCGACTCGAAGCCCGGCTCGGCGCCCGACGCCCAGGACGGAATGAAGACCATGCCGGTCCCGGAGCTCCTGACCAAACTGGGCTCGTCGCCAGACGGCCTCGGTGAAGCGGAGGCTCGGAAGAGGCTGGCCCAGTACGGCCCCAACGAGATCGCGGAGAAGAAGATCAATCCGCTGCTGAAGTTCCTGACCTACTTTTGGGGGCCGATTCCGTGGATGATCGAGGCGGCCGTGGTCTTGTCGGCGGTCGCTCGCCACTGGCCGGACTTTGGCATCATCCTCGTTCTGCTCTGCGCCAACGCCGTCGTCGGATTCTTGGAGGAACGGCAGGCCGGAAACGCGATCGCCGCGCTGAAGGCCCGGCTGGCCATCAACGCCAGGGTGAAGCGTGACGGCAAGTGGGTCACCCCCCCGGCGCGAGAGCTCGTGCCGGGCGACGTGATACGCGTGCGCCTCGGTGACATCGTGCCGGCGGACGCGCGGCTGCTGGAGGGCGACACGGTCCAGGTGGACCAGTCCGCCCTGACGGGCGAGTCGCTGCCTGCCGAACGCAAGACGGGCGACGCAGTATTCTCGGGGTCGATCATCCGCCAGGGCGAAATCGGCGCGCTGGTCTACGCCACGGGCGACAAGACCTACTTCGGCAAGACCGCGCAGCTGGTGCAAGGGGCGCACACGGTCAGTCACTTCCAGCGCGCGGTGCTGAAGATCGGCGACTACCTGATCATCCTGGCGGTGTCGCTGGTTGCGGTGATCATCACCTTTGCCATCTTCCGGGGCGACCACATCCTCACCACGCTGCAGTTCGCCCTGGTGCTGACCGTGGCCGCGATCCCCGTGGCGATGCCGACCGTACTGTCGGTGACGATGGCGGTGGGCGCCCGCCTTCTCGCCAGGAAGCAGGCGATCGTGAGCCGCCTGGTCGCCATCGAGGAGCTCGCGGGCGTCGACGTGCTATGCGCCGACAAGACCGGGACCCTGACCCAGAACAAGCTGACCCTGGGCGACCCGTTCAGCGTGAACGATGTTCCACCGGCGCAGGTCATCCTCGCGGCCGCGCTGGCGTCGCGCGCGGACGACAACGACACCATCGATCTGGCCGTCCTCGGGGGCCTGAAGGACGGCGACAAGGCGCTCGAGGGGTATCACGTGGACCACTTCCAGCCGTTCGATCCCGTGCACAAGCGCACCGAGGCCACCGTCAAGGCCCCCGACGGGAAGACCTTCAAGTCGACGAAGGGCGCGCCCCAGATCATCATGAAGCTTTCGGCGAATGCGGACGCGGTGCACCTCGCGGTCGACAAGGCGATCGCCGAGTTCGCAGCGCGCGGCTTTCGCTCGCTCGGCGTCGCACGGGCCGACGGCGACGGAAAGTGGCAGTTTCTCGGTGTGTTGCCGCTGTTCGATCCGCCCCGTGAGGACGCCAAGGCCACCGTCGCGACGGCGAGCCAGATGGGCGTCAAGGTCAAGATGGTCACGGGCGACCAGCTGGCCATCGCCAAGGAGACCGCGAAGAAGCTGGGAATGGGTACCAACATCCTCGATGCGAGCGACCTGGGGGACGTCAAGCGGCAGGAGACTCCCGAGGTCTCGGAGACCATCGAGAAGGCCGACGGCTTCGCCCAGGTATTCCCCGAGCACAAGTTTCACATCGTCGACGTCCTGCAGAAGCGCGGACACATCGTCGGCATGACGGGCGACGGCGTAAACGACGCTCCGGCCCTGAAAAAAGCCGACTGCGGCATCGCCGTCTCCGGCGCGACGGACGCTGCGCGTGCCGCGGCGGCCATAGTCCTGATGACCCCCGGTCTGTCGGTCATCATCGACGCCATCAAGGAGAGCCGCAGGATCTTCCAGCGGATGAACAGCTACGCCATCTACCGCATCGCCGAGACGCTGCGGGTGCTGCTCTTCATGACGCTGGCGATTCTGGTCTTCAACTTCTTCCCGTTGACGGCCGTGATGATCGTGATGTTGGCGCTGCTCAACGACGGCGCCATCCTTTCGATTGCCTATGACAACGTGCACTACAAGGACCAGCCCGAGGCGTGGAACATGCGCACGGTGCTCGGCATCGCGTCGGTGCTGGGCGTCTTCGGAGTGACCTCCGCCTTTGGTCTCTTCTACCTCGGTGAGCGCGTCTTCCATCTGGACCGCGCGCACATCCAGACCCTGATGTACCTGAAGCTGTCGGTCGCCGGGCACCTGACCATCTTCCTCACGCGAACACGGGGGCCGTTCTGGTCCATACGCCCGGCGCGCATTCTGTGGATGGCGGTGCTGGGCACACAAGCCGTGGCGACCCTGATCGCCGTGTACGGCCTCTTCATGACACCGCTCGGCTGGGGCTGGGCTGGGTTCGTGTGGGGCTATGCCGTTGCCTGGGCACTCGTCAATGACCGCGTGAAACTGGCGGCGTACTGGGTTCTGGACCGGGCCGACAGGAAGGCCGACTCGAAGCGTAGGGTGGAACCGAAGGCCGAAACCAAGACGGAGCCCGGACCCGAGGCCAAGACGGAGCCCGGACCCGAGGCCAAGACGGAGCCGAGACCCGAGGCCAAGACGGAACCGACGCCCGACGCAACACCGGCGCTCGTCGAGCGCGTCCATGAGTTCTACGAGGAGCTCGGGCGCGAGGACGTGCGCGCGGTTCAGGACTGGGACAAGAGGCACCAGGCCGGAGAAGCACAGAAAGACCAGTCCACCAAGTGAGCCCGACCGAATGCTCGTCGCGCATCCCGAGCTGTCGGTCGGCGGGCGCGATGCGGAGCCCGCACCCGCATAGGGACCTACTCCGTTCGCGGACGGGTTACGCTTCATCTAACCGACGGGCTCGTTCCAGCAAGAAGCCTGGTCGGCGCTTCGTGTGGGCGACCCCCATAATTTCGATATCGTCGCCCTCGCTGCGAAAGAAGACGACGTACGGGAGCCGGGTCAGGACCTTGCGTCGGTAGCGCCGATCGTCACCGTTCCGGCGAGGCACCGTAAAGCGGCATTCCGCGGCGGCAAGGCACCGCTCCTGATCCTCGCTCCGCGATCGCGCCGTCAAAGCGATGACCGGCAACGGCCCGCACGGCGGTGAAGTCCACCTCATTGAGCCCGGATGGCCGGGCGAGATCGAGTCCCGCCCCGCACTTTCTTGGGGCGGCTAGATGACGTGGCTCCGCCAAATACTAATGTCCTGTCCGGTTGGACTTGGCGCACTCATCGTTAGAATCCAGTCCTCTGCGTCGACCGACGGGATGTTTTCAATTGCAGGGCGCACGTATGGCTGGTACGCATCGCGCGTCCGTCCCGCGATCCGCTCCGGATCGCGCGTTGAGATTCTGCTAAGAAACGAATCGCTCACTCGAACAGCGCCACGAATGCGAGCGCTCTTTCCGCCGTGGTCCGACACGGTTTTCCGGATGTGTCTCGCCCTCGCGACCGCTGGGCTCGTCGGGGTGCCCGTCGCCATGATGCTCTGGGTGCGAACTCCCTACGTCACGAAGCAGGACACCCCGGTGGAGCAACCGGTGGCATTCGACCATCGTCACCACGTGCGTGACGACGGCGTCGACTGCCTCTACTGCCACTACGAGGCGACTCGCTCGAAGTACGCAGGCGTCCCACCGACGGCAGTATGCATGAATTGCCACAGCCAAATCTGGCAGGAGTCTGCGCGCCTGGCCCCGGTTCGCGAGAGCTGGTTCGGGGATCGACCGCTGCGCTGGCAGCGGGTCCACCAGTTGCCGCAGTTCGTGTACTTCGATCACTCGGCTCACGTGTCTCACGGCGTGGGCTGCGCGGAATGCCACGGGCGCGTGGATTTGATGGGGCAAGTGTACGCGGTCGCCCCGCTCACGATGCAGTGGTGCCTGGACTGCCACACGGATCCTGCGCCGCACCTGCGGCCGAAGAGCGAGATCACCAACATGGCGTGGGTTCCCGATGGGCCGCGCCGCGAGATCGGCGGCACCATCCTGCGCGAGCTCAACATCGCTCCGCCGGTGAGCTGCACCGGCTGTCACAGGTAGGAGGCGGCGTGAGCAATTCGGTCTCCCGACGGGTCGTGTTGCAGCTCGTCGGGGCGGGCGCCGCAGCAGTCGGAACGAGCGCATGCAGCCGCGGTCCGCAGGAGCTTATCGTCCCTTATGTGAACCAGCCGCCGGAGGTGACGCCCTCGGTGCCGACCTGGTATGCGACCGTCGCAAGCCTGAGCGGCTACGGCGTCGGGATCCTCGCGGAAAGCCATGAGGGACGGCCCACCAAGCTGGAGGGCAACCCGCGCCACCCGGCGAGCGCCGGCGCCCTGAGCGCGCTGGAGCAGGCGAGCCTGCTCGACGTCTACGATGACACCCGTGCTCGTGCGATAGGCCACGGCGAACTCCCGACCACATGGGCTGCCTTTGCTTCCGCGATCGCCGCTGCGCCTCCGTCGGGCAAGCGGACGCACGTGCTCCTGGAGCCTACGAGCGCCCCACACCTCGTGGAGCTCGTGCAGCGCCTGCGCGCCCGCGGCGATGTGGTCGTGCACTTCGATGCCGCGGTATCTCGTCGCGCGGCTTGGGTTGGGGCCAAGCTCGCGTTCGGCCGGGTGGTCGAGTCGCTGTACGACTTCTCACACGCCGAAGTGGTCTTGTCGCTCGACGCGGACTTTCTGTCCGGCAATTCCGGCGCTCTTTCATGGGCACGTGCCTGGGCGTCTCGCCGTCGCATGAACGGTGCGAGTGACACGATGAGCCGTCTGTACGTCGCGGAGCCCCGCCTGTCTGTGACCGGAATGGCCGCCGACGAGCGCCTGCGCATCCAGGGTCGTCAAGTAGAAGGGATCGCGGCGGACATCCTCGCCGAGCTCCTCTCGCTGAAGGGCGGCGACGACACACCTGCCCCGAGGCGCGCAACACCCTCCCCGTGGGTGCGGGCCGTGGCGCGCGATCTTCACGGAAACGCGGGAGCGAGCCTGGTTCTCGCAGGAGACACGCAGTCACCCGAGGTGCACGCGCTCGCGCACGCAATGAACGAGAGCCTGGGCAACGTCGGGCGCACGGTCACGTACGGCGTGTCGCCCGTCTTCGAGGCGGGAGAGGACTCGCACGAACTCGAGGGCCTGGTCCGCGCCATCGACGCAGGAGAGGTGGCGACGTTGGTCGTCGTGGGCGGCGACCCCGTGTACACTGCGCCTGCGGACCTTGAGCTCGCGCGGCGCTTCGCCGCAATCTCGACGACAGCCTACGTCGGGGTACGCGATACGCGCACGGCCAGGGCGTGCGCCTGGACATGCCCGGAGCTTCACTGGCTCGAAGCGTGGAGCGACGCGCTCGCCTTCGACGGGACTCCCGCCATCGCACAGCCTCTGGTGAGACCGCTTGTTGACGGCCGTAGTGCGGGGCAGGTGCTCGTCGCGATGATAGGGCAGCACGACGCTTCGTCGCGCGATCTGGTGCAAGCGTACTGGCGCGCCCACGCGACAGGAGACTTCGACGTCTTCTGGCGTCAGTCGCTCGTGCACGGCGTCGTATCGACGGGGACTGCGCCGCCGGTCGACGTCGGCGTGGACTGGACCGCCATCTCGCGCATCCTCGCCGCACCGCCCAGGTCCGCGGCGCCTCTCGAGATCGCCTTCTTCGCCGACGCGAAAATGTACGACGGCCGCTTCGGCGACAACGCGTGGCTGCAGGAACTTCCCGATCCCGTCACGAAGCTCACCTGGGACAACGCCGCTCTCGTCAGTCCGGCCACGGCGACGCGCCTGGACGTCGACGACGAGCAAGTCGTGAACATCGAGGTACGCGGGCGCTCGGTCCGCGCACCGGTCCTGGTCGTCCCTGGAATGGCCGACGACGTCGTGGCCATCGCCCTCGGCTACGGCCAAGACGTTCCCGATCGCACCTCTCATGGCGTCGGTTGCAACGCGCATGCGCTCCGCGACTCGCGCGCGGAGTGGTTCGACGACGCCACCTTGCATGTGACGGGAGACAGGCACCCGCTGTCCCTCACGCAGGAGCATGGATCGATGGAGGGCCGGCCCATCGTTCTCTGCCACACCCTGGCCGAATACCGGGCTGACCCGGACTTTGCAAAGCCGATGAACCAGCGACCGGATTCCCTCTACGGGCTCGTGCCCGACGCGCCTCACCAGTGGGGGATGACCATCGACCTCAACGCGTGCACCGGTTGCAGCGCGTGTGTCGTCGCGTGCATGGCGGAGAACAACATTCCCACGGTCGGCAAGGGCGGCGTGCGTCTCGGCCGAGCGATGCACTGGCTCCGCCTCGATCGCTACTACGTCGGCGATCCGCGCGACTCGGGCGCCGTCGTCCAGCCGATGCTCTGCCAGCACTGCGAGAAGGCGCCCTGCGAGTACGTGTGTCCGGTCAACGCCACCGTGCACAGCCACGATGGGCTGAACGAGATGGTCTACAACCGCTGCGTCGGCACACGGTTCTGCTCGAACAACTGCGCGTACAAGGTGCGACGGTTCAACTTCTTCAACTACAACGCGGACAAGCCGGAGTCGCTGGCGCTCGTGATGAATCCGGACGTCACGGTGCGGGCGCGCGGTGTAATGGAGAAGTGCACCTACTGCGTGCAGCGTATTCGCGAAGCGGAGATCGTCGCGCGACGCGACCAACGCCCCATCGCGGACGGCGAGATTGTCACCGCGTGCCAGCAGACGTGCCCGACGGGCGCGATCCATTTCGGAGACATCGCCGATCCGGGGACCCACGTTTCGAGGTCGCGCGAGAGTGGTCGCCTCTACGCGGTCCTGAACGACCTCGGGACGCTCCCGCGCACGCGGTATCTGGCGCGCATCGTCAACCCTAATCCTGATCTGCACCGGACATGAGCACCACGGCTCCCGCGCTCGACCTCATGCACGACGAGCCGACCGGTGGCGAGCCGGTCCTCTTGCGCGGCGGCACCGATCTCGAGCTGACGGACGAGCTTCTTGCCCCGCTCTGGCGGCCCTGGCCGTGGTTCCGGTACGCGCTCGGTGTCACGGGGCTCGGCTCCCTCGCCCTCTTTGCCGCCCTAGGGTACACGGTGACCACCGGCATCGGCCTCTGGGGCAACAACATCCCGGTCGCGTGGGCCTTCGCGATCATCAACTTCGTCTGGTGGATCGGCATCGGCCACGCGGGCACCTTCATCAGCGCGGTCCTTCTGCTCTTCGAGGTTCGCTGGCGCACCTCGATCAACCGCTTCGCCGAGGCGATGACGCTCTTCGCGGTCCTCCAGGCGGGCCTTTTCCCCATCTTCCACATGGGGCGAGCCTGGTTTGCGTACTGGCTCATCCCCTACCCGTCGGAGATGGGCATATGGCCGCAATTTCGGTCGTCACTCCCGTGGGATGTCGTCGCGGTGACGACGTACTTCATCGTGTCGCTCCTGTTCTGGTACTCGGGCCTCATCCCGGACCTGGCGACGGCACGCGACCGCGCCCCCACTCTCCTCAGGCGGCGCCTCTACGGGATCTTTGCTCTCGGCTGGCGCGGCGAGCTCGCCCACTGGCGACACTACCGCATCATGTACCTGGTCATGGGAGGCCTCGCGACGCCGCTCGTGCTCTCGGTGCACACGGACGTCAGCTTCGATTTCGCCATCACGCAGCTGCCGGGCTGGCACTCGTCCATCTTCCCTCCGTACTTCGTGGCGGGGGCCATCTACTCCGGCTTCGCGATGGTGCTGCAGCTGATGATTCCCGCCAGAGCAATCTTCGGTCTGAAGGACGTCATCACGAAGAACCACCTCGACAACATGGCCAAGATGCTCCTCGTGACGGGGTGGATCGTCACCTACACGTACCTCGTCGAGCCTTTCATGGCCTGGTGGAGCAACGACCAGTACGAGATGTACGACCAGCTCATCGACCGCCCGACGGGCTCTTATGCGCCGGTCTTCTGGGGCGTCATCTTCTGCAACTGCATCGTCGTGCAAGCGCTGTGGATGAAGTCGTGGCGTACCAGCGCATGGCGGATCTTCCTGGTGGCGTGCTTCATCCAGCTCGGGATGTGGTCCGAGCGCTTCATGCTCATCGTGACGTCACTGCATCGGGACTTTCTCCCATCGAGCTGGCGCATGTACACGCCGAGCTGGATCGACTGGACCATTCTCGGCGGGACGGTCTTCTTCTTTCTATTCCTGTTTCTTCTCTTTCTGCGCTTCGTGCCGTTCATTCCCATCTCCGAGCTCAAGGAGATGCGTCACGAGGCGCGGCGCCGTCATGCGTAGCGGGGTGATGGCCGAGTTCGAGACGGCGGACGCGCTGCAGGGCGCCTACGAGGAGCTCCGGCGCGAGGGGTACACGCGCCTGGTCACGTGGACGCCGTACGCGATCAAGAGCGTGGTCACGGCGCTGCCCGAGTCGATGGTGCCGTGGATCATGCTGGCCTCAGGTCTTTTCGGCGGGGGCGCTGGGTATCTCATTCAGTGGTGGATCAACGTGCGTGCCCTCCCGATCGATGTGGGAGGTCGGCCCCTTCATTCGGCGCCGGCGTTCATTCCCATCGCCTTCGAATCGGCGGTGCTCGCCGCGGCGTTGACCGGGTTTGTCGCGATGCTGGCGCTCAGTGGGTTGCCGCGACTGCATCATCCCGTGTTCGAAGTAGAGGGATTCGAGCGCGCATCGGTGGACCGCTTCTGGCTCGGCGTGGACCAGGCCGATGCCCACTTCGACGAACGCGTGAGCGAGCTGCTTGCGAGGCTCGGCGCGCTTCGCTGTGCACGCCTGGGAGGGCCGCAGTGAACCTCTCGCATTTCCTCCTTCTGGCGGCCGCGTCGCTTCTGGGTGCATGCCGCACGGACCAGACACTCGTGACCCCAGACCCTCACCTCGAGCGCATGTTGAAGCAGGAGAAGCGCCTCCCCTACGAGGACGATCCGATGCTCCCGCAGGGAATGGCGATGCAGCGGCCGCCCGACGGGACGCTCCCCGTCGACGCCCCGATGGGTGACCCCTTGATCGTGGAAGGAGTCGCGAACGACCACTGGGCGGAGCGAATCCCCGTCCCCGTCGATCGCGCGATGATCGACGACGGGCGCCGGCAGTTCGACACATTCTGCGCGACCTGCCACGGCGAGCTCGGCGACGGCCACAGCATCGTCGCCGACAAGATGGCGCTGCGAAAGCCTCAGGATCTGCTCGCGGACAGCGTGCGCGCCTACCCCGCGGGCCGTCTGTTCCAGACGATCCGCAAGGGCTACGGCCTGATGTCCTCGTACCGAGTAGAGCTCACGATCCGCGACACGTGGAGCGTCGTGGCGTACGTCCGCGCGCTGCAGCTCGCCGGCGGCGCTCGCGCCGCCGATCTCCCGGCCGACCTGCGAGCCGAGCTCGCGAAGGAGGCGCCATGAACCGGCGCTCGATCGTGCTCTCCGCCCTCGGCTCCGCCGCGGCAGGGGCGGTGCTCCTGGGCGCCGGGCTGGTGGTCGATGCTCGGCGAGCGTGGTTTGCGTACCTCGTCGCCTGGACCTTCGGCGTTACGGTGTGCATCGGTGCGCTTCTCCTGCTCATGGTCGGGCACGCCGCGAAGGCGAGCTGGATGGTAGTGACGCGCCGGGTGACGGAGTCGATCGTGGGCGCGCTTCCCATCTGCCTCGCGCTCTTCGTCCCGCTCTGCTTCGGCCTCGCGAAGCTCTATCCGTGGGTTCTTCATCCGGACGAGCACAAGCGGCACTACCTCAACCCGCCCTTCTTCATTGCTCGCACGGCCATCTATCTGGTCATTTTCATCATCGTCGGCACGCTCCTCCGGCGCTGGTCGCGCCAGAACGACACCCGCCCCAGCATGGGTCTGGTGCGGCGTATGCGGGCGCTGAGCGGAGGCGGCCTGCCGCTGGTCGGCCTCGCGACGACCTGGGCCTCCTTCGACTGGACGATGTCGCTTCAGCCGGAGTGGTACTCGACCGTCTTCGGTCTCTACTTCTTCGCGGGCGCGTTCGTCGGCGCCATCGCGCTCGTCAGCGTGATGATGAACGTGTCCCGCCTGTGGGGTCCCTCGCCGTTGCCCATGACGCCGGACCATGCACAGGCTCTGGGCCGCTTGCTCTTCGCGATGGTCATCTTCTGGGCGTACATGGCTTTCAGCCAGTTGCTCATCTACTGGATCGCAGACATCCCCAAAGAGGTGACCTTCTACGCCCTGCGGATGACCGGATCGTGGACGGCCGTCACATACCTCCTCGTGTTCGGCAACTTCGTCGTGCCGTTCTTCGCGCTCCTCAACCGGCGCTGGAAACGGCACCCCAACTATCTTGCGATCGTCGCCGCGTGGGTGCTCGTCGTGCACTTCGTCGACGTCTACTGGCTGATCCTACCGGTCTACGACCGCGCAGGGGTTCGGCCGAGCTGGCTCGATCTCGGGGCGATCCTCTTCGTCGGCGGCCTCTCCAGCGCATGGATCGCGCGTCGATACCTCGACGCTCCGCCAGTCCCGCTCCACGATCCCGAACTCGCCGAGGGTCTCGGCTACGAGGCGGCCGTATGAGCGCGCACGACTTCGAGGTGCACCAGGAAGAGGACGTCGTCGCCTCGCGCCGCCTCGTGCGTATCGGCGTGGTGAGCGTCGCGGTCGGCGCGATTGGCGTGCTCGTCGCGGGTGTGCTCCTCGCAATCCGCGTGGGCTCGGTGAGGCCGAGCAATGCCGGGGCGACCGGGCCACCACCCGCCCCGCGCGAGATCTCCCAGGTGGAGCAGACGCCCATATGGAACACGCGCGTGGCCTGGGATCTCCGGGACGCACAGCGCCGCGAGCTCGCGGGCTGGGGCTGGGTCGACCGCGACGCTGGCATCGCGCGCATCCCCATCGATCGCGCGATGGACCTCGTCGTGAAGGAGTCGCGATGAACGACCTGCTGAGGCGTCTTCTGAACCTTCCGCCTCAGGCCTCGACGTACGCGCGCGACGTCGACTTCCTTCACTACTTCGTCATCACGACGACGATGCTGGGGGCGACCTTCGTCTTCCTCCTCGCGCTCTACTTTCTCGTGCGCTACCGCCGGCGCACGCCCGGCGAGACCACCGTGCGCGTGGTGACGTCCACGCCGCAGGAGGTCTTCATCATCGGCTCGATCCTGTCGCTGTTTCTCGTTTTCTGGGTCGTCGGAACGCTGCAATACGACCGGATGATGACGCCTCCTCCCGACGCCATGACGGTCTACGTGACTGCCAAACAGTGGATGTGGAAGTTCTCGTACGCCGACGGGCGGTCCTCCATGGACGTACTGACCGTGCCCGAGGGCAAGCCGGTGAGGCTCGTGATGACCTCGCGCGACGTCATCCACAGCTTCTACGTACCGGCGTTCCGGATGAAGCATGACGTCGTGCCGGGTCGCTACTACACGGCATGGTTCGAGGCCAAAGCCCCAGGCACGTACGCCATCGACTGCGCAGAGTACTGCGGCGTGAGCCACTCGAGGATGCTCGGCGAAGTGCACGTCCTCTCTCCGGGCGACTATTCCAGCTGGCTCGATGGACACCCGCCCGCCACGGGAGACCTCGTCGCGGCCGGGCGCGACGTGGCCGCACAGCGCGGGTGCCTCAACTGCCACACGCTCGATGGGCAGCCGCACATCGGTCCCACGTGGGTCGGGCTCTATGGATCCCAGGTAAAGCTCGAGGGGGGACGCACGGTCGCCGCAGACGACGCCTATCTGACGCGATCGATGATGGATCCCCAAGCGGACATCGTCGTCGGCTACAAGAGCGTGATGCCGACCTACCGCGGCGTGCTGGAGGAGCCGGAAGCGGCGGCGCTGGTCGAGCTGATCCGTTCGCTTCAGACCGCGCCGCATGCGCCGAGCATCACGCTTCCGAAGGTGACGACGGAGGGGTCGGCGCTGCCGCAGGAGCCGCTGCCATGACGACGATCGACGCCGGCGTAGTCCCCGTTCCGCGGGAGCTCGCCCCGCGGCGCGAGACGTACCTCAACGTCGCTCACACCGTGAAATCATGGGCGCTGACCACCGACCACAAGCGCATCGGCGTCCTCTATCTCGTCACGACGGTCCTCATGCTCGCCCTCGGCGGCTCCTTCGCGCTCCTCCTGCGCACCCACCTGCTCACACCGGCGGGCGCCCTCATGGACTCGTACGCCTACAACCGCACCTTCACGATGCACGGCATCGTCATGGTGTGGCTCTTCATGATTCCGTCGATCCCGGCGGCATTCGGCAACTTCCTCCTGCCCATCATGATCGGCGCGAAGGACGTGGCCTTCCCGCGATTGAATCTCCTCAGCTACTACATCTACCTGGTCGGTGCCCTCTGGGTGATCATCGCGCTGTGGATGGGCGGCTGCGATACGGGGTGGACCTTCTACACGCCGTACAGCGCGCACTCTCCGAGCGCCGTCGTGCCGACCGTGTTTGGCATCTTCATCCTCGGGTGGTCGACGATTGCCACGGGCGTCAACTTCATCGTCACCGTCCACACGATGCGCGCCAGGGGCGTTACGTGGTTCCGCATGCCACTCTTCGTGTGGGCGATCTACGGCACCAGCGTGATCCAGACGCTGGCGACGCCGGTACTCGCCATCTCGCTGTGCATCGTCGGCATCGACAACTGGTTCGATTGGGGTCTCTTCGACCCGGCGCGAGGCGGCGATCCCGTACTTTACCAGCATCTCTTCTGGTTCTACTCGCACCCGGCCGTCTACATCATGATCCTGCCGGCGATGGGGGTGTTCAGCGAAGTCGTCCCCACGTTCAGCCACAAGAACCCGGCGTCGTACAACGCCATCGCCTACTCCACCCTGGGCATCGCGTTCGTCGGCTTCGCCACCTGGGGGCACCACATGTTCGTGGCCGGCATGTCGCTCTTCGACGCGGCCGCCTTTGGTGTGCTCTCGATGCTGGTTGCCATCTTCAGCGCCATCAAGGTCTTCACCTGGGTGCTGACCATGCGAAGAGGCTCGGTCGTCATCCGCACGCCGATGATCTACTTTCTAGCGTTCCTCTTCCTGTTCGTCTTCGGCGGGATGACCGGCGTCGCGACGGCGACCGAGAGCCTCGACGTCCACTGGCACGACACGTACTTCGTCGTGGCCCACTTTCACTTCATCATGGTCGGCGGAACGCTGACTGCCTGGCTCGCCGCACTCCACTACTGGTTTCCGAAGATCACCGGACGCATGTACTCCGAGCGCTGGGGCACGGTCGCCGCCACACTCGTCTTCGCGGGCTTCTTCATCACGTTCTTCCCGCAGTTTCTCCTCGGCAACGGGGGGATGCCGCGGCGGTACGCCACCTACGCGTCCGCCTACCAGCCACTGCACGTCATCTCGACCGTCGGCTCATGGATCCTCGGGGCATCCATGCTGATGACCCTCGGCTACCTCCTCGTGGCGCTCTTCACCGGCGAGCGCGCCGGAAATAACCCGTGGGACTCGCGCAGCTACGAGTGGTACACGCCGTCGCCCCCGCCGAAGCACAACTTCGAGAAGGAGCCACGCTTCGAGCTCGATCCCTACGATTACACCGTGCCCGCCGAGCGGATGCATGGCTGAGCAGGTCGCCGGCCACTTCGAGAGCCTTCCCAGGCAGGCGCATGCTGCGCGGCTCGGGATGTGGATCTTCCTGGGGACGGAAGTCCTGCTGTTCGCGGGCCTCTTCGTTCTGTACGCCGCGTACCGCACCGAGCATCCCCACGGCTTCGCCGTGGGCGTGGAGAACAACACCGTCGTATGGGGGTCGGTCAACACGGGTGTGCTCCTCGTGAGCAGCTACACGATCGCGCTCGCCGTCCACGAGCTTCGCCGGGGCAAACAGAGAGCGTGCGCTCTGCTGGTAGCGACGACCATCTTTCTCGGGATGTGCTTTCTCGCCATCAAGACGGGCGAATACCTGGAGCACTTCCGCGTGGGCCTCTATCCCGGCGGTGTGGGGACCTTCTACCGTGACCACGGCGAGGCGGGCACGAAGATGTTCTTCACGCTGTACTTCTGCATGACGGGCCTGCATGCCATCCACGTGGTGGTCGGCACCGCAGTCCTGGCTTTTCTCCTGACGAAGGTGCTCCGCCGACAGATCAGCGAGCGCGCGCCCCATCCGCTCGCCATCGGCGCCATCTACTGGCACCTCGTCGACGTGATCTGGATCTTCCTCTGGCCACTCTTCTATCTCATTCCCGGGGGCAACCCATGAGCGAGGCCACCCAAACCCGGGAGACGTCAGCGCGCGGCCTGGCGCTGACGCTCCTCGCGCTGCTAGTCCTCGCCGGGTTCAGCCTGACCATGCGTTTCGTCCACATCGGCGCGGCGAGCTACTTCGTGGGCCTCGGTGTCGCCGCGATCAAGGCCGCCCTCGTCGTCGTCTTCTTCATGGAGATCCTCGTCGAGAAGGTCACCGTGCGGCTCGCGTTCGCAGTGTGCCTATCCCTTTTCGCTTTGCTCATCGCCCTCGTCCTTGCGGACGTGCTCACGAGATCGGTCCCACCGTTGCAGAATCCGCCGGGAAGCGCGCAGCGCTACCGGGGATAGACGAGCATTTCATGAGAGATGAAGGAGGAGCCGTGACCGAGGTTGAGGCCCGCGATTGCACGCCTGCGCGGCGTGAGCACCTCTTCGCCCCCAATGAGATCGTCGGCGTGAAGCCCGAAAACCTCCGGCAGCGAATTGCCTGGCGGCGCCGAACGGGGAAAGAAGCCCCTTTCCCGCGCTCCATTGTGTCACACGCAAGTGCGCCAGGAAGTCGACCGCCGCGCCCTCTTCCGCGTCCGACGCCGAGCGCGCCGGGCCGCCCACGTCACGGATGCAAGAGAGGAGACGTTTCACTTCGCCTTTGAGGTCGGCGGCGCAGTGAGGTTGCGGCGCTTGCAGGCTCCCATGGGACGCGGATCGCGGACGACTCCGTCTCGGGGTAGGTCTGCGTAAGGGCGTTCCAGCTCTTCTATCAGGGCGCCAGCCTTGCCGAAGTGGTCATCAAGACAGCGCTCCACCCCGAAAAGGTCCGCGAGCTTTATCAGCAGTACTCGACGCCCCTCGGCGCCGAATGTGCCGAAGCCCTCCGTCACGCGACGACGACTCGGTAGGGCTTTATGTCTCAGCGCGAAGCCCGCGCCGCTCGACCGTCCGGCCGAACGAACAGACCAAAGCCCCGTCGCTCGACGACGAGGCGACCGAACAAATCAAACGGCTCGAAGCACTCGTAGAGCTGCGCCGCAAGATGCGGAACGGAGCGCCTCCGGACGGCCAGCAGTGACGCGTGCCCCGGTATCCGATGCCGGTGCGCTTCAGCGGCGCCCTGAACGTGATCGACCCGATGGCGCCGTAGTGGTCAGTCGGCGGCGACGGATGACGACGCCGGGAGCCGTCAGAACACGACGACTCCCTGCGGCCGTGTGCCGAGCGGAAGCGAGAGCTTAACGTCTGGAACGGTCTCCGCGAGCTTGCCGTCGGTGCCGATGGAGAGCCCGTGCAGGACGTTCCCCTGCGGCATGGTAGGGTCCGTCGTGGCGCGCTGACTCAGCACGTAAAGGAACTTGCCATCGGGCGACACGGCCTCCTCGAAGCCCTCGCTGAGCGTCGCCGGGCTGGCGTCGCTCAACGGGGTCCCCGGATCGTCGAGCTGGAGATTCTGGATCTCCATCGGTGCGAGCGCGTTGCTGGCGTCCAGCACCGAGACCGAGTCGTTGGCCGTATCGACCACGTAGAGGAAGGAGCCGCCCGGGCTCACGCGCACCCAGCAGGGACCCGGTCCGGAAAGGTTCGCCGCGGTCACGTAGGTCAGCGCCCCGGTCGCCCCATGGTAGGTGTAGACCCCCACTTGGGAGCGCTGGGTGAAGTCCGCGTAGAGCACCTTCTGCGTCGGGTGAAGAGCCAGCCCGAGCGCCACCGGCGTCCCGGGAGGCGAACCGCCGTCGACGAAGGGAATGGCCATGGGGGTCCCGGGAGCCGGCGTCAGCTTGCCGTCGGCGCCGACGGCGAAGGCGCGGAGCGGCGGCTGCGGAGGAACCGACTCGAGCGGCGCGAGAAAGTCCGAGCCAAAGAGAGCAACTTGCCGTCGGCGGACACCAAGGCGACGGACGGCGACTTGCCCGCGGTCACGGTCGAACCGGCAATCGCGGTCAGGCGGCCTGCTGCTCCCACCGTGAAGGCCGTGTAGTTCGGCGTCCCAGCCGAGGCGTCCTGCGCAGGATCCTCGTCTTGATTCACGACGTAGAGGAAGCTCCCCGAGAGACCCACGCTGACCGGGGAGATGCCTCCGGAAGGGAAGGGGGAGCCGGCCACCGGACTCAACGAGCCGTCCGGGTGGATGTCCAGGACGGCGATGGTGTTGCTGCCGGCGTTGACCGCAAAGAGACGAGTGTGGTCCGGGCTGGCCAGGATTTCCTGGTCGGAGTCGTCGGGACCCAGGCCCTGCGTCGGGTTTCCCACGCCCGTGCCCCCGATGGGGAAGGGGCTCCCGGGAAGGGGTGTGAGCGAACCGTCCGCCGCGCGCGAGAAACCGAGAATGGCGTTCGCACCGGGCGTGATGTCGTTGGTCTCGACGTAGAGCACGCTGGTGGGGATGCCGGCGTCGGCCTGCATGGCCGAGTCGGAAGGCGCCGAATCCATCGTACCGCTGTCCGCCAGCGTCGATCCGGTGTCTCCTGCGGACGTTTCGGCGACGAAGCCAGCTTCGCTACCGCCGGTCGATCGACGACGTTCCGCCGGAGCTGCTGCTGCTGCAGGCCTGGAACGCGAAACCGACCAGACCGGCCGCTGCGGCCATGGAAGTCGATGCGTGGGTACGAAACATGGGGTCTCCCTTCTCGCGCTCCGTGCGGGGCGCAAAGCCGTCGAGCCTCCCCGGTACGAGAGCTCGACGGCCCCGTTACACAGTGGCGCGTCGATTCTCCACGACCGGTCAGGCCGGGTGACGCGCGTGTTCACGAAGGGCTTGCGACGTCAACGTCACTGTCAGCGCGAGGGAGCGGGGCTACGTCCCCCTGGCTGCCGCCGGCCGGCGTCTGCCGCCCGAACGCGGTTCACGTCGTCGGAGGGCCATGGGCGCCGGACGACGAGCACCGACCGATCCGCCAGGTTCGCGACGTTTGCCGCGGTCGTTCCGCGCAGCCGGTCCGACAGCCCCGTGCTTGTGGTCCGCTCCGATCACGACGAGATCCGCGTCGTAGTCCCGCGCAGCGGCGCAGATGGGCAACCATGGGGTCGCCGCGTTTCCCGCCCTCACACCGTCCGCAGCGCTGGAGGAATCTCAGCGAGGGCAAGCTGGTGGGGTTGGTCTCGGCCGCCGAGGTGCGCGGAGTTCCGCCGGCGGAGTGGCGCACGACGACCGTGGGCAAGGTGATGCGCACCGACCCGGCCCCGCGGCGGGGGCGCCCGAAGAGCCGCTGAAACAAGCATTCGACGAACTTTCGCGACGGAACATCGAGCAACTGCCCGTGCTCTACGACGGAAAGGTGGTCGGAATGCTCCATCGGAATGCTCCAGAGGAGCGATGTCGCGCGCTGGCTCGAGTTCGGCTGGGGGCCGCCCAAGACGACATGAGCGACCTCGCCGAAGGGGGTACCCACCGTGCCAGCTCCACCCCCTCTGCGAACCGCCCCTTCGATCCGCGCGCCGTCGCGCGCGCCGGTCGGTCCAGCGAACCAGCAGCGGGCGACGAGCACGGGTAGTCTCGGCACAGTCTCGGCACCCTGCGATGCACCCCGCTTCGACTGTCGTCCTCCTCTTCGCCGCTGCCACCGCGGTCGCCCTGCTGGCACGGCGCCTTCGCATTCCATACACGGTCGGGCTCGTCCTCGCAGGGCTTGCCCTTGGCGCAGCGCATCTGTCTTACGGCGTCCACCTCACCAAGGAGCTTCTCTACGCGGTCTTCCTCCCCGGCCTTCTCTTCGAGGCGGCCTACCACCTCGACTTCGCCGAGTTCCGCGCAAGCTGGCGTGCCATCTTCGCGCTCGCGGTCCCCGGCGTGGCGGCCGGGATCTTCGCGACCGCAGCGCTGCTGGTGGCAAGCTCGCACCTGACGGTGTTCGCTGCCGGCTTCGGATGGAAGCACGCGCTCGTTTTCGCGGCTCTCATCGCCGCGACCGACCCCATCGCGGTCGTGGCGCTGTTCAAGAGCCTCGGCGCGCCGAGGCGGCTGAGCGTCCTGACGGAAGGCGAGAGCCTTGTGAATGACGGCACGGCCATCGTGCTATTCACCATCGTCCTCACCGCCGTGACGAGCGACGCGGGACTCGGTGCGGGGGCGGGCGCGTTCGAGTTCCTGAGGGTCGCGGGTCTCGGGTTCGTGGCGGGCGGGGGGCTCGCCTTGGTGACGTCCCACATCATCAAGCGCGTCAATGATCCCATGATCGAGATCACCCTGACGACCGTGACGGCGTTCGGCTCCTTCGTGCTCGCCGAGAACTTTCACGCCTCCGGCGTCATCGCCACCGTCACGGCTGGAATGGTGTGTGGAAACTACGGCGCCCCGCGAGGAATGAATGCGACGACGCGCTTCGCCGTGGAGTCGTTCTGGGAATATGTCGCGTTCGCCCTCAACTCGCTCGTGTTCTTGCTCATCGGCCTGGAGGTCCGCATGGGCGCCCTCCTCGCCGCGTGGGCCCCAATCGCGATCGCGTTCGTCGCCGTCACGGTGGGGCGCACCGCGGTCGTCTTTGCCGTGTCCGCCATGCTCCGGAAGACGGTCGAGCGCATTCCCTGGCGATGGAGCGTGATGCTCATCTGGGGCGGCCTGCGCGGTGCGCTCTCGATGGTGCTCGCGCTCGCGCTGCCGGACACCTTTCCTCAACGCCAGCTCCTCGTGACCACGACTTTTGGCGTCGTGCTGCTATCGATCGTGGTACAGGGGACGATGGCGGGGCCTCTCTTGCGCGCGCTGGGGCTTTCGGGGAATGCGGGAAAGTGAGCCAGGGTCGTGCTCGGGCCCGCCCCGGCACCCTGGGTCGCACGCTGGCGCCTCTTACTGGGCGACCGGCGCCGACACCAGCTCGTCAAGGTTCGGCTGCAGCGTGATCTCGATGCGCCGGTTCTTCGCACGGTCGTCGGCGGTCTCGTTGCGGGCGATCGGATCGAACTCGCCATAGCCCGCTGCTGACAGGACATGGGGGTCGATGCCGTGAGCCACGAGCAGCTTGACCACCGGTAGGTCGAGGTCAATTGCGAATCCGTCGGCGCGTGTCCCGGTTTCGACGGGCCTCCTCGGCGATATCGATGATGGCAAAAATGGTCGAGCAGGAGGACTACACCCCGGCTGTCCCGGCGCGGGGCAAGTGCACCTCGAACGGCCGAGCCCACGCCAACTTCGCTCCGTAGGCGCACCTCGCCGGCGTGCGCCTCGACGACGGCCTTCACGAGCGATAGCCCCGGCCGAGCCCGCGCTCGGTCCAGCTGGGATCGCGCCGGTACAGCCGCTCCCACACCCGCAGCCGATCTTCCAGCGAAATCCCATACCGGTGTCCGCGAGGGATAGGCATCCCTCAGTCCCATGCCCGGTCGCCGTGACCTCAATGCGCCCCCCGGGAGCGGTGTACTTGAATGGCGTTGTCGATCAGGTTCGCGCAGACCTGCAGGATGCGCGCCCGGTCCACCGAGACGAGGACTCCCGGCGCGAGCCTCGTGACGACACGGATCGCGGTCTACGCATCCTGGTGCCGATCGCGATGTACGCGCATCGCTTCGGCCGCACGTTATTCGTGCTCGATCGGGGGCCAGAGGATCCCGTGCGCGCGTCGCGTAGCAGCCGGGACGGCACCGTGGTGCTGACGCCTTGGCCCCAGCAGCGCCGCGCCGTCCTGATCGCATCGGAGGCGATGACCGACGAGCCTTGGTCCGAGGTCGGAGAGGGCGAGCTTCTACGTATCGACCGCGCCCCTGCGCCACGCTGGCGTTCTTTGGCGGCCTGACGTCCCAGCTACGACCGGGGAACCTGCCGGGTCCGCGCCGCATCACCGTCGCGGAGAGGCTTGCTACGGGCCTTCGCCAACGTCCGGCTGGCTCTTGCGCCGTGGGACGCGCAAATACGCCTTGGCGATATCCGCTTCGGTGACGAAGCCGACGCAGCGCCCCGCCTTGTCGGTGATTGGCAGCTGGGAGAGTGCGTTGGAGATCATGGTCTGGAGAGCGAATCCGAGATCGTCATCGAGGTCGACGGAGACGGTGGGCCGCATCATGTCCGCGACGTTGACCAGCGGGAGCAGGTCGAGCTCCGCCGAGACGATGGCGATGTCGTCGGACGTGACGATGCCGACGATCCGCTGCAGCTCGTCGACCACCGGGTAGACGAGCTGCCCGGGGTCCTCCCCGCGACGCTTCACAACGTCCTCGGCATGCGCGTTCAGGCGAAAAGTGCGCAGCGGGGCGTCGCTGCGGACGAACTGCCGCACGCGAAGGCCCTCGACCTGGTCCGTCGTCGCCATGCCCTCCAGGTGCACGCCATCCTGCGCGAGCAGCGCCTCGTAGATGGGAACCGGCCGCAATCGTCGCGCCAGGACGTAGGCGGTCATGTTGGCCAGCATGAGCGGCAAGATGAGGGAGTAGCCACCGGTCATTTCGACGATGATGAGCACCGAGGTCATGGGGGCGCGGATGATGCCCGAGAACACCGCCCCCATCCCCACCAGCGCAAACGCGCCGATGGGCTCCCCCTCGTGATGGAGCAGGGTCGCGTCCAGGGTACCCACCGCACCCCCCAGCATGCCGCCAATGAAGAGGGCGGGCGCAAAGATGCCGCCGGCGCCGCCGCTTCCGTAGGAGAAGACGGTGGCCACCAGCTTCATGGCGCAGAGCGCGAGCATCACCTTGATGCCTAGGGTGCCCGACAGTGCGGCGGCCAGCGTCTCGTAGCCGCCGCCGGTGACCCCGTGGACTCCGAGCCTCCAGAATGCCGCGACCGCCAGCGCGCCGGTGACCAGCCCTCCGACGCCGGGGCGCGCCCACATGGGAAGACGCGACACGCGAAAGCGGAGGCGGAGCGCGAGCAGCGAGTCCGTGAAGGCGATGGACGCCAGCGCCGCTGCCACTCCCAGCAGCGCATAGATGAGGAGCGAGGAGGCGTGATGCATCCCGTACGGCTGCGGAACGCTGAAGACGGGGTGCTCGCCCAGCACGCTGCGCTCGATGACCGCCGCCAGCGCGGCGGCGATGATGACTCCAGAGAGCACCGCCTGGTCGAGATTTCCCACCACCTCCTCGATCGTGAAGGTGACCGCCGCGATGGGGGCGTTGAAGGCCGCGGCGATCCCGGCTGCCGCGCCGACCGGGATGAGTCGGCGAAGGGCCTTGGGCGAGACCCCGGTGAGCCGGCCCAGGAAGGTGGCAACGCCGACGCAGATCTGAACGGTGGGCCCCTCGCGGCCGAGCGAGGAGCCGGAGCCGAGCTGGAGCGCCCCGACCAGGAACTTCCCGACGGAGTCCCGCATGCGGATGCGCGCGCCCTTGACGGCAAAGGCGACCTTCACCTGGGGCACACCGCTGCCTCGCGCGTTGGGAACGACGTACTGCAAGAGGACGCCGCAGACCAGCGCGCCGAGGGTTGGCGTTGCCAGCGTCCAGCCGATCCAGGTGCGTCCCGGAGCGGCCATGGCCCGATCGATGAGCAGGTGCTGGGCCAGGGTGATGGCGACGTGGAAGGCGACGGCGGCGAGGCCACAGAGGACGCCAATGACCAGGGTGAGGACGAAGAGGCGCTGGGCCTCGGTAGGCACGAACCGGATCTCCGCGCGGAGGAGATAGAGGCCCCGCAGCCGGACGGCCTGGCGGGCGCGCCGCCAGAAGCCATGACGCCAGCTGAGGGACCGCTTCCGGGAGGCTCTCGCTCCCTCCGATTGCGGGCTGTCGTCCAATACGCGCGGAGCCTACGCCAGGGCGCGGAAGTTTGCCACGGAGCGGTCCTTGCCCTGCCGGTTCCGGAGCAACCTCTGACAGACGCGTCCGATGGGGAGTCGAGAGGTGGAGAACTTGCGCACACGAGAAAGTTGCTACGGAGCAAAGCGAAAGGCCGGCAGTATGAGGCGTAGACCTTGTCCTGCGGACGCCGGACCCTGTCGACGACTGCATGGGCAACTCCCGACGCGCTGGCAACGATCGCGACGCCGCAGGTAGCTGCGAAGTGCGGGTCTCACCTGAGGTTCGAGGTGCCCTTCCAGCGCTGGTCCTCGATGCTGAGCGAGCCGTTGCCGAAGAGGTATTTGATCGACAGCCCCGCCTGGATGCCGAAGGGCGCCGTCTACGCCTGCTGCACGGCCGCGAGCATACTCGCCTGGACTTCCTGTTGGGGATCGCTGTAGACGGTCGTCGTTGGCTGCGGCTCGTTGATGGCCTGGTTGGTCTGCTGCACGTAGACCCACGGCGCGACGAGCAGGTTGTCCGTGAGGCGCCAGGTCACCGACGCGCTGGCCGAGAAAACACGATAGTCGATGGTCTCGAGGATGGTCGTCTCTCCGAGGCTCCCTGTGACATCGGTGGGCTGGAAGTGCCAGCTCAGGAAGACGTCACAGAACTGGCGGCCCACGAGCTGTTGGTCCATGCCCTCCACGTTCGTCGCGTGGTAGCGCTGGAACTCCGGCCCTACAGCGCACCGGAAGCCGAAGTTCTTCTGGTTCACCGTCTGCAGCGGAACGAGATCGAACTCGGCCCCCACCGATGCGTTGCCGCGAACGGCGTAATTGGCTTGCGGGTTCTTCTCTGCGGACGCCAGCAGACCCACCGTCCAGCGGCTGTCGCTCCTGAGCGCCCACGACATGACGTTGACGGCGTTACCGCCCGCGAACTCGATGCTCGCCGTCTCCGTCGTCCCGGCCACCGGCTGGCTCTCCTTGGAGTAGTTCGCGCTGTTCTTGCTGGGCTCGCCACATGCGCCCGGAGTAGTTGAACGACAGAGAGGCTGTCGCCTGTGCGTTGATGCCGACACCCACGACGTCGCTGAAGTACGAGCCGATGCTCGGCGCCACGTACCACTTCACGCTGCTCTGCTCCGGACGTCCGGAGAACGGCAGGTGCGCGGGATCGTTCAGCTGGATTTCGAGCTTGCCGTTCTTGAGCTCGGCGACGAGCTTCTGATCCATGAAGTCGTCCAGGCCGCGCTCGATCCTGGTTAGAATGCGCACCGTCGCGGTCGTCGCGTCGATGCTGGACGGGATCTTGTCGGTCGAGTGCACCTGGGTCACGTACCCGTCGAGCGGCTTGCCGACGAAGTCGAACCTGAAGCGCGTCCCGTTCTCGGCAGGCACGCTCGTGAGAGTCGCGGTCAGGTCGGCGTCGCCGGGAGTCGTCACGACCTTGACGAACGGGATCTTGCTCGTCAGGCTGCTCTCGAGGAGCGCACAGTCGACGCCGGTGTCGGGGAGGTAGCAGTCCCACTCGACCTTGAGGTCCGCGCGGGCGCTGGGCGCAACGAACACTGCGCCGAGTACGATGGCGCACGCGCACTCGATGGGAACGCGGCTGGACACGACGGCAAGGACACTCAGGTGTCCGGCGGCAGGTTGCACGTCCCGCCGGCCGTCCGCGCCTGGCGGACCGACCGACCCGCCGTGGTCCGCGTCGTCGCCCAGGCGAGCAGCGCCGCGCCGACCACCGGGGCCGTCGTCGCGATCGTGCGTAACCACGCGTCAAGCGCGGTCGACCCGAAGCCGACCCAGGCCAGATGTCCCAGGGAGAGGGCAGCGTCGACGACCGCGAGGGATGTGGCGAGGAGAAGACGGGCGCGTCGGGGTCGCATGGCGACACCGGGCTGCAGGCCGCGACCCATGCACTGCACGTGTCGACGTAGGCAACGCAAGCTCCAGTGCCTCCGGGCAGGGGACGTCAAACCAATGCCGCATACCCGACTCGACGGCTAGAAAGGACATGGCGTCGCGACCGTGCTCGACAGCGAGAGCGACGACGGATCGAGGTGGCTCGTGCGCAGTCATGAACAACGGCGGCGAACCATACGCGAGCCCTTTCCGCACCGGTCTCGACAATACCCGAGGCCCACTTCACTTATGGCCCAGAATCCGCTGCGGCGGCTGAGCAAGATCGGGACCGCGCCTCATGTCGCAGAACGCAACATTCGTCGTCCGCGCGAAGGGTCTCGAGGCTTGGCATGACCCGTTGGAACGTCGCTCTCCTACGCGAGACCGAAACGGGTCGCCCTCGAGAGTAAATGCGATACCGCGTGTGGGCGCGACCACGATGGCTCCTTCGTCCACGGTCTGGTTGAGACCCATCGAACCTCAGGCATCAACGGTGCAGGGTCGATGAACTGAATGCGACGACGCGCGGGCTGGTTGTCGTCGCATACACCAACGCAGAAGGAGATGCGATGCGTCACATTCGATGGATGGGCAGGGCTACCCCGGGGCTGATTCTGGTGACTGGGCTGGTGCTGGCGGGGTGCAACAACGGCTCGGCGAGCGGGGGTTCAGCGCCGTCTGTCTCTTCTGGGTCGCCTTCGACCTCGAGCGCGACGGGCGCGATGCCCTCGGCTTCATCCGCAGCTTCATCCGCAGCCTCTGCCCAAGCCCCGAGCGCGGCCGCCGATGAGGTAGCGAGCGACGAGCTGCACGAGTACCACCGGCACCACCACCACGGCGGCGTGACGATGTTCATCTCCATGGCCATCGACACACTGGGCCTGGAGCCCACGAAAAAGGCCCAGGTCGAGAAGATCCAGAGCGACCTGAACGCGAAGATGGCGCCTGCCAGGGACGCGGAGCATGACCTGCTCTCGACGATCGCCGACGGGATCGCCGCGGGAAAGATCGACACCGCCAAGGTGGACGCGGCGGTCGGGAAGGTCGGGACGGCGTCGGCTGGCATCCACATGGCAACAACCGATGCGCTGACGCAGCTGCATGACGCTCTCGCGCCCGTGGAGCGCGCCGCCCTGGTCGACAAGGTCAAGGCGCACTGGGAGGTCTGGCAGAAGGTCAACGCAGAGGAAAAAGCGGGCAGCAAGGAAAAGGGAACGCACCTCGCGAGGCTCACCGAGCTTCTTGGTCTGACGCCCACCCAGGTCGATCAAATCACCAAGGCGCTCAGCGCAGACGTGCCAGTGACACCCCAAACGGATCCCAAGGCAGCGGATGCCTATGTGCAGGCCTTCGCGGCTGCATTCGTCGCTGACAGGTTCGACCCGAAGGCGATCGCGGCGCCGGCCACCGCGGCGGCGGGTCACATCGCGCGGTACGGCGGCGCGCGGATGGCGCGTTTCTTCGAGGCGGTCACCCCCGTGCTGACGCCGGACCAGCGTACGAAGCTGGCGGCCCACCTGCGAGAGCGTCTCGAGGACCAACACGCCGCTGCGGCGGCCAAGTGAGGAAGACATGAAACGAAATATCGCTTCGCTGTCGACGGGCTTCGCGATCGTGTCCGCGACCGGCGCGCTCGCCGCCGTTTTCCTGGCCGGCGCTCCGGCTGCCGCGCAGTGGGCCCCGCCGCCTCCGGAATACATCGCGACGACGGAGCCGGTGTATTTCGAGGGCCACGCGTCGTATTGGTACGGAAATCACTGGGTCTGGCGCGACGAGCACGGCGCGTGGGCCCACTACGACCACGAGCCGCCGTTTCTCGCCGATCGCCGGGCCCACTTCGCGCTCGTCCGACACTCCTGGGCGCACGGAAGCCGGCGCTAGCCAGGCGCCGAGTCGCGCCCGAGCGCTCACGCGGCCGGGGCGAGCCCGAGGACCGCGCCGCCTACCCGCGCCCCAGTGCGTAGAAGCGAGATGTTCACGTCGCATCCGAAGCTGAAGAGCATCCTGCACGCGTCCCGCTGCACCCGGGCAACGGTCGTGGTCAAGAGTTCTTCTAGCGAAGCCCGAAGTCGCGCGTCAGAAGGCCAGACCGAAGGCTCGTGTCGCACAATACAACAGCATTGCCAGTGGGACACGGCAGGGCGCCGCCCGACCCCCAGCGACGGACCCGGCTGAATTCGGTCGATCCCTGAGCTCAGCGACGCCGGGGCACGGCTTCTGCACCACGAGGTCCTCGTGGAGCAGGATCCGAAGGTTGTGGGACGGTTCGTCACCCTCCGCGACGGTCCCCAAACGGACACCTCGGCACTGCGAGCCGGCGCATCCCGTCGCGTCGAGTCCCACCCAGGTCCGTTCCGTATCCTGCTTGCCGAGGACGATGACGAGATGCGCTGCGTCCTTGCAGATGCGCTGCGGAGGGACGGCTACGACGTCGTTGAGCTCGCAGACGGAGAGGGTTTTCTGGAGATGGCCGCACGCCTGGGGGTCGGGGCGGACCGCGACTTGGTCGACCTCATCGTATCCGACGTCCGCATGCCCGTCTGTGGCGGGTTGGAGGTTCTCTCTGCCCTCCGCAACGCATGCTGCCATGTTCCGGTGATCCTGATGACCGCCTTCGGCGACGAGGCCACGCGTCGGCATGCGGCGCGCCTTTCGGCGGTACTCTTCGACAAGCCGTTCGACCTGGACGACCTTCGGACCGCCGCGAGAAGCCTCTTGGCCGGGGATCCGCCGGGACGATGACGCGGCCGCCCCGAGAAGCGCCGTGAAGCGCACATCGAGCTCGAGACCACGGGCACGCACTCCCGTCGCGCACGCGCACGAAGCCCGGGCGCGTGAAACGACCTCCGCCATTCGGTCACGCCTCCTGCGCTACCTTTACTGGACCGTCTGGTTCGTCGCGCTGCCGACCGTCGTCGCCTGCGTGACGGCCTGGATTTCGGCGCGGGCCAGCGGGGCTGAGGTCGCCGGAGACCTAAGCTCGATCCTAGGCCTCGCGCGCGCTCAGCCCGCAGCGATCGGCATCGTACTCTTCGCGGCATTCGAGACCGGGCTGTGGGGAGCGCGCCACCAGCTCCCGCTCGCACGTTACGCCCATGCGCAGGTCCGGGGCGACCTGCCGCCGCAGCTGCGAAGGCACTTCCAACGCGCCCGATCGCTGCTCGACGAGGCCGAGGGGATTCTCGCCAGGAACGAAAGGGCCCTCGCTCGCGATCTCACGTCCGAAGAGCGCGGCCGCATAGGGAGCGCTCTCGAGGCGCTCCGCAGGTCGATGCAAGTGATCCCATTCGACGCGACGGCGTTCATGGACGCGTTGAAGCGTACCGACGCCGACATCGACATGCGCCTCGGCCGCTGGCGCAAGAGCGCGGTTCGCGAGTGCCTCGAAGTCAGCCTCGTGGCGGTGGTGCTGGCCTTAGCGTTGCGCGCGTTCGTCATCGAGGCCTTCAAGATCCCGAGCGGATCGATGATCGCCACCTTGATGGTGGGCGACCACATCTTCGTCAACAAGTCCAGCTATGGACCGGCCATCCCGTTCACGAGATCGCGCATGTGGACGTCGATGCCGCCGCACCGCGCCGACGTCATCGTCTTCGCGTTTCCGGAGCAACCGGAGATCGACTTCATCAAGCGCGTCATCGCGCTTCCGGGCGACGTGCTCGAGGTCAAGAACGGTCACCCGATTATCAACGGTTGGGAGGTGCCGAGCTGCCGCGTCGGCACTTGGTCGTACGTCGACAACGGCTGGAACGTTCAGCGGCACGAGGGTGATCTCTACATCGAGTACCTCGGCGACGAGTCGTACCTGACGTTCTACGACCAAGGCCTGGACACGCTCCCGGAGTACCAAGGTCCCTATTTCGCCAAGCCCGGCGAAGTCTGGGTGATGGGTGACAATCGCAACAACAGCCACGATTCGCGCATGTGGTTTGCTGGCCACGGCGGTGGCGTGCCTTTCGAGAACATCCGCGGGCGCGCGCTCTTCGTGTGGTTGAGCCTGAGCGACGAAGGCGTGGACTGGTCCCGGCAGTTCGCGCCGGTGATGGGCAGACCGCGGCTGCCGCCGGCTGCCCGCTCGCTCGAGCCCCAGTTCGAGCAGTGCTTGAACCACCGCCCCACGCCGACGAGTCCACCGCCGAGGTAACGGCAGCCGACCCGCGGGAATACGCCGGGGAGCGGGCCGTGCAAAGGGAGCACGTCGCACCTCGTCGGCCGCCTCGCGAAGTGCGTCGTCGCGGTGGGGCGCAGAGACGCGCGAGAGCGCGGCGACGAGGTCTCGTTCGTGTCACCCGGCCAGCATGATGTCGACGCGCCGGTCGTGTGCCCATCCGGTCTCGTCATGGCCCGTGGCGTCAAGCGCGCCGCGGGAGGTCGTCGACACGCGGCTCCGTGTCAATCCGTGCGCCGCGAGATACAAGCCAACGGCGTCGGCCCGCGATTGTCCGAGCGTCACGTTGTACTCCGGCGTTCCGCGAGGACGGCCCCTGCGGTCTCAACACCCCCAGCGCTTCGCACGCGCGAGGCTGTAATCCGCTGCGCGTTGCGGGCAAACAGGACGACCTCGCGGCAAAAGCGCGGGTTATCGAGCGGAGGCCGGCCTCCGGCAAAAAGAACGATGCATCCCGGACGAGCAGGCCGTCGCAGAAAGCAACATGCCGAACGACGCAACTGCGTTTTCGGCCCGTCGAGGCGCTGCCTGTCGCAAGACGCAATGGCTCCGACGATAGGCACGCTGCGCCTCACCTCGCTGAGACGGTCGACGAGATCGAGCACCACGGCCAGGTCGAACGGGAACCGGCCACCACGGTCGCCCCGTGGACGCGCTACGTCGCCGTGCGGGCCACCGCGGCGGCGGCTGGTGGTTCGACGACCAAGACGGGAACGGGCGTAACGCGCGCCAACCGGGCGCCCAGCGAGACCTGCCACGGTTCGAGCGTGTGCATTCGTGTAGGGGCGCCGACGAGGATGAGGTCCGCCCTTACGTCGGCTGCTATTCGAGTGATCACCTGCGCCGGCTCGCCACGCTGGACGTGAAGGCTCACGGACTGATCAGGGTGGGTCCGGCACATCTCTTCGACGTACGCGTGAAGCATGGCGGTCATCCGGTGGACGTCCGTCTCCGTCGTGTCCTGGTGTGCCACGTGAACGACCTGCAGGCGGCTACCGGGGACACGAAGGGCCAGTCCCACGGCTCGATCGAACGCGTAGGCGCTCGCCCGCTCGAGGTCGTCACCAAGGACAATGGTAAAGGCGTGGCCTGGCAAGACCGTAGGTGACGTCCTCTTCCCAACGGGTACCGCTTTCATGACTCGCTCCTCGCCCGTCGGGTCCAGCAAGAGAGGGGCCAGCCAGGAGCGTGCGCCTCCGTAGGCGAAACCGCTGATGCACCGGGATTTCACGGACGTTGGACCAACCTCCGCAGAGAAAGCGCAACTGAGGAACGGCGCGGCGTCAGGCCGGAAGGTCCACGCGGTCGTCACGCTGACGAGGGACGACGACCGCCGAGTGGTCTCGGCGTGGTCAGTCAATCCATCGACAGTCTGTCCAGCTGGTAGAGAAAGGAGTCCATCGAGAGCCCAGTCATGGCGACGATATCACCAGAGCGTCTCCACCGGGACGGAATGGCACCGAGGCACGGCCACGAAGGTGGCGCCGAGCTCCATCCACGTGACCCCGACTGCTTCTTCGAAACGCACCAACCCGCATTGCTCGAGGGCCCGCACACAGTCGCACCCGGAGACGACCGGGAGGCTCGCGCCTTCGGTGTGCCGTCCCCTCGGCGCTCCCGCCCGTGAACACGACCCTACGGAAGCGTGTCCGATCGCCTCTGCCTTGCGGAAGGCTACACCGGACGCCCGCTCGGACCGCAACGAGGAGTCTATTCTTCGTTTGAGCATTGTTGATAGTGCGCCCCAAGCACCATGCGTACCGCGACGGATTGCCGAGAGCCGCGTCGCTCGCAGAACGCACCCGTGCGGCATTCTGCAACAGGTCTTGCCACGACGCAACGAGGCCGTCGCTGCCCCGGTGGTCTCACAGATTCGTGCCGACGTTGCCGATCGAAATGCTGGGCCCGAACACGAATCCGAAGGGTGAGCCGGTCTGGCCCGAGACTCCGCGGGAGACCTCGTACTCGAACCAAGCATGCAGGTTGATGCTGGTCTCGGTGGCGAGCGAGCGGTTGGCGATGGGAACGCTGAGCGCCAGACCGGCGACGGTGGACACCTGCGTCAGCGACGCGCCCGACACTGACTGGTCGTCCGGAAGCCCGAGGAGCATGACGCCGGCCTCGAGGGCGACAAACCCCTCATGTCCGCCGGAGTCGAGCCACGTCGCGCGCATCAGGCCGCCCAGGCTGAGGGAGAGGATGCCGCTGTCCGCTCGGTCGCTGAAACGATACATGCCGGTGGGGATGGCCGTCGTCCCGTAGAGCCGGAAGTGCCCGGTGCCAAAGACCAGCGCCCACTGCACGCTCGGCTCCTCCTTTCCCCGGTCCGTGGTTGGAGAATCGCCCGTGTGCGAGACTCGCACGGTGACGCGGTCGAACTGCTCGAGTACACCTTTGATCCACGCCTCGCGCGGGGCATCGTCGGTGCGGAGGACCACCGGCTGCGAGATGTGCGCCTCCGGGCGTGCCTGGCCGTCGACGCGTGTGACGTCGATGTCGAGCTGCAAGTGCTGCGCGCCGTCGCCCAGCGCCAGTCGCTCACGGTGCAACACCACGCGACAGGCGTCGCGCTGGTCGAACCGGATGTGCGCCTCTACGCCCGGGCCGACCCTCTGCAGAGTGGCTCCCGACCCGCACAGCAGCTCGACGATGGGCGGCGCACTGGACCCCTTTGTCGCACCGAGGGGGACCTCGACGCTGGCCTCGTGCATCGGACGCTCGACCGGATCGGTCACGATGGCGAGGTCGGTGGTTGCGAATGTGCCGGGCAGCGTGGGCACGCGCCATGCGAAGCGCAGCGCCACGAATCCCCCCGCTCCGGGCTGGCCCTGCACCTCGGTCGACGACTCGCCGACGGTCACGTCGTAGATGCCCTCGAGCGGGAGCGGCACGAGCTCGCCGGATCCCTGCGCCTTCGCCCAGCGCATGATCGCGGCACGGTTGGTCGGGACGAAGTCGATCGTCTCGTCGCCGTCGAGGGCCAGCGTTGCGTGCGGAGGGGGAACCGGGCGAGTTCGTACACGCGCCTGACCGACGACGGACCCGTCGCCACGGCCCGCCGTGACGACCACTTCGTCCCCCTCGACGCGCCCCACGCCGAGCAGCACGTAGGCGGCTCCGCCGGCGTCCACGGAGCCCAGGTTGTCGAGCGCGCGTCCCGCGCTGAACCAGCGTAGCGTCCTCACCTCGCCGGCGCAGCGGGCATCGACTCGGACCACGAGGCGGCTGGCGTCCACACCCCGCAGCGCGTCGCCGGACACCACCGACATCGCGCACGGGAGGACCGGGACCTCTACGACAGGCGACGCGTCGAAGGCATCCCCTCGTTGCACCACGACCCGGGGCGCGAGCCTCAAGTGCACCGATAGCCCCGACGAGACGCTGGACACTCCGCCCACGACGATGACGTCGCCGGAGACGTCACAGCTCGCCGCACCGCAATCTGCACCGACGACGGCTTCTGGATGGACCAGCGGGATGCGGGAAGCCGTTCCGCCAGCAAGGTCGATGCTCACGTCGCGGGGGACGAGCGAAGCCACGACGACGCGCCCAGGACGGAGCAGCGTCTCGTCCGCTGCGACTCTCCGGCCGGAGGCGTCGAAGGTGACGACGTCGGGGCCCCCGCGCGACCCGGCCGGCATCCACGTCAGGTCGGGAGCCGTCGCGTCGGCGGGAAGACCGCGCCCCACGGCGACGGCGCACCTCTCCCCCGTCGCGTCCGTCTGCGGCACGACGCACCGATCGTCCCCGCTGCGCTGGCCGTTCTGCCAGCGCACGACGGCGCCGCGCAGCCCGCGCCCGTGCAGCTCGATGCGCGCCTCGTCGACAAACAGCGTCGTGGCCGCGGCGTCGATCGCGGGCCAGCGGCCGGTGGCCACCAGGATGATCGAGGTCGCGGTGGCGCCGCAGGAACCGGCGTTCGTGGCCACCTTCAGCTCCATCGCCTTGCCCACGGCGTCCTCCCGGGTCGGCGGACGAACGGCGTGTCCGTCCTGCTCGATCGTCCAGTCGCCGGCGGTCCCCGGACACGCCACGCGCCCTTCGCCGAGCGTGAGCGCCTTCCCTCCCAGCGGGGCCTGCCACGTCTCGGCACCTGCCGACGACGAAAGGAAGGCGAGTGCGACCGTGAGGAGGGCAGCAAGGACGAGAGCTCTCATCTGCATGCGGGGACAGCTCGACCGGGGCGCGTATTCCGTCGGAGGGAGATCTGCGCGCGGACGATCAAGACCGCCGCCGGTCGCGCGGCAAGAGACTCGCCACCGCCGTACGCAGGTCGTCCAGGTCAAACGGCTTGTCGAAGAGCGCCGCCGCCAGGCTCTCGGCGTCCCTCCGCGTCGGCTCGTCGCCGAACGCGGTCATCAGGATGACGGGCGTACGCCAGTGGGCATCGCGAATGGCCGAGAGGATCTGCAGGCCGGTGCAGACGGGCATGCGGATGTCCGACACGATGAGGTCCAGAGACTCGCCGCGGCCACCGGCCTTGAGGCGCGCGGCGACTTCGACGAGCAAGCGCCCTCCATCGGGGAGCTCGACCACCTCGTAGCCATCGCTCCGCAACGCGCCCGCGACGACGCAGCGCATCTCGGCGTCGTCCTCGGCGAGGAGGACGCGATAGGGACCGGTGCGGGGCGCGATCGAACAGGATGGGCTGCCTGGCCCTGGCGCCGCTCCGCGGTCCGCCTGGGCCATGCCGTGCGGCGCGTCGATGAATGGTCCCCCGCGCTTTGGGTCTTGCTCCATGGACGGTGCTATTGCAGGAGCCGTGCCTCGACTCTATTGGCGGCGGCCCGGGAAGAAATGACGATTGCCCAGAAGTTCATGCTCGCCCTCCTGGGCTGCGTCACGGTGGCGGTGACCGTCTACGCGATGGTGGCGGTGCATGACGAGCTCGCGCGGACCGAGTCCGACATCGAGGAGTACGAGGCGTTCACCGCGCACGCACTTCGTCCGGCGATCCGCGACGTATGGTTGAACGACGGGGAGGACCGCGCGCTCGAGCTCATCCGAGAAGCGCAACAGCGCCTGGGCAATGTGGACATTCGCTGCGTGTCGCTGGACCCCGGTGCCCCGCCGGCGAAGAGGCCTCGCGTCGACCCCTCGGCTCTCGGCGCGATCCAGGCGGGAGACGACGTGGTGATCGTTGACCGCCAATACCAGCGTGTGGGACGCATTTTCACGTACGTCCGGGTCAACGTCGGCACCGCGTCGCCGGTGGCCATCGAGGTCTCGCGTTCGCTCGCCGGCCACGGGAACGTCCGCCGCGCGATCGTCCGCAACGTGGCCCTGACGGCGCTCGGCGTCGCCGCGCTCTCCACATTGGTGACGACGCTGCTCGGTCTGGCACTCATCGAACGCCCGCTTTCCGCGCTGGTGACGCAGGCGCGCCGCGTGGGAGAGGGTGACCTCTCGTACCGCATCGCCACGCGCCGCCGGGACGAGATCGCCGTCGTCGCGCAGGAGATGAACCGCATGTGCGACCGCCTTCGCGACCTCCAGGAGAGCGAGCGCGCCCAGGTCAACGCCAAGACGCAGGCCCTGGCACAGCTGAGGCACGCCGACCGCCTCGCCACCGTCGGGCGACTCGCGGCCGGACTCGCGCACGAGCTGGGCACGCCGCTCAACGTGGTCCACGCTCGCGCCAAACAGCTTGTCGCGGGAGAGCTCTCCGCCGCCGACGTGCACGACAAGGCGCGCATCATCGTCGATCAGGTGGACCGCATGACCAAGCTGATCCGCCAGCTCCTCGATTTTGCCCGCAAGCGGGAGATGAAACCCGTGGAGACCGACCTCTCCTCCCTGGTCAAGACTGCGATCTCCCTGCTCGAGCCCATCGCCCGAAAGCGGTCGGTCAGGCTCGAAGTCATCGGGGATACTGCATCGCGCACGGGTCTGGTCGATCCCGAGCAGATGACGCAGGTGCTGCTCAATCTGGTGATGAACGCCGTTCATGCGAGCGCGCCCGGGCAGGCGGTCACCATCGCCGTCGGGAAAGGGCTCGCCGTACCTCCGGCCGAGGACGGACGGGCGGAGCAGTCCTGCGTGCGTGTCGAGATCTGCGACCACGGAACCGGGATCCCGTCCGAGGCTCTGCCGCATATCTTCGAGCCCTTTTATACGACCAAGGACGTGGGGGAGGGCACCGGGCTGGGCCTTTCCGTGGCCTACGGTATCGTCAAGGACCACGGCGGCTGGATGGATGTGGTCAGCCGGCCGGGCGAAGGGAGCGTCTTTACAGTGTGGTTGCCGGAGCGAGGTCGAGAGTGACGCGCGCGCTCGTGGTCGACGACGAGAAGGCGATGGCCGATGCCATGGCCGAGGGGTTGACCACGCACGGGCTCGAGGCGACGACGGTGACCAGCGCGGACGCCGCGTTCTCGATGCTGGCCGAGGGCGACGATTACGACGTGCTGGTGACCGACCTCAACATGCGCGGCATGAGCGGCGTCGATCTTTGCGAGCGCGTGGTCCGGAACCGCCCTGACGTGCCGGTGGTCGTGGTCACGGCCTTCGGCTCGATGGAGACCGCGGTCGCGACGCTGCGGGCCGGCGCGTTCGACTTCCTCACCAAGCCCTTCGACATGGATCAGCTGGCAATCGCCGTCGAGCGCGCCGTGCAGCATCGGCGGCTGCGCGAGGAGGTCAAGCGACTGCGTCTTGCCGCGGATCAGGCGAAGAGGTTCGACGAGCTGGTCGGGACCAGCGCCGCGATGAAGGAGGTTTACAGCCTCATCGACCGAGTCGCGGCGACCGAAGCGACCGTGCTCGTCACCGGCGAGACGGGGACGGGCAAGGAGCTCGCGGCCAGGGCCATCCATGGCCGGAGCCGACGCCGACAAGCTCCGATGGTGACTGTCAACTGCGCGGCCATTCCGCTGAACTTGCTGGAGAGCGAGCTTTTCGGGCACATGCGCGGAGCGTTCACCGATGCCAAGGCCGACCGCAAGGGCCTCTTCGTCCAGGCGGACGGGGGTACGCTCGTCCTCGACGAACTGGGCGAGATGCCGCTTGATATGCAGGCGAAACTGCTGCGCGCGCTCGAGACGCGTGCCGTCCGCCCTGTCGGCGGCCATCGAGAGGTTTCGTTCGACGTCCGGCTCATCGCGGCGACACACCAGGATCTCCTCGCGAGCTGCGAGGAGGGTAGCTTCCGCGAAGATCTCTACTATCGGATCGCCGTCGTCGAGCTGGCCATGCCACCGCTGCGGGCCCGTGGCGCGGACGTGCTCCTGCTCGCGCAGATGTTTCTGGAGCAATTCGCGCAGCAACACGGCAGGGACGTTCGAGCCATCTCGGCGCCTGTCGCCGAACGCCTGCTCGCCTACGCATGGCCAGGGAACGTGCGCGAGCTGCGCAACTGCATCGAGCGGGCGGTCGCGCTCGCGCGCTTCGAGGACCTGGTGGTCGAAGACTTGCCTGCGCAGGTGCGCGAGTACAAGGCATCCCACGTGATCGTCGCCGCGAACGATCCGTCCGAGCTGGTGTCGTTGGTGGAGGTGGAGCGGCGCTACATCGAGCGGGTGATGCAGGCGGTCGGAGGCAACAAGCGACAAGCTGCGCAGATCCTCGGCCTGGATCGCACTACGCTCTACCGCAAGCTCGAACGCTGGTCACGAAGCCCGAAGGCCTAGTCGCGGCACTGCGAGTTCGTCGCCGAGGTTGCCCCCCCGAGTCGATCGAGCGCTGGGACCGGCGCGCGTTGCGGGACGCGGCGAATCCTGCGCGGGAGAACCTGAAGCGGGCGTCTCGCTGATGCACTTCGCTGCACATGTGGCACCGAGCAACGGCGCCTCCGACGCAGAACCTCTGATTCTGCCGGCCCACGGACGCGCTCGCCGCCCGCTCGCCATGGTCGCGAGATTCGACTATCTCAACGGCGCGCACTCGCGTTCATCGCAGGCCCTCTTCGATGGTTGGGCTCCCCGACCGAGCAAAGCTCCCGCTCGTCGGCTGGCACGGAGGATGCTCAGTCGCCCCCTCGAGAGAAGTGGAGGCTTCATCATGGAGACGACTCATTCACGGACGATCCTCGGCACGGTGTCTCCTGCAACGATCGCGTTGTTCCTCTTTGCGTGTGGCGGTGAGAAGCAGATGCACGCTGCGGCGCCGCTGCCCATCGAGCCTGTCGGCCAGACGAACATGCAGACCACGGCGCAGGTACCCAACACGCCGACAGCATCCAACGTGGCGATCTCGGAAGAGGTGCTCCGAGCGTGCAACATCCCCGACAGCGACGCCTACTTCCGGTTCGACTCGTCGCAGCTGACCGGGTTCGACCAGCAGCCGCTTGACGCGGTGGCTACATGCTTCACCAGCGGACCGATGGCGCGCCGCAGGCTCGAGCTCATCGGCCACGCCGATCCGCGCGGAGCGCCTGCCTACAACGTGACTCTCGGCCAGTCGCGCGCGGACGCAGTCTCCGGGTACCTCACGGGGCACGGGATGAGCGCGAACAACCTGTCGTCGACCTCGCGGGGCGCCATGGATGCCACCGGGCGCGACGAGACTGGGTGGGCCCACGACCGCCGCGTCGATGTCGTGCTGGCGAGGTGATGCGGGTCGAGGCGACTGTTCTCCCCTCCGGCCAAGTGGCCTGTGGTTCAATGAGGCTGCCACCCCGATTCTCACAGACGCTCAGATCGTCTCGATCATGAAGGTCGCGAATGCAGACGAGGTGGCGCAGGGAGCTCGATCAGCGCCTTCGCAGCCTCCCTCGTCGCACGTCTCTCTGACGAGAACCCTCGACCCGAAGTTCCCCGGCTCCGCTGCTCGATCCCGCAGCCCCGCTCTTCCCTGTTGCGCACGCTCCGCGGAACCCGAGGAGGCCGACTCAGGGATTGTCGGCGGCGAGCTCCTGGGGATTGTCATATCTCCAGATGCGTGCAGCTGTCCGACCGCGTAAAGTCGGCCACGCACGTCTCTCCAGGTACGCGGCGGTGAATCTCGAACAGATGCCGACGAGCCCGCGCTCGTTCACGCGATGTGCGACCTTCTGGGCAAGCTCGCGGACCAAGGCCGCCGCGTCGCTTCGCGACAGGGGAGGCGCGCCTTACTGACTGATTGCGACTTTGACTCGGTGGCGTTTGTCAATCGGGTGCACGTCCATTCGATGAGCGCGCCCGTTGGGCCGCTCACCGAGCTTCGTCCACGAGCGGCAGCCAGATACGCGCGTGGGACCCGCCTGCGCTTTCCGACCATCGTCGCGGAGCTGGGAAAGCCCCCATGGATCCCGGGGATGCGGAATAGATAGGACACCCATATGGTTTTGCTGGACGCGACCCCGCTTTGGATGGCCCGGAAGGAGGACCGTGCTCGACCGTGCTGCGTCTCCCGTGCGGCTGCAAGCTGCGCTCATGATCGGGGTCGTTGCGAGCTTTCTGGTGGCGAGCGCGATGGCCGCGGCGAGGGGGAGCGCCATCGATGCCGACGTCGATGCCATCATCGGCGGGGCGATGCCAAGCGTCCAGCACCTGAGCTCGGCACGGGGGCATCTCCACGATCTGGATACCTCGCTCGCCGAATATGTGCTGGCCGCGGACGACGGGCGTTCTATTTCCGGCCGTGGGGTCGGCGCGGCACGTCACGCGCTGGAGGCGTCCCTCTCGCGCGGCGTTCGCCTTGGACGGTCTGGCCGTGCTGCTCGCTGTTCGGAAGCCGCATCCTCGCTGGCGAGCGCGCACGGACCGTCCGGACGTCGAGCCAAGGGGGCGCTCCCTCACCAGGGTCACTTCCATTTGTCCCGGTAGCTTGGCGGGTCCGGGATCCGCTCGACGGGCTCCTCGCTCCTCTCGGCGATGAACGTGCTCTCGTCGCCGTCCTTGATCTTGAGCTTCCCCTTGAGGCGACCGTCTCTGCCGAGCTTCACGCTGCCTGTGCCGGAAACCGGAT
>Ga0302324_100001191_pt1 | contig 64076 bp, 48 predicted proteins | sample Palsa_T0_1_FD_201949 | JGI IMG/M metagenome (GOLD analysis project Ga0302324, IMG submission 201949) | Peat permafrost microbial communities from Stordalen Mire near Abisko, Sweden - Palsa_T0_1 | ecosystem: Environmental > Terrestrial > Soil > Palsa > Peat permafrost | place: Sweden: Abisko...
CGCGCGTCACAAGCTGCGCGGCCGTTCCCACGGTCATGCGATGTCGATTCAGGCTGATGGATTGCACGCCGGCGCCTGGCGGCGCAAAGCTCACCGCGAGCGAGGCTTCCGCGAGCCCATACACCGGGAACATCGCCTCGCGGCGCAGCTTCGCGGGCGCCAGACGATTGAGGAACTCCTCGCACAGCTGCGCCGAGATCGGCTCGGCGCCGTTGAAGATGAGCCGCACCGATGCCAGGTCGAGATCAAGATCGGACACCGAGCGCTCGCCCAGGACCTTGAGGTAATGCCGATACCCGAAATTGGGCGAGCACAGAATGGTCGCGCGTTTGCGTGCGGCGAAGGCGAGCCACAACAGCGGCCGGCGCACGAAGAGCTCCGTCGGCATGAGATGGCTGTGGATGCGATTGGCAAACATGAAAACGTGAAAGCCGATGAGCCCCATGTCGTGCGTGAGCGGCATCCACGACAGGCTGACGTCATCCTCGGTGAACTGCGCAACCTCGCTCGCGCCGCGGCAGTTGGCGAGAATGTTGTGATGCGTGAGGACGACGCCCTTGGGCTCGCTGGTCGAGCCGGAGGAGAACTGGATGAAGGCGACATCGTTCGGCTGCGCCCGGGAGATAGTGCCGGCGCGGGAGATGTCGTCGAGCTCATCGACGAGGAAGCTGCGCGCGCGCATCGCGGCAAAGAGCTTCTCCTCCCCGACGCCGGCGGCGAACGTCGCCATGCGCTCGAGCGACTTCTTGTCCGTGTAGATGAAGGGGCTGCCGAGCTTCCTCACGATGCGCAGCAGCTTGTGGCGATGCTCATCGCTGATGCCAAGCGCCACCGGTACCGGAATGATGCCTCCCAGCATTGCTGCCCAGAAGGCGTCGATGAACGGTTCATTGCTGCCGAGGAACAGGATCAGCTTGTCGCCGCGCCGTGCGCCCAGGCGCTGCAGGTGGTGCAGGATGCCGAGCGCGCGCTCGTAGAGTTCGCCGAAGGCGACGCTTCGTTCATCGCCATCACCCTCAAGATAGGTGATGTTGCGCGCGACTTTGCGGTTGGCCTCGATAAGCTCGGTCAGGGTATTGGCGGTGAACATCAGCGGCGTTCGAGCCTCATGTAGAGCGGTTTCTTCGTGCGCAGATTGATCTGCGCCTCAAGCTCGACGGGCTCAGCGGGCAGATAGGTCAGGCGGTAGCGGCGCGCGACTTTATAAAGATGCATGAGCATCTCGTAGAGCGCAAATGTTTCCCCGATGCAGTGGCGCGGTCCTGCGGCGAAGGGCATGTACGCGAAGCGCGGCCGCGCGGCTTCGTTTTCGCTCGCGAAACGCTCCGGCTTGAAAGCATCCGGCTCCGGCCAGAAGCGCGGATGCCGGTGCAAGAGATACGGACTTAAGAGCACATCCGCGCCTGCCGGAATCTCAAATCCCGCCAACACGTCGGCGCCGAGCGCACGGCGCGACAGCAGCCACCCCGGCGGATAGAGGCGCAGCGCCTCATTCACCACCTGCTGCGTGTACGGCAGCGCCTCCATCCGCGCAAGACTCGGCGCTGCGGAGATGGGGGCGGCGTCGATTTCCGCATGCAGGCGCGACTCCACCTGCGGGTGCAGCGCGAGCAGATACCAGGTCCAGTTGAGCGCGCTTGCGGTGGTCTCATGGCCGGCGACCACCAGCGTCATGACCTCATCGATGAGCTCGCGCTCGCTCATGGCATCGCCGGTGTCCTTGTCGCGCGCGCTCATGAGCATCGCGAGGAAGTCGACGTGTTCCTCGGCTTCGCTTGCGCGGCGGCGCATGAGAGCGGCCACGAGTTTGCCGAGGGAGCGGAATTTGTAGGCAAACTGCAGATTGCGCGCCGGCTCCCGGGTCACGACCGCAAAGGGATTGCCGCCCGACTCTTGGCTCAGTCGATCCAGATCGCGGCCAAAGACCGCGCGCAGCACGATATCGAGCGTCAATGCGCTCATATCATCGGTGACATTGACGCTCTCGCCGCGCTCGGCCTGCGCCTCCCAGCGCGCGATGAAGCGATCGTTCGCCTCGTCAATGACGCGCGCGAACTCCGTGATGACGCGGCGGTGGAACATCGGCTGCATCATGTAGCGCTGGCGTCGCCAGAACTCGCCCTCGCTCGTCATGATGCCGTTGCCCAGCAGGATCTTGACCCGATCGAGCCCGACACCCTTGGTGTAGTTCTTGTGATTGCTGACGAGCACGCGCTTCACATCATCCGGGTGATGGATGACGTAGGTGTAGGACTTGCGGCCCGGCGCGTACACGCGATAGATGTCGCCGTAGCGGGCAAAGAGCTCGCTCATCCGCTCCAGAGAATCCTCCGTGGAGCCGATATCGAACTGACTGTCAGGCTCGGGCGGGTGCTCGCGGGCGAGCGGGCTTGCGGTCATGCGCGCAACTGCAACAAAGACCGCAAGCTTACTATACTGCGCTCAAACCTATGGCGGACACCGGACCAGACGGCGGCCTGCGCAATACGCTGTATCGCAGGCTCACTCGCTCGGGCCGCCGCATGACGGCGGCCCGACGGCTTCTCTATGCGATCGTGGTGCCGATCGGACTCGCCATCATCCGGCTGTGGTGGGCCTCATGCCGGATCGTCAGGGTCGAGGGCGCCGAGCACCTCAAGGCCGCGCTCGACAAGGGGCCGTCCTTCGTACCGTGCTTCTGGCATCAGCATCAGGGGTTCTGCGCCAAATATCTGCTCGATGAGCGCGCGCGCGGCTTTGCCGTCGGCTGGCTCATCAGTCCCTCGGTCGATGGGGAGATCGGCGTCATGCTCGTGCGCCGCGTCGGCGGCAGCGTGATCCGTGGCTCCTCATCCCACACGGGCGCGCGTGCGCTGCGCGATTATTATGTGGCGCTCGTGCAGGAGAACATCTCCCCGGTGATCACACCGGATGGTCCGCGCGGCCCGCGCTTCAAGTTCAAGCCCGGCGCAATACTTCTGGCGCAGATGTCCGGGCGCCCCATGCTGCCGATGGCCTACGCCACCTCCCGCGCCTCGCTCATCAAATGGGACAAGTTCGTGCTGCCGTGGCCCGGATCACGCATTGTCATCGCGATCGGGGCGCCGCGTTATGTCCCGCGAGTGCTGGACGCTGCACATATCGAGCGTCTGCAGCGTGAGATGGAAGCGGAGCTCATGCGCCTCTACTGTCTCGCTCGAGACGCATTAAAAACTTCGGGCGCCGGGCGTTAATTATGTCAGGGTCGGCCGATTGAAGCCCAATCCGAACAGCGTCTTAGCTTGTTTTCCTCGACGAGTATGCGAGAATCGATTTAACTACTAAAAACGGGTGTGGGTAATTGTGCTTCGCGTCGAGCGCCACAGGCGCAATGGCTGACACACTACTCATCCCGTTTGGCCAAGAGATCGCACTGGATGTCGACTCCGACCCCGCTGCTCGATAAGCCTGCGGATCTCACCGCCTCCGATATTCTGTCCCCGAACGCGTGGAACGGGCGCTCGGCCACACCCGTCGTCGGCCTCGACGTCGCCTGCACGAAGATCGCCGTCGACTTTCAGAACATGCACCGCGATTCGGTCGACGAGTGCATGAAGAGAAACCTCGAGCTCTTGCGTGAAGTCACCGCGAGCGATTGCGTGTTCGCCGCCGCGATCAACCCTGACGACCTCACGCTGAAGGACATCGAGCTCGCGAGCAGCGCCTTCTCGCAGTGCCGCCCGCAGGCACTCGAGGGCGAGAGCCTCGAGAGCTATCCGTGGTTGAAATCGCACCTGGATCATCTGCGCCTCTCGGAGCTGCGCGACACGAGCGCGCCGCGGCGCGAGCAGGCCGCCGAGGCTGAGCGTCTGGCGGCCCTCGGCATCGGCTCGGTGCTCATCGTTGCCTTTCGTCTGCAGGGCAAGCCCGCGGGGCTCTTGGGCCTTGCGCATTCGCTGCCGCGCGGCGCCTGGGACGTCAATCTGCAGTTGATGATGAAGCTCATCGGCACAAGCCTCGCCACCGGGCTTGACCGCATGCGCATCGAATCACGGCTCGCGAAGCTCGAGGAACGCACGACGCTTTCGCAGTCGGCGGCCAATGATGGCCTGTGGGACTTCGATGTCGAGAGCAACGAGGTGTATTTCTCGCCGCGCTGGAAGGCCATGCTGGGCTACGCGGACGAGGACATGCAAGGCTCCCCCGACTGGAGAAGTCTCGTGCATCCGGACGACCTGTCGCGCGTGCAGGCGGCCATCCGCGATCACGTGGCCGGCAAGGTGCCGACCTTCGAGAGCACGCATCGCATGCGCCACAAGAGCGGCGAATGGCGCTGGGTCGTCAGCCGCGCCAAGGCGCGCGTCGACAAGCACGGCCGCCTGCTGCGCCTCGTGGGCGTGGAATTCGACATCACCGAAAGAAAGATCTACGAGGAGGCCCTCTTCCGTGAGAAGGAGAGCGCGCAAATCACGCTGCAGTCGATCGGCGACGGCGTCATCACCACCGACGCCCAGTCGACCATCGACTACATCAATCCGGTGGCGGAGGAATTGACCGGCTGGCGCCTCGAGGATGCCATGGGGCGGCCCGTGGAAGAGATCTTCCGCGCCTTTCACGAGGAGACCTGCGAGCCCCTGGAGAATCCGCTCTCGGTGTCGATCCGGCGCATCCGCCCCATCAAGTCCGTGCGGCCGATGCTCCTCATCCGCCGCGACGGCAACGAACTCTACGTGGAAAGCACCGCAGCGCCCATCCGCGACGGCGCGGGCCATGTGGCCGGAGGCGTGCTCGTGTTCCACGACGTGAGCGAGTCGCGCGAGTTGAACCGCAGGCTCTCCTACCACGCAAGCCACGACGTCCTGACCGGGCTTGTGAATCGCCGCGAGTTCGAGAGCCGCCTCGAGCGGGCCCTGAAGAGCGCGAAGGCGCGCGAGGCCTCCTACGCGCTGTGCTATCTCGACATCGACCAGTTCAAGATCATCAATGACACCTGCGGCCACAGCGCCGGTGATGCGCTCTTAGGGCAGGTGGGCGCGCTTCTGAAGGCCAAGGTGCGCTGGCGCGATACGCTCTCGCGCCTGGGCGGGGATGAGTTCGGGATTCTGCTCGAGAGCTGCTCGCTCGATGAGGCGATGCGCACCGCCGAGGCGCTGCGCGAGTCGGTGCGCAACTACCGCTTCACCTGGGAGGACCGGGTGTTTCGCCTGGGCGCAAGCCTCGGGGTGGTACCGATCGCCGCCGACAACGAGGATGTGGCCTCAATTCTCTCGGCCGCCGACAGCGCCTGCCAGGCGGCGAAAGAGGGCGGCCGCAACCGCGTGCATAGCTTTGCCGAGAACGACATCGAGCTCATGCGGCGGCGCCGCGAAATGCAGTGGGCCGCGCGCATCAACGCCGCCTTGGAGGAAGGGCGCTTCGAGCTCTTCCGCATGCCGATCCAGCCGCTGCAGAAGGTTGAGACCGGCGCGCACTATGAGCTCCTCCTGCGCATGCGCGATGAGGGCGGCCGCATGGTCTCGCCGAATGACTTCATCGCGGCGGCCGAGCGCTACGGCATCACGCCGGCGATCGATCGCTGGGTGATCGAAAACGCGTTTCGCTGGCTCGTCTCCGAAGCCGACGAGCGCGAGAAGCTTTCGATGTGCGCGATCAATCTCTCCGGTCAGAGCTTCGGTGATGACAAGTTCCTGCCCTTCGTCATCGACCAGTTCCAAAAGAGCGGGCTTGATGCCTCGAAGATCTGCTTCGAGATCACGGAGACCGCGGCGGTGGCGAGCTTCAGTCAGGCCAACCGTTTCATCCAGGCGCTGAAGGAGCTCGGCTGCAAATTCGCGCTCGATGATTTCGGCACCGGATTGTCCTCGTTCGGCTATTTGAAGCACTTCCCCGTGGATTTCCTGAAGATCGACGGCAGTTTCGTGCGCGAGATCCTGCGCGACCCGATCGACCGCGAGATGGTGCGCTCCATCAACGAGATCGGGCATCTGACCGGCAAGCAGACGATCGCCGAGTTTGCGGAAAATGCCGAGATCATCCTGATGCTGACGAGCCTCGGCATCGACTATGCCCAGGGGTACGGCATAGCCCAGCCGCAGCGGGTGCTGAAGTCGGCCGTCGCCTAAGGGGCGAAATCCAGCCGCAGCGACAGATCGATGGCGTGCACGTGCTTGGTGAGCGCGCCGATCGAGATGTAATCAACTCCGGTTTGCGCAATCCGGCGCACGCTCTCGAGATTGACGCCACCCGAGGCCTCGAGTTTGATGGGGACGGCGCGCTCGCGATTCCACGCCACGGCCGTGACGAGCTCGGCGTCGGAGAAGTCATCGAGCATGATGATGTCGGGCTCGGCGGCGAAGGCGTGCTCAAGCTGCGTGAGCGACTCGACTTCGACCTCCACTTTCAATCCCGCATTGCGTGCGCGCGCGGCGCCGACGGCGGCTTCGAGCGAGCCGGCCGCGGCGATGTGGTTTTCCTTGATCAGGAACAGGTCGAAGAGCCCCTGGCGGTGGTTGTGCGCGCCGCCACAGCGCACCGCATATTTCTGCGCCGTGCGCAGCCCCGGCAAGGTCTTGCGGGTATCAAGAAGAGTGCACTGGGTGCCGGCGAGCGCTTCGACGTAACGGCGCGTGGCCGTTGCCGTGCCTGACAGGGTCTGCAGGAAATTGAGCGCCGTGCGCTCGCCCGTGAGAACCGCGCGCGCGGGACCTTCAATCTCAAAGAGAAGCGCATGCGCCTTGACTCGATCGCAGTCCTCGACGTGCCACGTGACATGCACGGCCGAATCCAGGGACCGGAAGGTCTCGTTGACCCAGGCCATGCCGCAGATGACGGCTTCCTCGCGCGTGACGACGCGCCCGCGCACTTCCTGATCGGCAGGTACGAGCGCCGCGGTGACGTCGCCCGCGCCCACATCTTCGGCGAGCGCCGCTTTGACCTGGCCGCCGACGTCGATGGGGCCGGGCTCGGTGAGCCCTGCGCTCTTTAAAAGGGCAGGCCGTGAAATGCTGAGCCCATGCACAGGATCACAGGAATGGACAGAACGAAGTTAGTGCGCGAGGCCATGCCGGCGGTCTTGCGCGCCGCCGCTTTCTCCGCATCGCTCGCGGGTACGATGCCGAGGATCTTTTTCTGGTTCGGCCAGATGAACACCCAGACATTGAACAGCATGATGGTGCCGAGCCACGCGCCGATGCCGATGATGAGCCCGTACTGATCCTTGCCGCCATGGCCGAGGGTGAGCGCGTTGGTGAAATTCAGCGTGCGGATGAGATACCAGGCGCCGGTCACCCAGGTTGCAACCGCACCCCAGCGAAACCATAGAAGCGCGCGCGGCGCGATGTACTTGGCGATGCCGGCTCCCCCCGGCCCGCCCTTGTCGGCCGCGGCGGCTGCAAGCCCCGGGGTTTGCACCAGGTTGAAGTAGAAGAGGAGGCCGATCCAGGTGATACCACTCAGGATATGCAGCCAGCGGGCAAGCCCAAGCTCGTAGAACGACCCGGGCGTAAGCCCCAGGGCCGCGACGATGATCATAATGACGATCGCGAGCACGACGCCTGTCGTGATGGCGCCGCGGACTGAATTGAGGGGATTCATGGTGTTAGGCCTCCACTTCGGCAAGGCGCCACCTTCGGCGCCCAAGTTATTGTTCTGACTGTGATAAAGCGTCTGCGGGTTTGAAGAATAGGCGAGGACCCCCCATAATTCAATGTGTCACGCGATGCGCAGGCGCGCCCCGAGTCCCCTTGTATCAAGATCTGCACTCTGGATGCGGCGGGGTGGTGTACGGGGTGTCTGCGCACGCTGGACGAGATCGCATCCTGGACCGCGATGACGAGCGCTGAGCAGTGGCAGCTCCTCGCCGTCCTGGAAGAGCGCCGCAAGGCGCACCAGCCGCAATCCGAGCCCGGCGTGAAGCCCGCTCAACCGAGGTGAATGGAACATGGATATCGTCGAACGCATCAAGGCGGAGCTCTCATCGAGTCCCGTCGTACTCTTTATGAAAGGCACGCCCGATTTCCCGCAGTGCGGATTCTCGGCGCAGACCGTCGCGGCGCTGCGCGCCTGCGGGGCCGAGTTCAAGCACGTCAACATCTTCGAAGACCCGGAGCTGCGCGAGGGCCTGAAGCGCTATTCGAAGTGGCCGACCTATCCGCAGCTGTACATCAACGGCGAACTCGTCGGCGGCTGCGACATTGCCCTTGAGATGTATCGCAGCGGCGACTTGAAGCGACTCCTCGACGAGGCCCACGCCCCCGCCTAAATCCAGCCGAGCGTGCACGCTTGCGCATGAGCCTCGCCAAAGCTCTCGCGCAGGCGGTTGCACACGTAGCAGAAGATATCCGCGGTGCGCTCCGCGTCGTACGCCGCGGAGTGCGCAGAGCCTGCATCCCAGCTGAAACCTGCCACCGTCACCGCTTTCGCGAGCACCGTTTGACCTAGGGCGGCGCCTGCCAGGGTTGCCGTGTCGAAGCACGAGAAGGGATGGAAGGGATTGCGCTTCAGGTCCGCGCGGGCGACGACGGCGTTCAAAAACCCGAGATCAAAGCCTGCGTTGTGGCCGACGAGGATGGCGCGTGTGCAGCCGTGGGCGTGCAGGGCGTGGCGCACTTCGCGAAACACTCTCTGCAAGGCGTCGCGCTCGGGCAGCGCCGGGCGCAGCGGGTGAAAGGGGTCAATGCCATTCACGACCAGAGCCGCCGGATCCAGGCGCGCGCCCGCGTACGGCTGTACGTGAAAGCTGTGGGTGGCGCCGCGCACCAGTGTACCCTCGGCCGTGATGTCGATGAGGACCGCGGCGATCTCCAATAGCGCATCGGTCGTGGCGTGAAATCCGCCGGTCTCCACATCGACGACCACCGGCAGAAAACCGCGAAAGCGCCGCGCCATGAGCGGCGCTGCGGGCGCGCGCGCGGCGCTCTCAATCACGGCCGGCGCCGTGCTCTGCGATGCGATATCCATGCGCAACTCCGTCACGGCGCGATGCGCCACATGATCTGTCCGCCGGCCCTGAAGGGAACGAGTTCGTCGTGTCCGAAGGCAAGACTATGCGGAACCGGCCAGGGGTCGCGCAACAAAGTGATCTTCCCGGCGTTACGCGGCAAGCCGTAGAAATCTGCGCCGAATTCGGAAGCGAAGCCCTGCAGACGTGGCAGCGCACCCGCGGCGTCGAAGACTTCCGCGTACAGCTCAAGCGCAGCGTGCGCTGAAAAAATCCCGGCGCAGCCGCAGGCGGCTTCTTTTGCCGCGCGCGCATGCGGGGCGCTGTCCGTGCCGAGAAAGAATTTCGGGCTGCCGCTGGTTGCCGCGGCCACGAGCGCCAGCCGATCCTCCTCGCTCTTCAGGATCGGCAGGCAGTAGTGATGCGGACGTAATCCGCCTGCGAAGAGCGCGTTGCGGTTGAGGAGCAGGTGGTGCGGCGTGATCGTGGCCGCAACCCCAGCGCGGCAGTTCTGCACGAACTCGACGCCGGCGCGCGTGCTGACGTGCTCGAACACGATACGTAGAGCGGCAAAGCGCTCGACGAGGTCCGCAAGCACCGTTTCGATGAAGCGGGCTTCGCGGTCGAAGACGTCCACCGCAGGATCGGTCACCTCGCCGTGCACCTGCAGGACGACGTTGAGCTCACTCATGCGCGCGAACACATCGTCGAGGCGTTTGACGTCGCGGACGCCTGCGTCGGAATGCGTCGTTGCACCCGCAGGGTAGAGTTTGCAGCCCCAAATCGCGCCGCTTTGCTGGGCGCGCTCGATCTCACGAGGATCGGTGCGCTCCGTCAAATAGAGCGTCATCAAGGGCTCAAATTTCATGCCGCCGGGCAGCGCATCGAGAATGCGCTGCTTGTACGCGAGTGCGAGCGCCGTGGTGGTCACGGGCGGCACAAGATTTGGCATGACGATGGCGCGCGCAAAGCGCGCCGCCGTAAATCTCGCCACGGCCTCGAGCGCGGCGCCATCGCGCAGATGCAGATGCCAGTCGTCGGGGCGGCTGAGGACGAGGGTGTTCATGTTCGCGGCGTGCGCGCTTGCTGCGCAGGCTGCGGCAGTGCTCGGTTTTGCACTCGCGGTGGCGAGGATCCGGGGCGCGTCTGCATCGATTCAGATCCCTCGTCGCGCGACTCGCAGCTTGACCCTCGTGGGCGAAGAAGAAACAAGGATGTTTCGAGCCATCAGTGAAACGCGCAACGATAGTGGAGCGAGAACGCCAGTGAAGAGTAATAATACTCTCATGCCGCCCTCGTTGATGCGCACGCTTCGCTTGAAGGTTCGTACGGAACCGTCTCCGTGGCTCAACGCTGCTGCGGGCGCAGCGAATGACGCCTTCAACTACTAGATCGATGAACGACTCGCCCAAGCCCGAGGATCTTGATCCTGCCGAGACGAACGAATGGCTCGAGTCCATTGACTCGGTGCTGAAGGCCCAGGGCGCCGAGCGCGCGCATTTCCTGCTCGATCGTCTCATCGACTACACGCGCCGTGCGGGCGCCTATCTGCCGTTCAAGCCGAACACCGCCTACGTCAATACCATTCCGACGGGACTCGAGCGGGAGTATCCGGGCAATCGAGCTCTGGAGCGGCGGCTCGAGGCGTACATCCGCTGGAACGCCATGGCGATGGTCGTGCAGGCGAATCGCCAGTCCTCCGAGTACGGCGGTCACATTTCCACCTACGCCTCCTCGGCGACGCTTTACGAGGTGGGCTTCAATCATTTCTGGCGCGCGCCCTCGGAGCGCCATCCCGGCGACCTCATCTTCATCCAGGGACATTCCTCGCCCGGGATCTACGCGCGCGCCTATCTTGAGTCGCGGCTCTCGGAGAATCAGCTGCGCCATTTCCGCCAGGAAGTCGAGGGCGACGGGTTGTCCTCGTATCCGCACCCGTGGTTGATGCCGGATTTCTGGCAGTTTCCGACGGTGTCGATGGGGCTCGGCGCGATGATGGCGATGTTCCAGGCGCGCTTCATCCGCTACCTCGAGCATCGCGGCCTCACCAAGCCCTCGGACCGCAAGGTTTGGTGTTTTCTCGGCGACGGCGAGATGGACGAGCCGGAGTCGATGGGTGCGCTCACCATGCCGGTGCGCGAGAAGCTCGACAACTTGATCTTTGTCATCAACTGCAATCTGCAGCGCCTCGACGGTCCGGTGCGCGGCAACGGCAAGATTATCCAGGAGCTCGAGGCGGCATTCCTGGGCGCCGGCTGGAACGTGTTGAAGGTGCTATGGGGCTCACGCTGGGATCCACTCCTGGCGAAGGATCACAAGGGGCTCCTGCGCCGCGTGATGGAGGACTCGGTTGACGGGGAGTATCAGAACTTCAAAGCCAAGGGCGGCGCCTATACGCGCGAGCATTTCTTCGGCAAGTACCCTGAGCTCAAAGCCATGGTCGCCAATATGTCGGACGAGGAGATCTGGCACCTGAATCGCGGCGGCCACGATCCGCGCAAGGTCTATGCGGCCTACTGGGCGGCGACCCACCACAAGGGCCAGCCGACGGTGATACTGGCAAAGACCGTGAAGGGTTTTGGTCTCGGCAAGGGCGGCGAGGGCCTGATGGGTACCCATCAGGCGAAGAAGCTCGACTATGAGGCGCTCACCGCCTTTCGCGATCGCTTCCACATCCCGATCTCCGATGCGGACATCACCCGGCTGCCGTTCTACAAGCCGGCCGAGGATGCCGAGGAAATGCGCTATCTGCACGAGCGGCGCAGCGCGCTCGGCGGTTATCTGCCGGTGCGCCCGCACAATGCGCCGCCGCTTGCGATTCCGGAGCTCGAGGCATTCGGAGCGATGCTCGAGGGCACGGGCGACCGCGAGATCTCGACCACCATGGCCTTGGTCAGAATCCTCACCGTGCTCCTCAAGGACAAGAACATGGGCAAGAACGTCGTGCCCATCGTGCCCGACGAGGCGCGCACTTTTGGTATGGAGGGACTCTTTCGTCAGATCGGCATCTATTCGTCGGTCGGCCAGCTCTACACGCCGCAGGACTCCGAGACTCTGATGTCCTATCGCGAGGACAAGAAGGGCCAGATGCTTGAGGAGGGCATCAATGAGGCGGGGTCGCTGTGCTCGTGGATCGCAGCCGGCACGGCCTATACCAACGTCGGCATCAACATGGTGCCGTTCTACATCTTCTACTCGATGTTTGGCTTCCAGCGGGTCGGCGACTTCATCTGGGCCGCGGGCGACATCCAGGCGCGCGGCTTTCTCATTGGCGCGACCGCGGGGCGCACGACTCTCGCCGGCGAGGGGCTGCAGCATCAGGACGGTCACAGCCAGCTCGTGGCGACCACCGTGCCCAACTGCGTCGCCTACGATCCGGCCTATGCCTACGAGCTCGCGGTCATCATCCACGATGGCCTAAGACGCATGTACGTCGAGCAGCAGAGCATTTTCTACTACATCACCTGCATGAATGAGAACTACGTGCAGCCGGCGATGCCGAGCGGCGTGCAGGCCGGAATATTGAAAGGCATGTATTTGCTGCAGATCGGCGGCAGGGGCCGCGTGCGCGCGACGCTTCTCGGCTCCGGGACCATTCTGCGCGAGTGTCTGGCCGCGGCAGAGCTGCTCGAAAAGGACTATCAGGTGCCGGTGGATGTCTTCTCGGTGACGAGCTTCAGTGAGCTGCGGCGCGAGGCGCTCGAGTGCGAGCGCTGGAACATGCTGCATGCCGCGGAGGCGCCGCGCGATCCCTATGTGCAGCAGTGTCTGAAGGATCGCGAAGGCCCGATCGTCGCCGCGACCGACTACATGCGCACGTTGCCGGATCTCATCCGTCAATGGGCCGGGCCGCACTACATCACCCTGGGGACGGACGGCTTTGGACGCTCTGACTCGCGCGCCGCGCTGCGCAGGCATTTCGAGGTGGACAAGAATTTCATCGTGCTCGCGGCGCTCAAGGGTCTCGCCGATGCGGCGATGATTGACCGCGCGACCTTGAAGGGCGCCATGACGAAGCTCGGCATCGATCCTGCCAGCCCCGATCCCTGGAAGATCTGACGGGCATAGCAATGGCTCGTGAAGTCGAAGTGCGCGTGCCCGACATGGGCGACTTCAAAGACGTGGCCGTCATCGACGTGCTCGTGAAGCCCGGCGACACCATCGAAGCCGACGCGCCCCTCGTCACGCTCGAGACGGAAAAGGCCGCGATGGACGTGCCATCGACAGTCGCCGGCGTCATTGAGAAAGTCCATGTCTCAAAGGCGAGCAAGGTGTCGCCGGGAGATCTTGTCGCGACGGTGCGCGCGAAGGATGAGCCTGCGGCGCCGGCCGCGGCGCCTGCAGCACCCAGTGAAACTGACGTACCGCCGGCGGCTGCATCCGCCGCGGCTCCTGCACCCGCGCCGGCTCCTGCATCTACGGCGGCTCCCGAACCGCCGAGTGAGCCCGCCGCACGCGATGCACCGATCGTTATTAATCCCAAAGCGGCGCCGGTGTTCAACGAGCTCGGCTTCTCGAAGGCGTATGCAAGTCCTTCGGTGCGCAAGTTTGCCCGCGAGATGGGGGTTGATCTTGCGCAGGTGAAGGGCACCGGGGCCAAGGCACGCATCAGTCATGACGACGTCAAAGCCTTCGTCAAACGGATACTGAGCGGCGGCGCCTCCGCCGCATCTCCCGCATGGCCTGCGGTGCCGACCATTGACTTCAGCCAGTTCGGCCCCGTGGAGACGAAACCGCTGTCGCGCATCCAGCGCATCTCTGGTCCGCGCCTGCATGCGAGCTGGGTGAACATCCCGCACGTCACGCAGTTTGAGAGTGCGGACATCACCGATCTTGAGGACGTGCGCACCAAGTTGAAGCAGAAGGCGCTGTCGGAAGGAATCAGGCTCTCGAACCTCGCCTTCATCATGCGCGCCTGCGTGCGTGCGCTGCAGGAATTTCCGCATTTCAATGCCTCACTCGATGCGCGCGGCGAGAATTTGATCCTGAAGAAGTACATCAACATCGGTTTCGCCGCCGACACGCCCAACGGGCTCGTCGTGCCGGTGCTGCGCAATGTCGAGCACCGCGATGTCTATGAAATCGCCCGGCAGCTTGCAGAACTTGCGGACCAGGCGCGCGCCGGCAAGTTGAGCGCCGCGCAGATGCAGGGAGGCTCCTTCACGATCTCAAGCCTGGGCGGCATCGGCGGCACGTCCTTCACGCCCATCATCAATGCGCCGGAAGTCGCCATCCTCGGTCTGTCGCGCAGCGCCATGCAGCCCGTGTATCGCGCCGGCACATTTGTGCCGCGTCTCATGCTGCCGCTGTCGCTGTCGTACGATCATCGTGCGATCGACGGCGCAAGCGCCGCGCGCTTCACCAATTTCCTTGCAGCGAGGCTTGCGGACCCTCGCGGGCTCGTCGAAGCCGTGCCGTGAGCCGCATCGATCTCGCCGTTCCGGATCTCGGCGGTTTCAAGGACGTCCCGGTGATCGATGTGCTCGTAGCAGCGGGCGACAGCGTCGCGGTCGATACGCCGCTCATCACCTTGGAGACCGAAAAGGCCTCCATGGATGTCCCTGCAGCCGCGGCGGGCAAGGTCGTCGAGGTGCTCGTCAAGCGCGGCGAGAAAGTCTCGACGGGAACGGTGATCGCGCGCATTGACGCCGATAGCGCGTCATCCGACGTCAAACCAGCCACCGAACCGCCGCCGGCTGCTCCGCCTGCGCCACCAGCAGAGCGCCGCGAGTCCGTGCGCGCGCCCGCCGTACAAGCCGCAAGCCCGCCCGGCAAGGAAGAGCACGCGGATCGGTCGACGAAGCTTTTGGTTTTGGGAGCGGGACCGGCCGGTTACAGCGCAGCCTTTCGCGCCGCGGACTTGGGATTGCAGGTAACCCTCGTGGAACGCTGGGCAAGCCTCGGAGGAGTGTGCCTCAACTTCGGCTGCATTCCGTCGAAGGCCCTGCTGCATGCCGCCAAGGTCATCGACGACGCGGATGCCATGAGCGCGCACGGCATATCCTTTGGCGCGCCGAGCATTGATCTGCCGCAGCTGCGCGCCTGGAAGGAATCGGTGGTGAAGAAGCTGACGGGCGGCCTGCGCGTGCTCGCGAAGCAACGCAAGGTCGAGGTCGTGCAGGGCAATGGCCGGTTTGTCAGTCCGCACGTCGTCGAGGTCACGGGCATGGGCGCCCCCACCCGCATCCGCTTTGAGCAATGCATCATTGCCGCAGGCTCCGAGGCCGCGCGACTGCCGAATCTGCCGGATGATCCGCGCATCATGGACTCGACCGGCGCGCTCGAACTGCCGGAGTTCGGCGGTAAGCTTCTCATCATCGGTGGGGGCATCATTGGGCTTGAGATGGCGTGCGTCTATGACGCGCTCGGCAGCCGCGTCAGTGTCGTCGAACTGCTGCCGCAGCTCATGCCCGGCTGCGATGCGGATCTCGTGCGTCCTCTGGAAAAGCGCATTCGCGCGCGCTACGAGCAGATTCTGACCGGCACCAAAGTGGCACGTATCGAGGCGCTGGCGGAGGGTCTGCGCGTTACGTTCGCAGGGGAGAAGGCGCCCGGACCGCAGCTCTTCGACCGCGTGCTCGTCGCCGTGGGACGGGTGCCAAACGGCGCCCTCATCGGCGCTGCCGCTGCCGGTGTTGAAGTCTCCGAACGCGGCTTCATTCCGGTCGACAGGCAGCTGCGCACCAATGTGCCGCATATCTTCGCCGCGGGAGACATTGCGCGTCCCCCGATGCTCGCGCACAAGGCGACTCATGAGGCGAAGACGGCAGCAGAGGTGGCGGCGGGCCATAAGAGCTCGTTTGATGCCCGCGTCATTCCGTCCGTCGCCTACACGGATCCGGAAATCGCCTGGGTGGGACTCACGGAGATCGAGGCCAAGGAGAAGGGAATTTCCTTCAAGAAAGGCGTCTTCCCATGGATGGCGAGCGGCCGCTCGCTGTCACTGGGGCGTGACGAGGGTTTCACGAAACTCTTGTTTGACCCCGACACTCACCGGATATTGGGGGGCGGCATTGTCGGCACGAATGCAGGAGAACTCGTGAGCGAGGTTGCTCTTGCGATCGAGATGGGTGCGGATGCGGCCGACATCGGGCTCACCATCCATCCGCATCCGACGCTGTCGGAGACGGTAGCCTTTGCAGCGGAAGCCTTCGAAGGCACGCTCACGGATCTCTACATTCCGAAGAAGTAAGCGCGAGTCTGGCCCCAATCCCCCGGCATCATCTCTTCAACAAATGTCCGGGCTCTTCGGAAACTGACAGAGCGCAAAAGCCTCCTCCCGCCCGAACTGGGTAGTTACGGATCTTGTGCGAAGTCGCAGCTCGCCTGGATGCTTAAGTCACAAGCGTTCGCGGTCTTTCCCATCGAACCGAAATGCCTTCGAGATGACCGCCGGCAATTTGGAGCAGGTTAGGTGCCACGGCATTCCCTTTTAAGTAGACTTTGGCGCGACCCATACTGTGCCAGGAAGAACCCCTTTATTCCGGGTGTTTACCGCGAAGGGTTCGATGGGACGGTCGGTAGCGCTTTGTCGCCGGTACCTGTTGATTGAACGGACGCATATCGGGTGTCCGAAGAGGGCTGCCCCGTTTCTTCCGCTCGGAGAGAGCGTTTTTGGATAAACCTGATCCATACTCCGATTTTCGGCCCGAACCCTCCTTTCTCCCAATTCGCTCGGTAAAGGAGGCCTTGTTTTCGAGGTGGGCGCTTTATCTGTCGGCGCTTGCCTTCAGCATGCTGCCGCTAGCTGGTTTTGCCGCTCGATGGGTGGAGGTGGGAAACGGCTCCGTCCCCACGGACAGAGTGTTGGTCGATGCGGATTCAGTTCAAAAGGCCGACGACATTACGACGGCCAACATCGCAACCTTATACGCCGCGCCCCGTACAAACTCGCACAACATCACGATGGATCGGCACGTGCAGCACACGGCGTTCAAATGCGCAGAGCGCAGCTTTATTGGCATCGTGACGACCGGGTATTTGGGGGAAAAGAGCGTCGGCTCAGGTTCCGAAACCCCGGACTGGAAAAACAAATTCGTGCCTATCGGCAACAATCCCATGGCGGGGCGCATTTTGGCGATCGTCTGTGCGTCCTCATCTGCGGGCGGCGCTGCGCCGATGGCACCCAAGCCAAAATTTTCTTCCGGCTCCGGATTCGTCGTCGACGGCTCCGGGGGTGTGCTCACAAACAATCATGTGATCAATCACTGCAAGTCGATCATCGTGAAGGCGATGGGTCTGCCGCCCGTCGCTGCCCGGGTCGATGCAACTGATCCCAAGAACGATCTGGCGATCGTTCGGGCTGCCAGTGCGAAGACCGTGGGCGAGCCGGTCCATTTTCGTAATCAGTCCCAGCCAAGCAAATTAGGCGAATCCATAGGAGTGATCGGCTATCCGCTGGCGGGGATTCTCTCCTCCGAACCCAAGGCGACCTTCGGACAGATCAACTCTGTTGCCGGGATCAACGATGACTACACGCTGTTGCAGATATCTGCACCCGTGCAACCCGGCAACAGCGGCGGACCTGTGTTCGATGCATCGGGGCTCGTGATCGGTGTCGTGGTGTCGCAGGCATCCGCTGCGATGGCCATAGTCGCAGGCAATGTACCGCAGAATGTGAACTTTGCCGTTCGTGGCGAGGTCGCGCAGATCTTTCTTGCCGCGCATGGAGTCAAGTTTTCAACCAGCAGGCGCTGGCATACGCAGCCCACTGATGAGATTGCTGCGACGGGCCAGAAGTCGACGGTATTCGTTGCCTGTTTAGTCGAGTAGTGCGCAACGCCTCCGCCTCGGGCACCGACAGCCGCTTAGGACTTTGCGACCCGGCGTGGGGTTTTCGCACCTGCACGGCGTGGACCCACCGGAGGCGGTGGTGGCGCGGGTGGAGTTTTGTACGGGTACTCGCACAGATCCGCAATGATGCAGCTCGGGCATAAGGGTTTGCGCGCAACGCAGACGTAGCGGCCGTGCAGCAGGAGCCAATGATGCGCGTTCCTGAGGTACTCCCGCGGAGTCGTTGCCAACAGGGCCTCCTCCACTGCGAGCGGCGTTTTGCCCGGCGCAAGCCCAGTGCGATTGGCAACCCTGAAGATATGCGTGTCGACGGCAACCGTTGCCTCGCCGAACACCATGTTGAGAATGATATTCGCCGTTTTGCGTCCGACGCCGGGAAGCGCTTCGAGCGCGGCGCGATCGTGGGGAACTTTGCCTCCGTGTTCCTCTATGAGCTGGCGCGCAAGCCCGATCAGATTCTTGGACTTCATGTTGTAGAGGCCCACGCTCTGCAGGTACGGCCGCACGCCGTCGACGCCGAGAGCCGCAATTGCCTGGGGAGTATGGGCAACGGGGAAGAGCTTGCGGGTGGCGGCATTGACGCTGCGATCGGTCGTGTGGGCGGACAGCATCACCGCCACGAGAAGCTCGAACGGCGAGCTGAACAACAACTCGGTCGTCGGGTGCGGATTGGCCGCCTGCAGGCGCCGGAAGATGGCTCTACGGCGCGCCGGCTGCATGCTTGGTCGCCGCGATGAGCGCGGCCTGTTCGGCCGCGCGGCGCGCGAGCCTCGCGGTGTGTGCGCTGAATCGGGCGCGATTTTGTGCCGCGGCTGGGGCTGCGCATACGTCGCGCAACGTGCTGCGCGGGACCATCACGATGCAGTCCACCGGACAGGGCGCGACGCACAGCTCACATCCCGTACACAGCTGCGCAACGACGGTATGAGTGAGTTGCTTTGCGCCGACGATGGCATCGACCGGGCAGGGGGGTAGGCATTTGACGCAGCCGATGCAGCGCGTTTCATCGATCTGCGCCACGAGTGGCGGACCCTCGACGCCATTGGCGGGATTGAGAGGCAAGGGGCCACGGCCCAAAGCCCGGGCGAGAAGTTCGATAGTAGCCGCGCCTCCGGGTGGGCACTGGTTGATTTCGGCCTCGCCACGCTCGATCGCCTGCGCATAAGGAAGGCAGCCCGCATAACCGCAGCGCGTGCACTGCGTCTGCGGCAGGAATGCGTCGATTTCCTCCGCGCTCATCGCACCTTCATGCCCGGCTCAGCCCCCGCATCCGGCGCCAACAGAAAAATCCCCGGCTTCTCACCGGAAGCGGCGAGCACCATGCCCTCGGACACGCCGAATTTCATTTTGCGTGCCGCAAGGTTCGCAACCATCACGGTCATGCGGCCAACGAGTGCCGCCGGATTGTAGGCGGATTTGATGCCGGCAAAGACCTGGCGAGTGCCGAGCGCGCCCAGGTCGAGCGTGAGCCGCAGGAGCTTGTCGGCGCCTTCGACGAACTCCGCGTTCGCTATGCGCGCGACGCGCAGATCGATCTTGGCAAATTCGTCGATCGATATGGTGGCCGGCGTCGCGAGCGGCGCTGGCGTTGGCGCGGCGGGTGTCGCAGGAGCGGGCGGCGGGGTCTGTGTAGTCACGATGGAAGCTTCCTTGTCGGTGTCGAAGAGCGCATCGAGCTGCTTGGCTTCGACGCGCGCGGTGAGATGTGCGTACGGCTTGATATGTTGCGGCACGCCCGCGGTGTCCGCCCACTGGAAATTCCGGTCGAGCCCGAAAAACTCCTGCGCGACCCGCGATGTCAGCGCGGGCAGAACGGGCGCAAGCAGCACGCTCAGGACTTTGAACCGATATAGAACACGCGAGCAGATATCCTGCAGCTCGGAACGTTTTGCCGGATCCTTCGCCAGGAGCCAGGGTTTGGCCGAGTCGAACAACTGATTGGTGGCATCCGCCAGCGCCATGATCTCCCGCATGGCCCTGCCGGTATCGCGCGCATCGTAGCTCCCGCGCACGAGCTCGGCGGTCACTGCGGCCGCCGCGACCATCTCCGCGGTGTCGCCGCTATAGCGCAGCGCGCCGTCGAAATGCTGGGTGATGAAATTCGCGGCGCGGCTTGCGATGTTGACGTATTTGCCGACGAGATCGCTATTCACCCGCGCGATGAAGTCTTGCGGATTGAAGTCGAGATCCTCGACATTGCCGTTGAGCTTGGCCGCGAAGTAGTAGCGCAGCCACTCCGGGTTCATCCCGATCTCAAGGTAGCGCAGCGGGCTGATGCCGGTGCCGCGCGACTTCGACATCTTCTCTTCCGAGACCGTCACGAAGCCGTGCACGTACACGTGGTCCGGAACCTTGTAGGGGGAGCCTGCAAATTTGAGCATCGCCGGCCAAAAAAGCGTATGAAAGTAGATGATGTCCTTGCCGATGAAGTGAATCTGCTCGGTGTCGGGGGCGGCGAGGAATTCGCGGAAAGTACGCGGCTCGCCGTTGGCTTTCGCCTTGCCGCTGTCGAAGTAATTCTTGAGCGACGCGAGATAGCCGATCGGCGCATCGAGCCAAACGTAGAAATATTTTCCCGGAGCATCCGGGATGGGGATGCCGAAGTAGGGCGCATCGCGCGAGATGTCCCAGTCACCCAGCGCCTTATCCCCCGCGCCGTCGAGCCACTCCTTCGCCTTGTTGTTGACCTGCGGCTGCAGCCGCCCGGGCGCATCGAGCCACTGCCGCAAGAACTCGACGCACTGCGGATCGGACAGCCTGAAGAAGAAATGATCCGAGGTGCGCAGCTCGGGCACGGCGCCCGTCAAAGTCGAATAGGGCTTGATGAGATCGGTCGGCGCGTTGACGATGCTGCACACCTCGCAGGCGTCGGCGTACTGAGCGGGCGCGTGGCAGTTCGGGCATTCGCCTTTGACGTAGCGGTCGGCGAGGAACATGCCTTTGATGGGATCGTAGAACTGCTCGACGGACTTCGTGTACAAGAGTCCCCGCAGCTTCAGGCGCCGGTAGACATCCTGCGACAGCTCGACGTTTTCCGGCGAGTCGGTGCTTCCCCAGTTGTCATACTCGATGTGGAAGCCTTCGAGGTACCTCGGCCGCTCGGCGGCGATGCGCCGGATGAGCTCCTGTGGGGTGATCCCTTCGGCTTCGGCCTGGAGCATGATGGGCGCGCCGTGCGCGTCGTCGGCGCAGATGAAATGCACCGCGTGTCCCTGCATACGCTGAAATCGCACCCAGATGTCCGCCTGGATGTATTCCATGATGTGGCCGATGTGCAGCGATCCATTCGCGTACGGCAGGGCGGTCGTGACGAAAAGCTTGCGGGCCATCGCGCTAGTTTAGCGCAGGCGGCGGTTCAGCCCTGATCCTTTACCGGCTCGAATTTGCCCTTGTTGATGCCCTTCTTGTAGGCCTCTTTGCCCGTGACCAGGCGCTGCTCGAGGAGCTGCTGGATGGCGCTGTCCATGGTACGCATGCCGAACTGCGCGCCCGACTGCATCGTGTTCTCCAGCTGATCGAGCTTGCCCTGGCGGATGAGATTGGACGCCGCCGGGGTATTCACCAGGACCTCGAGAGCGGCGACGCGGCCTTGCTTGTCGGAGCGCTGCAGGAGCTGCTGCGAGACGACGCCGCGCAGCGACGTCGAGAGCATCGTGCGCACGTGCGATTGCTTGTCGGACGGAAACGCGTTCACCAGGCGGTCGACGGTCTGCGCCGCGCCATTGGTGTGCAGAGTCCCCATGACGAGAATACCCATCTCCGCCGCGGTGACGGCGATGCTCATGGTCTCATGGTCGCGCAACTCGCCGACCAGAATCACGTCCGGATCCTCGCGCAGGGCTGAATGCAGCGCGTCGGCGAAACTTGCGCTGTGCACGCCGATCTCGCGCTGGCTGATGAGACAGCTTTTCCTCACGTGCACGAACTCGATGGGATCCTCGATGGTGAGGATATGGCCCTTCAGGCGCGTATTGATGTCGTCGACCATCGAGGCGAGCGTGGTCGATTTGCCGGAGCCGGTCTTGCCCGTCACCAGAATGAGCCCGTTGGTGGCGCGCGCCATCTCGCGCACCGACTGTGGCAGCTTCAGCTCATCCATCGTGAGCGCTTTGGAGGGAATGACGCGGAACACGCCGCCCATGCCGTTCAACTGGCGCATGACATTGACGCGAAAGCGTCCGCGGTCGGCAAGCGTGTAGGCGAAGTCGGCGCCGTCCTTCGACTCGAAGCGATCGAGCGCAGGCTTCGGCATGATCTCGTACAGCGCTTCTTTGACGAACGTCGTATCGAGGCGGTCCGGCCGCAAGGGCCCAAGGTCGCCGAACAGGCGAATGCGTGGTGGGTCACCGGCGATGAAGTGCAGATCCGAGCCGCGCTTGTCGATGACCTCGCTCAGGAATGCGTCAATGGTTGCCACGCGAGCGGCCTTCTAGGTTGCAGAGGCCGTCGGCCCGGGGCCGATACGCGTGCCGGATCCGGCGGCCTCGAGCTTCGGCAGAAGGCTCGTGTCGGTCACGTACTTCTGGAAGAGGCGCTTCTCGGTGGCGTAGGCATAGGCATCGTCCGGGTCGATTTCCTTCGCCGTGATGGCGGCGAGTAGCGCCTGGTCGAGCATCTGCATGCCAAAGTCCCGTCCGGTCTGCAGCTGCGTGGGGATCTGATGGGTCTGATCGGTCTGGATGAGCTTGGCGATCGCCTTCGTCATCACCATGATCTCGCACAATGCGCGCCGGCCGCGCGCATCGGCGGACTTGACCAGGATCTGGGTGATGACGGCGAGCAGGCTCTGGGCGAGGAAGCTCTTCGTCTGCTCGCGTTCCTCGACCGGCAGTGCATCGATGATGCGATCGATGGTCTTGACGGCGCCCGTCGTGTGCAGCGTGCCGAATACCAGATGCCCGGTCTCGGCCGCCGTCATTGCCATGCTGATGGTCTCCGCATCGCGCAACTCGCCGACCAGAATCACGTCCGGGTCCTCGCGCATGGCCGCGCGCACGCCTTCGGCGAAACTTGGAATGTGCGTGTTCAACTCGCGCTGAATGACCTGGCTTTGCTTGCTGCGATGTACGAACTCGATCGGATCCTCGAGACTGATGATATTCACGCGCCGCGTCGTGTTGAGGTGATCGATCATCGCCGCGAGCGTGGTCGATTTGCCGGTTCCCGTCGAGCCGGTCACGAGCACCATGCCCTGATGGTAATCGCACAGCTTGGTGACGATCGGCGGCAGCGCGAGCTTCTCGAGGGTGGGCACTTCTGTGGGGATGGTGCGGAATGTCGCCCCGATGCCGGTCTCTTTGCGGAACACGTTGACGCGAAAGCGCCCGCCTTCGCCGGACACGTAGGAGAAATCCAGGTCGCGGCCGCTGGCGAAGTACTCCGACTGCGAACGGGTGAGAACCTCTGTGATGTAGCCCTCGAGCTCCGACTGGCGCAGCTCGCGGAACTTGATCGGCATCAGATCGCCGTGCACGCGCAACATCGGCGGCACGCCGACGGCAAGGTGGATGTCGGAACATCCTTGCTGCGTGCCCAGCTTCAGGAACGCGTCTATGCGCGCCACAGTGTGGTCCCTTTAAAGTATCCCTGTTGTGTAGCGCGTCCTGGGTAGGCGAATCAAGCCGCTACAGCAGGAAATTTGAACGAGCGCACGAAGTTTCGCAAGCCGGGCCCGCCCGCGGGGCCGTGGCCGGCTGCTACATGTGCTGCTCGAGGGCGGCGCGCAGCTCGTCCATGGTCTGGTAGCGCTTGGTCTTGTCGACCGCCATCGCTTTCATAATGACGTCGCTCAAGGAGGGCGGTAGCGCCGCATTGACCTCTTTCGCCACGCGCGCCTTGCCCTGGACGTGCTGGTACATCACCGCCATGTGATCGCCGCGCGAGTAGGGCGGCACGCCGGTGAGCATTTCGTACAGGATGACGCCGACGGCGTAGATATCCGCGCGCGCATCGACCTTCTTGCCGAGGATCTGCTCGGGCGCCATGTATTTCGGAGAGCCGATGACGTAGCCCGTCTTGGTGAGCTGGGTGTCGCCTTCGCGCTGGGCCGCCGCGACGCCGAAATCCACGATCTTCAGCAGCCCTTCCTGATTGATGAGCACGTTCGCAGGCTTCAGATCGCGATGCACGATACCGACCTGATGCGCGACCGTCATGCCGGTGCACAGATCGATGCCGAAGCCGACGGCGCGCTTCAGTTCCATCGGCTTCTCGTTGACCACCTCGGCGCCCAAAGTGTGCGACGGGAAGTACTCCATGGAGATGGCGTAGTTGCCCTGGATGTAGAGAAAATCGTAGATGCGGATGACGTTCTTGTGCGTGATCTTGCGCGAGTAGCGCAACTCGTGGACGAAGCGTTTCATCACCTCTTCGTCGCCGGAGACGTTGGGATTCAGGAACTTCAGGATCAGGCGCTCATCGACGACCGTATCCTCCATCAAAAGCACCGTGCCGAATGCGCCGCGGCCGATCTTGTCGATGTATTTGTAGCGTCCCTCGATGATGTCGCCGGGTTTCAACGTCGAGATATCAAGTCGTCCGAGCTCGGCCGCCTTGGCCGCTACCCCGACCTCGGAAATGAGGACCGTACGGGCCGCTTCCGAGGCGCTTGGCGTAATCGTCGTGGGCTGCGACGGGCGCAAGGTCGGAGGCAGCTGCGAGGGACTTGGCGTCAAACTGGTACTCAACATGCGTTTGTCGAGCTCGGCAAGCGTCGCGGCGATCATGCGGTTCATGGTCTGATCGGCGGTCGCGGCTTGGTTCTGCAGCTCGGCGCGCAGCTGATCCACGCGTTTCTCGTCGACGAGCTTGCCCAGTGCCTGGATCGCCTCGATACGGATCTCACGCTCCGGACGCGCCATGAGCGGCAGGAGAGAGTCGACGAGCTTGGCATCGCCGATCTTACCGAGCGCGCGCACGACCACCGGCAGCGCTTTGGCATTGCCCGCCTGCAGCATCTCCTGAAGGCGCGGCAGAGCGCGCTTGCTGCCGATTTCCGCGAGGGCATCAATGGAGCGCTCGCTCACCCACCAGTCGGCATCCTTGGTCGCGCGGATGAGTTCATCGACGGCACGCTCATCCTTGGTCTGGTTCAGGATCTCGATCGCGGCACGGCGGATGTCGTCGTCCTTATCGCGCACCAGCTGGATGACGGCCTCGATGACCTTCGGTCCGCCGATCTTGCCGAGCGCATCGGCGGCGCGGCTGCGCACCCACCAGTCGCTGTCCTTGATGGCGGCCAAGAGATGCTTTACGGAGACTGCGGTACCGACCTCGTTCAGGACTTCCACGGCCGCGCGCCGTGCGTTCTCGTTCTCGTCCTTCAGGATATCAATGAGATAGCGCATCGTATCCGGATGGTTCGCCTTGATGACGAGGTCGATGGCTTTGTTCTGCACGTCGATTTCCGGATCGCGCAGCAATGCGCACACCTTCTCCACGTCGATCGGGCCCTCCGTGCGCTGCAGCGCCGAGAGCACCGCGCCGCGGATGAGTTTGTTCGGATCGGTCAAGAGCGCCTGCAGCGCCGTCTGCACCTCGCGCGTGTTGAAACGCGCGAGGATATTGATGATGTGCACGCGCGAGATCGGATCCTTGCCGTGCAGGCGCCCGATGAGTTCGGAGACTGCGTGCGGGTCGGCAATCTCGCCGACCAGGCGAAAGAGTGCCGCCTTCTCGTTTGCTTCCTGGGCGTAGGCCGCCTGCAGCAGATCGCGCACGCTGAAGCGCTGTTTCTGCGCGGCGATGATTTCGAGCACCGCGGGCTTTGAGACCCCGGGGGTTGCGAGCGCATCGATGAGCAGGTGCGGCGGGTAGTTGCGGCTGCTGGTGAGGGCCCAGGAGATGCCGGCGACCACTCGCGGACTGCCCTCGATCAGCCCGCGGACGAAGACCGGGAAGGTCTTTTGATTGACGAGCGCGCTCAAGGCTTCGACGAAGCCGACGGTTGCGTTCTTATCCGCGTCCGGCAATGCCCCGAAGATCGGTTCGATCGCCCCGGCGCCCAAGCCCTTGAGTTTAGCCACCGCCCTCTGTGTGGCGGGGCTCGCAGAATTCGAGGACGAGCGGATCTCGGTGACCAGACGGTCGGCGCGAAAATTCGTGAAAAAGCCCATTCAGCCTTTCCGTTGGGAATCATTCCCGCGCAAGTCCCGTCCAGCCGTCCGATTTCTGGGTAAGTACGGCATAGGTTGCAGGATCAAGGACAGGACCTATAGAGCGCAAACGCCTGCGCTACATGCAAAGCGAGCGCGTGAAGATTATGCCATATTCGCCCCCCCCGCCTGCCAACGCCCTCACATGTCTGATAACCCGAATATTGCGACCCTGCGAGCTTCTCTGGAGCGGTATGTGGACCCGTACCTCGCAGAGACCTTCGGCAATGCCGGGGCCGTGCGCGCGGTCAATGCCCGCGACCATGGCTACTGGGCGTCGATCGCCCTGGGTTTCCCGGTCGGCGGCTACCACGCGGAGCTCGCGACTGCCCTTACGCAGCACCTCGCCAAAGAGGGGATCGACCTGCCGCTGCAGATCGAATTGCACGCCGACATCCGTGCGCACGCGGTGCAGCGCCACCTGCAGCCGCTCGGGGCCATCAAAAACATTGTCGCCGTGGCTTCCGGCAAGGGTGGGGTGGGCAAGTCGACGGTGGCCGTGAATCTCGCCCTCGCCTGGGCCGCACAGGGCGCGCGGGTCGGCATCCTCGACGCGGACATTTACGGCCCGAGCCAGCCGCTCATGCTGGGGCTTGCGGGTCAGAAGCCCAGTTCCCCCGACGGCAAGCGTCTCATACCGCTCGTCAGCCATGGCATCGCGGCGATGTCCATCGGCTTCCTGGTCGATGCCGAGCAGCCCATGGTGTGGCGCGGTCCCATGGTGACTCAGGCGCTGACGCAGCTCCTGTCGGAGACGGAATGGGGAGCGCTCGACTACCTCGTCGTTGATATGCCCCCCGGTACCGGCGACATCCAGCTGACGCTCGCGCAGCGCGTGCCGGTTGCCGGGGCCGTCATCGTCACGACTCCGCAGGACATTGCCCTCGCCGATGCCCGCAAGGGCCTTAAAATGTTCGAGAAGGTGTCCGTGCCGGTGCTAGGCATCGTCGAAAACATGAGCGTGCACGTGTGCTCGCAGTGCGGGCATGTGGAGCACGTATTTGGCGCGGGCGGCGGTGCGCGCATGGCGACGCAGTACGGCGTGCGGCTCCTGGGCGAGCTGCCGCTCGATGGGCACATCCGTGAGGAAACCGACGGCGGCCGCCCGACGGTGGCTGCGGCGCCGGATTCACCGCGGGCGCAGGTCTATTTTCAGATGGCGCGCCGCACGGCCGCCGCGCTGTCGCAGCGCGTGCGCGATCGCAGCACGGTGTTTCCGAAAATCGTGGTTGAAGACAGCTGAAAGTGTGATGCGGGGCATGAATCGATGAGCATCAAGTCCGATCGGTGGATCCGGCGCATGGCGCGCGAGCAGCGCATGATTGAACCCTTCGCCCCCGAGCAGGTGCGCGCGGTCGACGGTCATAAGATCGTCTCTTACGGCACGTCGAGCTATGGCTACGACGTACGTTGCGCACCGGAGTTCAAGATCTTCACCAACATCAATTCGACCATCGTCGACCCGAAGGCATTTGACGCGAAGAGCTTTGTCGATTTTCCGGGCGACGTGTGCATCATCCCGCCGAACTCGTTTGCACTCGCGCGCACCGTGGAGTACTTCCGCATTCCGCGCAGCGTGCTCACCGTATGTCTAGGTAAGTGCGTCACGGGTGACACGCGCGTCGTGGATGCAGAAACCGGGGCTTACGTGCCGATCACCGAGATGCGTTGGGGGAAGAGCACTCTGGCGCTCGATCGGTGGCGGCTAAAGAGCGCTAAGGTCTCGGCGTTCGTCCCTCAAGGCAAAAAGCCGGTCTTCGAGCTCACGACCCGTGCGGGTCTGCGGATTCGCACTACGGCCAATCATCCCTTCCTGAAGCTGAAGGAATGGGTTCCTTTGGATCAGTTACGCGCGGGAGATCGCATTGCTATTGCCCGCGAAGTCCCGCTCTTCGGCAAAACGCCGCTTCCTGACTGGGAGGCCACTTTGCTCGGTCTCATGATTTCGGAGGGTTGTTGCAATACGCCCGGAGGGAGCCCGACCTATACGACGGCCGATTCCATGCTCGCGCAGCTGCTGAAAACCGCAGTCGCGCTGTCGGGATTCGGAGAAATTACGTTTGACGGCCGATATGGGTATCGACTCGTCAACCACAAAGGGCGCGGAGGGATTCCATTAGCCAACCGTGCGCATGGCTGGCTTAAGAAATATGGCCTCAACGTCTCGTCCGGCGGAAAATTTGTGCCGCAGTGCATCTTTACTGCACCCGAGAATTCGGTGCGACTCTTCCTGCAGGCGCTCTTCAGCGGCGATGGCGGCACTTATTACAGTGGCGCGGGCGTTTTTCTCGAGTATTACTCGAAGTCGCGCCGCCTGATCGAGGACGTTCACCACCTCTTGCTCAGATTCGGCATTTTTTCGCTGATACGCGAGAAGACGACAGCGATCGGCACTCTGGCGTGCAAAATCCAGATCACGGACAAAGATCAGATCGAACGATTCGCGGCCATGGTCGGCTTCGTTCCGGGATCAAAAAAGCAGCAAGTGCTTGACATGGAAATGCTGCCCATTATTCAAGCGAGACCGCGCCGGCGCTCGAACTTCGATACCTTGCCCTGTGAGGCCTGGCAGATCATGAAGATTGCAGCAGGAGGAGCGGGCATCAGTTTAAATTCGCTTGGTATCCGGCCGTCCGATCAATCAGTACCGCTCGCGGACGTCACGAAACTGGCAACGGCCACGAAAGATCCGCATCTTGAGCCCTTGATTGAGGGCCCGCTGTGGGACGTCGTCGAAAAGATCGAGCCCATGGGAGTGGAAGAAGTATTCGACATATCCGTGCCGGCTCTGCACAACTTTCTTGCGAACGGCTTGATCGTGCATAACTCGACTTATGCACGCTGCGGGATCATTTGTAACGTCACGCCGCTGGAGCCCGAGTGGGAAGGCCACGTGACGCTTGAGTTCTCAAACACGACACCGCTGCCGGCAAAGATCTACGCCAATGAAGGCGTCGCGCAGATGCTGTTCTTTGAGTCCGACGAAGTCTGCGAGACCTCGTACAAGGATCGCGGCGGCAAATACATGGGGCAGAAGGGCGTGACGCTGCCGAAGGCCTAGGGTGTTTTGAGCTCGCGGATCTCGAGCCCGAAATCGACCTTGCCGGCGCGGCTGCGCTCGGCGCGGATCGGTAGATACCCGAGCGATGATGCGAGCCACAGACGCGTCACCCGATCGGAGCCTGCGCGATCGCTCCGGTACCGCACGGTCTCGAGATTGCCGAGCGGAGTATCCAGCGTCTCGGTGCCTTCGCGCGTGTACTTGTATTCTTTGATTTGATCGTCATCGATGAGCCAGAAGCTCTTGGGCGAGCGGCCGCTCGCAACCTCGCGCATGAGCTCGATCTGCACGGAGAGCGTGTCCTGCGTGCCGCGCTCAAGAGGAAGATCGACGGGCTTCTTCTCCGCGGTGCCCGTCACGCGGCGCGTCTGCCAGTCAAATCGCAGTGTCACCGCCTTGTCCGAATCACTCTCGCCGTCGTCTGCGTGATAGGTCGCGGGCCGCACCTCACCGTCTACGATCGTAAAGGTGCTCGTCTGGCTGATCACATCGGGAAAGGCGAGTCGGAATATTCCGCGCGCCATGTTGCGGGATTTATAGGTATAGGCGTTGGCTGCGGTGCGGGTGAGCTCGAGCGTGGTGTAGCCTGCCGTGATGCCGTGCCATTCGATCGCAAATTTCGCAGTGAAATCTGCGGGGTCCTCGGTAGCGTCCGCAGCCCGCGCCGTGACTGCCAGGACCGCGACGGCGAGCCAAACGACCGTGCCGCCGAGGGCGCGGCAATCAAACCGCTGCGAGCGCACGGAACTCCTCCACCATAGGCTCATCGAGCGACTCGCCATCGAACCACACGCGTCCTTCTCTTAAGACGAGACGCTGTTGCGCAATCCAGCCGATGACCTTCGGATAGATGATGTGCTCGCTCTGCTGCACGCGTTCGGCCAGGGTCTTCTCGGTGTCGCCCGGCAGAACCGGAACTCTTGATTGCAGCACGACGGGTCCTGAATCGAGATCTGCGGTGACGAAGTGCACGCTCGCGCCGTGATGCGCATCGCCCGCGGCGAGCACGCGCCGATGAGTGTTGAGACCGCGATACAGCGGCAAGAGCGACGGATGAATATTCACCATGCTGCCAGCGTAGCGCGCGACGAATTGCGGCGAAAGGATGCGCATGAACCCGGCGAGGACCACAAGCTCGTGGGGCTGCGCATCAAGTGCGCCCGATAGCGCCGCTTCGAAAGCGGAAGCGTCGGTAAACTGCGCCCGTTGGATGACGCGGGTCGCAAGTCCCAACTCGCGTGCGCGTGCAATCCCCGCCGCATCCGCTTGATCGCTGATCACCTGATTGACGCGCGCGTCGATGCGCCCCTGCGCGCAGGCTTGCGCAATCGCGACCATGTTGGAGCCGCGCCCCGAGATCACAATGGCGAGCGGCAGCGCGGCGTGCGCGCTCATTCGCCGATCACGACACCGCGGCTGCCGTGCCGCACCTCGCCGATGAGCGAGGCCGTCTCGCCGTGCGCATTCAAGAGCGCGACTCCCGCGTCGGCGCTCTGCGCCGGCAGGATGGCGATCATGCCGATGCCGCAGTTGAACGTCCGGTACATCTCGTCGCGATCAATGCGCCCGACGCGCTGCAGCCAGTCAAAGACGGGATCGCGATGCCAGCGTCGCCGCTCGAGCACCACTTCGAGGCCCTCGGGCAGCACCCGCGGCACGTTGTCGGTGAGGCCCCCGCCGGTGATGTGCGCAAGCCCGCGCACCGGCTGCGCGCGGATGAGTTCCAGGAGCGATTTGACATATATCCGGGTCGGGGTGAGCAGGCGCTCGAAGAGGGCGCGACCATCGAGCATGGTCCGCGCGTTCGCCTGTGAGATGGCGAGCAACTTGCGGATGAGGGAATAGCCGTTTGAATGAGCCCCGGAGGAGGCGAGTCCGATGACGGCATCGCCGGCGCGGATGCCGCTGCCGTCGATGATGGACTCCTTTTCAACGACGCCGACGCAGAACCCCGCCAGATCGTAGTCCTCGCCGTGGTACATCCCCGGCATCTCCGCGGTCTCGCCGCCCACGAGCGCGGCGCCGGCGAGCAGGCAGCCCTCGACGATGCCGCGGATGACAGCTTCGGCCACAGCAACCTGCAGTTTCCCAGTCGCGTAGTAGTCGAGAAAAAAGAGCGGCGCCGCGCCTTGGACCACGACGTCGTTCGCGCACATGGCCACAAGATCGATGCCGATGGTGTCGTGCAGGCCCGCATCGATGGCGAGGCGCAGCTTGGTGCCCACCCCGTCGGTGCCTGCCACCAGGACCGGTCGGCGGAAGCCCGCGGGGATTTCCACCAGAGCGCCGAATCCGCCAATGCCCGCCAGCACTTCGGGCCGATGCGTACGCTTGACGAACGGCTTGATGCGCTCGACCAGCGCATCGCCGGCGTCGATGTCGACACCGGAATCGCGATAACTGATGCCGGGTCGTTCGCTCATGGCGTAGGCAGTCGGTACTAGCTTAAGGTCGCGCCACCGGGCGGCGCGCGGGGTGTGTACTATTGTAAACGTGCACGCGCTGAAATTCTGGACAAGACTTCTGTGGCTCTCCTGCCTGCTCCTGCCGATCGCCACCTGGGCGGGGCGACCGGTGCGGGTCTATGAGATCGATATCAAGGGACAGCCGTCGCCCGCTGCGCTGCAAGAGGCCCTGAAGCGCGTACTGGTGCGCGCCACCGGCCGCAGCGAGGCCGCATCCGATCCGGCATTGGCGGCCATCGTGGCCGATGCCGGCCACTTCATGCAGACCTCGCGTGTCGCTCAGGATGGCGCGACTCACGTGGTCTTCGATGCGGCGGCGCTGACGTCGGCCATTTCCGCGGCCGGCCGCAGCACCTGGGACAGTAACCGTCCCTTCACGCTTGTCGTGCTGTCGCCGCCGCTCACGGGACCTGCTGCGGATGGCGCGCGGCGCGAGCTGGACGCCGCGGCCGAAGCGCGCGGCCTGCCCATCAGTCTCGTGCCACTGCCGCTTGCCGACGCATCCGGAGCTGAGTTGAGCCGCGCGGCTTTGCTGGCAGCGGCCCAGCAGCTCGGCGGCGACGCCATCCTCATCGGCCGCTCGGACACAAACGGCAGCAACGGTGCTTGGCAGTGGACGCTCTACACGAGCTTCGTGTCTCAGAACTGGAGCGGCGGCCTCACGGCGGGCCTCAATGGTGCGGTGGATGCGCTCGCGCGCGTCCAGGACGTATCCGAGCCGCAGGCCGAAATGGTTGTGCAGGTAGAAATCGACGGCGTGAGCGCGCTCGCCGACTACGCGCAGGTCGGGCGCCTGCTACAGGGTGCACCCGGCGTGCGCAGCGTGGATGTCGCCGAGGCGAGCGGCACGATGGTGACCTTCAGCGTGCGCGTGCGCGGCGGCAGCCCGGCGCTCGATAAGGCACTGGCGGCGTCGGGCCATTTTACGGCCGGCGCAACCGGGGGCTCCCGGATGCAATACACCTATCGCCCCTGAAGCTCGCGGGCGACCCTTGCGGCATCTGCCAAATCTGATTTGCCTTGCGCGCATCGCGCTCATCTGGCCGATCGTCGCGGCTCTCGCCAACGCGAACTATGATTTTGCGCTGCTGCTGTTCGCCGCCGCTGCCGTCTCCGACGGCCTCGATGGATTTCTGGCCAAGCGCTTCGGCTGGACGTCGGAATTGGGCAAGATCCTGGACCCGGTTGCCGACAAGCTGTTGCTCATCAGCGTGTTCGTCATGGCGACGAGCCTCGGGATGGTCCCGTGGTGGCTCACGCTCATGGCGGTCACACGCGACCTCACGATCATCCTGGGCGCGATCGTGCTGCGGATCTGGATCGGCCCGCTGCAGGGGCGTCCGAGCATCATCAGTAAGGTCAATACGCTGCTGCAGCTCATCTACCTTCTGGGAGTGATCACGAACGCGGCAGGCTATGGACCGCCGCACGGGTTTCTCGAAGCGCTCGCCGTCGTGGTATTCATCACGACGCTGCTGTCGGGCGTGAACTATGCAATGGATTTTGCGCGCGCCGTCCGGGGCGCTCCCAGAACGCAGTAAGCGCAGCTGCCGCCATGCGCCAGTTACCGCTCGGGGTCAGGCTGCAGGATCGTGCCGTATTTGCAAGCTTTCTCGCCGGCCGCAATCTGCAGGCGCTCGAGCATGTGCGCGCGCTAGCCGAAGGCGAAAGGGGCGGCGTCGCCTGGCTTGCGGGGCCGCCGGGCGCTGGGAAAACTCATCTTCTGCAGGCGGCCTGCGCGGCAGCGGGAGCATCGCGGCGCGCGGGCTACTTTCCGCTGGCGGAGCTCGGCCCTCTCGGGGTGGAAGTTCTCGACGGACTGCGCGAGATCGAGTGCCTGTGCCTCGACGATGTGCACGCCGTCGCCGGCGACGGCGCATGGGAGCGGGCATTGTTTGGTCTCTTTTGCGCGATCGAAGAACGCGGCGGCCGGCTGTTCGCCGCGGCGTCTGCGCCGCCGGCGCTCCTGTCGTGGGCACTGCCGGATCTCGCCTCGCGTTTCGCAGCGAGTGCCATCTTTCAGCTGCGCGTGCTCGACGAGGCCGAGCAGCGCGAGGCGCTCAAGCTGCGCGCGCAGGTGCGCGGGCTTGATCTGCCGGAGGAGACAGCGCGTTATCTGCAGCGTCGCTTTCCGCGCGACATGCGCACCCTGTACGAATTGCTCGACACGCTCGATGAGGCTGCGATCATCGCCCAGCGCCGACTTACGGTACCCTTCATTCGCTCCGTGCTTGAGGAGTAAGTCGCAGCGCAAGCTCGGCGACGCGCCGTCCGAGTCTCTGCGCGAGTTCTCTTTCATGCTCGCTCAGCGCCGTGTGAGTGTCACTTGCCGCGACATGCGATGCGCCGTAGGGCGTGCCGCCGCCGCGCGTCTCATTCAAGGCGCGCTCGGTGTAGGGGATGCCGACGAGAATCATGCCGTGATGCAGGAGGGGCAGCATCATCGACACGAGCGTCGTCTCCTGGCCGCCATGAATCGTCTGCGTGGAGGTGAAGACTCCCGCGGGCTTGCCGGCGAGCGCTCCTGAGATCCACAGGCTCGACGTGCCGTCCAAAAAATACTTAAGCGCAGCTGCCATGTTGCCGAAGCGGGTCGGGCTGCCGATGAGAAGGCCATCGCATTGCCGCAGATCATCGAGAGTTGCGTACGGCGCGCCGCTGTCGGGCACCGCTTTCGGCGCTTCTTCGCTCTGCGCGCTCACGGGCGGCACGGTGCGCAGCTTGGCAACGGCCCCGGGAACGGCTTCGATGCCGCGCGCGACATGACGCGCAAGCTCCGCCGTGGAGCCGCTCCTCGAGTAGTAGACGACTAGTATATTGGCCATGGACAATTCTATTCTGCGCATCGCTCCGTGAACCAGAATTTCCGTGATCTGCAAGAAATGTTTAATTGCCGGCCGCGTGCAGGGAGTCTTCTATCGCGGCAGCGCTGCGCAGCGCGCGTATGAACTCGGCGTATCCGGCTATGCGCGCAATCTCCCCGACGGTCGCGTCGAGGTGCTCGCCTGCGGAGACGCCGCGGCCGTGCAGCAGTTCGTTGAGTGGCTGTGGATCGGCGCTTCGGCAGCGCGGGTGACGGCCGTGGAAGTGGCCGACGCGGCCTGCGAGCCCAGTGAGATGCCGCAGAGATTCACGACCGCGTAGTTTTTTCCGCGCGGGCGCAGTTTTTTTTGGAGTGACGATGCTGAAATTTTACGTCTGGTGCGTGGGGACTGCCACGGCGGCGCTCTTGGCGGCTGCGCCGAGCCTGTCTGCGCAGGAGCTGGCGCGCGCGCCCGCGGCCAGCAAAAAGACCGCGATCGTCGCCGCGGCCAATCCGCTCGCAGCCGATGCAGGCGCGCAGATCCTGCGCCAAGGCGGCAGTGCGGCGGATGCCGCGGTCGCGATCCAGGCGATGCTCGGGCTCGTTGAGCCGCAAAGCTCCGGCGTCGGCGGCGGCGGTTTCATGCTGTACTACGAAGCCAAGACGGGCGTCGTCACGGCGATCGATGGGCGCGAGAAAGCACCCGCCGGTGCAAGCCCCGATATGTTTCTGGATTCACAAGGCAGGCCCCTGCAGTACCTGCAGGCCGTGCGTACCGGCCGTTCCACCGGAGTGCCGGGCGCGATGGCGCTGCTCTTCGCAGCGCAGGAGCGCTACGGTGTGCGCCCGTGGCGCGATCTTTTTGCGCCTGCGATCCGTGCGGCCAGCGACGGCTTCAAGGTGAGCGCGCGCCTCGCCGGATACTTGTCGCCGGACTTTGTGTTTGCACCGACGAGCGACGTGCGTGCGCTATTCGCGCGTCCCGATGGACAGCCCTTGCGTGAAGGCGACCTGTTTCGCAATCCGAAGTACGCCGCGACGCTGCGGCGGCTTGCGGCGGAGGGGCCGCGCGCTCTGTACTCGGGCAGCATCGCCGCCGAGATTGTGAAGCGCACGCATGAGGAGCCGCTGCCGGGCACCATGACGCTTGCGGACCTCTCCTCCTATCACGCCGATTGGGAGAAGCCGCTTTGCAGGCCTTATCGCGAGTACTCGGTGTGCGTGCCGCCGCCGCCGTCGAGCGGCATCTCGGTGCTCGAGCTTTTGAGCATGCTCGATCACACCGACATCGCAAAGCGCGGTCCCACGGATCCGCAGGCGTGGTTCCTGTTCGCGCAGGCGAGCCGCCTCATGTACGCCGATCGCGATCGCTACATTGCCGATCCTGCCTTTGTCAGCGTGCCGGTCGAGAGGCTCCTGGACCCGGGCTATCTTGCCGCACGCGCGCGGCTCATTGGCGAGCGCGCCGGTCCCGCGCCGCCGCCGGGCATTTTTGCCGGCGTGAACCGCGCCCCGGATGCCACTCGCGAAGCCTCCGGCACGAGCCATTTCGTCGTCATGGATTCAGCCGGCAACGTCGCGACGATGACGACCACGGTGGAGTCGGTGTTTGGCTCCGGGCGTACGGTTGAGGGTTTCGTCCTCAACAATCAGCTTACCGACTTCTCCTACGTGCCCACCGATGAGCACGGCGCGGTGGCCAATGCAGTGCAGGGCGGCAAACGGCCGCGCTCCTCCATGGCGCCCATCATCGTGCTGGATCACGACGGGCAATTCGTCGCGGCGCTCGGTTCGCCGGGCGGCTCGTCGATCCTGGCCTACAACGCGAAGACCGTCGTCGGCATCCTCGCCTGGGGACTGTCGGTGCAGGCGGCGATTGAGCTTCCGAACCTCATCGCCCACGGCAATGATTTCGCAGCCGAGGTAGGGCGCTTTTCGCCCCAGGTGCTCGCGGGGCTGCGCGAGCGCGGCATCACGTTCGAGACGGGACACGCGGAAGGCTCCGGCCTGCACGGCATCATGCGCAGGCCCGACGGGACTTACGAGGGCGGGGCTGACTCGCGTCGCGAGGGCGTCGTACGCATGCTGCCGCCGGCGGCATCCGCAGCCGGCCGGGTGTCCTTGGTGACGCCGAGATCATCGGCTCCGTTCCACCTCGACCATTGACTGATCACAAGGTCGGGATAGTCGCGCCGGCCCACGCTGCCGTTGTAGCGCGCGAGCGCGCGGGCGACATCATTGCGCTCGTACTTCAAATAGAAACGCAGAATGGCGCAGCCCATGTGAATGTTGGGCTCGATGTGGGTGAGTTCGTAGCGGCGCATCCCGAGGCGCTCCGGCCAGAAGGGCATCACCTGCATGAGACCGACGGCCCCGGCTGAGGAGACCGCGTAGCGATTGAAGGCGCTCTCCACTGACATGAGACCCATGATGAGGCCCGCGGGCAGGCGCGTCTCACCCGGGCGGTGCGTCTCGCAATAGATGACTCTGAGCATGTCCATGCGCTCCGCCTCGCTCGGCACGAGCTTGCGCAGCTTGGGCTCCATCATCTTGTACCAGACCGCCGAGTCGTAGCGGTCGGCGAAACATTGCGCCTGACTGATCGCGCGCTCAACGACGGCGCGCAGTTCCGGGTCGCGCTGCTGATCCGCCTGCGCGACGCCGCTGCCGAGGAGGCAGGCAGCTAGCGCGGCTCTAAGAGCGCAGGCGCGAGCGAATGAATGCGAGCGCATCATTGAGCGCAAAATCCTGGCTCGTCGTGTCGCGGCGGCCGCGGTACTCGAGGCGGCCGGCTTCGACGCCGCGCTCGCCCACGACCACGCGATGCGGAATCCCCAGAAGCTCCGCATCCGCAAATTTGACGCCGGCACGGGCATCACGGTCGTCGAAGAGTACTTCGATGTTTGAGTGACATAGCTCGTCATAGAGCCGATCGGAAACCTCGCGCACACGCTCGGACTTCTGCGAACCGAGCGCCACCAGCACCACTTGAAACGGTGCGATGGGCTCGGGCCAGATGATGCCGCGCTCATCGTGATTCTGTTCAATTGCGGCGGCCACGACCCGCGTCACGCCAATTCCGTAGCAACCCATGTACGGCGTCACACTGTTGCCGCCTTCGTCAAGGACTGTCGCTTTGAGCGCTTCGCTGTAGAGCTGGCCGAGTTGGAAGATGTGTCCGACTTCGATACCGCGAACGATTTTGAGCGTGCCGCGGCCGGAGGGACTAGGATCGCCGGCGACGACATTTCTCAAGTCCGCGCCGCTGGCGCCCTTGACGTCGCGGTCCCAGTTGACGCCCGTCAGATGGGCATCCTTTTCATTGGCGCCGCAGACGAAGTCGGCAAGCATCAGGGCGCTGTAATCCGCGTACAGTCGCTGCGCCCAGCCTACCGGGCCGATGTAGCCGGGTTCGGTTCCTGCAAGCGCCCTGATGCGCTCGGCGCTCGCCATGCGCAGCGGGCTTGCCACGCCCGGCAGCTTCTGAGCTTTCGTGGCATTCAGGTCATGATCGCCGCGCAGCGCGAGCGCGACGAGCGTGTCGTTCTCTCCCTCGACTATGAGCGTCTTCACGCAGCGCGCGGCGTCGATCTTCAGAAAGCGCGTGAGGTCCGCCATCGTACGCACGCCGGGAGTTGCGACCTTGCTTAAGGTTTCGACGCCGGCGGCGCGCGCCCCCGCCGGCGGCACGGCAACGGCCAGTTCGAGGTTCGCCGCATAATCGTCCCCGTCCGAAAAGGCGATGGCATCCTCGCCCGACTCAGCGAGCACCTGGAACTCGTGCGAGGTCTTGCCGCCGATGGCGCCGGAGTCCGCCTGAACGCAGCGGAACGTCAGGTCGAGGCGCGTGAAGATGCGTGTGTAGGCATCGAACATGATGCGATAGCCCGATGCGAGCGAAGCCTCATCGACGTGGAACGAGTAGGCGTCCTTCATGATGAACTCGCGCGCGCGCATGACGCCGAAGCGCGGCCGGATCTCGTCGCGGAACTTGGTCTGGATCTGGTAGAAGTTGACGGGCAGCTGGCGGTAGCTCTTGATTTCGCGCCGCGCAATGTCGGTGATGACTTCCTCGTGCGTCGGCGCGACGCAGTAGTCGCGCTGATGCCGGTCCTTCAGTCGCAGGAGGTCCGCCCCGTACTTCTGCCAGCGGCCGGACTCCTGCCAGAGTTCAGCCGGATGGATGATGGGCATGATGACTTCGAGCGCGCCCGAGCGGTTCATCTCCTCACGCACGATGGCCTCGACCTTTCTCAGGGTGCGCAGACCCATCGGCAGCCAGGTGTAGAGGCCGGTCCCGAGGCGCCGGATCATTCCGGCGCGCAGCATGAGCTGGTGGCTGACGATGTCCGCCTCGGCGGGGGTCTCCTTCAGGGTGTTGATCGGATACTGGGACAGTCGCATCGATGCAGGGTAACGAAACCTAGGGCCTGGAATCTTAGCAGGAGCGCTGCTGTTAATATGCGCTTCAGCCGGAAGGGGTGCGAAGCGTCAGGCGATGGAAGAGCAAAGCGATAGCGAAATCGTCGTTGTGCGGCCGCGCAGGAAGGGCATTTATCTATTGCCGAACCTGCTGACGACGGGCTGCCTGTTCTCCGGCTTCTACGCCATCGTCGCCGCCATCGACAAGAACTTTGCGCCCGCCGGCATCGCAGTGTTCGTGGCCATGCTCTTCGATACGCTTGATGGGCGCATCGCGCGCGCTACTCACACCGAGAGCGCCTTCGGCAAGGAGTACGACAGCCTGGCTGACATGGTGGCCTTCGGCGTGGCGCCGGCCATCGTCGCCTACCAGTGGGGCGTCGTGCGCATCGCAGAGTACGGGCGTGCCTGGGGCCGCTTCGGCTGGCTCGCCGCCTTCTTCTACGCCGTGGCCGTGGCGCTGCGCCTCGCACGCTTCAATGCCCGCTCCGCCGGCGCCGACAAGCGCTATTTTGAAGGACTGCCGAGCCCCTCGGGCGCCGCGGTGGTCGCCGCATTCATCTGGTTCTCAAGCGGCTGGCACGAGCCGGGACTGCCGGGTCTCATTGCGGCATTTGTCATCACCGCCTCGGCGGGCGCTCTCATGGTCAGTAGCTTCAGCTACCCGAGCTTCAAGCAGTTCAATCTCGACCGGCGCATCAAGTTCGCCTATATGCTGATCGTACCGCTCTTTTTCGTATTGGTCGCAGCGGACCCTGCGACCATGCTGCTGTCTATATTTTCCACCTACGCGCTGTCCGCACCGTTACTGTGGGTGGGGCGGCGCATCCGACGCAAGAACCGCGCAGGCCCTCCGGCTGGAGCCGTTTGATGCCCGGGGCCCGACAGCAGTATCTCGATGTGCTGGGCATTGATACCTGGGTACCGCGCGGGCCCCAGATATTCCCGGTGTCGCAGCCGAGCGCGGCAGGCGCGGCAACGGGCGAGGATTGGCAGCACTTGCAGGAGGAAGTGGCGGGCTGCGTCAAATGCGCTCTGGCGGCGACGCGCACGCGCACCGTGTTTGGCGTCGGTAACCCGCACGCCGATTGGCTCGTGATCGGCGAAGCGCCCGGCGCCGAGGAGGATCGGCAGGGCGAGCCCTTCGTCGGTGCGGCGGGCAAGCTCCTGGATGCCATGCTGCACGCGATTGGCCTGTCGCGCGCCGAGAACGTATTTATCGCCAACATGTTGAAATGCCGCCCCCCCGGCAATCGCGACCCGAAGCCTGAGGAAGTTGCCTCGTGCCTGCCCTATCTCATGCGTCAGATCGCCGCCATCAAGCCGAAGCTCATCCTGGCGGTCGGCCGGATCGCCGCGCAGAACCTGCTCGCAACCGACGCGTCCCTCGCCAGGCTGCGCGGCCGCGTGCACCGTTTTGGCCCGCTCTCCACGGCGCTCATCGTCACCTATCATCCGGCCTATCTCTTGCGCTCGCCCGCCGAGAAGCGCAAAGCCTGGGAGGATTTGAAGTTCGCGCGCGACTACTTCAAAAATACCTTCGCGCCGGAGAGCTGATGGCCACCGCGCCGGAACATTTTGCGCCGCTGTCCGAGATTGCGATCCGCGCCATGGCGGAGCCCGATGTGCCGGAGGTCGTCGCGATTGAGGTCGCGTCCTACCGCTTCCCGTGGAGCGAGGGGATTTTCCGCGACTGTCTCAAGGTCGGCTACGTGTGCCGGGTGGCGCTGCAATTTGAAGTCGTCGCCGGATACGGCATCGTCAGCACCGGTGCGGGGGAGGCGCATATCCTCAATCTGTGCGTTCGCCCGGAGCTGCGCTGCCGCGGGATCGGCACGCTCTTGCTCGAGGATCTGCTGCAGCGCGCGGCCGCGGCGGCGGTCGACACGGCGTATCTGGAAGTGCGGCCGTCGAATACGGCGGCCATTCGCCTCTATCAGGCATTTGAGTTTGAGCACATCGGATCCCGGCGCGGCTACTACCAGGCGCCGGACGGCCGCGAGGATGCGGCCGTCTTCAAGTTGGCATTGCGCAGCCGCCGCGCCCGCAACGACTGATTGGTAGCCATGAGCGATCTAGCGGCCGAAATCCGTCGGCGACGGACCTTTGCGATCATCTCGCATCCGGACGCCGGCAAGACGACGCTGACGGAGAAGCTGCTGCTGTTCGGCGGCGCCATTCAGATGGCAGGTACCGTCAAGGGACGCAAGGCTGCGCGCCACGCGACGTCCGACTGGATGCGCCTTGAGCAGCAGCGCGGCATCTCGGTCACCTCTTCGGTCATGCAATTTCCCTACGACGGCTGCATCGTCAATCTCTTGGACACGCCCGGCCACGAGGATTTCTCGGAGGATACCTACCGCACGCTGACGGCGGTCGACTCGGCACTCATGGTCATCGACTGCGCCAAGGGCGTCGAACAGCGCACCATCAAATTGATGGAGGTGTGCCGCATGCGCGACACGCCGATCATGACCTTCATCAACAAGCTCGATCGCGACGGCCGTCCGCCGATCGAGCTTCTCGATGAGATCGAGAGCGTGCTCAAGATCGCAACCGCGCCCGTCACCTGGCCCATCGGCATGGGACGCGAGCTGCAGGGCATCTATCACCTCCTCGAGGACCGCATCTACGCCTATGCCGCGGGTGAGCGCGGCCGCATGGGCGAGAACCGTCGCATCGACGGCTTGGCAAGCCCTGAGGCGCGCGAATTCCTAGGCGCGGCGGCGGATGAGTTCCTCGCCGAGATCGAGCTTGTGAAGGGTGCCACCCAGGCCTGGGACATCGAAGCCTATCGCGCCGGTCGCCAGACGCCCGTGTTCTTCGGATCGGCGATCAATAATTTTGGCGTCGAGGAGCTGCTTGCGGCATTCACCGCGCACGCGCCGGGTCCGCTCGCCCGGCCCACGACCGAACGCAGCGTCGATCCTTTTGAAGAGTCTCTGAGCGGGTTTGTCTTCAAGATCCAGGCCAACATGGATCCCGGGCATCGTGATCGTATCGCCTTCATGCGCCTGTGCTCGGGGGCATACCAGCGCGGCATGCGCTTGCATCATGTGCGTCTCGACAAGGAGGTGCGTGTCGCTGATGCGCTCACCTTCATGGCCGCCGACCGCGTGCAGGCGAAGGAAGCCTACGCCGGCGACATCATCGGCTTGCACAATCACGGCACCATCAATATCGGTGACACCTTCAGTTCCGGCGAGCGCCTGACCTTTACCGGCATCCCTAATTTTGCGCCCGAGCTCTTTCGCCGCGCGGTCCTGAAGGATCCGCTGCGCATGAAGGCGCTCGCCAAGGGTCTGGTGCAGCTGTGCGAGGAGGGGGCGACGCAGCTCTTCAAGCCATTGCGCAACAACGACCTCATTCTGGGAGCCGTCGGCCCGCTGCAGTTCGAGGTGGTGGCGTTTCGTCTGCAGGATGAGTACGGCGTGCAGTGCGTATTTGACATGATCAATGTCCACACCGCACGCTGGATCGGTGCCGAAGACGCACGCAGGCTCGAGGAGTTCCGCCTCAAGGCGCACGACAGTCTGGCCATCGATCACACAGGCGCGCTCGTCTACCTTGCCCCGTCGCGCGTGAATCTCGAACTGACGATTGAACGCTGGCCGGAGCTTACTTTCTCGCCGACGCGCGAATACCAGGCGAGTTGATCGGCCGGCAGCGGCTCGCCAGGAATGGTAGGTTCAACCCCGCGCGCTCGCGTGTATTAACAAATTAGACATACGACGATCGCGCGACGCTGAGATGCGCTTGTCGCCCAATCTTTTGCCGGCTGCGGCGAAATCTGCCAGGGCGGCAACGTTTGCAGAGCCGTCTGCTATTCACGCGGTACCGACCAACATCGCAGGGCGCCGCAGTGGTACGGCATCGGCCGTTTAGCCGAGGGGCCTACCTACGTCAGGCGGGTGGTCTTCGGGAGTGCCTCGTGCGGCGCCGTTTTCTGTGCGTGCGCGCGGCCCCGGCGGCTTCATGATACAGTTTCTCTTGTAGTGATTTCGTACGGCGACCTTATCTATAAAAAAGGGGGATACCATGCAACTACACACTCGCGCATCATTCGCAGCACTGCTTTGTATATTGACCTTTGCCGGAACATCCAACGCCTGGGCAGACACCATTTACATGCATGTCCATGGCGTTACGGGTCCCGTCACGGTGGCACCCTATCAGGGGTATTCGAGATCCTGTCGTACAGCCAGGGATTCACCAATCCTGGGGGTTCTTCGACCCCGCAATGCAGTGACACGTCCATACAGAAGAATATCGACGTGACGAGTCAATTCTTTGCGCGCAGTGTTCTTGACCAGTCCACGACTCCATTCACCGCCACTCTGTATTTCGTAAATTCGAGTGCCGTGGCGGATACCGTAATTAGCATGAGCGGCGTTACGGTGACTTCAGTAAGCCACGGTGCTTCGGAGGGCGGTGGCACGATATCTGAAGCGATTTCGATGCACGCCACTTCACTGACCGTTAAGTTTAACAACGGCACAGTCAAGAAAAGCTATACGACGAGCTGTCCGTAACGATCTTGCGGCGAGGCGATCAATGCAGGTTCGTGCATAGACAGACCCTGGCCGTGCGGGCTTTGCAGTTCAAGGGAGGCAGAGTGCGGTGATGAGCGGCAGCGCGCAACGCTCGCGCGCTGTGCCCGCTGAACTCCCGGCCCCGCGGGCCGGGAAGTTCGTCTTGGGCGAGGGACCTTTCTATCGGCAGATCTGCACTGAGTGGTCCACTCGTGCCCAGCGTCGCGCGACCTGCACGCGCGCGGTGTCCGCTGCTAGCGGTAGCCGGGCTCCGTTGCGCAGTGAATGATCCAAATCAGGTTTCCGCCGCTGTAATTGCCTAAGGAGCCGCCGGCGAAAATCAACCGGCCCTCACCTTTATAGACAAGCTCAAAGCGATGCCGGTCACTGCCGAAATAGAATGGGATGAATGCCTTGCCGGTAATGTACGCGCCCTGATCGGTGGGTGGGCCGGCGATGTCCGTCACTTGCTTCATGCCCATGCCAATCTGCAACTGAGTGAACTTGCTGTTTGGCGCGGGTATCCCCGTGATCTCGCCCTCATAATCATTGATGCCCTTGACCTTCTGGCCGTGACCGGACTCGACCTTCGAGGCATCAATGACTTCTCCTGCGCTATTCATTCCGGGAGCAGCTTTGCCCGAATCCGCCGCAGGATCCTTGGCGTTGTCGGCATTGGCGTCCGTGTGCGCGCTGCCGGCAACTACAAAGGCAATCACCAATATGAATGCACTGATTTTTGTAAACACTTGAAACCCTCCCGTTTCATGTTCTCAGCGACCGCTGACTTCTATTTAGTGCGCAACTCATAGGTCAAATCAAGCCAATCCTGAAAGACGAGGAGATCAGGCGGACTTCCTTTGCGGCGCGGGCGCCGCGCGTGGCCGGCGCACGACCTGTAGGCGCAGCACCATGCGCTCAAAGGCTACGATCGCCGTTGCGGCGGCTTGACCACTCACCGGGCCGTATCGCAGCTGCGCATAGCGCACGAGGAGCGGCTGGGTGCGTGGCGCAAGATCCGGCCGGCCGCGCGCAATCCGCGCAGAATAAGCGAGCGGTCCCTCATGGGCGTCGCGGGCGAGACCCGCACGCGCAAGCTTTCTGCACAGGCGCACGTAGGCGCGCGCCAGTCGATCGGCGGGCGGGGGCCCGCCCGAGCGTCCGATATGCCAGGCAATCCACAGGAGCCACGCGACCAGCCCGGTACCGAGCGCCGCGACCAGCGCCCCCCCATCCGCCGAATGCACACCAAGACGCGCGAGCATGGCAAGTTGCGCATTGACATCGAACTTCACGATTCGCTCGTTCCACGCCGTGTTGAGAGCGTCCCATTCCTGCATGAGATGCGCGAGCAGCGGCGTCGCATACAGCAGGCGGGTGCTGCCCGAGACGGCGTCCGGCAGCATGTCGAGAATGCCGCGGCGCAGGCGCTCCGGTGCGACGATGGCGGTAGGATCGACTCGCCGCCAGCCGCGCCCGTCAATCCACACCTCCGCCCAGGCGTGAGCATCGGACTGGCGGATGATCAAATATCGTCCAATGGGATTCCATTCGCCACCCTGATAGCCCGTCACGACCCGGGCAGGTACGCCGCCCGCGCGCATCAATGCGACGAACGCGGAGGCGTAGTGCCCGCAGAACCCCTCGCGCGTGTGAAACAGAAAGTCGTCCACGGAATCAAAGTCGAGCTTCGGCGGTGTCAAGGAATACTGGAAGCCGCCCGTCCGAATGAAGTCGATGGCCGCACGCACGTAGTCCGAGTCCGTCGGCGCGCGCTCGCGCAGGCGTGCGGCTAGCTCGCGCGTGCGCGGATTGCGGTCGGCCGGCAGCGCGGTTTCCAGCCGGCGCGCAAAATTTGACAGGGGCTCGGAAGACTCCGTGTGGGTATAGGAGACCGCATCGTACGTAACCGGCTGCGTGACCGGCTCGCGCGCGACGAGATCGAGGTCGGAGCTGAAGAACGCGCGCCTGTCCGGCGAGCCGACGACGGTATCGAGAGTGAGCCACCAGCGATTGCCATCGGGCACCAGCGTGATGGAATAGCGAAACGGCGCGCCAAGATATCGCAAGGAGGGCGGTGCAATCGGCTGGCGCGCCCCGCGACGCCAGGTATAGCCGTCGAAGTCATGCAAGACGGGTCCCCTCCAGTAGCGCTCCTGTGCCGGCGGGATAGCGCCTGCAAAACGCGCGCGAAAGGCCGGATCATACGAGGCGATGAGCTGCGTGATGCTGCCCGGGCTCATGGTGTCGCCCAATCCCGTGACCGCCTCATCGCTTGCGGGCAATGCCCAGAATCCTCCTGGGAGGCGCGGGAAAAACAAAAAGAGCACGAGCGCAAGCGGCAGGGCGAGCAGCAAGCTGCGCGCGGCGAGTTTCGCTGCGGCGCGAACGTCGAGTCCGCCGCCGCCATAGGCCGAGACGACGAGCGCCGTACAGCACAGCACCGCCGTGCCCAGATACAGCGGCAATCGCGCGAGAGACTGCCGGTCGAGACACGCCGCGAGCAGCAGGAAGAGCGCAGCACCGATGATGATGTAACGATCGCGGCGGCTGCGGGTTTCCAGGAGCTTGATCGAGCCCATGACGACGAGCAGCACGGTGCCGGCCGCAAGCCCGTTCAAGGTGTGAAAGACTGCGAACACGCAGGTGACGAGAAGAAACGTCAGAATGAGTTGCACGGCCCTGGGAAGTGCGGGCAGCTTGTGCGCCGCGACGCTCAACTGCCAGGCCGCGCACGCAATCAGGAGCGCCGTCGCCCAGAAGGGGATGCGGTCCACGTTCAAGAGCGCACCCGCAGCGAAGGCTGCCGTGCTCCACAGCATGGGGCGCAGTGTGTCGCGCTCAGCGTGCGATGCTGGTGGCATGGCGCACTGGCGCTAAACCGTGAAGGGCGAGGGCGCGCAGGCATCGATGTCGGTGCTCGGCACCGCGATCGAGCGCCAGCGCACCGCCTGGCAGCTTGAGCGCGTAACGCTCGCCGCGGTTTTCAGCATCGACGATCCAAGCGGCAAGCTGCTGAAGACGCCTCTCGGTATCAAGATTGGGCAGGCGCTCGAAGTCAAAGAACCGCTCCGGGGCCGCCGCGGCGCAATATTCCTTGACGAGGAGCGGCGCGCCGCGCGCGTATGCCTTCCATGCCACCTGACGCGGCGAGTCGCCATCGCGAAAGGCGCGCAAGCCCAGCCACTCATCCCCGCCCGAGCCCCCGTGAGGCTTCGCGCCGCGCGTCACGCCGGCGACGGTGGGCAGCGGCAAGAGGCCGCGAGCGCGCGGATACACGATGAGCTCCAGCGGCAGATACACCCAGGTCCAGGCGCGAAAGAGACCCAATGGCAGCGCGGTCGTCAGGCGCAGCCCGTCGATCAGCAAACGGCCGCGCACCGTCGTCGGCACCGTGAGGTTGAGGCGCGCGGCGCCGCGGGGCGCGATGTCCGTGACGCTCGGCGCAACTCCTGGGAGGTCCGCCTCGATGCGCAGGCGCACAAGCGGCGCGGGATTCTCCAAAGTGAGCTCAAGTTGGCCCATGCCCCCGGCGAAAGTAGGCACGGCGGTGGCACCTTGCAGCGCGATCCCGAGGAGATTGCGATGGCAGCGGTGCAGGCCCACGAGAACGAACCCGGTGAGCCAGAAGGTCAGAAATAACGCGGTGCTGTTGCTGTAGTTGAGAGCCGCGAAGAACATACAGAACAGCAGGAATGCGAATCCCCAGCCGGCGCGCGTCGGCAGGATATAGATCCGGCGGTAATGCATCGTGACGGGCAGCACATCGGCGCCCTGACGCCGTCGCGCCCAGCTTGCGATGCGTGCGCGGATGAAGCGCTGCAAGTGCGTCTCTAAAGCGGCACGGGGACCGCTTTCAGGATCTCATCCGTCAGCGCGCTGCCCGCGCGCACGTCGAGATCCTCGCGCCGCTCAAGCCGATGCGCGACCACTGCCGGCAGCACCGCCTGCACATCTTCCGGCATCACGGCCATGCGATTTTGCATATAGGCCCAGGCCTGTGCTGCGCGGATGAGCCCCTGTCCGGCACGCGGGGAAAGTCCCAGCTTCAAGTCTGCGCGTGCGCGCGTGCGCGCGATCAGCGCGAGTGTGTAGTCGAGCAGCACCTCGGCAACGTGCACTTCGCGCACCGCCGCTTGGATGCGCAGCAGCGCGGCGGAGTTGAGCGTCGGCGCGATCTGCGGCAATAGCTCGCGCCGTGAGCCGCTCTTCAGCAACTCGCGCTCGTGGTCGGAGTCCGGGTACCCCAGGGTCACGCACATGAGGAAGCGGTCGAGCTGCGACTCAGGCAGCGCGAATGTTCCCACCTCATCATGCGGATTCTGCGTCGCGACGACGAAGAACGGGTCGGGCAGAGAATACGTCGTGAGATCCGCGCTCACCTGGCGCTCCTCCATCGCCTCCAGCAACGCGCTCTGCGTGCGTGGACTTGCGCGGTTGATTTCATCGGCGAGCAAGAGCTGCGTGAAGATCGGGCCCTTGCGAAATTCGAAGACCTGGCGCGTGCGCTCAAACACGGATACGCCGATGACGTCGGCCGGCAGCAGGTCGCTCGTGAACTGCACGCGTTGCCATGCGAGTCCCAGCACGTGCGCGAGGGCGTGCGCAAGAGTGGTCTTGCCGACGCCGGGCACGTCCTCGATGAGGAGGTGGCCGCGCGCGAGAAGACAGGCGAGACACAGGCGCACCTGAGCGCTCTTGCCGAGGATCACGGTCTCGAGCGCGGCAATTGCGCGCTGCAGTGCCGCTCGGTCCGGCTCGGTCATGCGCTTTGCAGAGCGCGCACGCGCGTGAGCTGCGCTTCGAGCCCGCTCGCCGTGCGCTCAAGCTCAGCGGCACGTTCGCGCAGGGCGCCGACGACCGCCGCCGGTGCGTGACTCACAAAGTTCTCATTGGCGAGCTGGGCGCGCGTCTTATCCAGATCCAGTCGCGTCTTTGCCAGCCGTTTGCCGAGGCGCTCCGACTCGGCAGCCGCATCAATGAGATTCGCCATCGGCACCAGGATCGTGAGCTCGCCGACCATGGCCGTCGCGGCTTGCGGCGCGGCCCCGCCGTGCTCGAGCACGGTAATTCTCTCGATGCCTGCGAGGCGCTCAAGATACGTGCGGAGGCGCTCGATGTTGGCCCGGTCGCCCGCGGAGGGCTCCTTCACGAGCACAGGAATGCGTTTGGCCGGGTTGATGTCCATCTCGCCGCGAATCTGGCGCACGGCGAGAATGAAACCCTGCAGCCACGCGACCTCCGTCTCGGCCGCGGGATCGGGCGGATAGTCGGCAGCATCCGGATAGGGCTCGAGCATGATGGTCGCGCCGCCCCGGCCGGCGAGTGGGGCAGTCTTCTGCCAGATCTCTTCGGTGATGAATGGCATGAGCGGATGCAGCGCGCGCTGCAGCGCTTCGAGCATTTGCGCGAGCGTCTGGCGTGTGCCGCGCTTGGCTGCCGCGGAGGTTTCTTCCGCCTGCAGCACGGCTTTCGTCAGCTCCAGGTACCAGGAGCAGAATTCGTCCCAGGTGAACTCGTAGAGCGCGGCGGCCGCAAAATCGAAGCGATAGTTGGCAAGGGCGCTTTGCACCTCGGCGAGCCTGCGGCCGAAGCGCGCGCGGATCCACCGGTCGGCCAGCGACAATTCAACCTCTGCGCCGGCCGCACTCTCCGCATCCGGAACCATGAGCGTCACGAAGCGCGCGGCGTTCCATAGTTTGTTGCAGAAGTTGCGGTAGCCGGCGACGCGCTGCAGGTCAAAGCGGATGTCGCGATTTGCCGAAGCCAACGCAGCGAAGGTGAAGCGCAGCGCATCCGTGCCGTGGGCGGAAATGCCATCCGGGTAAGCCTTGCGCGTCGCCTTCTCGATCCCGGGCGCGAGCTGCGGCTGCATGAGGCCGCGCGTGCGCTTGGCGACCAGTGCCTCCAGATCAATGCCATCGATGATGTCGAGCGGGTCAATGACATTGCCTTTGGACTTCGACATCTTCTCGCCGTGCTCGTCGCGCACCAGGCCCGTGATGTAGACGTCACGAAACGGCACGTCGTCCATGAACTTAAGGCCCATCATCAGCATGCGCGCGACCCAGAAGAAGATGATGTCGAATCCGGTGACGAGGACATTGGTCGGATAGAAGCGCGCGAGTTCCGGGGTCTTCGCCGGCCAGCCGAGCGTCGAGAAGGGCCACAGCGCCGAGGAAAACCAGGTGTCGAGAACGTCTTCGTCCTGGCGCAGCGGCAGCGAAGCGGGAAGAGCATGCTTGGCGCGCACTTCCTCCTCGCTCCTGCCGACGTAGCTTTTTCCCGCCGCGTCATACCAGGCCGGAATGCGGTGCCCCCACCACAGCTGTCGGCTCACGCACCAGTCCTTGATATTGCGCATCCATTCGAAGTAGGTCTTCGCCCAGTTCTCCGGCACGAAGCGCGTGCGCGCGTCTTCGACGGCGCTGATCGCGGGCGCGGCGAGCGGCGCGATCTTTACGTACCACTGATCGGTGAGGTAGGGCTCGAGGACGGCGCCGCTGCGGTCGCCGCGCGGAATCATCAGCCGGTGCTTCTCGATGCGCTCCACAAGTCCCGCGGCCTGGAGCTCCGCGACAATGCGCTCGCGCGCGACGAAGCGGTCGAGCCCGCGAAAGCGCAGCGGCACGTTGTCGTTGAGGGCGGCGGCGGCAGTGAAGATGTTGATCTGCGGCAGAGCGTGGCGCAGTCCGATCTCATAGTCGTTGAAGTCGTGCGCGGGTGTGATCTTGACGCATCCGGAGCCGAAGGCGGCGTCCACGTAGGCATCCGCGATCAGCGGAATGACGCGCCCCGTGAGCGGCAGCTCGATATCCTTGCCGACGAGCCTCTGGTAACGCGCATCCTCGGGGTTCACCGCGACCGCAGTGTCTCCGAGCATGGTTTCCGGCCGCGTGGTTGCCACCACGACATGCCCCGAGCCGTCCGCGAACGGGTAGCGCAGGTGCCATAGTTGGCCGTCCTCCTCTTCGCTTTGCACCTCAAGATCCGACAGCGCCGTCAGGAGCACCGGATCCCAGTTGACGAGCCGCTTGCCTCGATAGATGAGTCCCTCAGCGTGCAAGCGCACGAAGACTTCGGTGACGGCGCGCGACAGGTCCGCGTCCATCGTGAAGCGCTCGCGCGACCAGTCGACCGAGGAGCCGAGTCTGCGCATCTGCGCGCTGATCGTGCCGCCGGATTGCGTCTTCCAGCGCCAGACACGCTCAATAAAAGCTTCGCGCCCGAGCTTTATGCGATTGGTGCCCTCCGCCTCGAGCTGCCGCTCCACCACCATCTGAGTGGCAATACCCGCATGATCGGTGCCGGGCTGCCACAGAGTCTCCGCGCCGCGCATGCGGTGATAGCGGGTCAGGATATCCATCAGCGTGTGCTGAAACGCGTGTCCCATATGCAGCGTGCCCGTCACATTCGGCGGCGGAATGACGATGCAGTAGGGCGCGCCGCCGGTTGGGCGCGGCGCAAACCAGCCGTGCGCCTCCCAGTGCGCGTAGATACGCCGCTCGATGTCAGGCGGCGCGTAGACTTTTTGCATTACCGCCCGGCGCGGTGGATCAGGAAGTCCGCCAGAAGCGGCGAGGGTCGCCCGGTGCTGCCCTTATGCGCGCCGCCCACGTACGCCGTTCCGGCGACGTCGAGGTGTGCCCACTTCATGCCCTGCGTGAACTTCGCAAGGTAGGCGGCCGCGGTGATTGCGCCGGCTTCGCGGCCGCCAATGTTGGCAAAATCCGCAAAATTGCTCTTGAGTTGCTCGCCGTATTCCTCCGTGACGGGCAACTGCCAGGCGCGATCATCGGCGCGCACGCCGGCGCTGATGATCTCGCGCGCGAGTCCATCATCGTTGCTCATGACGCCGGTGTGATGCGAGCCGAGCGCAATCACACAGGCGCCCGTCAGGGTTGCTATGTCGATGACGGCGGCGGGCTTGTAACGGCGCGCGTAGGTGAGGGCGTCGCACAGCACGAGTCTGCCTTCCGCGTCCGTGTTGAGGACTTCCACCGTCTGGCCGGATGCGCTCGTGACAATATCGCCGGGCTTGATGGCCTTGCCGCTCGGCATGTTCTCGCAGGCTGCGACGAGGCCTACGACATTGAGACGCAGGCGCAGTTCCGCGGCGAGGCCGACCGCCGCGATCACGGCGGCGGCGCCGCTCATGTCGTATTTCATCTCATCCATGGCGCCCGGGTCCTTGAGCGAGATGCCCCCGGTATCAAAGGTGATGCCCTTGCCGACGAGCACGACCGTCGGCGCGCTCTTCGCGTGGCGATATTCCATGATGATGAACTTCGCCGGCTCCTCGCTGCCTTGCGTGACGGCGAGAAAGCAGCCCATTTTTTCGCGCTTGAGTGCCGCTTCGTCGAGCACCTGCACTTTGAGCCCCGCGACTCCCTTGGCAATGGCGCGCGCGCTCTCGGCGATGTAGCTCGGCGTGCAGACGTTCGAGGGCAGGTTGGCAAGGTCGCGCTGCACGCGCATGGCGTTTGCGACCGCGGTTCCGTGCGCAAGGCCGCGCCGCGCTGCGGCGGCGCCCGCCCGGCGCACGGGCCCGGCGAGCACGGTGTCGAGAGCTGCGGCCTTGGGCTTCTTGCCTGTTTTCAGGTCGTTCACCTGATAGAGCGCAGCGCCCGTGAGCTCCGCGGCTGCCCGCCCGAGGTAGTAGTCGTCGAGCTCCTTCGCTCCGGGGCGCGCGACCGCCAGCGCCACGCTTGTGATACGCGTGCGCGCAACCGCGGTGAGGGCCGCGCTGCAGGCGCGCCGCCAGGTCTTGCGCGAGAAACTCTTTTTTGGCCCAAGACCCGTCAGGAGGGCGCGCGTTGCCTTCGTGCCGGTGAGATCCGTGATGAGCAGCGTTTCGCCGATCTTGCCGGACAGGTCGCCCCGTGCCAGCAGCGCCGCGATGCGCCCGCCGGACGCTGCGTCCACCGCGCGCGCCTCCTCGGTAAGTTCGCCCTCCTCGAAGGCGCCGAGAATGAGGCACTCCACCGGTACTGTCGTGATCCCCGTCGTCCAAATATCGAAATGCATTGAATTCATCCCCGCAAGGTCTTGAGTTTTTTGGCCGCATCCGAGCTATTGAGACCCGGCCCCGTCTGAATTACCTTAGGAAGCCTAAATTCCTTTGTCGCTCCCAATCGCGTCCACTCATGCATCAACGCACGGCGGGTCCGCCACACCCGAGTTTAACCCAAGAGTCGCCCGCCGTTATGCCGGGTATGGGTTGAGCGGTAGGGCACCCACTTTGGGGCGGATTCTCGGCCGGTATGTTCTGAAGGAAGTCCTGGCGAGCTGGCTGGTGGTGACCGGCGTCCTGCTCATCATCCTGCTCACGAATCAAATGGCCCGCGTCCTCGCGCGCGCGGCTGAAAATCAGTATCCGCAGCAGGTCGTGCTCGAGCTCATCGGTTTGGGCGCGCTGCAGGATTTGAGCATTCTCATGCCCATCGGGTTGCTCCTGGGCGTGGTGCTCGCTTTCGGCCGGCTCTACCACGACAGCGAGATGACCGCGGCATTGGCCTGCGGAGTCGGCACGGCGCGTCTGTACTGGCCGGTGACGCTGCTCGCGGTGTTCGTCACCGCCGTGCTTGCCTGGCTGACGCTCGATCTTGGGCCGCAGGCGGTCGAGCGCTCCCTGTCGCTGCGCAGCGCCGCGCTGCGTGCCGGGCAATTCGCGCCCATCTCACCGGGGCATTTCCGCACTTTCGGCGGCAGCGGCGGGGCGGTCGTTTACGCGGAAGGGCTGAACCCCGACGGCTCGTTATCGCACGTGTTCGTCGAGCGCGAAACCGAGGGTCGCGTACAAGTGGCGGTGGCAAACCGTGCCCGGCATGCGCTCGCGGCGGATGGCTCGACCCACACGCTGACACTCTATAACGGCGAGCGCTTTGAGGGCGTGCCGGGCAGCGCCGAATTTCGGATCGTGCGCTTCGTCGAGCATGTGATCCCGGTGCAGGTGCCGCAGCTGCGGGATGCGGTGACGGCGCTCGAGGCGCGCCCGACGCGCGAGCTGCTCCAAAGTAGCGACCCCAGCGAGCGGGCCGAGCTGCATTGGCGCGTAGCGTTACCGGTGATGTGCATCGTCCTCACTCTACTCGCCGTGCCGCTCGCTCATCTGCGCCCGCGGCAGGGGCGCTTCGCGCGCGTCTGGCTCGCGGTGCTCGTGTATCTTCTGTATTCAAACCTCGTGTCGGCTGGCAAGGTGTGGATCGCTCGCGGCACGTTGCCGGAAATACTCGGTCTTTGGTGGGTGCACGCGGCCGTCGTGCTGCTGGCGATCGTGGTGATTTATGCCCCCGGCCGCCTGGCACGGTGGCGCAACAAGAGTCCCGCATGACGATACTCGACCGCTACATGATCCGTACCATTTTGGGGTCGGTCGCGCTCGTGCTCGCCATCTTCCTCGTGCTGGGAGCGCTGTTTGCCTTCATCGGCGAGCAGGATGACATCGGCATTGGCCACTACACCGCGCTCGATGCATTCTGGTTCGTGCTCCTGAGCCTGCCGCAACAGGCCTGGGAGGTGCTGCCGATTGCGGCGCTCATCGGTTCGCTCGTTGGGCTCGGCAGTCTGGCGCGCGGGAGCGAATTGACCGTCATCCGCGCGACCGGTATCTCGGTCGCACGGTTGGCTGCGGCAGCGCTTGCCGCTGCACTCGTTCTCATCGTTTGCGAGCTTGCCTTAGGGGAGTTCTTCGGGCCGCCGCTGCAGCAGGCGGCAAAACAACACAAAGCCTTCGCCAAATTCACGGACATGAGTTTCGGCGGCGGAGGCGGCGCTTGGGTGCGCGACGGCAACCTCATCCTGAACGTCACGCGTCAGTCGCTGGGCCGTCATTTTGGCGCCATGCAGGTCTTTGAGCTTTCCCCCGAGCATCGACTGCTTGCGATCGGGCACGCAGCGCGTGCCACGGAGGGCTCGAACCGCACTTGGCTCTTGTCCGACTACGCCGAATCGCAATTCACGCCCGGGCGCGTGCTCGCGCGCCCGCCCGGCGAGCGCGTGCTGCACTCAAGCGTCAGCGCGGGATTTCTCGGACTTGCCGTGGTGGATCCGAGCGATTTGGAAGTCTCGGCCTTGTGGCGCTTGATCAGCTACTTCAAGGCGAATGCGCTCGATGCGCGCCCCTACGTATTTGCCTTCTGGTCGCGCGTCGCGCGCACCGTGGCGATCGTATTTGCCGTGCTCCTTGCCATTCCCTTCGTATTAGGATCGCTGCGCTCCGCTGGCGCCGGTGCGCGCACCCTCGTAGGCCTCATGCTCGGCATGGTGTTTTTCCTGCTGCAGCGCCTGATTGAAAGCGGCACGATCGTGTTTCAGCTGAATCCCATCGTGCTCGCCTGGTTGCCTACGACCCTCCTGATGGCGGTGGCTCTGGGACTTCTTTGGCGTACGCGCTGAAGCCGACGTCACTCAATCTATGATCGAAGCCCGCGGCCCGCTCTCCGCGAGCGCGGGAGCGCGTCCGGTGTTGCTCCGGCGCCTGGCGTCGATCCCCTGACGTGCGCTGCAGCGCATCGTCCAACACCTTAGGTATCAGGAAGTTTATAATTTCAGTCCGCCACTCATCCGCGGCGGGTTAATCTACTAGCGCCGCCGCGGATTTTGCGGCGACCGCCTTCGTTCGAGGTCCGCAAGGCATGGCCGATATCTTCATTTCCTACGCCCGCAGCGACAGAGCGCGCGTCGCGCCGCTCGTGGCCGCGATTGAGGCGAGGGGCTGGTCGGTTTGGTGGGACCCAGCGATCGCGGCCGGGCAGCAGTTCGACGACCAGATCGACACGGAACTGCAGGCGGCGAGCGCCGTGCTCGTGGTGTGGACCGCGACATCGGTGGCCTCGCGCTGGGTGCGCGGCGAGGCGCGTGACGCCGCCGAGCGCGGCATCCTGATTCCGGTGCGCTTCGACGACGCGCGGCTGCCGATCGACGTACGCGCGATTCAAACGACCGACCTTGATAAGTGGGGCGAAGATCCCGCGAGCGCGCCGTTCCAGGATCTCCTGCGTTCGCTCGAGAGCGTCATCAAGCGTCAACGCGCATCAGCGAAGTCAGCTGCAAACGCCGCGCCATCTGCCGCTGCCGCCGCCGTTCCACGTGTCACGATTTGCGTGCTGCCCTTCGCCAACATGAGCGGCGATCAGGAGCAGGAGTACTTCAGCGATGGCATCACCGAGGACATCATCACCGATCTCAGCAAGGTTTCGGCGCTGGCCGTCGTTTCGCGCAACAGCGCGTTTATGTACAAGGGCAAGCATGTTGATGTCCCGAAACTCGCGCGCGAGCTCAAGGCAGGCTTCGTGCTCGAAGGCAGCGTGCGCAAGGCGGGTGGCCGCGTACGCATTACCGCCCAGCTGGTCGACGGTTCGAGCAACGAGCACCTCTGGGCGGAGCGCTACGATCGCGACTTGAACGACATCTTCGCGCTGCAGGCCGAAATCTCCGAAGCGATCGTTAAGGCCCTGAGATTGAAGCTCCTGCCCGAGGAGAAGAAGGCCATCGAGCAGCGCGGCACGGACAATGTCGAGGCCTATAACCTCTATCTTCTGGCGCGACAGTCCTATATCAGCGGCCATGAAGCCGATATCCGGCGGGTGGAAGCGCTCATCCGGCTGTGCAACCGCGCCGTCGAAATCGACCCCAAGTATTCGCGCGCCTGGGCGCTCATGGCCATTGGGCAGATGACCCTGCGCTTCGTCCACGGCAGACGCGGCGATGACGGTCTGGTGCCCGCAGAACGGGCGCTCGCGCTCGACGCCAATCTCGCCGAGGCCCATGCCGTCAAGGCGAGAATCCTCGCCCAGCATGGCCGTCATGATGAGGCGGCCGCCGAAATCGACGTCGCCCTGCGTCTGGATCCGGAGTCCTACGAAGTCAATCGATCGGCCGCGTATTTGCGCTTCAGGCAGCAGCGGCTGGATGAGGCCATTCGCTACTATGCGAAGGCGATGACACTTATGGAGACGGATCTGAATTCCGGCTCCATGTTACTCACCTGTCACACCGCGGTCGGTAATTCTCAGGCTGCGCGACGGGTTGCGCAGATCACGCTTTCCCGAACCGAAAAGACTCTGGCGCAGGATCCGAACAACGGAACCGCCCTCGCCTACGGCGCGGTCGCTCTTGCGGCTTTGGCGGAGTCGGAACGCGCGAAGGATTGGATCGACCGCGCTCTGCTGATCGACCCGGACAACATGAACGCGCGCTATAACTTTGCCTGCATCATGACGCGCTATTTGAACGACTCAGACGCTGCACTCAAGCTGATCGGTCCGGTTTTCGAAACGTTGGCGATCGGCTTCTTGAACCACGCCAAAGCCGATCCGGACCTGGATCCGCTACGTGCTGATCCGCGATTCCAGGCGATGATCGCGGCCGCCGAGACGCGGCTTGCGGCGGCGAGTGACGGAGGCTCCGCAACCGAGTCTTGAACCCGGTTGACCCGGCGCCGTCGCGTGCCGCCCCGCTAACGCCACAGTGCAGCACCGCCCGCCTATCCATTCGCTCATGGCTCGAGATCTCTCCGCCCGTCAGGCCCGCCGAATCGCTCTTGCGGCGCAGGGACTGGCCGCGAGACGGCCGCAAGGGCCGGTGCGCCGGCGCGATCTCGTCAGGCTCGCTCAACGGCTGGGCGCAATTCAAATCGACAGCGTCAATGTGCTGGCTCGCGCCCACTATCTGCCGGCGTTTTCCCGCATTGGCAGCTATCCGCTCACGCTCTTGGAAGATGAGGCCTGGGGCAAGCGGCCGTCGCTATTCGAATATTGGGGCCATGCGGCCTCGCTGATGCCTCTCGCGCTGCAGCCGCTGCTGCGCTGGCGGATGATGCGCGCGCGCGCCATGCGCGACGGCGAGTGGGGGAAATTCGCCCGCGAGCGCCATGACTACATCGGCCAAGTGCTTGCCGAAGTCGAGCGGCGCGGGCCGGTGACGGGCGGTGACTTCGCTGACGGGCCGCGCAAGAGCGGCTGGTGGAACTGGAGTCACGGCAAGCATGCACTCGAGTGGCTGTTCGCGGCCGGGTTGATCGCCACCAAAACCCGCCGCGGCTTTGAACGGGTCTATGATCTGACCGACAGAGTCATCCCGCGCGCCGTGTTAGATGCACCGACGCCCATTGAGGCCGACGCCCACCGTGCGCTCCTGATGATCGCCGCGCGGGCGATGGGTGTGGCAACTGAGGGCGATCTGCGCGATTACTTCCGCATGCCAGTGGCGGAGACCCGTGTGTGTCTCACTGATCTCGTCGCGGCGGGTGAACTGCAGCTCGTTGAAGTCGAGGGCTGGCGCCAGCGCGCGTACTTGGCTGCAGATGCAAAAGCGCCTCGAGCGCTTGCGGCGTGCGCTCTGCTGTCGCCCTTTGACAACCTCATCTGGCGGCGTGAGCGCACCGAACGATTGTTCGGCGCGCGCATTCGGCTGGAGATCTACACGCCGGCGCACAAGCGCCAACATGGCTACTACGTCCTGCCGTTTCTCATGGGCGAAAGCATCGCGGCGCGTGTCGACCTGAAGGCTGATCGCAAGTGGCGGCGCCTGCTGGTCCAAGCTGCGCATTTGGAACCGCGCGCCGAGCGCGTGTCCGTCGTGCGGTGCCTCGCCGCCGAATTGCGAGAGCTTGCCGCGTGGCTCGACCTCCCCGAAATCACAGTCGCAAAAAAGGGCAGCCTCGCGGCTGCCCTTCGGCGTGAGCTAGGTTAGGCGCCGCGATGCGGCGAACTGCCTATTGGCGGCAACTGGCTCTTCTGCCACCAGTTTTTCGAGCGCAGCGAAGTCGACAGGCTTGACGAGGTGCGCGTCGAATCCAGCCGCGCGCGTGCGCTGGACATCCTCGGCTTGCCCGTAGCCTGTCAGAGCGATGAGGCGCACCGTGCTGCCGGATGCGCGCAGGCGCCGCGCCACCTCGTAACCGTCCAGATCGGGTAAGCCGATATCCAAGAGCACCACCTCAGGCTTGAAGGTTAAAACGGCATTGAGCGCTGCCTTCGCACCGTAGACCGCGAGCGCCTCATGCCCATCGAGACGCAGGAACTCGGCCAATGAGGCGGCTGCGTCCTCGTTGTCGTCGACGACGAGCACACGCTTCGGTGTCACTTTGCGCAGGGCGGGAGTGGTCGTGGCCGCAACGGGAAGCGTAATCAAGGGCAGGCGAATTTCAAATGTTGAGCCCAGCCCAGGTCCGGCACTGGCAGCTGTCACTTTACCATCGTGCATTTCGACGAGCCGTTGCACGATTGATAACCCGATACCAAGGCCGCCTTCGGAGCGGTCGAGCGACCGATTGCTTTGCACGAAGAGCTCGAAGATGCGTGGCAGCAGCTCCTTTGCGATGCCAACGCCGTTGTCGGTGACCGTGATCACGGCATTCGACTGTTCACTGCGCAGTTCTACCCGCACTTCTCCTGAAGGGTCCGTGTACTTTGCGGCATTCGTCAAAAGATTGGCAACGCATTGCACGAGCCGGGCGCTGTCGCCGTTGACATGCAAAGGCTGATAGCTCGAGGCGACGATGACCCTGTGCCGCTTGTCGCGCAGCAGCGGTTCGACGCTTTCCATCGCCTGGGAAATGATGGTCGACAGCTCCAGCGACTGACGCTGCAGCTGTATACGCCCCTGAGTGATGCGTGAGACATCGAGGAGATCATCGACCAGTCGCGTAAGATGCGTGACCTGGCGCTTGATAATGTCGACGCTCGCCTGTGTGCGCCGGTCAGGCGGCAGCATCCGCGCCAGGAGCTCACTCGCCGTGCGGATAGGCGCGAGCGGGTTGCGCAGCTCGTGCGCGAGCATCGCGAGAAACTCATCCTTGCGCCGGTCGGCGTTGCGCAGTGTTTCCTCGGCTTGCCGAAGTGCGCTCAGCTGGTCGCGGATCTGGTACTGCCGGGCGCGCCCGCGGATGGCGGCCAGCACGGCACTCACCAGCGTCCGTATGGAAGTCGGACGATCGAGAATCGTCACATTGGTGAGTGAGGCGAGGAGCTTGGTCGTCGCCTGGGACTGCCGATCAGTTGCGCTCAAAAGGACGGTCGGCACATCGGACCACGGCGGCTGGCTGCCGAGCGCACTCAGTACCTGGTTCGCAGCCGCGTGAGTCGCCAGCGCATCGGTTACAAGAATAGCTCCCATCCCGGCGCCGATCTCTATCGCAAGCGCGCTCGGCTCTGCGCAGACTTCACAGACGAGTCCGGCGTGCTCAAGAGCTTTGCGCGTGGCCTCGCCGTCGCGCCGCGTGGGCGGCAGAATGAGCACCCGGTAGTCGTTGACGCGGTTGGCCTCAGTGGTCATGTTCCCGCGGGCTGCGCCTGCTTCTCGTCGCGCGACGTCAGTTCGACCGGCAAGCCCGAGAAGACTCCTCGCAATCGTAGCAAGGGCTCGCTCAAGTGGATGCCGCGGCCATCAAATGAGAGCTCGCGAATGGATTCCTCGTGCGCCCCGGTGCGCTTCTTGAGGACCGAGATGGCTTTCTTGATTTTCCCCGCATGTTCGAAGTAGCGCAGCATCACGACTGAATCCGCAAGGTAACTTGCATCCACCGGAGAAACCATGTTGGTTCCCATCATGCCGCTCTGTGCCACCACCAGAAACGTTGCAATGCCGCGGTTGTTCAAGTACGACAAGAGCTCGTGAAGCTGTGAGGTGAGATAGTTATTCTGCGGCATCGCGTTGAGATAGCCGTTCAAACTGTCGATGATGACGACGCGAGCGCTATTGCGCTCGACCGACTGTCGCACGACATGGGCAAACTCGCCCGGTGAGATCTCCACCGGATCGATCTGGCGCACCATGATCTCGCCGGCACCCGTGCCTTCCACGATGCGCACGCCCAATCCAGTTGAACGCGTCAATAACGCCGCCTTGGTCTCGTCAAAGATGAAGGCCACCGCATGTTCGCCGCGCTCAGCGGCTGCGACGGCATATTGCAACGCAATCGTCGATTTGCCGCAGCCGGGGGGGCCGATCAGGAGCGTCGCCGTGCCGCGCTCAACGCCGCCTCCGAGCAGGGTATCGAGCAAGGTCACGCCGCTTGCAATGAGGGCACGCTTGAATGAGGAGTTGTGGTCGGCGGCGACGAGGCGCGGAAAGACGTAGATGCCGCCAGCACGAATGTCGAAGTCATGGTAACCGCTCGCAAAATCGCTGCCGCGGAACTTGAGCACCTGCAGTTCCCGCCGCACCTGTCCGTACGGCGGCGCCTTGAAGTTAAGAGCAATGACGCCGTGGGCAATGCTATGCAACTGCAGGTCCGGCCCCTCTGCGGTGCGATCATCCAGCATGAGTACCGTGCAGTGGCGGCCCACGAAGAACTGCTTCAACGCGAGAATCTGCCGCCGGTAGCGCAACGAGCTTTGTGCCAGGAGCCGCAGCTCCGACAGTGAGTCAAACACCATGCGGCGCGGCTTTAGACGCTCGACTTCCGCAAGCACTTTGCGGGTCGTCTCGGTGAGTTCGATCTCGGAAGGGTTGAGCATCGTGAGATCACCCTCGCCGTCGAGCTCATGCGCACCAGCGATGACCTCGAAGACGTCGATGCCTTCCATCGACCAGCCGTGCGACTCGGCGCCGCAGGTCAATTCCTCGCGCGTTTCGGATAGCGTGACATACAGACAGCGGTCGCCTGCAGCGACTCCTTCAAGGAGATACTGCAGAGCGAAGGTGGTTTTACCCGCTCCGGGATTGCCGTCGATCAGATAAAGGCGGTCGGGAATGAGTCCGCCGCATACCACTTCGTCAAACCCGGGGATGCCAGTTTTGGATCGCAGTGCGTTTTGCTTGTTCATAGATACTCTTGTGAGGCAGCGCACCTTCTAATGGCGACTGTTCCTGCCTTGCTGGGCGCGTTGCGAAATTTCACAGCCGTGGAACAATGAGCGGTCTCAAGACTTGTTCCGCGAGCCGTTGCCCGCTAGCACACCAACTATAAACAAATCGCGCGCTGTATCGCGCTGCTCTTTTGGCGCAGCGCGAACTGGCGCGCGACAGCACGGCGGCGAGCGCGCGGCGGAAAGCTCCAATGAGGATTGACTCGTCAGCCTGAAGGCCCGAGAGGCTGCCTCTACCCGCTTTTCTTGGCCGCGCTCGACTTGGTGGGCTTGGGTTTCGGCGGCTCAACCTTCTTCAGTAAGTCTTCAAGCGGACGGAACATCGCCTGATACTTGTAGGCCGGGATCTCGATCTGCCATCCCTGAAAGCGCTTATTGAGGGCATCGGCCTCGGCCTGTGCGTCCTTGGCGGTTGAGCGCGCGAGGAGCGCGATGAAATGATGCTCGCCTTCCGCCAAGCCCGTGACATCAAGCTCCAATCCGTTGAACGTGCGCAAGACGGCGTGGTCAGATTTCGCTGCGGGTGCTGCGGGCGGGGCGTTCGGAGTGCGTCGCACGTCATCCGCCTGCAGCGCCGCGAAGGCGCTACTGACGTCGTTCGCGGCAGAACTGCTGGAGAGCTCCCGACCCTTCGGAATGGGGGTGACTTTGTAGTCGCTCTGCTGGGCCGCTTCGCGCGTTGCGGTGTAGGCAGGGCCCGCCGCGGGCTCGACGAGCGCCTCCTTCACGCGCTGTTCACCGATATCGACCACGTTGCGATCGATCCAGCGCCGCGGGTCGGCGTCGACGCTGATGAGCGGCTGCGCGAGCAGGCTCGGCTCAGTGTGCGCGACGCGCACGAAACCGGTCTTGCCTTGCGCGGGTTTACCCACGATGACTGCAAAGGTCTTGGGCGGCGTCACGACCTCGACGAGCGTGCTTGCGGCTTTGGGAGAGTTGCTGTCCTCGACTCCGAGCTGCGGGTAGAGCTCCCGGCTGCGCGTTTTTTCCTCAACCACATTGAGCGCACCCAGATCAAGCAGCAGCTTGCGCACGCGCCCCGAGTCCGCCGGAAAATCACGCTCGGCAACGACCCAGTCAGTCGCGCTCTTCTTGAGCGTGGTGCGCGTGCCATCGCCCTTCGTCAGATGAATCTCAGTGACGTCGTTCAATGACTTCTGAAGACCGGGGAGTACGAGGTCGCCGGCGAGGGTTGCCTTCTCAAGATGACGCTGGGATGCGAGCCACAGGGATCCTGCGATCACGATGACTCCTGCGATGAGGAGTAGGAGAACGCGTCGCGGGGTCATGAGCGCCCCATGTTCTGCAAGGGCGTGTGGTGCGCACGCCGGCGCCGGCGCCAGCCGACCACGAGGAGCGCAATTACCGCGAGGAGCGCAGGCACGACGACGATGTTCAACACTTTCAATGTCGTACCGAGCCTGTGGATTTCCTCATCGAGGCCGAGCCGTACATTGCGCAGTTCCTTGCGCACCTGCAGCTTCTCATCCTGAAAGTGATTGAGCTCGCGCTCCTGCTCGGGGGTGAGGATCACGGAGGATTTATCATTGCGCCGCGACTCGAGCGTCGTCAATTTTTCCTCCGTCGTACGCAGTTCCTGCTCGAGCTCCTGTTCCTTGCTGCGGAAGCGGTCGTCCGCGCTCCTGCGCAGCGCCTCGACGCGCTCGAAGGGGCGCGTGAATGTGGCGCGGCCGCGCACGCTGATGAGATCGGCGCTGCCGGAGAGATTATCGAGAACATTCAGCATCAAATCGCCATTGTTGGCCCACGCCTGTGCCACGCGCTGCCCAAAGAGATTCTGTTGCCGCACCCACAGATAATCCGCGAGCATGTCGACGTCGGCGAACACGATGAGCTCGAGCGGCTTTGTGGAGGTCTTGAGCGCCGTCGTCCCGGGCGGCAGCGTGACCCCCGCGGGCGGCCCGCCCGGATATGCTGTCTTGATGTTGCCGGTGACGCGCGCGCCGAGGACGTAACGCTCGCCGGTCGCGTGGAATCCATCGCGCAGCGCGCCCGGATCGAACAACATCGCGAAGCGCTCCGTCGCGAGCGGTTGCGCCTGATTGCTCGAGAGCAGCAGTGGCTCGAAGCGGGTGGTGGCGGCCTTCTCCGGCTTCAGGTAGCCGCTCATCGCGACATTGATGTTCGAGAGGCCCGCCGTCACCACATCGGAGTGGTTGAAGTTCGACTGGTCGAGTCCGAGGATGCCATAGTGCCGCGACGGCGCTTCATTCTCGTGCAGCGAGACCGACATGGCCTGCTTTGCATCGGCGATCACCTGACGCGGATTGTATTGCACACCCCAGTCGGCGAGCAGCGGCTCGAGGTTCGAGGACTTGTCGGCACTCATTGCGGACATGGGATTCTGCGGATCCACGCCTGCCGTGTCGGGCTCTGCGATCGGATCGACGAATAGCGCGATGTGGCCACCTTTTAATGCGTACTGGTCGATCGCAAACAAGGTTGCGGGCGCAAGCTTCTTCGGGTGCACGAGCACCAGCACGTCGATGTCGGTGTCGATTTTAGTTGCGGCAGGGTCGATGGGCCGCACATCAAAGAGCTGCTGCGCCTGCGAATAGATGGCCCAGGGCTCGCGCATCTGACCCGACTGCGGATCCATCGACGGCGTCATCGGTAGGCTCGTGAGCCAGCCCAAGACCGGCTTCTTCGGATTGGCCAGCTGGTAGATGAGCTTGACGACATCGTATTCGAGGAACTCCTCCTTGGTCGGATCGAAGAACTCGATCGCGGCGTGGCCGTCGGTCGAGTTCGTGCCCGCCAAGCCGAAATACAGCGTGCCACCCGAGCCGCCGAGCGGCGTGCCGCGAACGCCAAGCTCTGAAGCGCGGTCCTCGTCCTCGGAAAACGGCTGCGGATCGATGAAGTGCAGGCGCAGCTTGCCGTTCGAGCGCGCCGCCAGCTCCTCGAGGAACTCACGCACGCGTCCGCCGTAGGTCTTCAGCACCGGCAACTGCGCTGCGCTCTTCTCCGTGAAGAAGAAATACAGATTAATCGGCTCGCGCAGGCTCTTCAGGATCCGATCGGTGCCGGGCGCGGTCGAGTAGAGGCGATTCTGCGTCAGATCCACGCGCCAGCCGTGCAGGGCGTGATCGAAGAGGATCGTGAGGCCGACGAACA
>Ga0302324_100001193_pt1 | contig 63939 bp, 45 predicted proteins | sample Palsa_T0_1_FD_201949 | JGI IMG/M metagenome (GOLD analysis project Ga0302324, IMG submission 201949) | Peat permafrost microbial communities from Stordalen Mire near Abisko, Sweden - Palsa_T0_1 | ecosystem: Environmental > Terrestrial > Soil > Palsa > Peat permafrost | place: Sweden: Abisko...
AAGAATTACTTCAATGGCAAATGAAAGAAATTTGCAGTCCCTAGGCTTTTTTGGATCGTCCGGCTGATGAATTCCTGGGTTCATAAGGTTTCACTTTCCACGATGGCGGTGAGTTCCGACAACACATCCGCATAATGGGCAGTCAGGAATCCTTTGATTTCGGGATTTTCCAGCAGCTTTCGAATGTAGCTACGGGCCACCGTGAGGCAGAGGACGTTCTCGCCATAGTTGGTTTCGACCGCTTTCAAATCCCGCTGCAACATTTCCATCTCCTGTTCCATTTGCGCCACATTCTCCAAGGACAAACCCTTGGGCTTTCTCTTGGGTTTCGCCTGCTGAAGAAGCTGATCTTTGCGCGTAGCCAGGATCAATGTTTCCACGTACTGCTTCGAGTAGTTATTGGTGCCCACCATTAACTCTGCGATTTCGACTTGGCGCACCGCGTTCACTCGCCGAAGCAATCGGAGCGTGTGAGGCGTGACTTGTTTGTCCTTGAGCAGATCTGCCGCTTCAGCATGGATCCCCTCCAATAGATTGATAAACGCTTTGATCACGCCTTTCGGTGAGTTCAAGGCGGCGGCGATGCGCTCCGGCTTCACACCCATGGGTGCCCCGTATAAGAGCTGGACGACGACCATATCAAATTGACTTCACTTTCAAGTTGAAGCGGGTAATTCCTGCAAGTTGCATCCTCGGGCACGAGCATCCAACCGAAATTCCCGATCCTTTATTGCAAATGCAGCCGTTTTACGTCTATCCGACCATTCCCGACACCAAGTAAAAAAGGAGCCGGCCAGAGGGCAAGCTCCCGCCCCCATCAAGCGGCAATTCTCCTCAACCCTCCCTCACCCTGCTGGAATGACGTGGCAGATCTCGCCCGCTATTTCCCAATTACGTAGCTCGGTCAGAGTCGTCAAGTTGTGCCCGTGGCACGGCCTCTATTTGAGGCGGGCCAGAGGCGGTATCATCCGCTGCTGATTTGCAAGGGGCATTTGCAGTGTTGAGTCCTGATAGAATTTCACGAACGGATTGACCCCAGACTGGCCCGTAACGATACAGCCAGTCAAAAGTCCTATGGAGAGCATCCCTGCCCAACAGGTCGTTTTCATGCCATGAGGTTAGCCAATTCGGGACCGCTGGCAAGTGTTTGTGCGGGGACCGGGCCAAAAAAGGTCATTCGCTCCCCTTTACTAATCGCCAGCCGCGTACCCAATCCACTTGCATCGTGTTCTGATCCGGATTGTTGAGCGATTCCACGGTCGGCAAGCCCTCCCGAGTGAAGACCTCGGTGTCGAAAAATAAATACATGGGTTCGAGAAATTCTCCAGCCGTTCTGACTTCGGCCACTTTTTCGCCGTCGTGGTAAAACCAAACCGTGTCCTTGTCTTTCCACCAAACGCCATAAACATGAAATTCATCGGCGGCGCCAGTTGGCATGGTCCACTTCATCGGCGTGGCTTCGTCCTTTTCCCAACCACCCTGAAAAAAATGCGTGTTCATCAGCATTTGATGACTTTCTCCCGGATTCTTCTGGGAAGCGCCCACTTGTTCCACGACATCAATCTCGCTGTACTTTCCTTGAAACCAAAATGAGGAAGTCATAGGCAAACGGGATGCCTTCACACGAGCCGCATAATAGCCGTAGCCTGCGATGGGCTTGGTTGAGGCAACACAGGCCGCCTCCACCCAAATGTCCTTTTCCGGGTCTTTCACCTGAGAGAGGTTGGTGACCAGCCCCGTCGAGCGCAATTCGAGATGGCCGTCACGCACCAGGACGTTATTGGTGCTGAAGCGGCTGGGAGGCCGTCCCTGCCAATAGGGCTGATAGGGCAGCCACTTGGAGGCATCCAGGCGAGCGCCCTCAAACTCGTCGCTCACCTCAGGAACAGGCTTCCAACGATATCCTGCTGGGGTGGACAGTGGACTGCTGCCAGGAACAATCGTTTGGGATCGGCCAACGCAAACCAGCATCGAAGACAAGGTTAACGCCTCGATTAGAGGCAAAAGTTTCATTTTTGGTCCTTTCGCATTTCCTCACTATCCATTGGTGAATTGAATTTGCATCACAACATTTTGAGAACCGATGGGACTTGCCTTCCCGCCCACTTCGGTTTTTGCTGGTTGCCAGCACGTTGATTCCATGAACCGCTACGAATTTCACTTCCGCATCACGGCAGACCAGTATTTGGGCTATTATCGCGGGACGGCCCGGTCGGTGGTGGTTCGTTGCACCACTGGGCAAAACGTTCAGTTTGCGGCGCCGCTGCTCCAGGAATTTGTTTAACGTGCCGCGGACTATAAGAGGGTGTTGCGAAAGTACTCGTAAGTTGTTGAATCCCAACGAGGGAACCCGAGTAAAAGTCCGCGCGGCCGGCGCAATGGAAAATGCGCTCATGCAGGGATACTCTGAAAGTCGTGAAAACCCGCGTCTTTGCTTGCGAATTTCGACTTTCACTCCTCCAAGATCGGGCACGCCTCGTGGCATTTCATTTGAAGCGGAACCTTAATAATCATCAATGAAATCAAGGGTTGGCACTTTTCGTTTCGCAACACCCTCTATAAACGAATAAATTGCTGCATCACAAAAAATTTCTCAATCGCATCATTCCATCATGGCCGATGGTTCTTAGGCATCGGATAGTTTTGCCCGCTCTGCGATCATCATGGCGCGAAACCCTGACCATGCCGTTTTCGGACCGATGCCGTGACTGGAGAGGGTCGCCGAGACGGTTTCAGCGGTTATGTCCAGCCACAAGGCGGCACGAACCGTGGCCGTCTGCTCTCAGGGGCGAATGGCATGCACTCGCAGCCTATCTCGACCAACTCTCACGTTCAACGGTGATAGTATGCTTATAAGCATATCCTTTGTCAAGGGCTAAAACGTGTAATATCCGGGCGTGACAAAAGCTGAACGCCGTGCTGCGATTTGTGCCGAAGTCGTCCGCCTCATGAGCGTCGAACGAAAGCGACTTAAGCTGTCCAAAAACAAGTTGGCCAATACGACTGGCTTGAATCAATCCACGGTCAGCCGCCTGGAGAATTATCACGATAATCCGACCGTGGATTCCCTTTTGCGGGTTGCCGACGCGTTGCAAGCCAATCTTGGAGAAATGCTTAAACGGGCGATTCAAAACGTGGACAAGAAAGGGTAATCGGAAACCGGGTAATCCCTGCACCCTTGACGCCGTCTTTTATTCGATGGGGAGCCGTCTCTATCTGGGGATGGAACATTCAGGGTTGACGTTGCCCAAGGCCAACGGGGGTTGTGATCCGATTTTCCGATCCGGATCACTGATTCACCACCGTTGGCATCGGCACGATTCTCTTTTCGTATTCCTCCAAGCTCGGCAATTTCAGCTTGGCGTTTTTCGCGTAAGCGCGATGGACCGCCTTGCTGTTGTGCCCCAAGGCCTCCTGGGCAAAGCGCTCTGGTGCAGCCAGGGCCTTGGTTCAGCGTGAAATGGACCTTTCCAGTTCATGTTTAAGTACCAAAAAGCCTGGGGATTCCTGCCCCCAAGCCCAAGTTTTTTAAGGCATGTGGAGGCTCGAAAATAAAGGTCTCCATAAAGTTTTTTCTGGGAGGTTTTTGGCCTCCCCATAAAGTGGAGACGTTTTCATTTCGTCGCTTCATACCGTTATCCCTCGGCGGGTTGCTCTTCAGCAGAGCCCGCTTTTGTTTCACGGGACACGGCTATTCTGGCCGACTCAGTTTGATTTGTCAAGTCCGCTTTTTGCGGTTTTTCCTCCACCGCAGCGGCCGTGGCCCTGGCGAACCGGCGCAGGCTCTGGCGCTGCTGGCGGGCGGCCTCCAGTCTGCGGTCCCGCGCGGCAAAGATGTCTTGCTCACGCCCGGCCAGCTTGTCGGTTGGGGGTCACGTAACCGATGGCGCTGTGAGCCGCCATCCATGGAGCACGGTCGTCGCGCCGCCGGCGAGGCAAATACGCGATTCAATTTTGAATTTGTCGTTTTCCAAACGCACGCCACGTTCCCATTCTGTGTTGGATTCGGAGGAAAGCTCCGCACTTGGACGTTTGGGAGGTTTTTTCTTCAAACGGCCGCGGCAACGATCCGGGCCGCTACTATCATTTGGTTGCCAACGGCTATGTTTCCGAACCAACGTGTCTGTGTTTGGTTTTTCGCAACGTGCTCTTAACTATCTAACACTTCTAATAGAAATGGCTGAACGCGGCACACGTTTTTTGCCAGCTAAATAGCAGCTTAATCCATGCCAAAATGTGATCGAAATCCGCCTGATTCAAGTGTTCCACCCTAACCACCTTATTCTCAATGAGATTCCGCTGCACGAAGGCGAAGTATAGCACGTTCAAGAATTACTTCAATGGCAAATGAAAGAAATTTGCAGTCCCTAGGCTTTTTTGGATCGTCCGGCTGATGAATTCCTGGGTTCATAAGGTTTCACTTTCCACGATGGCGGTGAGTTCCGACAACACATATAGATTGATAAACGCTTTGATCACGCCTACTTCTCTTTTTGAACTGTGATCTTCGGTTTCATGCGTTTGCCAATGTTTGCCAAATTCCACCCCGCGAATCTGCTGCGAACAGGTGGCCAATGTAGGTCGAACATGAAAGTGGGCGCAAACTTTTTTTGCAAAAAAACACCCCAATGTTTCAGAAGACAACGCCTGCCCGATCGTAAAATGTGCTCGTTTTACAGGGGATTTTCGTGATTTTGCGGGTTGAATTTTTCGCTTGCCAATCAGGCAGGGCGCGCCTACGTTTAGGGCAAGCGGCGCGGTTAGCTCAGTGGTAGAGCATCACCTTGACACGGTGGGGGTCACAGGTTCAATCCCTGTATCGCGCACCATCTCACAAGGGGAAAGTTTGACAAGGCAGAAAGAAACGTTAGAATAAAGGAAAGCTATGTTTATGAGAAAATTGTCCGCGCCGCGCCGTCCCGGAAATGGCTTCACATTGATTGAATTGCTGGTCGTCATTTCCATTATCGCCATCCTGGCAGGATTGCTCCTGCCCGCCATTAGCAGGGCCAAAACCCAGGCGCAACGAAAGGTCTGCCAAACCGAGGAGGTTGGATTGGTCAGCGCCATCTCAAGTTATTACTCGACCTACAGCCGCTTGCCGGCCTCCACCAACGCGGTTGACGCGGTGGCCGGCACGACCAACGATTTTATCTATGGTACCAGCACCATGGGCGGCGGCGGCCAGCTTAGCTTTCCACCAAGCCTGCCGCCAGTTTATGGCTCCCCTCGCGGCATCCTCAATACTGTCAGCCTAAAAGGCTTTCAAAACAACAATTCCGAAGTGATTGCGATTTTGCGCGATGATGTTTTTTTCCCGGAGTACGCCACCAACGGGCACGGGATTCAGGGGCATATTTATAACCCCCAACAGACTGCATTTTTCCAGGGAAGAGCGGCGGCCGGCACCACCGGAATCGGAAGCGGGCCTGGCAGCCCCGGCATCGGCTCGGACGACATTTTGCGGGACCCTTGGGGCATGCCTTACATCGTCACGCTCGACCTCAGCGGCGACGGCAAGGTTTTCGACCCGTATTTGAATGAAATGTATCAGCTTCAATACCCCGGCAGCACTCTGCTCACGCCGGGCGAAGCGGTGGTCTGGTCATTTGGTCCGACCAAGCAGATCAACTTGAAGTACGGCACGAAGAACGGGGCCAACAAATACATGGTGACCAGTTACTAGGGCGTGATTTTTCCTTGTTGCATGGCAGCGGCTTTTGGTGTTCCTTTGCCGGGCGATCATGGCTGTTAAACTGTCAACCTTATCCATCTGCCTCGGTCTTGCTTTTGCCGCGCTCAATCTTATTGGGCTGATCAGCCCCGCCAAATTCGGCGCCGGCGCGCGGAAATTCCCGCGCTCCATTCCCATCGGTTGCGTCCTGACGCTGGGTGGGACGGCGTGGTTTATGTGGAACGTCAGACACGAGTCCCTGGCCGATTTTGAATCGCTCAAGCCGTTTCTTTTCACCCTTTTCATCGGTGTCGGGCTGGGGACGTGCTTTTTTGTGCAGGATTTTTTGGCGGTGCGCGGGTTGTCCGTTCTGCTGCTGCTCCTGGGCAAACTGATGGTGGATTCGCAACGGTGGGCCATAAGCGAATGGCGCCTGGTCATCGCTTTTTGGGCTTATGCCATGGTGCTGGGCGGGATGTGGTTCACCGTTTCGCCCTGGCGCCTGCGCGATCTGGTCTATTGGGCGACCGCGAACGAATCCCGCATCAGAATCACCAGCGGCCTTCGCTTCGCCTTTGGAGTATTCGTGGCCGCGCTGGGCTTCACCGTGTTTTAAAAGCGGCCCTATTTGTCCTTGAGGGTGATTTCGCCCTTCCAGTCCGCCGGCAGTTTGTCGGCGCGGAGTTCCGGAATCTGTTCGAGGTAAAATTCCGCGGGACCGTCGTCAGGTTTGATTTCCTGGACGCGGCGGAAGGCCTCTTCGGCGCCGGCGAATTCCTTTTTGGCGAGCTTATCGAGCGCGGCCGCGAAGGATTCGCGCAACGGGCGCGACTCGGCTTCCTTGTCCAGAAAAGCGATCAATTCATAAACCGGCACTGCTTTCTCAAACCCCTTTAATCGAAACAATCCCAGATAGCGCGTGACCATGCGCGAACCGATCTCCTTCTGCGTGTCGCCCGTGATGAGGACGCGCGTGCCCAAGTATTTGTTCAACCCTTCCATGCGCGAGGCGAGGTTGATGTTTTCGCCGATGGCCGTATAGTCCACGCGTTTGTCGCTGCCGAAATTGCCCACGTTGGCCACGCCGGTGTGCAGGCCGATGCGCGTGATCAGTTCCGTGCCGTTGACGCGCTGGGCGCTTAGCGCGCGAAAGCGCAAAGCGGCCTCGCACGCGCGGTAGGCATGGTCGCCCTGGGGGTCGGGCGCGTTCCAAAAGGCGAAAATGGCGTCGCCAATGTACTTGACCACCGTGCCGTCGGTGGCGTGGATGCAATTATGGACGGCGTTTTGGAAGTATTCATTCATGAGCCGGGCCAACTCATCGGAATCCATGCCCTCGGAGATGGTGGTGAAGCCGGCAATGTCGCTGAAAAGGATGGTCAACAATTGTTTTTCCGCGCCGGGCTTCATGAGTTTGGGGTTGCTGGCGAATTTTTTGACCAGCTTGGGGGACAAATAAAGCCCCAGGGATTGCTCGACGAGCCTCTTCTCGACATGGAGCCGAACCGAATTGTAAGTGACGGACCAGACGATGGCGATCGGGATTTGCACCGCCACCACGATGAGCCAGGGAAACCAGTAATAATACCGGTCGAAGACGTAATAGTCGGCCTCGGCAATGAGCAGGGTGGAGAGCAATCCAATGACGACGGCCGAGAGAGGACGGCAGAGCACCAAACCGCCGCCAAAGAGCACGCCAAATGCGATGATCAAAGCATGTTCGAGACGCCAGTCAAACCGCCGCAGGTAGTCACCGCGAATCAAATTCAAAAAGGCTGTTGCGTGAATTGTCACTCCTGACATCCATTTGTAAGCGTTATCCTGAATGTATGAAAACGGCGTTGAGTACTCGTCCTTGCGCTCCGTCGCCAGATGTGTTTGGATTCTCGCGCCTACAAAGACGACTTTGTTGCGGAAGTATCCGGCAGGGACGCCGGGATCGTGATTCGCAATGGCTTTGTAGAAGCTGACTGATGGCATGGCGATCTCCGGGGCGTAGTAATTCAACCAAAACGAATGCGTCTTCAAGTTGTTGCTTTCAATGAAGGAAGGTTGAAGCAGCACCGCTGTGACCCACGCTTCACTATTAGTCGCATCGCCAAGGAGTTTTCCAGGAAGGGTTGGATTATAGCGTCGAATGTACTCTCCCTCGTCAGGAAGCAACGTGGAGGAGCCGAGATCACTCGCGCTTTCATTGAATAATCGCGCGGGAAGCGCGTAAACCTGTTCCGGCTTGTTTTCGGCGTTGTAGCCAATGGTCCAATCCGCCGCAAGGATGACTTTCCCGAAATTGCGCATTGCCTCCGCCAATGATTCGTCGGTCGTCTTATCTATAGTGTCACTGAACACAACATCGAACACCACGGCGGTCGCGCCGTCGTCGATCAGGCGCTTAAGCAAGCGTGTAAAATAGGCTCGATTCCATACTTTTGTGTACATTTGATGAAGGTTTTCGTAAGAGGAGTCATCCAAATAAACCAGTACGACCTGACTGGGAAAAATCCAGGGTCGCCATTGAAATGGCATATCATAACTCCGAGCCTCGACCCCATGACCCAACGGAGTGAACACAAGCACGAACCCCAATCCGGCGGACAGAGCGATGCCGCCGAGAATGCCGGGAGCCTTCGCCCACACGCCGCTCCACATCGCGGCGAGCCGGGAACCAAATGTTGTGCTTTCGTCAGACACGGCGGGGCGAAGCCTAACCCGGCGGCCCGATTTTAGAAATTAAATTTCATGCTCGCCACAAATGTGCGGGAGTGGGCTTGCTCCAGGAAGTAGGTGACCGGGTCAATATGATAATCCTGATTGCCTACGTTTACCACGCCCACAGTCAGCTCGACGTGCCGGTGCGGAAACCGGTAGCCGGCGTAAAGATTGAATTGCCAGAAGCCGTCGCCTCCCTCGCCCGGCAGGGTGTTGAACTGGTCCCAATAATTGGCCTGCACCAGGCTGAAAAATCCGCACGGCGCGGCAAAGTTGCCGAAGAGGCTGACCTCGTTGAGCGTCGAGTTCTCATGCTCGTTGTAAATATTAGGGTCGGTCGTCCCCGGCGGCAGGGTCACATGCGTGGAGAGGTCCACCGACGTCAGGCTGTAACGCGCGCCGACGGAAAGCTCCTTGCCGATCAACTGGCTGACACTGGCAAACACGTCCTTCTCTTGAAAATACTGCGCCTGGGGCAAATCGGCAACGCTCGTCGGCACTATCGGGGCGACATTACTCCACGCGCCAATCAACTGATTTCCCCTCGAAGTCAACAATTGAGCCTCAATGTCCACGTAAGTTCCCGTCGGGAATTTGTGGTCGGCGCCAATGCCCCAGGTTTCGAAGCGCGTGGCCGGCGGCGTGCCAAAGCCCGTGGATTCCGGGATGAGGCTGCGAAAGGCCTGATTAAAACCAGCCACTTGGCTCGGTTCGATCAAGGTGCTGCTGTCATTGACCAGGCCGCTCATGGAGCGGGTATAATCGGCACGGAGGCGTGTGCCATCGGGCGAAGTCCAATCCACGCCAACCTTGGGAGACAGCCTGCCTCTTTCATCCTCCTGACTGGAGAGCGGCGGAGTGAGGATGTTGAGCGGAAAGCGCTCCCAATCATACGCGGCGCCGGCGGTCAGGTGGAGTGAATCAAAGGGTTTCAATTGATAGTAACCGTAGAAACTGAGACGCTCGAAATCGCTTTTCATCGTGGGCACATCCGGCAGCCCCGTGAGGCTGGGGGGGACAGCGCTGACATCTTCATAGCCCAGTGAATTAGCCGTGTCCATGGTCTCCTTCTGAAATCGTCCGCCGGCGATGATGCTTTGAAGGTCGCTCTGATAAATGTGCTGGACCTCAACCGAGTTCAAATTGAGCGTGCGCGACAGCATGCTGGTGCCGCCGGCCGCGGCAGGATAGGTCCCTGGCGTGAACGGCGGGGGGAAATAAAATGCGGCCTGGTAATCGCCGTCCGAGGAAGTGAAATGGTCCTGCAATTGGCGATAGAGAACCAGATCGTGATTGCCCGTGCCCCAATCGCGATGATAGCCGAGGAGAACATTCGGATCCTGAACCTCATACTCGCGCAAAGTGGGATCATAACCGGGGCGCGCGCCGGTATTGATATTGAGTATGGGGGTCTGATAATTGTAATGTTCGAAAACATCCCCGGTTTGCAATTCCGTCCGTTCCACCTCCGCAAACACCGTGTCCTTGGGAGTAATCTGGTATTTAAGCTTGACGTCAAAATCCGTGTTGTTGATGTCGTTGTTGGGCCGCCAGCCAGGGTCGCTGTAGTCATACGCATCCAAAGAATAGGCGAAGTTTTGCGCTGTGCCGAATTGGGAAGCGGTTTCCATCCACGCCCCGCGGCTGGAATAAGACGTTTGCGAGCTGATCCCCGCGCTGTCGGAGGCAAACATTTTCGAGTATTCCTGCTGTGAAATATTCTGGGACAACGCCCCCGCGCCGACGGGCGAGAGCAGGTTGGCCACCAGCATCTCGTCCTCCCAGGGCGTCTGGTAGCGCAAGTTCGCGTCCTTCGGGTCTCGCAGCGCGTCGTAAGTTTCCGACAAGAATAAATGGGCGGAATAATTGGCGTAATCGTCCTGCACGGCTTTCGTCGCCTCGCGCACGGCGACGTCGCTCAGTCCGGCGTCTTGATAAACAAGCGCCAGGTTCGCGCTCCGCACCGCCGCATCCTGGTCGAGCAAAAACTTGGAGCGGAACACGGCCCGGTTGTCATTCAGGGACTCGGAATGTTCCAGATCGTCAATGGCCTGGTTGATGGAGTTGCGCTGATCGTTGAGCAATGCGGAGTAAAGCCAGGCGGTCGGATCCTTGGGATCCAGGCGCATGGCTAAAGCCAGTTCGCGCGTCGCCAAATGAGTGTTCCACGTATAATGGAAAGGCTCGTCCATGCTCCAGGCCTTGCCCAGGTAGCTCCGCAAGAAGGCCCGGTTTGGCTCCAAAGCCGCCGCCGTTTCCAAATCCTTGCGGCCGTCCTCCACCTGGTTGCGTCGAATGCGCACCAGACCGCGTCCGAGCCAGCCGTTGGCCAGCGCGCCGTCCGCCACAATGGCCTTGTCAAAATACTCAGCCGCCTCCGCCATCTTGTTTTGCGCGCTCAACGCGAAACCATTCAAGGCCAGGGCCTGGGCATTGCGCGGCGAAAGTTCGAGGCTCTTTTTCAACGCCGCCAAGGCCGCCTCGGTGTTCCCGAAACTAAACTCCATTTCAGCCACCCGCTCCTGCGCAAACCCGAAGCCGGGAGCTTTGGCCGCCGCACTCAGCGCCATGTCGCGGGCCTTGACCAAGTCGCGTTGTGATTGCGCCTGATAAGAGCCGGCCATCCACTCGGTGGCCAGCGTGCGCGGCGCGGTGCGGTTCCAAGGCTGTCCTTTGACGGCGGCGATCATTTCCTTCAAAGCATCCGCCAAGGCCGCGGCACGGGTGTCCTGGAATGACTGGCCCAAGAGCGACTGCGCCCCGTCCACGTTCCCGGCGGCCAGGATCAGCGCGGCTTTGTAAACGCGTTCGGATTCCGAGGCCGTTTCCCGGCCATTCGGGTATTGGGCCAGCGCCTGGAGCAGATCACCGCTACGGTAGGCCGACAAGGATGCGGCCAGCGCTTGTTTGGCATCATCCGCCAAAGCCAGTTCATCCGGGTCCAAGATGGCCGGGTAATACAAAGTCCATTGGATGATGTTGATGGCATTGAGCAGCGGGGACTTTTGAGGGGCCTGATCTTTTTCGACCACGGCTCGCTCTCCAGTCTCCAGTTGAACCGATCCGTGAGCGTTGGTAAGGCCCACCTGGCCATCCAACAACGCCAGTTCGGTGCGGCCGTTGTCATCCACGGAGAGGGTGAACTCCGTTCCGCGAATGGCCCCCGAAGAAGAGGGCGTTTCGAATTGCGTCTCGTTGGGCTTGTCGCGGTTGAAAAAGTAAGTGGCCCCGGATTTGACTTCGATGGCGGCATTTTGCTGGGCTTTGGTAGGGGGGCGAATGGCCATGGTGGTTGATTCATACACCCGGATAACGCTTAAATTGGAGAGACGGACGGTGGCGCGGCTACTTTTGCCGGTGCGGATTTGATCACCCACGTGCAACACCTGATTGGCGTGGGCGGCCGTAAAAGCGGAGCTTCCAAAAGGAGCCACCTCCACCGTTCCCGAAGCCATCAACAAGACGGTTTCCTTCGGTCCGGAACCGGCATCCTGGCCGAAAAGGACACCGGTCAACGACAGCAAAGCCGCGCAAATCAACCCCCCAGCCATCCGATTGTAAGTAAGCTGCGTCATGCGGCACGTTTCGGGTGCATCTGAGACTAGGGCCTTTAAGCGGGCCAAAGCAAGCAAAAGCACTTATTTGGTTTAGTTGTTCGCATGTGTGACAACATTCATCCAAGAGCAAAAGTCGAACCAATCAGCCCATATTCTCTCACTTCTACACGACCCTTGCACTACATCTGAGTTTCTGTTAAGCACTACGTTGAGAGCTTGACGCAGGCACAACCATGGTCATCGAATACTTGAATCGAAAATCGCGCGCAACCTTGGCTTCCATGGGGTTGATCACGGCGATTTTTATCGGCCAGTTGGATTATGTCATTGGCCCGATGGTCGCGCTGATGGCCTTCTATCTCATTCCCATCTGCTTCGTGGCTTGGTTTGCCGGACGCTGGCCTGGGATTCTCATCGCTGCCGTTTCCAGCGCCATCTGGTACTGGGCGAAATTCATGGACCCAGGTTCGATTGATAATCACGCCCTGCTTCTCTGGAACACCGTGCAACGGCTGGGCTTGTTCACGATTCTGGCCGTGTTGACCACCGAAGTCGCCGAGCGCAAGCGCGTGGAGCAGGCCCTGCGCCGGGCACAGGAAGGCCTGGAAACTCGCGTGCAGGAACGCACGGGCGAACTGGCTCACGCCAACGAGGCTCTGCAGGCGGAAGTTCTCGAACGCACCGAGGCGCAAACCGCGTTGAAAGTCCTCAACGAAACCCTGGAACAACGGGTGGCCGAACGCAGCGCCGCCGCCGAGCAGCGCGCTTTGGAATTGGCCCAGTCCGAAGCGACTTTGCGCCGCCAAACCAACATCCTGCAATCCATCTTGAACAGCATGGGCGACGGCGTAATTGTCGCCGACGCCACGGGCACAATTCTGCTTTCCAATCCCGCCGCGGAACGGCTCATCCGCGCCGGTTTGGGCACCGTCGCTCCCGGCGATTCCTTCGGGCAGCACCAAACCTACCTCCCGGACACGCTGACCGCTTATCCGACCAACGAACACCCGTTGCTGCGCGCCATGCGCGGCGAGGTCATTGATGGGGCGGAAATCTTCTTGCGCAAATCCGATGCTTCCGACGGCCTTTGGTTGACCGCCACCGGGCGTCCGCTCATTGATGAACACGGCCGGGTTCAAGGCGGGGTCGTGGTCTATACCGACCTGAGCGCGCGCAAATTGATGGAACGGCAAGTGGCCGAGATCAGCGACCGCGAGCAGCGCCGCATCGGCCAGGATTTGCACGATACGCTTTGCCAGCATCTGGTCAGCATCGCCTTCGCGTCCGAGTTGCTGCGCGACAAGCTGGAACGCAGCCGACTGCCTGAAGCCGCCCAAGCCGAGAACATCACCGGCATGGTCAACGACGGTATCTCCCAGGCGCGGCAACTGGCGCGCGGACTTTACCCGGTGCGGCTGGAACTCGAGGGACTGGCTTCCGCCTTCGAAGAGTTGGCGGAAACGACGCAGATGTGCAACAACGTCTCCTGCAAATTCTCGTGTGAAGAGCAGATTCTTATCTACGACACGGTGGCTGGCAACAATCTTTACCGCATCGCCCAGGAGGCCATCAACAACGCGCTCAAACACGGCCATTGCAAAAGTATTTCCATTGGCCTGGGAGCGGTGGACGACGAGGTGATTCTGACCGTCAAAGACGATGGCGTCGGTTTTCCGGAAGGCATGGAACACAGCGCCGGCATGGGCCTGCACATCATGAACTACCGGGCCAAAATGATCGGCGCCTCGCTCGACATCCGCCGGGGCGCGGGCGGCGGCACCATCGTAATATGCTCCTTTCACAATGAGAACTTTGCGGCCAGTGAAGCCGACTTGGCGCCGAACGAAGCAACGCGCATTAAGGCTTGATGTCTCCAGACCACCACGCCGCTGCCGCTCCTTCCTCCGCCGTCCGGCTCTCGCCCTTGCGCGGCCTGGATTACTCGGTCGTCCAACAATGCATGCACTGCGGCCTCTGCCTGCCCACTTGTCCCACTTACGACGCCACCAAGCTCGAACGCAACAGCCCGCGCGGACGCATCGCCCTCATGCGCGCCATCGCGGACGGACAGCTCGAAGCCACCCGGACGTTCGCCGACGAAATGTACTTCTGTCTCGGCTGTCTGGCGTGCATGACGGCCTGCCCGGCCGGAGTCAATTACGCCGAATTGTTCGAGCACGCGCGCGCGGAAGCGGAGGCCAGCAATGTCTTGCGGACGCCCAAACGCAGTTTCATCCGCCGGCTGACCATGGGCTGGCTGTTTATGGATTTGGCCCGCCTTCGATTCGCCGGCGCGCTCATCCGCCTCTACCAACAACTGGGCCTGCAAAACCTGGTCCGCCGTTGCGGGGTTCTTAAGCTGTTGCCGCGCCGCATGCGTGAGTTGGAGGCGATGACGCCGGTCATCCAGCCCAGGTTTTCCTCCGCCTTGATTCCCCCGGTGCTGCCCGCCACCGGCCACAAGAAATACCGCGTGGCCCTGCTCACCGGCTGCGCGCAGGACCTGATGTTCAGCGATGTCAACCGCGACACGGCGGAAGTCCTGGCCCGCAACGGCTGCGAAGTCGTCACGCCGCCGCGGCAGCATTGTTGCGGCTCCCTGCACGCGCACAACGGCGAATTGGAATTGGCCCGCCAATTGGCCCGCAAGAACCTGGATCAATTCCCGCCGGAGCAGTTCGACGCCATCATCAGCAACGCCGCCGGGTGCGGCTCGCATTTGAAGCATTACGCCGGACTTCTGGCGGATGACGCTCCTTATCGCAAAAGCGCGCAATTGTGGGACTCGAAACTCAAAGACATCCACGAGTGGCTGGCGCACATCGGACTCACTCCGCCCAAGCCGGGCGCGCCCGCGCAAAACGTCACCTACCACGAAGCCTGCCATTTGTGCCACGGACAGCAGATCACGGCGCAGCCGCGCCAAATCCTGCGCGCCATACCCAAGCTCACGCTGACGGAGTTGCCGGAGAGCAGTTGGTGTTGCGGCAGCGCGGGCATCTACAATCTGATCCAGCCGGAGATGGCCAACCAACTGCTGGACCGCAAGCTCAAGCACATCGTGGCCACCAAAGCCGCCGTCGTGGCCACCGGCAATCCCGGCTGCCTGGCCCATATCGCCAACGGCCTCCGCCGGCAGAACATCTCCGTGCGCCTGGTCCACCCGATCACTTTGCTGGCCGAGGCTTACCGCGCGGAAAAGTCTCCTGGTCATGATTAGCCGAGTTTGACCTATAGCAGCCGCACGCCGTTCCCGTTCTCATCCGGAAAAACGGCGCGTCCCTTTTCCAAGTGAACGCCGCTGGCCGCGTCTTGCGCGAGCAAGACCGCCCCGTCCATGTCCACGTAATCGAGCAACGGCAGAAGCTGGCCGATGGCGCTGATGCCGATGCTGCTCTCGCACATGCAGCCCACCATGACTTTCAATCCAAGCTGCCTGGCGCGCGCGATCATCCGCCGCGCCGGAGTCAGGCCGCCCGTTTTGTTGAGTTTGATGTTGATGCCGTGGAAAAATCCCGCGCAACACAGCACGTCCTCCTCAACCAGGCAGCTTTCGTCCGCCATAACCGGCAGCGCGCTCTGCCTGTAAACCCGCCGCATGCCTTCCCAATCCGCGGGCCGCAAAGGCTGTTCGATGAACTCAACGCCCAGGCGTTTCAACTCGGGAGCAAAGGCGATGGTTTGCTCGGCGGTCCAGGCGGTGTTGGCATCAACGCGGAAGACAGCCTGGGTGTGGCGGCGCAGTTCGCGGACGATGGCGAGGTCGTTCGCGGTGCCGAGCTTGATTTTGTAAATCGGCCAGCCCTCGAACTCTTTCATCTTGGCCGTCATTTTTTCGATGGGGTCTATGCCGATGGTGTAATCGCTCAACGGCAGGTCGCGCAGGGTAAGGCCCCATAACTTCCAGACGGGCGCGCCGCGCAGTTTGCCCCAGAGATCGTGCGCCGCCTCGTCCAGCGCGCAGAAGGCGAAGCGATTGTGCCCGAGCACGGGCAGGAGGCGGTCCCACAATGCCACCGGGTCGTCCAGTTTTTCGCGTTCAATCTGCGGGCGGGCCGCTTCGAGCGCGGCGCGCATGGAATCGGCGGTGAATTCGGGAAAAGCATCGGCAGAAGCGCCTTCGCCGTAGCCGCTGACGCCGTCCTGGGTCAATTCGACCAGGAGGTTGTGTTGAATGGTGGTGGTGCCGAGCGAGATGGTGAACGGATGGCGCAGCGGCAGATGGAGATCGCGTAGTTGAAGTTGCATATTTTCCTTCGTCATCGCATGGCCTGCACAATGCCATACACTCCGATGGCCAGCGCGGCCAATGCGTCGCCGGCGATGAAACCTCCGCCGACCAGCGACATGGTGCTCATGTCGGACGGCAAGGCGCCCTCCGCCGCCTTGGCGCGTGGAAACAACCGAGGCTCCGCCATCTCGTAGAGCGAGGCGGTCACTCCGCCGAGGGCCCACCAACAGATCCAACTCAACTCGACAAATCCACCGAAAGCGAACGCGTATGGACTGGGGAGAAAGACTGCCTCAAGAAGAAACGAAGTGATTCGCCCGGCGCGGGTCCCGGCAATGAATTCCTTGTAGCGCGGACGGTTCTTGATCAGTTTGCGGATGATTTCGATGAGCAAACCGATGCCGATGCCCAAGCTCAACGCTTTCATGGTGCGCGGTTTGAATTCCACGATGCCGCGCAGCGCGCCGACCATCTTATAGGTAAAAGCCGACTGCCAATGTTTGGCGGCGTCGAGATTTTTGTGCGTAAGCTGATCCTCGTTCAAGATCGGATACGCCTGCATGAACAGCCGGGCCAATGCCACCGCCAGCAGCGCGCCCATGGCGATGCCGATGACCTGGTAGCGGAATTGCACGACGCGGTTGGTGCCCAGCCGCCAGCCGGTGGAGCGATCCTGCTGCATGTCACCCCCTTCGCATGTGGCGATAGCCAGGATGGCCGCGCAGAACAATCCCACGCCCGGATCGCGCAAACCCAGCGCCGCCATGATGAAGACCGACATGACGAAGGCGCTGGAGATGGGGTTGAAGTCCGAAATGCCGAGCGCGATGCCATTGACTAGAACAAAAACGAAACAAAGACAAATCGCCACCATCAGAAAGAACACCGGCTGATGCAAGACGACATGCCCCATCAACACCGTGCCTGCACCCCAAAACACGACCCACGCCACCAGGCGCACCATGTTCACCCGTTTCCAATCCGGCGCGGGTGCCGCCGCCGTGGATCCCGTCTCGCGATATCGCCGCACGGCTTGCACCAGGATGAGTCCGACATCGAGCATCGCCGCGCCCATGATAGCGCCCAGCGAAATGATAAAACCGATCTTCCGGTAATGATCGCCTTCATCCAGCCATCCGATGCGGAGCAAATGCGGCGTCAACCCGTATCCGATAAGCCCCACCCACAACGCCGGCAGCGCAATGCGCGCTCCGACAATCATCCCGCCGCCGAGGGTCGAGACCGACAGGTTCCACAGTCCGCCGAGAGCCGGGATTTGCGCCGCCGCCAGCGCCACGCCAAAGGCACAGGCGAAGCTGCCCCCCAGCTTGAGAACGGATCGCTTGAGCAATCCTTTGTCGGTCAAGGCGCGCAAGATATTCGCCACGGCCAAACCGGACGGGTAGGTCAATTGCAGCCGGTCCACCAGGATGGGCGTGTAAAGCATCCCCAGGCCCACTCCAAACATCCCGATGCACATAAAATACAACACCAACTGCCAGCCGGGCGGGCGCGGCAGTCCCATCCAGACCATCGCCTGCACCAGGGCCGACATCGCGCACATGTCGGCGACCGACGCGGCCATGGTCTGCATGTAGTTGGCGCCGTGTTTACCTTCCGGGCCGTAGGGCAGAGTGACCACGCTGCCCAGAATGCCCGCCAGCACCTGGCCGGCCACGAAGAAGCCGATGGAGAAAGTCATAAACGCGGCGGAAATCCCTCCCAGTGGTCCGAGAATAAAAATGGCCACGACCGAGAGCATCACGTGATATGCCGGGGAACCGATGCGCGGCAGCCAGCGCGGCGGCGAGGATGGATGGGCCGGCATTGGCTTCGCGGCGCTCGGGGCATCATCCATCATAAATCAAGCCTGTCTCACAACGGCAGGGTGCCGATTTCCACTTTGAGCGTGCTGCTTTTGCCGGCGGGCAACGTCAGACGGTTGTCCGCCACGTTGCCCGCTTCGACGCAGGCCATGAGCTGAAATTCCTCCCCGCCGAAATCGGGCATCTGCTCCGCCTTGTCCACCCACGGATTCCAGACCACGGTTGAAAGGCTGCCGGACTTTTCGATGCGGATGCGGCGGCCCAACTTCGAATCGTGAATTTCCACCGGCCCGGACGTGTCCAAATAAATGCGGTCGGTCTCCTGCGCAATCTTGATGTGCTCCGCCCGCTCGGTCTTACGGGCGAAATTCTCCGTCTTGTCCAGATAATCGGCGCCCTTCAAACCAGTTATGGAAACTGCGGCGATATCGCCAACCTGGAAATAAGCGTGCAGGCAATCCTCGAAGGTAAAATCCTGGCCGGAGGAAACGTTGGCGATGACCAGTTGCGCCGTAAGCGTCTGGCCCACCGTGACCCAGTAATCGGCCGTGAACTTGGGAAAGAGCGAGGCCGAAGGGAAATCGGGCAGGCTGAGGCGCACAATGACTTCGCCCGTGGAAGATTGCGAAACCTCGCGCACGTCCCAGTTTTGGATGCGGGCGAAACCGTGGGCGGACTCTCCTTCGCGCGCCCCGAACCACGGGAAAATGACCGGGATGCCGCCGCGAATGGGAACACCCTCGCTGAACCGGCTCAACTGGCTCAGGAAGAGCACCGGCGGTTGGTCCTTTCTCTGAAAATGCGTGATATGGGCGCCGTGCAGGTAGAGTTCGGCCGTGCTCCAGGCCGTGTTGATCACCAGCCGCTGGAGATCGCCGTTGCCTTCGGAGAACAGGACACGCCCAGGAATTTCCAAGGTTTTCAGCCACTGCGTCGTTGCCATAACACGTAATGTCGGGCCGGAGCATAACCGCTTGGGCCGGGACTTGAAACAGGAAAATGCGGTAATCGGCGATGGAGCGCCCGGCCCTTTCAAAGGACTCGTTAAACCGAAAGTAGCCGAAAGTAGGCGATATTGCCCCATATTCCACTTCCCGGGAGGGCTGCGCTGCCGCGCAGCCTCCGAACCCGGCAGAGCGCAATTTTTTTTGCAGGCGCAATTCACCGCAATTCAGCGCAATTTACCTCGGTCATTCCCGATACCAAACGGAACGTCGGGCTAATAATCTGTTCCAAACTGACTTCCAAGTCGTTGAGGCGGAAGCCTTTTCCTTCTGCCGCGTGTTCCAAGAAAACCCGGAATTAACTGGAAATATCATGGAAATCAACGACTTGCGTGAGTTTGGCCGGCTGGTTTTCGGGACAAGACTTTTGCCACAAGAGAACGCAAAGAACACAAAGACAAGAGGTTATGCCAATTGTTGTGTTTTCTTTTGCGATCTTTGTGCTCTTTCGCGGCCATTCGTCTTTGGAGGAGGCTTCTCGCCTTGTTCTCCATGACTCAATTTTCCAGATTTTATTTTTTCCAATGGCGGTATTAGGCGGTATTAGGCGGTATTGGATGTCAGCGCCGTCGTCCTATCAGGCCCTGAGCCGGGACGCGAGCAGCGGCGGGACAGCCCGCAAAGCGGGCCGCTCTTGTGTTGTTCTGTATCCGCTGCCACTGTGGAATGTGGAAGAGGCGTCTCGCCTCTTCTCTTGGATTCCATGGCAGAATCCAAGAATTCCCTGCGCTTGTTTTCGCCGTAAGAACCGCCCAATTACCACTTTCTGCTTTCCGATTCGCCCCTCTGCAAATTGTCAAAGAACAGGCGCCTGAGCGCCACACCATCGGACGCTAACACGTTTAGACGGGAATGCAAACACATAAATCAACATTATTTCATAGCCACCCCGCTTTTTCCGCCGAACTTCACGCCACTGATGGACTTTTCTCGCGCAGAGGGGCGCGGAGAGCGCAGTGCGGAAATCAGGACTATGCGATGCAACCTATTGCCAAATAGTAACTTGCACTTGTTTCAATAAAGGCATTTTGTCGTTTCTCTGCGATCTTTGCGCCTCTGCGCGAGCTTGTCTTTCCTTGCTTTGGGCCAAAGGACGAAGAAAAAACAAGGGAAAATGGTCCTCGGCAATGGGTGTTCATTTATTTTGTTTACCAATTTCCTAGGACCGACCCCCTCGGCCTTTCACGACCCCCTCGGCCTTTCACGGTTGCGCGCTCAATGAAGGGAGCGTTTGTCGAGAGTGGCAGAGGCGTCTCGCCTCTGGCCTTCGGGCATCAGCGGCGGGACGCCGCTGCCACTTTGTTGAGTGCCCCAGCAACAGGTTGTGTTGCCTTTGACTCTTGGAGCATAAACCGCTACCTTTGGGCCATGCCGATTTATGAATTTCATTGCGGGAAATGCGGGGCGGATTCAGAGGTGCTCGTGCGCTCCAGTCGCAAGAACGATGCGTCCTGTCCAAAATGCGGTTCCAAACGATTGACTAAAAAGTTGTCGCTGTTCGCTTCAAGCGGCGGAGAGAACTCGTCCGAAGCGGCGGCCTGCACCGGCCAGCCGAGTTCCTGCGGTCTCTGCGGCACGGGACGGCCGCATTCGCACTGATGTACATCTGTGTTCATCTGTGTCAATCTGTGGCTTCCGTTTCTGGGCTGAATCAGACATCTGCCAGTAAGCGCACTACGGGAATGTGGCTCAGATCGGGCACAACCCAGTCCGGTTTGTGGCGCTCCAGTTCTTCCAGCGTGGCGCCGCCGGTGGCCACGGCCAGAACTTTCGCCCCGATGGCGCGGCCACAACGGATGTCCAGCGGCGTGTCGCCGATGACCAGCACTTCCTCGCCGCGCAAGTCGCGGCCGAAATGCCGGCTACCGCGCTGCAAGGCGGCCACGGCGATCTGATCGCGCTCTTCGTGGTCGTCGGCGAAGCCGCCGAAGGGGAATTTTTCCCACAAACCGAAGCGTTCCAATTTGATGCGCGCGCCTTTTTTTATATTGCCGGTGAGCAGGCCGGTCAGCGGCGGTTCGGGCAGGGCGCGGAGGGAATCGTAAAACTCCAGCACGCCGCGGCAGGCGCCGCCTTTGCAATCCGGGATGAGCTGCTGGAGCCAGTGCAAATAGGCGGCAAAGAAGCGGTCGAAATTTTCCGTGGACGCTTCGATGCCCTGGAGAGTGAAAAACTCGCGCACCAGCGAGACGTCGGTCCGCCCGGAGAATTTGAGCCGTTCGGCGCCGTCGGAGACGCCGAATTCGCTGGCAAAAGCGCGGGCGAAGGCCTTGATACCCACGCCGCCCGTGTGCAAAAGCGTGCCATCAATGTCAAATAGAACCAAACGGATCATGCCCAGAAGTTACGGGCGGAACGGGTGGATTGCAACATCGGGACGGCGCGGCACGATGGCTTTTCTTAATCCTAATCTTAATCTTAATCCTAATCTATTCTTATAATTCAGGAAAGAGATTAGGATTAAGATTAGGATTAGGAAAACGAGCCGGAAAACCGCCGACCCAATTACTTCTTTCAATTCCCGTTGGTTGCCTATAAAACCGCGTGAGCATTGGCAGCGATGAGCAACATTGTTTATTTCGATTTGGAAACGCAGAAATCTGCCGACGAGGTGGGCGGCTGGGACAGAATCCGCGACATGCGCATGAGCGTGGGGGTGACGTATAGCACGGCGCGCGGCGGGTACCGAATCTATCCCGAAAGGGAGGTCAACGCCTTGATCGAGGAGTTGCGCCGGGCCGATTTGGTGGTGGGTTTCAACAACCTGCGCTTCGATTATGAAGTCCTGGCCGGACACAACCCGTTTTTCGATGTCGAACAGGTGCCGACGATGGATATGCTGGTGGATTTGCAAAGGACGTTGCAACACCGGCTGTCGCTGGACGCCATCGCTTCCGCGACGCTGGGAGTGGAAAAAACCGGGGAGGGATTGCAGGCCATCCAGTGGTACAAGGAGGGCAAGTTGCTGGAGATCGCGGAGTATTGCTGTTACGACGTGAAGATCACACGGATGGTCCACGAGTATGGCATGTCCCACAAGGAACTCCATTATCGCAATCGTTTCGGCAAGAAGCTGAGCGTGCCGGTGGCGTGGGGGCAGACGCGCTAAACCGGAACGATGCGGTTAAAGAACTGAATTTTGACAGGATTAACAGGATTAACAGGATGGAAAAAAGGGTGTGGTTGGCGGGAGATCAGAACAAATTGTCGGCAGACGCTGGCGCGTGGGCCAACCACTGCACGCGAGCGCGTGCGCTCCACGCGCAACTGCATCGTTCCAGCTAAATTTTTCCCGAAAGCTTTCTGCCGCTGGAAAGCGCGTCGTTGACGCCGCGCAGCTTGACGGCAAGGTCCTGGGCCAGGTTGCGCATGACCATCATGCCCAAAGTCGGTTCGCGCCTAACCAAGTCGGCGAAGGCCTCGCGTTTGACCACCAGGAGAATGCTGGGCTGGGTCGCCACGGCGTAAGCGGCTCGCGGCGCTCCGTCCAAAAAGGCCAATTCCCCGAAAATCTTGCCATCGCCCAATTGCGCGATGGGCGGGGCGTTTTGCTCCAATTGGATGCTGATTTTGCCGCGCAGCACGACGTAGGCCTCGTCGCCGGACTCGCCTTTGGCAAAGACCTGATCGTCCGGGCGGAAAAGCTTCTGCACGAACAAGCGGGCGATCTTGCGCAGTTCGCCGTCGCCCAGACCGGCGAACATCGAGAGCGGACGCAGCAAGTTGATGATGGCCAGCCCCAGCTTGAGATCCTCAAAATACCGGTCAATGATTTGCACGATCTTCCTGGCGTGGGCGGTGAAAGCGCCGTTTTCCAGCGAATAGCTCACGTTCAACTTGATCATTTTGACCACATCGAAATGGCGGCCGTTGCGGCAGTGGAAGGCCGGCAAATAGGCCACGGGAACGAATCCCAGTTGCTCCGCGCTCTTGAGCAGGCGCGGCGCGGTGGCCAGAATATCGAGTTCGGTATAGACCGCATTGGCCTCTTGCTGCATGACCTTGAGGACATGGGCCAGCAAGGCGCCTATGGAAACGTCGTCGCTGCAAAAAGCCTCCGTAATGCGGGCGCACCGGTCCTGCGCGTCGAAATAGCAATTCATGCCGGCGGTCATTTTTTCATGGCGCTGCCCCAGGAACGCGCGCGACTGGCGTTCGACCGGAAGGCGCAGAAAGCCAAAACCGCAATTAAAGCGGCCGGAAACCTCGATGGGCGGATTGGCGCTTTCGGCTTGCATGCGCCAGAGTTCAAAATCGTCCACCGTCGCGTCGTGGACTTTGAGGTCCGATTGCAATGGGTAGCCGCTGGCGCCGTCCCGGACGAGGAAGTTGGAGGGAATGCACAGATTTTCCAAGGCGGCGGCGCCCAGTTCGCTGACTTGGGTAAGGGACTCCGAGAGAGGATTGCGCGCGACCAGGACCGAGTTGGCGCCGCGGACGTAGAAAAGAACACCCACCCGCTGCTGCAGCAAGTGTTTGAGGGGCTGGAATCCGACGCAGACGAAACCAAGGTTTTCAAAGAGGATTTGCTGGGCGTTATCGTTGGCGGCAATACGGACGATGGCCATTTCGCCTCGTTCCGATGCAATCTTGTTGGCGGCGTTAAAGAGGGCTTCGGCCGAACCGTCGGCCACGCTTTCGGGGCGGATGAGATTGCGCCCCAGGTTGGCGACGGGATTGCCGGTTGGCCCCCAAGGTTTGAGGAAAGAAATGGTGCCTTGGAGGCGGCCGGAGGATTCAGCGACCCAGGTTTCTTCGCCGTTGGCCGGGTCCAGCAAGGCGGCGATCCAGTTGGCATCGTACACCTCCTTGGCGGGGTAATGGTCGCCAAGTGTGGCGCGAACCAAATTCACCCATTCGGGAGCGTCCGCCACGGTTACGGGTCTGATGCTAAAGCCCATGCACGTTCAGTTCTTGCAAAGTGTTCTGGTTGCCAGGGATTTGGTGCCCGCGACAGGACTTGAACCTGTACGATGTTACTCACTAGAACCTGAATCTAGCGCGTCTGCCAATTCCGCCACGCGGGCAAACCTGCGGAACCAACATACAAGAAGGTCCGGGATCGGCGCAAGCCCGCAATTCGCCGTCTTTTTGGCGCAACGAGGTTGCGCACAATAAAAGGCCGAACTTCCCCTTGCCAAGCCTGTGATTGAGGATAGGGACCGTGAGGCTGGGGGTTTTGTCGGTCCACGCATTGGCAGCCCGGCTTGCCGCACACTTGGTATTGGCGCGAGAGGCTGCCGGGGTGGAGCGGGCTTCCTACAACGGCAGCCGGATGGTGAAGGCCGATCCGCCCCCGACAAGATTCTCCACCTTGACCTGGCCGCGGTGGGCTTCGACAAAACCCTTCACCAGTGAAAGCCCAAGCCCTGTGCCCCCGGTCCGGGCGTTTGGCACCTTATAAAACTTCTCGAATAGGTGGCGCATGTATTCGGGCGGAATGCCAGGTCCGCGGTCGGCCAGTCTGAAGAGCATGGCGCCATCTTCCACTTTCACGCTCAACTCCACCTCCGTGCCGGCAGGCGTGTGGGAAGCGGCGTTGGACAAAAGATTGGTCAGGGCATGCAGCATCAACTCGAAGTCCATGGGCACGAGTGGCAAATCCGGCGCGAGGTCAATCGTCAGCTTGTGTTGCGCCAGTTCCTTGCGGGTCTCGCCTTCGGCCAGCGACACCAACTCGCTGACTTCACAAGGCTCAAACTTGGGCTTAAGATGGCCCGACTCCAATCGCGTCATGTCGAGCACTTTGCCAATAAGGCGGTTCAATCGTTCGCTGGCTTCCTGGATTTCAGCGACCATGACCTTTTGGGAGTTGGACAAATCAGCATAACCAAATTCGACGATGTTGGAGGTGGCGCTTTGGATGACGGCCAACGGGGTTCGAATCTCGTGGGAAATGGAGTTGAGCAGGGTTTTGCTCAGGCGTTCTGATTCGGCCAGGATTCTGGATTTTTCTTCCATCTCTTGCATCTGGTGTTGCCGGATCACCACGGCAATCTGCTGCGAGAACGCATCCAGGAGATTGCGTTGATGAATGGTGGGTCGGGACGGTTTGCTCCACTTCAGCCCCACGACGCCCACAGTGTCACTTTGGGCGGCCAGGGGCAGGTACAGGGCTGTCGCCAAGGGGAAATTGGCCGTGAACCTGCCAGCCGATTGACCGTGTTCAAGAACCCACTTTGCAACAGGAAATTCTTCTTCCGGGACTTTGAATGTGCTGGCCGAATGGCGGCCGAGTTGCCCCGGCGAAGAGGGCAGCAACATGGCGGTTTCGGCTTTAAAGACTTCTTTTATTCGTTGGACGGCGCTTTTGAGCACATCGTCGAGGTGGGCAGCGGCTGACACTTCGCGTGTCAACAGGTGGAGCGCCGTGGCGCGCTCGAGACGCTCCCGCTCCATCCTTTCCTGGGAGCGGATGACGTGGTGGCCTTGCAAGCTCATCACGGTCCGCCCCGAGATTCGCTATGACCATTCTTATGGCACGCATGGCAGTTCCAGCGACATGAGGGACGAAGCCAAACCTTTCGACAATGGCACGCGACGGCAACAATTCACGGCCCAGTTTGACGTCATCTATACATTTTAAGATTATCTGGCTGCGCCGGCGTTAGCTGGGCTTGCCGTGAGGGGTCGCTAACCTTCGCTGCGGGATCGGTTTCTCTTTTGTGGATGCTGAAATTCCCACCTGCTCCAAGTCTAATATGGACAAGCGCACATTGCAGGAAAATTAAGATTATTTTAAGCCGCAATGGATAATTGTTTACTAACTGAATGGCGCGGCAATGAGTATAAAGTCCGGCGTCAGTATGAGAAAGCAGAACGAAGCCAAACCAAATAACCGCATGCGGGAGGATGTGCGATGTCTTCTGACTAGCGCGGACCACCTTATGCGACTGTTTAGCATCCATGCGAAGCCCAAGGTGACGCAGGCGAGGAAAGGATCAAGGCAGGGCGCATGCGTGACAAGTGGGACGGCCTCCGATGAAGGGCCAATCATCATTCTGCTGGATGGGAAGCAAGCACAACCCAATACGCAACACGTAGAAACACCACCACAAAAAATGAAAATAACACGCAGATTCACGCGAACGAAATTCTGTCCAATGGCTCTAGGATTGGTCCTTGGATGTACCAGCGCAACCTTCACGGCCGATGCCGACACAACGAACGCAGCGCCTCCCGGCCCTTCGGTGTCCGGACGCAAATCAAACGAAAACTTTTTTAAACGGTTGGTGGAATCAACGCAGGAAGCATTGGCCACGCCCTCGAATCCGCCTCCCGACACCAATGCTCCGCCCTCCAAGCGTCGGGGCATGCCCGCTCCGTTTGATTCCCCGCCGTATCCCAACGGTGAGTGGCAGATCGGCGGCACTGAAACCGTCGGTGATGAGAACCTGACGCCGGATTATCCTTTGATGCAGGCCATCTATGACAGCCCGCACGGACAGGCTTGGCGCGATAGCAAGATCAAGATCTATGGGTGGGAGGATTTTTCGGGAGACTTCGGTTCTTCACATAAGAATGCGGGTTCTCCGCCTCAAAACAACCCATTTGGGGAGGGAGCCAATTATCCGGAGGCCTATGACCAATTACCCAATACAATGAACCAAAATCAGTTCGTGGTTTACGTCGAACGCACGCCCGACGAAGCCCAGACTGACCACATTGATTGGGGTTTTCGCATGTCCTGGATATACGGTTTGGACTATCGCTACATGATCTCGCGAGGTTGGGACGACCATCAATTGACTCACGACGATAGATTTCAAGGCATGGACGATCCGATGATGTACTTTAATCTCTACCTTCCCCATATAGCGCAAGGGATGAACCTGACTCTCGGACGCATCATCTCGGAAGCGGACATTGAGGCTCAGTTGGCCCCGAACAACCTGATGTCCTCCCACTCGCTGCTGTACACTTATGATCCATATTGCCAATGGGGACTTTTCGCAACGCTCAAGCTCAATAACAATTGGACCGTTCAATATGGCCTCTCTGCAGGCAACGACGTGACACCCTGGGAAACCCAGGACCAAGGAACCCAGCCAACCTCCGCAATCATGTTTCAGTGGCAGTCTTCCAATGGCAAATGGGGATTCTATGGCGGCGACAATTGCTTGAACAATGCAAAATGGGGTTTTAACAACATTCAACAAGAAGTAGGCACTCTTACTTACAAGTTCAACGATAAAATTTGGACTACTCATGAAACCTGGTACATGTTCCAAGAAGATTGCCCTGGTCAGTTTAATTACAATGGAACGCCGACCACGGCGGCCCAATTAGCGGCGGAACTTCCTAAAGGCACGCCCTACACCGATGGTCAAATCCCGGTTCATCCTGGCTGGGCCCATGAATGGGCCACGCTCAACTATACGATGTTTCGCGTACTTCCGAACTTTTTCTTTGATGTTCGTAACGAACTGTTCGATGACTGCGATGGCCAGCGCACTGGATACGCGACCCTATATGATGAACACTCGGTTGGGTTTACGTGGTGGCCATGCTCCATCATCACCATTCGTCCGGAACTTCGTTATGAGCGGGCGGACGGCTGCCATGGCAAAGCAAACGGCGCCACCCCTGGAGTTAACGAAATGGAGCCGTATGACAACGGCACACGGAGGCAGCAGGTCACTTTCTCGATGGACTGCATCGTTCACTTCTAAATGATTGCTTGACGTTCGCTTCACCTTGCTTGTCACACGGAACCAGCCCTAGTTGCTCGAGGGCTGGTTCTTCTTGGAACAGTTCGACAAAAAGACCATGGAATACGGTCCATTCACGACAATTTGGGCGCCGGGGTGTTCCCCTGCGATTCGCTGGCTTACGGTGCATTGAGCCATCTTATCCGAACCCGGCGCCCTTCGTCTCTGCCCCCAATGGCCTCAGTATGTTGAGCTACACAGTTGTTTTTCCAACTGGACATTCGACCATGGGAAGGCGAAAACTATCCCTGTGAAAAAGATAGAAGCCATCATTAAGCCTTTTAGGCTGGAGGATGTCAAAAACGCCCTGGCTCGACTCGGAATCGAAGGCATGACGTTGACTGAAGTCAAGGGGTGCGGCCACCAAAGGGGCCAAACCGAAATCTACCAGGGCAGCGAATACACCATGGATTTTTTGCCCAAGCTCAAGATTGATCTCGTCGTGGCAGACTCCCAAGTTGAGCACGCAGTCAATGCCATCGTCCATGCGGCCAAAACAGGCAAGATCGGCGATGGAAAGGTCTTCATCTCCACCATTGATGAAGTAGTTCGCATTCGCACCGGCGAAAAGGGGGAACACGGGTTATGACCATCGGGCCGGAATCGCTTTGCTCTTAGTGGTGGACAACAACCCTCTGATGCGCGAGTGGCTGGCCATATTTATCTTCCTTTTTGACATTCTTTTAATCAAATACTGGCACTCTTTAACTATCCATTGCTGGGCATCCCGGCCATAGTCATGGCTGAAAATGGAACGCATCATTCGGCAATCCGGGCTGTGGGCGCGGACGGCATTATTGCCGTTGGAGGCAGCCCATGTTAGTCAGGAAATCCAAGGTGAAGGATGAGAGCATGGAACCGATCATCGTTGTAATTGACGATGAAGTGCAGCTTCGTCGCCTGCTCAGAGTCAGTCTGGAGGCCAATGGCTACAAGGTCTATGAAGCAGCCAATGGGCAACAGGGTTTGGCGGAAGTGGCCGCGCGCCATCCAGACCTTGTGGTGCTGGATTTGGGATTGCCGGACATGGACGGAGTGGAGGTTCTGACGCGACTCCGTGAGTGGACTTCCATTCCCATCATCATTCTGTCCGTCCGGGAAAGCGAGCACGACAAAGTCACGGCTTTGCGCGCCGGCGCCGACGATTACCTGACCAAGCCCTTCAGCACGGCCGAAATGCTGGCCCGGCTGCACGTCGCCCTGCGACATGCCCAACCCGCCGCCGAGGAAACCGTTTTTGCCAGCGGGCCGCTGACTGTGGATTTGGCGCTGCGCAACGTCAAGGTCAACGGCCGGCCGGTCAGCCTGACGAGGACGGAATACTCGCTGCTCCGGCTCTTCGTCCGCAATGCCGGCAAGGTGCTCACGCATCCCCAAATCATGGAGTCCGTCTGGGGTCCGGGTCATCGCGACAAAACACACTACCTTCACGTTTACATGACACATCTGCGCGAAAAAATCGAAACCACACCCGCAAAACCTGCGTTGCTGGTGACGGAGCCGCGGGTGGGCTACAGGTTGAACGTAATTCCTCCCTTGCAGGTTGAAGGGGATCGGCCGCAAGTTAAAGGAGCTATGGAGTGAAATAAATTATTATGCCTGACCAACTCGATCCCCAAACAGCCCTGCTTGGGCCTCCTGAAACGATCATTGTGCCCGCCGGAACAGCGCCGGCCGTTATCAGGGATTGCTTCACAAAGAACACAGGACTGAGAATCTCGACCGTTTTTGCCGAATTCAAGAACCGGTTCTTCGACAAGACCGAAAACCCCAAGGCGGAAGTGACTTACCGCAAATACAAGTTGCTCCGCATTTCAGCCGACGGCCCCATCATCGCCGAACTTGGCGGCGAGACCAAAGTCGAAGGCACTTTTGCCGCGGCCTTCGCGCTCCTCCAGCTCCAGCCCAGAGGCGAGATGGGGTTTCTCCAGACCAACGGCTACGCCAACATTTTCTATATCCGGGACAAAAAGGGCGAGCTGTGCGCGGTTCGCATTGGTTGGGCCAGCGATGGCTGGGTAATGGATGCCATTTCGGTGCAGGACCCCTTGGCTTGGAACGGCAAACACGAAATATTCTGTCCCCTCAGCGGCCCTGAAAACACGACGTATTGACTTGAATCCGCAACCCAAGGAAAGCAGCGTGAAATTTGCGCTTTCCTCCGCGCCTCATTACGCTATACTACGGGCAAATGACTCCCGATTGGAGCGAATAATTTATGAATCAAGATGCGAAAAAATCCCAGGACGGCGGGGCTACGCGCCGTGAATTTATCAAAAAATCAACCCTTGCCGCGGCCGCCGCGGCCAGCGTCAATATGTTCAAGACGCCTGTCTATGGACAGGATCAGGCGCCGTCGGCCGGCGTAATCGGCGCCAATAACCGATTGCGCGTCGCCTACATCGGCACCGGCAATCAGGGTCAGTTTCACATTCAGAACCAGAAGGACAACGCGGCCAAAAACAACATCGAACAAGTCGCCCTTTGTGATCTATCCAAGACGCGCCAGGCCGATGCCGCCAAAATCATCGGCGGCAACGTCAAAACCTTCGACAATTACGAGGGGTTGCTCGCGATGAAGGATATTGACGCTGTCACCATCGCCACTTGTGATCATTGGCACTGCAAGACAGCGCTCGCGGCCCTTGATGCCGGCAAACACATTTACGTGGAAAAGCCGATGACCCGTTATCTGCCGGAGGCTTTCGAGGTCTATGACAAAGTCAAGAGCACGGGAAAAATTTTCCAGGTCGGCGCCCAAGGCTGCTCCGCCATGGCGTGGCATAAGGCGGCAGATTTGATCAAAAGCGATCAGATTGGCAAGGTCGTTTGGGCGCAAGGATATTATTGCCGCAACAGCAAGAACGGCGAATGGAATCTTCCCGTTCCCCCGTGGGTGGACGCCAAGGATCTTAATTGGGACATGTGGCAGGCGCCCGTGCATGACAAACAGCCACTCAACGCCGAGGCCTACATACGCTGGCGCAAATATTATCCGTATTGCGCCGGTTTGCTGGGCGATCTGGTGCCCCACCGCCTCCTCCCTTTGATGCTGGCCACCGGGAATCCGGCGTTTCCCATACGCGTCGTTTCTCTGGGCGCCAAGGTTGTTGATGCCGACGCCACGCCTCCCGGTAATCCCGAGCGCGATGTGCCCGACCAGGTTGAAATTCTGGCGGAATTTCCAGGAGGAATGACCTTGCTCATTGTGGTCAGCACTGTCAACGCCCGCAGCCCCGGATTTGTCATTTACGGCCACAAAGCCTCGCTGGAGATCGGCAGCAGCGGCGAGCGCATCATTCTTACCCCGGAAAAAGAATGGTCCGATGACATTGACCTGCAAACCTTCGACGGCCTGACGCCCACGGAAAGCGTGCCGGAACACGAGAAGAATTGGTTTGACTGCATCCGCAGCAACACCCAGCCCAATGCGAATATTGACCTGGCCATCCGCGCCCAGGTCGTCATTTCCCTGGCGGAAATGTCCAATCGCCTGAACATGATGTGCCTCTGGGACGAAAAAGAGCGCAAAATCAAGAAGCAGGACGGCACGGAAATAGCCGCCATCACTTATGGCACCATTGAGCCGTCTTGATCGCGGCGACCGAAGGCCGCTGGCTCGATGAAGGTCACTTTTAACTGGCTCAAACAATACGTCCAGTTCGATTGGCCGCCGGAGGAATTGGCGGCCCGCCTGACCATGCTCGGCTTGGAAGTCGAGGGGCTGCAAAAGCTAGGCGGAGAATTGGACGGCATTGTCGTCGCGCAGGTGCTCACGCGCGACAAACATCCCAACGCCGACAAGCTGTCCGTTTGCCGCGTCAACGATGGCCGCGGCGAACGGCTCATCGTCTGCGGCGCGCAAAATTTCCAGGCGGGCGACAAAGTGCCATTGATCCTGCCCGGCCACACGCTCCCCGCCAAACCGGGCGCCCCCCCGGTCACGATTAAAGCCGGCAAAATTCGCGGCGTCGAATCCCAAGGCATGCTCTGCTCGCCTGACGAATTGGGCTTGCCCGAAACCGTCGAGGGCCTTTTGATTTTGCGCCCGGACGCGGCAGTGGGCCAGCCGTTCGCGGAATATTTGGGGCGGCAGGGATCGGACACGGTATATGATTTGGAGATCACACCCAATCGGCCGGATTGGAATAGCGTCATCGGCATCGCGCGCGAAATCAGCGCACTGACGGGCAACTCTTTGCGCCTGCCGGAAATTCACATCGCCCCCTCGTGCCTGGCCGGCGAACCGACGGAAAAACTGCTGACCGTCCGCATCCTGGAACCGGAGCTTTGCTCTCGTTACACGGCTCGCATCGTACGCGGCGTCAAAGTCGGCCCCAGCCCGGCGTGGTTGCGTTCGACTCTGGAAAAGGCCGGTCTGCGTTCCATCAACAACGTGGTGGATGTCACCAATTTCGTCATGCTCGAAATCGGCCATCCCCTGCACGCTTTCGATTATCACCTTCTCGGAGGACATCCGGCGATCATCGTCCGCCGCGCCGCTGAGGGAGAAAAATTCGTCACGCTCGACGGCAAGGAACGCCTGCTGACGAATCATACGCTCTTGATTGCCGACGAAAACAAAGCCGTGGCGCTGGCGGGCGTCATGGGCGGACAAAACAGCGAAATCCAACCCAGCACGGTGGATGTCCTGATTGAAAGCGCGTGCTTCCAACCTCAGAACATTCGCGCCACCTCCAAGAAACTGGAATTGCGCACCGATTCGTCCTACCGCTTTGAACGCGGGGCAGACCCGGGGATATGCGATTGGGCCGGCCGCCGCGCCGCGCAACTCATCCTCGAAACCGCCGGCGGGCGGCTGCTGGACCCGGCGATTGATGCCTATCCCGCGCCGCCGCCGCCCAAGGAAATCAGCCTTCGTTGCGAAAAGACCAACGAACTCCTCGGCGTGGACATTGCGCCCGCCGCACAAATGCAATTTCTCCAGCGGCTGGGACTGGAATGCGGCCTTCCATCGCCGCCAACCTTTCGCATCCCCACTTTTCGCGTTGATCTCAAACGCGAGGCGGATTTGATCGAGGAAATCGGGCGGCTCTACGGCGTGGACAAGATTCCGGCCACGCCTCCGCGCGGCGCCGTGGGCGTCAACACTTTTGACGCCGTGCATGACCAGATCGCCGAAGCCCGCCGCCTCCTGGCGGCCCTGGGCCTTTTTGAAGCGCAAGGGCAGACGTTGATCTCACATGTCGAAGCACTGAAAACGACGAGTGCAGTGAAAACTGAAATCGCCAAACTGTCCAATCCGTTGAGCGCGGACATGGATGTGTTGCGGCCCAGTTTATTGTCGGGGTTGCTGGCGGCGTTGCGTTACAACGTTAGCCACAAACACAACGACGTTGCGCTTTTTGAGATCGGCCGAGTTTTCATGCAATCGGAAGGAAAAGTCAAGGAAGAGCGGCGGCTAGGTATAGCTTTGACGGGACGACGCCAGCCCGTTTTTTGGGGCGGTGTGGAACGGGATGTCAAATATGATATTTACGACTTGAAAGGCGCCTTGGAGGAGTTTTTCGAGCAGTTCGGCTTGCGCGGCGTCACTTGGGCGCGAGGCGAAGAAAACCGGACTTTCTTCCTGGAGTCGGCAATGATTAAACTTGGCAAACTGGACCTGGGCGAAATCGGCCAACTTTCTAACCAGCAGGCCAAATTTTATGATCTGCGGGACGGAGTGTTTATGGCGGAATTAAATTTAGACCTCATCCTCGCGCGCCGGGTCCCGGCCAAATCTTTCAAGCCCTTGCCGGCTTATCCGGCCATCCGCCGCGACGTGGCCATGTTGGTGCCGGAAACGGTTTTGTTCGACGCCGTGCAGAACGCGGTCAAGCAAGCCAAACCGCCGAATCTGGAAAAAATGGAATTATTCGATGTCTTTCGCGGGCGGAACGTGCCCGCCGGCCAAAAGAGCATTGCCTGCGCCTTCACCTATCGCAATACCGAGCGTACGCTGACCGACGCCGAAGTCAACGCCGCCCATGAGAAGCTCGTCGAGCAATTGAAGCATTCCCTGCCCGCCACCATCCGGGACGCGGGAGTCGTTTGAATCTTTTGCTGGCCGATGCCCCGCAAAAAAGGGGATAGACATAGCCGAGCCGATGTGATATGCATTTCCGCCCGTTCAACAGTGAACGGTATGCCGGATCGGGCATTAGCCCGCCGCTGCAACAACTTATATTAATGAGAATTGAAATGAAATTGATACAAAGCGCTCTTATTGTCGCCTCGCTGTTGGGGCTCAACGCCTCCGCCCAGCCCACTCCGCCGACGCCAACAAACCTCCCCCCGCCCCCGTTGCCTCCGAACAACCGCCCTGCGTTTACGCTGCCAGCGACCAACCGACCCGGGACGCCGCCGCTCAACAACCGCCCGTCGCCCCAAATGCCGCCCGGTCTGATGCGCGGCCCAACCACGCCGCCGCCGCCGCCGCCGCCGATGCCTGAGAAGGACAAGCTCAGCGATGCCATCGGCGTCTATTTCGGCAACATGATCAAGCGCGATCATTTGGACTTGGACATGGACGCCACCATCAAAGCCATGAAGGAAGCTGCGGCCGGTCAACCCACGCGCATGACTGATAAAGAAGTCCAGGAAGTCCTCAAACAATTGTCAAAGGCGTTGCCCGCCAAGATGGCTGCCGAAAACAAGGCCAAAGGCGATGAGTTCATGGCCAAAAATGCCAAAGACCCGGCCTTCAAGACCCTACCCAACGGCATCCAATATAAAGTGCTCAAAGAAGGCGCCGGCCCCATGCCCAAACCCACTGACACTGTCGTTGTCGCGTACCAGGGACGCCTGGTGGACGGCACGGTTTTTGATCAAAAAGACCTTTTCACCAACCAAGTCTCAGGACGCATCATCAAGGGTTGGACGGAAGTCTTGCCCTTGATGAAGACAGGCTCCAAATGGGACATCGTCGTCCCGGCCGACTTGGCCTACGGGACGCGCGGTTTTCCACCCAAGATCGGTCCCAATTCCGTCCTCGATTTCGACATAGAATTGCTCGCGATCACCGTCCCGCCACCGCCCCCGGCCAAATCGCTGACACAACCCGCACAGTTTCATCCTACGTCACTGACCGCCCCAACGACCTTTACCAACTCCGGGTCCACCACCAATACAACTACCGTCAGCGGACCGATCATCAAAGTGCCATCCGCGGAGGAGATGAAGAAGGGCGCCAAGATCGAAGTCATCACCAACGCTCCCAACCCGTAAGCGGTGCGGATGTTCGTCTTTATTGCTAATCTTAATCCTTCTTAATCCCTAGAAGTTCATTCACTCGTACTCAGCCGTAGCCAACGTCTGATTGTTAAGTTTTCAAAGGATCAAGCAAAAAAACGACCGCGCCAGCCAGCGCGCGCCGCAGTGTAAGGAGGAACGAGGACTTTCCCCGGATCGGATTCAGACATAGGGGAAGGCATGGATGATCTGTTGCGCGGTCCACGCGGCCGTCGGTGCATTCGTAATATTGGAATGAACGATTTGGCGCCGAGCATGGTTCATGACGACCGGCACACCTTGGTCGCAAATCCTTGCCAATCAACCATTTTGATTCTCGACGGATTTTCTGCCACCCACAGTTTCTGTGATTATGGGGTTGGAGCAACGTAATGCGCAATCAATGGCGGTGAAGGCGGAATCGCCGCCGGTCCCGGCCACTGTGTAAAACATCCCGGTTTGCCCCGCCGCCAAGCCGGTGTAATAAGCCGTGCTCTTGGGCAATGGATTGCCGCTGGAGGAGTCGGTAGCGCCCGTGGCCGCGTAAAAGCCCACGTATGGCGGATTGTCAGGCGACGCTACGACGCTGCTCCAGCCCACAGCGGCGAAGCTGCCGCCTCCGTTGGTGGTGCCCCAGTCTTCTGTATAAAGAATGGTGGATGCGGCCGAGACGTGAGAGAGCGCCCCAAAGAAGGCGGCAGCAAGGACTATTAGCGACAGTGATTTCTTCATAATTCAGTTGGTTTAGTTCTGATTACCTTGAAACACGGACACGGATTGTTTCTAATCATATGCGTTCATCCACGTGGGCCAGCGCGCCGGAGGATTAGGGATCCACCCCGGCTGCCAATTGAGCAGCCAAAGCTGCTTTATTCCAATGACTCGTGCTGACGCGTCCAGGAAGCTCATATTTTCCGGATTTCGGCCGCCGTGCCGGACCAGGGCAAATTCGCTAGTGCCGCCGACATAGACGGGAGCCTGGAAGCCTTGCGCGATGGGGGGACTATCATCTTCGGTGGGAGTAGTTCCATCCCAAATGCCGTCGCCAAATACCGGCGTGATGTTCAGCGGCCCTGCCATTGACATTTTCAAGCCGTAAATATCACCGTTGAATTCATAACTGCCTTCTTCGCCCTGCCAGCCACCGTTTTCAATTGGATACCCATTCACGCCCATTTGGCCCCAGGACAAGAAGGTGCAGTCCATCTGTGTGTCAAACTGCTGGGCCGCTGGCAACGAACTGCGCAGAGTGGTGCAACTCGGGCAGAGACAAATATTGGTGTTTTGATAATAAGGTTGACAGGCCCCCATCCAGAGCGAATTTGGGTTTCCCTCGACCCAACCACCAATCGGAAAGTAGTCCTTGTTATCCCCTGCATACATGTTAAAAGCGATGACCCATTGGTGAAGGTTTGAGAGGCATTGCGTGGTCTGTGCCTGTCTCTTGGCCTTGGCTAAGGCAGGCATCAGCAGCGCCGCCAGGATGGCGATGATGGCGATGACCACCAGCAATTCAATGAGGGTAAAGCCGGCGCGCCATCTATGAAAACTCGTCCCATTTTGGGCGCTTTTTATTCCTTGGGGACGATGTGATGTCATGTGTCGCTTTTCGTGGTAATGGAGCCAATTAACCCCATATTTCGGGCTTTGTCCAGCCTCACAAACGTATGGTTTTGGCGGCCAGCAGCGGAAATGGCGCAAATCTGGTTTTGAGCCCTACCTATACCTTCCCCCCCAAAACAGCCGTTGCTCCGTTGCAAGCCTTTATAATCAAGCACTTAACCCGTTGCATGAGGCGTTGCCAACCATCCTACAAACCCGTCACAAAAGCGGATTTGCGCCCCAGCGGAAACCCGTGCATTTGTGAGGCTATCAAAACTGCCAGTTTTCTGGCACGATCCGACCATGCCCAATCAAATTCCGTTTTGTCCGCGGCTCCTGGCCGTGGTTGCGCCCCTGTTTCTCGCGGGATGCGCCAGCCACACTGCCACGACGGCGTCCGCCCAAAAAACCCCGCCGTTCTATCTCGGCGCGGACATCTCCACCCTCTCCGAAGTGGAGCGCCAGGGAGGCGTTTACATGGACGGCGATAAACCAGGCGACGCCCTGGCTATTTTTATGAAGAATGGTTGGACGTGTTTTCGCCTGCGGATTTGGGTTGACCCACGCCGCGGCGTCAATGGCCTTGAATACACAACGAAACTGGCCAAACGCATCAAGGACGGCGGCGCGACTTTCATGCTCGATTTTCATTACTCTGACTGGTGGGCCGACCCACAAAAACAAAACAAACCCGCCGCCTAGGCTCACCTGGATTTTGACGCATTGGTCAAAGAGACCCAATCCTACACGGCCGACGTAATCAGAACCCTGAAGAACGCCGGAGCAACTCCCGACTTCGTGCAGATTGGCAACGAGATCACGGGCGGTCTTTTGTGGCCCGATGCGCAGGTCAAGGTGCCGCTTTCCACGGTCAAGGTGTTTTCAGGCGACGTGACCGTCATCACCCCGCCCGAGCCGTACGACGACGCCAAACAGTGGAAGCATCTCATCCGAATCCTCAAAGCCGCCAGCCAGGGCGTCCGCTCCGCCACCACGCGCGGGGACCACGTTCGCATCGTCGTTCATATTGATTGCGGAGGCGATTGGCCGGTCACCAAATGGTATTTCGACCATCTCACCACCGCCGAAGTTGACTTCGATATCATTGGGCAAAGTTATTATCCAAACTGGCATGGCACGATGGAAAGCCTGCGCGACAACCTAGGCGAAACGATCCACCGTTATCACAAGGATGTGATGGTGGTTGAAACCGCTTACCCGTCCAGGAACACCCATCCCTCCGCAGCCGCGGCGAAAAACATGATCTGGCCGCTGACGCCCGAAGGACAGAAGGAGTTTCTGGCGGACGTCATCAAGACCGTCAAAGAGGCCCCTGAAGGGCGTGGAATTGGTGTCAACTATTGGCATCCCGAATCCACGTATTTTCCAAACTCCGCGCCTGGGCGGCGCGGCATGACCGATGCCAATTCACTTTTCGACGCTACGGGCCATCCGCTGCCCGCCATGAATATTTTTGGGATTCAGCCCGCGGCGTCAGCCTCAACAGCCCCTGCGGTTTACCCTCTGGGAAAATAATTCAGAGGCGGAAATTCGTTATGCAAAGGCAAGCCGCAAGGGATACCCTGCCAAAATGCGCATGGCACCCATTCTTTGGCCCAGTTCGGGAATTTCTTGCGCATGGACATTGAGCATGGCTCTAGCGGTCCAGACGTCACGAGCCGGTGATGCTCCCGCCCTCCAGAGTGCAGCCGAAGTGACGAACGTGAGTCAAATCCGCCTTCTGGCATCCCAAAAGCCAACGGCCAGCTACTCTTTCCATCTGGAAGGGGACGTTTGGTGGGCCAATCCCTCGAGCGGGACGCTAGTTCTGAAGGATGACTCCGGCGCCGAGGAATTGGAGATGGATTTTCAGGGCCAGTCCGTCGAGGCAGGACAACGGGTCTCTTTGGACGGAAACGGCACGATCACACAAACGGGCGCCGCTTTCAAGCTCGGCGCCAGAGGGCCGGTTGTCAACAATGACGGTGTGCATGGCATGAACGAGAAATCGGGCGCCGCCTTTTTGAAGGCTGGACGAAATCCCATACGAGTCGAGTGGTTCAACGGCGTGGAGAAATATGGATTGGAGGTGGATTACGAGGGACCGGGCCTGCCCCGCGGGAAGATTCCCGACTCCGCGCTTTTCCGCGTTCAAGCCGGCGCGCCCGCCGACGCGAGGCGATGGGTCCACGGCCTTGATTACCGATGCGCCGAGGTCACAAACGAGGCCCTGCCTGATTTCAATTCATTGACGGCGCTGGCCACCGGGACTGTCAATAACTTTGATCTGGGCGTCATGGCCCGGCCCGAGCACTTGGGACTTTGTTTCACCGGGTTTCTGGAAGTTCCACGGGAGGGCCTCTACACTTTCTACACGACATCCGATGACGGCAGCCGGCTTTTTGTGGGGGAACCGTCGTTGCGGTTGAAGGTGATCGGGCGGGCGGTGTTTCCCACGCCGCCGCTTCTGGCCATCGGTCAAACCGCGCGCCAGGGGGACGAAGGCCAATGGGCGGCGGTGGAGGGGAAGGTGACATTTGCGGGTGAAGAGCCTGACGGATTGAAGCTCGAACTCAGCGCCAGAACGGGTGAGGTGGCTGAAGGGCTTCCCAACAAACAGATCGCCGCCCGCGTCGGTCTGACCGACGGCACCGTGCGCTGGCATCTACGGCACGTTTATCACAAGCTGCACGTGCGCTCACGAACGGAGGCCGCCCTCAAGTTCCTCGGAGCCAAGGGAGGATGACCGGCCCGGAACCATACATCTGTGAGGCTAGGCAAATCCAGAGATGTGCGCAACAATCCGAGCGGCGTCGCTATGCAATTAAGATTTAAGATACTATGGGTGATGGCTTCCGTGATTCTCGGAGGTTGGGCACGGGCGGACAGTAATTTTCTGACGGGGGCGGACTTCTCCCACCTGGCCTTCTTTGAATCCCGTGGCGTAAAGTATAAAGATGCCGGACAGGTTCAGGATGGGCTTCAAATTCTCAAAAACCACGGCCTTAATTGCGTGCGGCTGCGGCTCTTTACCAGCAGCGCCGCCCAGGCCGGCGCGGACCCTTACAACTACATCAACAACACCAGCTATACCGTGCCGCTGGCGGTGCGAGCCAGGAAGGCAGGATTGCTCGTCTTGTTGGATTTTCATTACTCCGACACCTGGGCTGACCCCGGCCATCAAGCCATACCGGCCGCATGGGCAACCCTCGACCTGGCCCAGCTTGTGCAACAGATGCGCGCCTACAATAGCAACACCATCGCGACTTTCGCCGCCGCGGGCGCGATGCCGGATTATGTGCAGGTTGGCAATGAAATCTCCTCCGGCATGTTATGGCCCCTGGGAAAGGTTTCAGGCAACGGCGGCGCGTCATGGTCGCATCTGGCTCAGTTGATGAAAGCGGCGATCCAGGGAATCCGGGACGCTTCTGGCGCGCACATGCCCAGGCTTATTGTTCATATTGACCGCGGCGGAGATTGGGCCGGCACCATGTGGTTTTTTGACAATCTGAACGCGCAATCGGTTCCCTTCGACATCATCGGCGAGAGCTATTATCCCTTCTTCCAGGGATCACCGGCCAGTCTGAGCAACTGTCTCAACAACGCCGCCGCGCGCTATGGCAAACCGATCATTGTCGCCGAAAACGCGTTCCCCTGGACCAACGCCTGCCCTTCACGTTGGAAGAATAGTCTTTACGGCTTTACCCCCACCGTTACCGGCCAGGTGAGCTTCGTCGCGGCCCTGGCTGGGATTGTCAAAGGTGTGACCAACCACCTTGGAGCCGGCTTTATCTATTGGGGGGCCGAGTACCAGGCCGCCAATGGCGTCAATGAGGGCGGCTACAATACGTCGTCGTTTTTTGATTTCAACGGCAACGTTCTGCCGGTCGCCGACGCGATTGGCGCAATGGGCGCCCCTTATTGATTAGCCCCTTTAAGTTGGTGAAGGAAGCCTCATAGATTTGGCGCTTGGGCTCATAGTATCGTTATTTGGTCGCTTGGGAATGATCTTCATGCCTTCCGTCGCCGAAGACGGCCCGCCGCCTGCGTCCGCTGAGGAGGTAAACGTCGGCACGCAGTTGCGTCAGCGGATCGCCCGATGAATCAATGCCATCCGCCCGCGGGATGGGGTCGAAAATGATTTTCCGTTGGTCCGGCGCCTGGTCATCTATGCGCGCCGTCAGGGTGATAGTGCCGAACGGAATCTCAGTGCGATTGTCTGGCCACGTCACACTGGCGTCGGTGACGTCATCGCCTGGTTCCGCCATTTGCACGAACACTCCCAACTTCACAGTCTCCCTTGCCAGCCGTGGGCCGATTTCGTCGAACAGGAAGTCTGGGGACTTCGCGGCCGCGGCGGCGTCGGAGAGGTACTCAGTCCCTGCTTCAGGTCGGATGCGAAACCGCCCGTGGCGGCTCAGGCCGGCGGCATTGGTGAACTTGAAAGCCGTGGCGGCAAAGAAGGCCTCCCGCGCGAAACTGGTCGGAATCGGTTTTGGCGCTTCGACAAATCGCCTCGCGTTCGGGTGGGCGGCAAGGAACGATCCGAGCGCCTCGGGCCGGCCCGCCGCGAAGGCTGTGCCGGCACGGACCAACTCCAGGAACTCCTCGCCGGTACGAACCGGGAATCCGTCTGTGGAGTGTGCGACGATATCAGTGTGATCGTGCTCCGCCAGGTGAAAGCGAATGGCCATCCCCCTGGGACTGGACCGTCTTGGATCGTTGTCAGGGATGGTCGGGATGCCCGTCGAGTTAGAGTAGCGCGCCGTCACGGCGGTGGACGGGCGATTCGCGTGCGGGGCGCGCGTCAGTGTTGCCGCCTCGGCCGACGGGGTGAATATGCCGGAGCACATCAGCCCTTTAGCATGGGCGGGCCGAAAGCCTGGGTGCAGCCCGAACTGCTCGTCTATGGCGTCGAGCAGTTGCTGTGCGAGGGCTGGGTTCGTGATTGTGCCAGTCTTAGTTTCCATATTATTGTCCTTTCATACTTTGTCCAACAGAGGTTGTCGAGGCCCAGATGGCGGTAGAGTAGGCGAAGTGGAACAGCGGAACCGACAACCACGGTCAGTTCAATCCGCCCGTTCCACTTCGCCTGCTCTACCGCCAAGCGGGTGCGTACTGCAACTCAAGGGGTGGTATCCCCCCACCGCAAGTTACCGTAACTTACCGTAACTTACCGTAACTCGCCGCGTCCTTGAGGGGCGGCAACCCTAAAACCGGCCGTTGATTTAGCCGCGAAAGAACACAGCGCAGCGAGCCGCAACCAAACACACGTTTCGAACAGGAGGCCACAGAGGAAACGGAGAGATGGACCATGGCAAGTGATGCTCTGTTCTCTCTGTTTTCTCCTGTTCAAAGCATCTTGTTCCGAAAGCACCATTCAACGCCCTTGCTGGCCGGGTTTGACCACTCGCCTGGCTTGCCGGGAGGTCCGCCCCACCAGTAGGCAGGGGAGGGGCAGGCTTTGCAGAGCCGGTTTCCCGGTGGCCAGTAACCACCAGCCCATAACCCCTGTTATCCATTTCAAAGAACAGGCGCCGGAGCGCCGCGCCATACATACGCTACCATACTTTGATGGGAATGCCACAAGCAAAATTCAAAAGTTTTTCAACGCCTCCCCGCTTTTTCCGCCAAAGTTCAACTTCCCTGATGGACTTTTCTCGCGCGGAGGGCGCGGAGAGCGCAGAGCGAAAATCGGGGCCATGCGATGCAACCTATTGCCAGATAGTGACTTGCGCTTGTGTCAAAAAAGCATGGCATCCTTTCTCCGAGATCTTTGCACCTCTGCGCGAGCCTGTCTTTCCTTCTTTTTAACTCTGCCATAAAGATTCCCTTCTGTATGTCCTATCCTCGTTGGTCTTCCAGCGCCGCTACTTTGCGCAGTCGGCGCAAGTGTCGTTCCGCTTGACTGAACTTGGCGGCCAGAAACGTTTGGACAAGGTCCCATGCCAACTCCGGTCCTTCGATGCGTCCGCCCAGACAGAGCACATTGAGGTTGTCGTCCTCGACCCCTTGCCTGGCCGAGAAATGATCTTCAATGAGACAAGCGCGTACGCCTCTGATCTTGTTCAAACAAACCGAGGCGCCGACGCCACTGCCGCAAACTGCAACCCCGCGGTCCACTTTCCCCGCGGCTATGTCCTGGCCTAGCGGAATGACGAAATCGGGATAATCATCGTCCGGCGCCAATTGGTGGGCGCCGAAATCAACTATATTGTGCCCCGCCTCACGCAGGCGGGCGGCCAGTTTCTCCTTGAGTTCAAACCCACCGTGATCGGTGGCGATTCCAATACGCATAAGTTTCCTTTCTTTCAGTCCGGCTTGGCTTTCCCGGCCGCTGCGCTGTCTGCCAGCACCAGGGCTTGGTCTTGGCGCACGCGGCCCGCCGGAATGGAGCCGTCGCCGCTCTGCAACCGGCCAAGCATTTGGGCTTTGTCCGGCCCGGTCACCAGCCACAGGATGCGGCGGGAACGGTTCAGGATGGGATAAGTCAGCGTCATCCGTCTTCGTTGCTGGTAAAGGCCCGTCACAGCAACGTCCCGGTCGGTAACATCGAGGACCGGATCACCTGGGACGAGCGATGCGGTGTGACCGTCCGGCCCAAGCCCCAGATGAGCGAGGTCCAGCACGGGCGGCGAACCGGCAATTTCTTGAAGTAGTCGGGCATAGTTCGCAGCGCCTGCCTCCAAATCCCTTTCTTCCACCGGCATGGCGTGGATTTGCTCGGGTGGCAGCGGCGCATGTTCGATCAGACTTTCCCTGAGATGGGTCAGGTTGCGATCCGGGTCGCCTGCTGGCGCCACCCGTTCGTCCACCTGCACTATATGCACGTTCTTCCACGGCACCGGTTCCTCTGCCAGGGCTCGCAACATCTGCCACGGCGTGCGACCGCCGCTGATGGCCATGACGAAGCGGCCTCGCAGAGGCACGACAGCCAAGGCTTCCGCCGCGATAATCTTCGCCCCCATTTTGGCGACCGCATCGGAATCGGCCAACACTTGGGTCTTCATAAGGGAGCGTTCATGGCTTTTTAATTTCGGTCTTTTCCAGATGCCCGCCAAAACCAAAGCGCATGGCAGAAAGCAGTTTGTCCTGGTAATCCGCCTCACCGCGCGACGTGAACCGTTCGTACAAAGCGGACGTGAGCACCGGCACGGGCACCCCTTCATCAATGGCCGCCTTGATGGTCCAGCGGCCCTCGCCTGAATCCGAGACCCGGCCGGCGAATTTCGAAAGTGTCGGGTCTGCCGCCAGCGCCGTGGCTGTAAGGTCCAGCAACCACGAGGCAATGACGCTGCCGCGCCGCCATACTTCCGACACGTCGGCCAGATTGAGGTCGTATTGATAACGTCCCGGGTCGCGCAAGGGTGTCGTTTCGGCGTCGGCTTCGCTTTTCTGTTTTCCAATGTTGGCGGCCTTCAAAACGCCCAAACCCTCAGCATAAGCCGCCATCATGCCGTACTCTATGCCGTTGTGGACCATTTTGACGAAGTGACCGGCGCCGATCGGACCGCAATGCAGGTAGCCGTGTTCAGCGGTTCCGCCAAGTTTCTCCCGTCCTGGCGTGCGCGGCAGGTCGCCCATGCCAGGAGCCAAAGTGGCAAAAATGGGATCCAAGCGCTGCACCACTTCCGATTCGCCGCCAATCATCATGCAGTAGCCACGCTCCAAGCCCCATACGCCGCCGCTCGTGCCCACATCAACATAATGAATTCCCTTCGCTGCCAATTCCTTCCCGCGGCGGATGTCATCCACATAGTAGGAATTGCCGCCATCAATGATGGTGTCGCCGGCCTCCAGCAGTGGCAACAGATCGGCGATTGACTGGTCAACCACCGCAGCCGGAACCATCAGCCAGACTGCGCGCGGCTTATTGAGTTCCTTCACTAAATCAGCCAGCGCGGTGGCGCCGATGGCTTTATCTTTGACCAGATCCTTCACTGCATCCGGTGCGCGGTCGAAGACCACGCACTGATGTCCGTTCTTGATGAGCCGTCGCACCATGTTGGCGCCCATCCGGCCCAGCCCAATCATTCCAAGTTGCATCGTTGTCCTTTCATTCATAAGTTTCCTTTCAATTTTCGATAGCGACGGATAAGGTTGTTCGTCGAACTATCGTGGCCCAACTTGGGTTTCGTCTGGCTTTCGAGTTCTGGAATAATGCGTTGGGCGAGAGCTTTGCCGAGTTCCACACCCCACTGATCGAACGAGTTGATGTTCCAGATGACGCCCTGTGTGAAGACGCTGTGTTCGTAGAGGGCCACAAGTGTCCCCAACACTTCGGGCGTGAGCCGCTCGGCAAGAAGAATGTTCGACGGGCGATTTCCCTCGAACACCCGGTGCGGCACAAGCCAATCTGGCGTGCCTTCGGCTTTGACCTGCGCCGGCGTCTTGCCAAAGGCCAGCGCCTCGGCCTGGGCGAACACATTCGCCAGCAGGATATCATGGTGGCGTCCCAACGCAGTCAGCGCGTGGCCGAACGCGATGAAATCGCACGGAATCAGCCGGGTGCCCTGATGAATCAATTGGTAGAACGAGTGCTGGCCATTGGTCCCTGGTTCACCCCAATAAACCGGGCCGGTGTCATACTTGACCTGCCTTCCCTCGAGCGTTACGTGTTTGCCGTTGCTCTCCATGGTCAACTGCTGAAGATAGGCTGGGAACCGCTTCAGGTATTGCTCATAGGGCAGCACCGCTACGGTTTGCGCGTCGAAAAAGTTGGTGTACCAGACGACCAGCAGACCCATGAGGACCGGCAGGTTCTTCTCAAACGGCGCGGTGCGGAAATGCTCGTCCATGCGGTGGAAACCTTCCAGCATGGCGCGAAAGTTCTCCGGCCCGATAGCCAGCATGGTGGAAAGCCCAATGGCCGAATCCATTGAGTAACGGCCGCCCACCCAGTCCCAAAACCCAAACATGTTGGCCGTGTCTATGCCAAAGGCAGATACTTTTTCGGCATTGGTGGAAACCGCCACGAAATGCTTGGCCACCGCAGCCCGGTCGCCGCCAAGTCCTTTGAGCAGCCAGTCACGCGCGGTCTCGGCGTTCGTCATGGTCTCCAACGTGGTAAAGGTCTTGGAGGAAACAATGAATAGTGTCTCCGATGGGTCGAGGTCGCGGGTCGCCTCCACAAAATCAATGCCGTCCACATTCGACACGAAACGGAACGTCAGGGCGCGCTCGCTATAATGCTTGAGGGCTTCGTACGCCATCACGGGACCAAGATCGGAACCGCCGATGCCGATGTTGACGACGTTTCGAATCGGTTTGCCGGAGTGGCCCTTCCACTGGCCGGTGCGAACCCGGTTGGAGAAATCCGCCATTTTTTCCAACACGGCATGAACTTCCGGCACTACATTCTTGCCATCCACCATAATGGCGGCGTCTTTTGGAGCACGCAACGCCACGTGCAAGACGGCCCGGTTCTCCGTCACGTTGATTTTGTCTCCGCGGAACATGGCATCCATCCGCCCCCGCAGACCGGACTCGTTCGCAAGCCGAAAAAGGAGTTTGAGGGTCCGGTCCGTGATGCGATTCTTCGAATAATCCAGGAACAGTCCTGCTGCCTCAACCGTCAGGCGCTCGCCACGCTTCGGATCTCTGGCGAACAGTTCCCGGAGATGCGATTGGCGGAGTTCTTTATGGTGAAGGGCAAGGGCTTTCCAAGCCGGTCGTTGGGTGAGTGGTCTTACAGTTGTTTTCATATATGATTTCAGATGCGGGGCGTTCATGGCGTCGGAGCTTTTGCATTCATTTGCTCGTCATTCCAACCGCCGCCTAGCGCCTTGTAGAGATTGACTACTGCCAGTTGTTCATCGCGCCGGGTGCGGGCCAAACCCAGTTCCGCCGGGAAAAGTTGTTGTTGAGCTTCGAGAACTTCGTAGTAATTGGCCTTCCCGGCGAGGTATCGCGAGGTGGACGTCCGGACGGCGCGTTCCAATGCAGCCACTTCGCGGATCTGCTGTTCACGGATTTCTCCGAGCCGTTCCCGGGCGATCAGGGCATCGGCCACATCCCCTAAAGCAGTTAGCACGGTTTGCTGGTAACGAAGCCGGGCTTCGTCGCGAGCGGCCTTGGCCTGGCGGTATTGGCCCACCAAGCGGCCTCCCTCAAAGAGCGGACCGGTGGTTTCGGCGGCGACGCCCCACGCATTGGCTCCGCCCAAGGTAAAGGCCGACAACTGCGGGCTGATTTTTCCAAGCAATGCAGTCAAACCTATCGTTGGGAAGAACTCCGCGACCGATTGGCCAATTTGCGCGTTGGCGGAGCGCAAAAGCTGCTCCATTTGGCGCACATCCGGCCGGCGCTCCAATAATGTCGAAGGCAATCCCGCGGGAACTTCCGGCGGCAGTCCCACCAGCAACCGGCCGCCGCGATTGATTGGCCCGGGAACGCGCCCCAACAGTATGCAAAGCTCGTTTTCCGTGGTGGAGATTTGTTGGAGGATGGAAGGCAAGGCGGCGGTTGCGTCAGCCAAGGCCGCTTCAGCGCGCGACTCTTCCAAGTCCGAGGCGGTGCCCCCCTGCAGGCGTTCTGTGAAATACTTTAGACTTTCGCCAAACGAATTGGTGGTCCGTCTGGTAATCTCGATTTCCTGATCCAATTCCAGCAGATGCAAATAATAAGTGGCCACATCGCTTAGCAAACTCAACCTGACGCCGCGCCGCGCCTCCTCCGAGGCTAGAAACTGGGCCTTGGCAGACTCATTCAGCCGGCGGACGCGCCCCCACAGGTCCACTTCCCAAAATGCATTCAGAGTGGCCACGGCGGAACCGGTGGTAGTTCCGTTGTTCGGGAAGACCGAGCCAAACAAATCGTTTCGTCCCTGGCTGACCGCGCCGCTGTAGCCCACGTTGGGAACGAACTGCGACCTTGCCTGCGCGGCAACCTGCCGGGCCTGCTCCACGCGGGTCATGGCCATCCTCAGATCATAATTGTTCGTCAAAGCTTCACGTATCAAAGCCTGTAAATCGTTGTCTTGATAAACTTTCCACCAAGCAAGATCGGCAAAGGACATGTTCGTGGCGGCGATGTCGTTCCGAAAGACCGCAGGCGAATCCACTGGTGGACGCTTGTAGTTGGGGCCGACAGCGCAGCCAGCGAAAATGGCCCCGGAGAGCATGAGGCAGGCGAAAAGGCGGCCTTTGGTGCGCAAGCAACTCATGAAACCTCCGCTCCAACGGCGGTGTCGCCTGCGCTCGCAGAAGTTTCCTTTTTCGCCGGCCGGCGGCGGCTGGCAATATTTTCCACCACGTAAAACGTGACTGGAATCAGACAGACGGCCACGCAGGTCGCGGCCAGCATGCCGCCCACCACCACCGTGCCAAGGATGCGCCGCGAAACAGCTCCCGCCCCGGTGGCGAACCACAACGGCAGCGAGCCGAAAATAAAGGCGAAGGAAGTCATCAAAATCGGCCGCAGGCGGAGGCGGGCGCCGGTCAGGGTCGCCTCGATCAGCGGTTTGCCCTTCTCGTATTCCAGCCGGGCGAACTCGACGATGAGAATGGCGTTCTTGGCCGCCAGGCCGATGAGCATGACCAACCCGATTTGCGCAAAAACATTGTTGACCATCTGCCGGCACAACAGGGCGGCAAAAGCGCCGAACACGGCTATGGGGGTTCCCAGCAAAACACTGAAAGGCAGCGACCAACTCTCATAAAGTGCGGCCAGAATCAAAAAGACGAATAGAAACGACAGAGCAAAAATCGCCGCCGGCGAAACGCCCTGGGCCGCCTTCTGCTCCTGAAATGACATGCCAATGTAGTCGTAGCCCATCTCCGAAGGCATGGTCTGGGCGAACACTTCCTCCAACGCCTTCGTGGCTTGGGCCGAACTGTAGCCGGATGCCGCCGTGCCGTTGAGCTGCGCTGAACGATAGAGATTGTAGCGCATCGTGAATTCCGGCCCGGAGATGGACTTCGTGGAAGTCAGGGCTGACATGGGAATGGATTCGCCATCATGGTTACGGACGTAAAACAGGCCCAGGTTTTCGGCGCGCGTCCGGTATTCGCCTTCGGCTTCCACATAGACCTGCCACTGCCGCCCGAAGCGGTTGAAATAGTTGACGAAATATCCGCCCATGAAAGTTTGCAAGGTCTTGTAAACCTCCGCCAGGTCCACTCCTTGCTTGAAAACCCGATCGCGATCCACATCCACGTAAAGTTGGGGCACGGCCGGCAAAAATGTGGTGTTAATGCTGGCGATTTCGGGACGCTTGCGCGCGGCCTCCATATACTTGGCGACGTTGGCGGCGAGAAAGGCAACGTCTTTACCGCTTCGATCCTCGAGAACCATGGTGAACCCGCCGGCAGTCCCAACACCCGCGATGGCGGGCGGCGGGAAGGCGAAGGCAATGGCTGCGGGTATGCCGGAAAGTTTCCTGGCCAGGTTTGCCTTGATCGCTGCATAACTCTCCTCCGGCTTGGTGCGCTTGTCCCAGTCCTTTAGGCTCACCCAAAGAGTTGCGCTATAGGTGTTGCGCGTGAAGCTCAACAGCGTGAAACCGGCCACGGTCGTGCAACTCTCGACTCCAGGAGTGGACATGACCATGTCTTCTGCCGTGTGGCAAACCCCCAACGTTCGATCCATCGAAGAAGCGAAAGGGAGTTGGATGTTAATATAGAGGTAGCCCTGGTCTTCTTCCGGCAGGAAGCCGGTCGGGAGCGTTTTGCCCAACCATCCGGCGGCCAGCGCCACGAGGCCAAGGAACAACAGACTAAAGCCGAATTTCCGAATCATGGCCCGACACACACCAACGTATCCGTCCGTCAGCCGGCTATAACCACGATTGAACACGTTGAAAAACCAAGCCAGCGGGCCTTTCGCTTCTTGCTTGGGCCGCAGGAGAAGCGCGGACAAGGCCGGACTGAGCGTCAGCGCGTTGAAGGCGGAGATGAGCACGGAGATGGCGATGGTCACGGCGAATTGCTGATAGAGCCGGCCCGTGATGCCGGGAATAAACACGGTGGGCAGAAAGACCGCCGAGAGGATCAGCGCGATTGCCACGACGGGGCCTGAAACTTCCTCCATCGCTTTCAAGGTGGCCGCTTTGGGCGACATCCCCTCGCCGATGTGGTGTTCCACCGCTTCGACCACGACAATGGCGTCATCCACCACCAAGCCGATGGCGAGAACCAGACCGAAAAGCGAAAGCGTGTTGATGGAGAAACCCAATAATGGGAAAAGCGCGAATGTCCCCACCAGTGACACCGGCACGGCAAATAAAGGGATCAAGGCCGCCCGCCAGCCTTGGAGAAAGATAAAAACCACCAGCATGACCAGCCCCAGCGCTTCCCAAAAAGTCTTGACGATTTCGCGAATCCCTTCGGTCACCGACTTCGTGGTGTCAATCGGGATGTTGTAGTCCACGTCTGACGGAAAGCGGGTCTTCAATTGTTCCATCAGCTTCTTGACGCCTTTCTCGGCTTCAACGGCATTGGAGTTGGGAAGTTGAAACAAGGCCATAATGGCCGAGGGCTTCCCATCGTAACGGCCCACAACGTCATAATCCGCGGCGCTTAATTCGATGCGCGCCACGTCCCTCAAGCGCACGATCGCCCCATCCGGCGTGGCACGGAGAACAATGCTGCCAAATTGGTCTTCTGTCGTGAGCCGGCCTTGGGCCAGCACGGTGTAAGTGAATTCCTGTCCGGGCGGCGTGGGACGGCCGCCAATCTTGCCGGCCGGATTGACGGCATTCTGGCTGCTGACGGCCTTTATGATCTCCGGGACGGTGATGTTGAGCTTGGCCAGTTGGTCTGGTTTGACCCAAATCCTCATGGCGTACTGCCCGGCGCCGAAAATCGTCACCGAGGAAACGCCCACCACCCGGCTCAGAGGATCGCTCAAGTTGATATAAGCGTAGTTGGCCAAAAACTCGGCGCCGCGCGTGCCTTTGGGCGAACTGAGCGAAAGGATCATGAAAGGCGCGGAGAGGGATTTTTGGACCGTGACGCCGTAGTTTTGCACGTCGGCGGGCAACTGGGATTGCGCCTGGGCGTAGCGTAGCTGGGTAAGGACCTGGTCAATGTTCGGGTCCGTCGCCAGATCGAAGTTGACAAACAGCCGCATTAAACCATTGTTCGCGTTGACCGAGTACATGTAGTTCATGTTGTCCACGCCGCTCATCTGCTGTTCGATGGGCGTGGCGACGGATTGCTCGATGGTCTGCGCGTCGGCGCCGATATAGTCCGCTTGAATAAAGATTTCAGGAGGCACCACCTTGGGAAATTGGGCAATGGGCAGCGCGACCATCGTGACCAGCCCGACGATGACCATGATAATGGAAATCACCATCGCGACGATGGGGCGATTAATAAAAAACTTGGACATGGTCAGTGGCTTTGCGGCCCGGCAGCCGTTTGGATGGTTTCAGGCACAAAATTAGTTGGGTTTACCAGCGCTCCTTCACGAATTTTTTGAAGACCTTCCGCCACCACGCGCTGGCCGAACTCAAGGCCGTGATCAATGATCCAAAGACTCCCGCTTCGTTCGCCAACGGTGACGGGCAAGAAGTGAACCTTATTTTCGGCGTCCACGGTGGCGACTTGAAAGGCGCCTTGCAATTCCGAAACCGCGCGTTGCGGCACCAGTAAGGCGTCGTGTTTCGTATCAAATTTGATGCGCGCCCGCACGAATTGCCCCGGACGAAGCGAAAAGTTAGGATTCGGAAAACGCGCCTCCAATCTGATGGCGCCCGTAGTGGCCCCGATTTGACGGTCCGAAGTATAAACCTCGCCCGGCAGCGGATAGATGGTCCCGTCCGCCAGAATTAATTGAATCTCAAAGTTCCTCAGGCGCGCCTGGCGGATGTCTTGATTCGGGAATAGTTTGACGAAGTTGATATAGGCCTGTTCGGTGACATTATAATAGGCTTTGATGGGGTCTATTGTAGATACCGTGGCCAGCTCACCAGTGGCAGGTCCCACCAAGTCGCCGATCTGACCCTTTGCGATGCTGGTGATTCCGTCAATCGGCGAAGTGATCCTGGTGAAACCCAGGTTCAATTGGGCTTGTTCCACTTGGGCCTTGGCTGACAAAACCGCCGCCTTGGCTTCCAAATCTGCCTGGACCGCATCGTCAAATTCCTCCTTGCTGATGGCTGAGACCTTGACCAGCGGGGCGTAGCGGTTGACGTCCAATTCTGTCTTGCCGAACCGGGCTTCGGCTTGGGCAAGCTGGCCTTTGGCTTGGTCGAGCAGCGCCTGAAATGGACGCGGGTCAATCTGAAACAACAGGTCGCCTTTCTTGACGATGTCGCCTTCCCGATAATCCTGCGTCAAGAGATAACCGGCAACCTGGGCGCGAATGGTGGCATTGACCAAACCATCCAGCGTGCCCACCCACTCGTGATAGATCGGCACATCGGCTTTCGTCACAGGCGTAACTTCCACGGTCGGAGGTGGAGGGGTTGCACGCGGCTTTTCTTTGCATCCCGCGAAGCAAAGAAATGCAGAGGCAGCCAGGAGTACATTTGCTTTAGCTATTTTAAAGGGGTTCATGGCATTCAACACGCGCCCTTACTTGGCAGCTTGAGAATGAGCTTCCACAAACCACAGCCATTTGTCAATTCCGCGCGAGATTTCGGTAAAAATATCGCTGTGTCAGCGTCACCCAAACCATCTGCTTCGTCAATTGTGTTGCGGGCCTCCTGTCCGAAGGTGGACAGCGCCTTGGCAACCGCTTCAACGTGAGCATGGCCGTCTGCAATGGTCAACGGATACTCTTCGACAGATTCTCTCGTTCAACCATGCGCCGCCATCACGGCTGATTATTGGCGCTGTAAGTCTTCGGCCCGGATGAATTGACCGTATTCCCCACGAGCATGTTGCCTAGAATCATCACCCTGTCGGTGGCAGTTCCAACGCGAATCGCCACGCCGACGTTGTCGGTAAAATAGTTTCCTTGGATAATGGCCCGACCGCTGATGATGTTGACGGCTTGAAGGGAAGAAGGCCAGGATAGGAAACGCGCATTCGACAACGTCAGGAGGCCGCTGTTGTTCCAGGATACCGGCTGATAAAGGGACCCCCAGAAACTGGCCCCGTTGACATTGAGGGCGCTCGCGCCCGGCAAGCCTTGGATGGCAATGTGATTGGTGCCGCCACCCGCGTTGGCGATGTTGAGGTTGGAGATATGAACAGCGTAAGGTTGAGTATTGATGAGTTGCAAGCCAACGTCCACGTTGTCGAAATTGACGTTGCTCATCTGTCCATTCATCGAACCGTTGGCAGAGGCGCGAAACCGTGCGCCGATGGAGTATCCCCAGGAAAAGACGTCTTGAACAACCTCCCAATCGGTCCGCATGAAATCGAATGTAACCGCATTGGCAGACTGGAACGCTTCGATATTGGTATTCTGAGTCCAGAAGGGCCAGAAATGGATGTCCATAATCCGGCCAATGTCGTAACATTGGTCAACCGCGATGCCCATCAGGAGCGGTTGGCCATAGACAGAGCGGACAAAGTGACGCGGACATCCATAGGTTGCCAAATCAATTCCCTGATAAGGGTTTACCAGAAGGACATTTTGGATCGTAATATTATTTCCGCCACCTCCGCCAATCGCAAAGGGATAGGGCGTGGGCGGATTGTTGGTCACTTGGTTTGGGTAATAAATGGTGACGCCTTCCAACGTGGAGTTGTCTCCTTGAAGGGTGATGAAAGGAACGCCAACGTTTGTGCCCGCGTTCTCCACCGCGAGCAGCGTCGTGCCCAGATACTGCGAGTAAGCCGTCACCGCCCGCCAAACCCCGACCAGGCTCGTTTGCGCCGGCACGAGAAGATGGCTGGTGATCAGGTAGTTCCCGCGCGGAAGAAAGACCACCCCTCCGCCGTTGCCGCCGGCCGCATTGAGCGCAGCCTGGATGGCGGCGGTATCATCGTTCGTGCCATTGCCTGTGGCGCCATAAGGCGGGTTTTGGGCATTGATGTAGCCGAGTTGAAAATTGACCTGGGACAGGCTAACCGCTCCGTTGGCAATCGCCGCTGTGGTCACCGCATTGGCAGCCAGGCTGGACGCATTCACCGCGCCGGGGGCTAAAGCTGGCGAAGTCACGGCTTGGGCGGCCAAATTCGCCGCCGTCACGACTCCTTCGGCCAGTGCCGGGGTGGTGACAGCTTGTGGAGCTAATTTTGGAGCAGTGACGGAACCGTTTAGAATGGCCGCCGTGGTCACGGAGTTGACGCCCAGTTGGGCGCTGGTGATGGCCCCGTTGGCAATGCTTTGGCTGGTCACAGCGTTGGATGCCAATAGGGCGCTGGTCACTGCACCGGCGGGAAGATTGGCCGCCATCATGGCAAAACCGACGGAGGTTAGCCGTTGATCAGGCGTCAATAAAGCTGATGGGTTGGCGCCATCGCCGAACCAAATTCGCAGCCGAACATCGGAATTCGTGAAAACGCTCCAATCAACGGGCGTCATGTTGGTCACGGAGTTGTCACCCAACAGAATGGAGAACAAGCCCTGACTGACAAGGTTCGAGACCGCCTGACTTGGCTGGGATCCATTCGTGCTGGTGCCGTCATTGCTCCAAAAGGTGGACGTTCCATTGCTGTTGACCAGAGCGAACTTAAACTGGCCAAGGCCGTTAAAGTTGGAACCGGCGACGCTTAGGTTGCCTTGATAGCTGATGATGGGTGGAACTTGTGCATAAGCCGCAAGGACCACGCCCATCAGGGCCATGGCGCCCCTGAACCAAGGAGTTGTTTTCATTTTAGGCGGTGTCCTTGGCATGTTGGCAGGCCAAGAACCGCCCGTCAAGGAGTTGCTCAGGGTGTGTTGATGATGGGGCTTGTGCTAAGATAAGAAGGGTAACCAGGGTAGGCCAGCCGGAAAAACGCCGCATTGTTTGTCCCCGGCTGAGCGTAGCTATTGGTCAAAGTATTCGTGACTGCCAAGGCAGTGTTGTACGGCCCCGTGACGGCGAGAGCCGCTTGCAATGTGCCCGTTCCACGCCAATTGACGCTCACGCTGTTGGAAGAGTTTGCGATGCCGAGGTTTTGAAGCATATCAATGCCCTCGAAGGGCCCACAGGGGCGGATCACGTCAAACCGAACCCGGCAAACATAAACCACGGCGGGTGTGTTCGTGCCAGGGCCGGTGCCCGTTTCGAAGCGGACGACAGAGTAATTCTGATTGACGCCATTAAAGTTTACGTTTGGCAGCTCAAAATAGGCGTCCTGCCACTTGCCCGTTCCCTGCAGAACGGCCACGGTATTGTACGGCGCCGCAGGAGTTGTGATGGTTGAAACTCCGCCTACCCAACTTTGATATACTTGGGGATATAAACTGGCGCCGGCTTGAGCCGGGTCATCGTAGTAGGTCATCTCTATGGCCACGTCCGCGTTGTCCTGGTCAACGGGGCCAAAGACATTGTTCAGCAACGGAAACTGGAGATTGTTGTTGCCGGAGCCGGGCTCCGGCGCTTCGGACAAACGCTGGTCATCAGGCGGGCCTGCATTCGTCAGCACCATATTTTGGTCGCCACCACCTGGGGCGCCGCTGGTCAAATTGTTGGTGATGCCGAGGTAAGGGGCCCACTCCGCGTAATAACCGTAATTGGTGTCGCATATAAGTGGGTTCATAAAATAGGCCGGGTCCGGTATCAAACCGGCGAGCGTGTTGGTTCCCGCGCGGATAACTCCGATCTCCACCCGGTCCATGAAAGGCGCCGTCCCGTTAATGGCCACTGTCGGGCCGCCGGTCAATGGCGCCGTGTCCACCCCTTCCAAATCCACGCCCGCAATATAGAAAGCCACCTTCAACCACTGGCCGGTTCCCGTCATGGTGTAGGGACTGCCGGCATAAGCCTGCAAGTCACCCTGGGCGTCCGTGGCATATTGGGAGGGGCCAAAAGTGGTGCCGGCCAGCGCCGGATCATCATAAAACTCAATGCCAAGCTCCATGGTGCGCGGCGTATTGCAAGGCAGGCCCAAATAATTGCTCAGAATGCCAAAATTCATCAGTCCGCTGGTGGATTGAATGGCTGTGCGAAGGTCGCCCCCCGGGCCTACCCCGCTTTGGACGCTGTAGGTCTCACCCAGGGTGCTGTTGTTGATCACGGTCAGGTTGTTGGTCAGTTTCTGATTGAAGTCAATGTAGGCCAAATTGACTGCCGGCTCCGGCGCGCACACCACGCCCGCCGCAAAGACGTTGATCTGGTTCGAGGTCCCGAACGCCCCTTTTGGCCCGAACGCAACCGCGCGAATGGTCATGCCCGCGCCAATGCCTTGCAATCGGAGCGTGCCGCCATTGACCCCACCATACTGCCCGTTGTCTTGTTCCGGATATGAAGTGTCGCCGACGTAGCGAAAGCCAGTCAAAGTGTCTATGCTATTAGTAACCTCGAACAACATCCAATTCCACTGGGCGTTGTCCGCCCCTGGCGGAACATTGCCGGCAGGGGCTGCTGTCAAATAATTCAGTTCGCCCTCGAGAAAACTGACACTATCTCCATTGGTGCCAGTGTAGAGGACGGGGCTTCCATACACTTGCATCAAAATGTCAATGACAGGAGTATTCGCGAACATCGTATAGTTTGGGTCGGCAATGTTGATATTGGCGCTCGTAGCCTGGTCGCCCAATAGGCCGCTCAAGGTCGTCGTCGTGTACGTCTGGTCGCAACAGTTGTCCCAGGACATAACATTGTTCCAAGTGGCAGGGGAGTTAAAATTAGCATTCGGGTCGAACACGACATAGTCCACGGTCGAGCTGGGATCAATGGAGGCTGGCCAATCGCTCGGGCTGAACGGCCCGGTTTGAGCATGCAATCCGGCGACCGAAGCCAGCACGAATCCCAGAAAGGCGCCGGGACGAGTCCATTTTGCAAGTCTGCCGCTGTGAGGATGCCATAAGGTTCGCAGGAATTGACCGAAGAGAGACGACATTTGTTTCATAGATATAGATTTGCTGTTGATCACCTTCTACCACAAAGCCATTTCTGTCCGCTATCCTCTAAAGTGAGGAAGCGAGGATGCTCTGGCATTTGATGGCTCTCCAAGTGATCACAGAGAGATTTCTTATTCCTTTGCCCGAGCGATGGCAAGCGGGTTTGCGATCACATTTTCAAAAAAGGCACACATTTCAAAAACATTTCAAAAAAGGCGTGCATTTTTAGAAGCTTCTGGACATGATTGATCTTCTCAACGAGAAGAAAACATGCGCCCATTCGTCTCTGTCGCTTTCGTCTCCAGAATGGCCTGTGTAGCCATTTTAGGCCTTTCCTCTCGCACTCGAACAAAACTCATTGCCTTCATTTTCTTAGCCGTCTTTGGTTGGGCGGGATCGCTGCGCGCGGCCGGACAATATCTGAAGGCGGACTTTCCCGCCTCGACCAACGCAAACGAATCAACCGCAAACCAAAGACCAGAGCCGCAACAGCGCGACATGGTGCTTTGGTATCGCCAGCCCGGCGAAAAATGGCTGGACGCCATGCCGATTGGCAACGGCTACATGGGCGCGATGGTGTTCGGCGGCATCCAGCAGGAGCGTATTGCGCTCAATGAATCCAGTTTTTGGTCGGGCCGCCCACACGATTACAACGATGCGAACGCGATCAAGTACTTCCCGCAAATTCGTGATTTGGTTTTTGCCGGAAAATTTCAGGAAGCTGAGAAAATGGCCGACGATCATTTTTGGGGAATTCCCAAGGCGCAGCAAGCCTATGAGCCTATCGGCGATCTGCTGCTCAAATTTGATGGCGCGACGAATGTCCAGGATTATCGCCGCGAGTTGGACATGGAAACCGGCGTGGCGACAGTCAGGTATAAAATCGGCGACGCAATTTTGACGCGCGAAGTTTTCATGTCCTATCCTGAACGCGTGATGGTTATGCGCATCAGCGGTGACAAACCGGGGCGCGTTTCCGTCCGGGCGCAACTGAAAAGTCCGTATCTCGATGCCGTCACTGCGACGCCGAACAGGCTTGTGATGGACGGCTCATGGAAAAGAACAGACTCGGAGACGAATGCGCTGATTGCGACCGTGGAGGGACGGGGTTTGCGTTTTGAAACGGCAATGTTGGCGCGTCCGGAGGGCGGAACTTCCGAAGCGACGGGCGACAGTGTGCGCATTCAAGGGGCGGACGCGGTCACATTCATCCTTACGATCGCGACGAGCTACATAAATTATACGAACATCAGCGCCGACAGCGCCGCGATTTGCGAACAAATTCTTTCGCGGAGCGCGGAAAAAGATTACGCCACGCTGCGTCACCGGCATGAAAATGATTTTCGCGGATTGATGAGCAGGGTGCATTTGAAGGTGGGTGATGCTTCGATGAACGAGAAGCCGATTGACGAGCGGCTCAACGCGGTTCGCGCGGGCGGGGAAGACCCAAATTTGGAAGCGTTGGTCTTTCAATTTGGACGTTACATTTTGGCGGCCAGCAGTCGCGCGGGCGGACAGCCGGCCAATTTGCAAGGGATTTGGAACGAAACGGTCAATCCACCATGGGGATCCAAGTACACCATCAACATCAATACGGAGATGAACTACTGGCCCGCCGAAGTCTGCAATTTGTCCGAATGCGCGCAGCCGTTGTTTGACATGATCAAGGACATCTCGGTCAACGGAGGGAAAACGGCGAAGACCTATTACGGCCGCGGTGGCTGGGTGACACATCATAATATTGATCTCTGGCGCGGCACAGCCCCGGTGGACGCGGCAAAATTTGGCATGTGGCCGGTCGGTGGAGCCTGGCTTTGTCAGCATGTGTGGGAACATTACGCGTTCACCGGCGACACAAACTTTCTCCGGGAGTATTACCCGGTGATGAAAGGCGCTGCGCGGTTCCTACTCGAAGTCATGGAGGAAGAACCCAAACATCATTGGCTCGTCACGCCGTTTTCGATGTCACCAGAACACGGCTACCTGGACAGCGCAGGAAACATGTCTTTCCTCTCGCCGTCGCCAACCATGGATGTCGGGATTATCCGCGAATTGTTCCCCCATTGCATCGAAGCGAGCCGAACCTTGGGCGTGGACGCGGACTTTCGCGCGCAACTGGAAACGGCGCTGACAAAAATTCCGCCTTACCAGATTGGCAAATCCGGTTTTGTCCAGGAATGGATTGAAGATTGGCAGCCAGGACCTCAAGGACACAACGTGTCCCCAAACTTCCCGTTTTATCCCGGAAGTTCCATCACCCTGCGAGGGAATCCGGATTTCGCCGCTGCGTATGAAAAGTGGATGGAAGCTCATCCGCCGCGCGGCGGGTTTCCGCTTTCCTGGGGCATCGCCATGTGGGCGCGTTTGGAGCGGGGCGACAAAGCCGGCTCCCTCATACATACGTACGTCAGCCGGGCGCCCGCCGCCAACTTGCACAACGCCGGCGCCAATCAATCGGATGCCAGCTTTGGTTATACTGCCGCAGTTGCCGAAACCTTGGTCCAGAGCCAGGCCGGAGAAATCAGCTTGCTGCCCGCTTTGCCGCCCCAATGGCCCAATGGCTCAATCCAGGGCTTGCGCGCTCGCGGCGGATACGAGGTGAGCATGGAATGGAAAGAAGGAAAACTTCAGTCAGCGCAAATCAGCAATCGCAATGGAGGTTCCTGCAAGGTGCGTTACGGTGAAAAAACAGCAAAGTTATCGGTCCAACCCAGCGAGACCGCGCACTTGGATGGGGATTTAAGGGCTGTCCATTGAACTTCTTTTTCTGGGCGGCCCAAAACCAGAAATGATCAGTCAAAAAATAAAAATATGGGTGCGGTGACTTAATTGTCTTCGCGGGTTGCTGTCTCGGACAGCACGAGGTATCCACTGGCCGTTTGGTTAAACATCTTGACCTGATCGGACTGCCACTTTTCGTCCTTGCCCAATTCCCCGGCCAGAATGTTGGCGACTCGCGGGGCCATGCGCATGGCGGCCTTGGCGTTGAGAAATAATGCCTGCGTGCGGCGGGCCAAAACATCCTCGACCGTGCGGGCCATTTCCGCGCGCGCGGCCCAAACTACTTCTGCCTCGAGGTAGGGCAACTGCGAGTCCAGTCGGCGGCCCAGGGTCGTGTCCTCGGTGATGAGTTTGCGAATCGCCGGGGCATCTGAACCATAAAAGGAAAGTGAACCGAAGCTTTCCGCATTGGTATGATGGCCATGGATATTCAGGGTGCGAGTGACGCACGGCCTTTCCGGCAAATCCGCCAGAATGACAGCTTGATCCACACAGCCCTGGGCCATGTTCCGATAGGTCGTCCATTTGCCGCCGGTCACACTCAATAACCCGCTTTTATCAATGTGGATCACATGGTCTCGAGAGAGCGCAGCCGTATTGGTTCCCTCGCCGGATTTCGCCAGCGGACGCACTCCAGCGAATACGCTTAAGATGTCGGATCGGGAGGGCCTCTTTGCCAGATAAAGCCCGGCGGTCTCCAGGATGAAGTCAATTTCTTTATCAAGGGCGACGGGTTCCAAGGATGTCTCTTTCAACGGGGTGTCGGTGGTGCCGACCAGCGTGTGGCCATGCCAGGGGATGGCGAACATGACGCGGCCGTCTTTGGTGTGCGGCACGAGGATCGCGTTATCTCCCGGGAGAAAAGAACGGTCGAACACCAGATGCGCACCTTGGCTTGGCGCCATGATTTGTGCGGCGTCCGGTTCGGCGAGACGGCGCACAGAATCGGTGAATGGGCCAGTGGCGTTAACGACGACTCTTGCCTGGGCGGTGAACTTGTCGCCGGTCTCGATGTCCTGCCAGGTAACCCCGTTCACAATGCCGTCCCTTCCTTTGAGCAGCTCGGTGACTTTGGCGTAGTTCAGCAGCGTGGCGCCTTGTTCGGCCGCGGTGGCGATCAGGTTGATGAGCAATCGCGTGTCGTCAAACTGGCCGTCATAATAAACCACCCCGGCAGTGAGGCCATCGGGATTGACATTGGGCAGGCGTTGAAGCGTTTCCTCTCTGGAAATTTGGCGCGATTTTCCAAAACCGTATTTGCCGGCCAGCAACTCATAAAGCTTGAGGCCAATTCCGTAGAAAGGTCCCTCCCACCAAGTGTAGCTGGGAACCACGCACGCCAGCTCGCTGACGAGATGTGGCGCATTCTGACGCAAAAGGCCTCTTTCGTGCAGGGCCTCCATCACCAGCGAAACGTTGCCCTGTTCCAAATAACGCACCCCGCCATGCACCAGCTTGGTGCTCCGGCTTGAGGTGCCCTTGCCAAAGTCATGTTGTTCGAGCAACAATGTCGCGTAGCCCCTTGATGCCGCATCCACGGCCACGCCGGCTCCAGTGGCGCCACCACCAACAATAATCATGTCCCAAGGTTCAACGCGTTCCCGGGCTTGTTTAAACATTTCGTCTCGTTTCATGACAGGAACTCAGGGATGATGGTTCAGCCGCAGGCGGTTATTTGTTGCCCGATTTTCGCTTTCCTTGAGTCGGCGCATGCACTTCCCAGTCTTTGGACCGCTGGAGCGCGGCGTTCCAGCGGGAACGCATCTCGTCCACTTGTGAAAGGGGCATTTTCGGCTTGAAAACTCTCTCGACTTGCCATTGTTTGGCGATGCTCTCGATACTCTTCCAATAGCCGACCGCCAAACCGGCAAGATACGCTACGCCCAGCGCCGTCGTTTCGGTCACGGCGGGCCGGACGACGGGGATCCGCAATAAATCCGCCTGAAACTGCATCAAGAAGGCGCTGTGACTTGCGCCGCCGTCCACACGCAATTCCTTCAACTTCTTTCCGGTGTCATCGTGCATGGCGCTGATCAGATCGGCCACTTGAAAGGCAATGCCTTCGAGCGCGGCGCGCGCAATATGCGCCGCGGAAGTATCCCGCGTGATTCCGACGATGGCGCCGCGCGCGTAAGGATCCCAATGTGGCGCTCCGAGACCCGCGAACGCCGGAACCAGATAAACCCCTCCGTTGTCCGGGGTGGAGTTGGCCAGCAAATTGACTTCGTCGGCGGACCGAACCAACCGCAGGCCGTCGCGCAACCATTGCACCACGGCCCCGCCAATAAAGACACTGCCTTCCAGCGCATACTCGCGTTTCTGGCCGATCTGGCAGGCGGCGCTAATCAGCAGGCGGTTGCGGGACGTGATGGGTTTGGAGCCGAGATTTTGCAGCAGGAAGCAGCCGGTGCCATAGGTGTTCTTGGCCTGGCCTCGATTCACGCACATCTGGCCGAATAGAGCCGACTGTTGGTCGCCGGCAATTCCGGCGATGAGCGCTTTCTGCAAGCCGAGCGACGTGCTGACTTCACCATAGACTTCACTCGATGTCCGCACCTCAGGCAGAAGGCTGGCAGGGATGCGGAAGAGCTTGAGCAGTTGCTCATCCCACCGGCCGGTATGAATGTTGTAGAGCAGCGTGCGCGAGGCATTGCTCGGGTCGGTGACGTGAATATGCTGGCCGCTCGTCAATTTCCAAATCAGCCACGTGTCAACCGTGCCGAAAAGGAGATCGCCCGCCTCGGCCCGTGTGCGCACGCCGGGCATATTGTCGAGGATCCACGCAATTTTGGTGCCGGAGAAGTAGGAGTCCAGCAGCAGACCAGTGCGTTCGTTTATAATTTTGTCATGGCCGGCCGCGCGCAGTTGGTCGCAGGCTTCGGCGGTGCGCCGGTCTTGCCAGACGATGGCGTTATAGACGGCTTCGCCCGTCTTGCGATCCCAGACGATGGTGGTTTCCCGCTGATTGGTAATACCTATCCCCGCGATATCGCCAGGGCGGATGCGGGCGCGGCCCAGCGCCTCCACCGCGACGGACATTTGCGTAAACCAAATCTCTTGCGGATCCTGTTCCACCCAGCCCGGCTTGGGAAAAATCTGACGAATTTCTTTTTGGGCCAGCGACTGAATCCGGCCTTCCTGATCGAACACGATGGCGCGCACGCTGGTGGTTCCGGCATCAAAAGCGAGGATGTATTTCATATATCTCCCAGAAGGATGAGCAAGGCTGTGCCAACAAATTCCGCCAGATAAGCATTCATGGTCTTTGGTTAAGATAAAACGTTTTCCTGGGGAGTTAAAAGCGGATAATTGTGCGTAACCCCAGCACGGTAATCAAGCTGCGATAAGCGTCGCCATTATTATCATGGAAATCAACGACTTGCGTGGATTCATCAGGCAGGGCATCGGCCCAAAAGCAGGAATATGCCGGCTTTGGACGCGCCGTCCGATTTTTAATTTTTTTGAAGGCGGTAATAGGCGGTAATAGGCGGTATTGGGCGGTATTGGGCGGTACTGACCGGTATTGGGCGGTATTGGCGTCCTGACAAGGCGGTATTGGATCAATCCTCTTGTCGCGCCGACTTGCCCGCATCTTGTCCGCCCTGGTTTTAACGAAGGCGGAAGCCTTGGCGGAGGCGGATCAGCACTCAATTTTCTGCTTTGCCCCTCTTCCCTATTTCAAAGAACAGGCGCCTGAGCGCCATCCATGTTCCATACTACCATATTTAGATGGGAATGCAATGCACAAAATTCAGGTATTTTCCGCGCGGACGAGATTTTTCTGGCCAAAGCCGATCCTTTTGAAGCCGCATGATTTGTAAGCCGCTTTCGTTGTGTGCGTTAACGCAAGATTGCATATGCACGCATTTCACCTCTGAATGATTATACTGTTCCCACTGCCAACGTTTTGCCCGGCGACGTTGTTGTCTCCGGTCACATTCGCCGTTTGGGCAACTCCGGGCGGAAGAATTTCTTTGGGCAAGTGCGCCAGCAGTTCCTTGCGGAAATCCTCCTGTTGCTCCAATGCTCGCTGAATCTGATGTTGCAATGATTCCAGCGCTTCGGGATCGTCGGGCGCTTGGGTAGCGACATTCAAAGCGCCGCTCTGCGCGGGCTTGATGAACTTGCTCTTGAGCCATCCGACGACTTTCTCTCGCGCGGCGTTCAAACCATCCTGCGCAAGCTTTCCGCCGGTTGCGAGGAAGTAAGGCTTCAGAAACTCGACTGTAGTGCGTGCTAATTCACTGCAATTGTAATCAGTCATATTCATTCCTTTGCTTGGTTTTGCTTAAGTTTATTGAACACCTCAATTACAGGTGCGAGCATGCTTTCGTCTGGTTGAAGTTGTGCTTGCTTGATTGCGCGCAGATAATCGTTAGAAAGGCCGCCAATGGGTTGAACAAAAGCCATCGGCACCTTTTGGAAAAGGGGTGTTATCGCCTGGATGCCCTGCGCGAACGCAGCGGCGGCTTCCGCGTGCCGCTCCATGTTTCGTAGTATCACACCCTTTGCGCCGTAAGAAATCGCCAAGTTCGGCAGGAAAGTGTCCGGCCGGGCCTTGGCCAATTGCTCATAAAGCCGGACCGCCTCCAGCGCCTTGTCCAGCGCCTCCTCGCGCCGGCCCAACCCGCTCAATCTGTTGGCCAGATTGTTCAGTGACATCGCCAAGTCCGGCAGGAAAGCGTCCGGCCGGGCCTTGGCCAATTGCTCATAAAGCCTCACCT
>Ga0302324_100001196_pt1 | contig 63909 bp, 53 predicted proteins | sample Palsa_T0_1_FD_201949 | JGI IMG/M metagenome (GOLD analysis project Ga0302324, IMG submission 201949) | Peat permafrost microbial communities from Stordalen Mire near Abisko, Sweden - Palsa_T0_1 | ecosystem: Environmental > Terrestrial > Soil > Palsa > Peat permafrost | place: Sweden: Abisko...
GATCGACCGATCGTTACCGGAACGAAACCAGTCACCATCACACTGAGCATGGGAATCGCGGTCGCGACCCCTGAAGCCGACATGGACTTGCATAAGATTATTCACCGCGCCGACATCGGGCTCTACAAAGCCAAGCGCAATGGCAGAAATAGAGTCGAGAATGTGGATGCGGAAGATCTGGAAGTCACAAGCCCTCCCGCACTGACCAACATGCGGGAATGAGAGTCCCCGGCCCACAGCCGCGATGCGAGCGCGAACCCGGCTCAATTCCTAAATCGCCGAAAGCCAAAGGCCAAAGCCGTAGGAAGATGTGCAGCAGAATCGTCGGGCAGGTGGGGTCGCCAACTTCTTCGGCTGCTCTGCCTCGAGCGCCAGGCCTTATCTCGTCTTTGCTACTGACAGAGGTGGCCTGGCGGTGAGCGCCGTCGATACGGCAACTGCGATGGGAGTCTACGCCGTTACGCTGAGGGCGATCGCCTGCCCCGCGGCCTCAACGTCATCGGATTGCGAACTGCCTCCGCTCGGGGGTGCAGCGACGGGGGTTGGCGGATCCTGAACGTGACCTGGGTGGAAAGAGTTTTCCAGGCTGGTAAAAGCCTGAGTGGCTCCTGAAAGGCTGTTACCCTGCAGAGCCTGGCCAATTGCGTTGAAGTCCTGTTGACGCTGCGAAACTGCAAATTCGCGCCCACTGGCAAACGGACCACTCTGGCCCAACGTCACAATCGTTTGATACTCCTGTTCGGCATCGGTCATATCACCTGATTTCAGGTCCTGACCAAGCTGTTTCAAATCGGCCTGACGCGTTTTGAAATACGTCGTCAGATCCGGCTGCGATGTTGAAGCACTGGAAACTCCTGTGGTGACCATAGGTCCCTCCGTGAAGTTGGCAATAATGCACCTACTAAGCAGGCAGTTTATCGGCCACTGCATTGCAAAACTTTAATAACTCGCAGAGGCCGAAGAATGTGTTACTTGCAGAGTTTCCACGAACTTCTCCTCGGGGTGAAGAATGAGGAAAGCTCATTTGGCGAGGTGTGGAACTGTCCTCAACCCGTGACCATGCAGGCGAGTGACTTGATTTCTCACGCGATTCTAACTATGCATCGCTCCAGTACGAGGTAATCTCTGCTTATGGCACCGCTGCCGTGGGTAAAGCGAGCGCCTGCTGCCGCAGTTGTTCGAACAACACGCTGGTGATGTAACGTTCTCCAAATGAAGGCAGCACCACCACCACGAGTTTGCCCGCGTTCTCCGGACGCGAGGCGACCTTGAGTGCCGCCACCACCGCCGCTCCTGACGAGATGCCCACCAGCAAACCTTCTTCCAGGGGAAGACGGCGCGCCATGTTGATGGCTTCATCGTTCGACACCGTAATGATCTCGTCGATGAAATCGGTGCGCAGAATGCTCGGCACAAATCCCGCGCCGATTCCCTGAATCTTGTGCGGCGACGGTTTTCCGCCGGAAAGCACAGGACTGTCCGTTGGTTCGACGGCAATCACTTTGAACGACGGCTTCCTGGGCTTAATGTACTGGCTGACTCCAGTAAGCGTGCCCCCAGTGCCCACTCCCGAAATCAGGAAATCCACGCGGCCCTCGGTATCGTTCCAAATTTCCGGGCCGGTCGTTTCCAGATGAATTTTCGGGTTGGCCGGGTTGTCGAACTGCTGCAGCATGTATCCGTTGGGAGTGTTCTTGAGCAATTCCTCGGCTTTGAGTATCGCGCCTTTCATGCCTCGCGGACCCGGCGTCAGAACGATCTCAGCGCCGAAAGCCAACAGCAGCACCCGGCGCTCCAGGCTCATGGTTTCGGGCATGGTGAGAATCAGTTTGTAGCCGCGCACGGCGGCCACAAACGCCAGGGCAATTCCCGTGTTGCCGCTGGTCGGCTCAATCAGCACAGTCTTGCCCGGGTGGATGGTTCCCGCCCGCTCGGCTTCCAGAATCATGCTGACTCCGATGCGATCCTTCACGCTCGCCAACGGATTTTGGCTTTCCATTTTGGCTACGACTTCGGCAGCGCATCCTTGCGTAACCCGGTTCAAGCGCACCAGCGGTGTGTTTCCAATGCACTCCGTAATATCCCGCGCGATTCTCACAGTCATTTCGAGTTCCCCAACCTTTCAGGCCATGCAGATTCCGATAGTTTACGACGAACGGTTGAACTCCTTGCGTTCAGCCGAGACAAGTCTTGCCTTTTTGAAACGGTATCAGGGTCGCATTGTAACATTATGTCTATCGGCTTCCTTGTATATGGGGCAGCCGGTGGTGGCGCAGTTTAAGAAAGATTTGTATCAGGGCACGCTTTCGAGGCGTGCCGTAAGAGCACGGTAGAGGATCGATCGGCTTCAGCCGCTGCGGCCACGCGGGCCAGGCACAGCGGCTAAAGCCTTTTCCCACGGAGCCGTTTCACGGCATCGCTGAAGCGATGCCCTGATACGACCCCCTGAAGCGATGCCCTGATACGAACCCCTGGACGCAAACTGCACCCTACCGGGCAGCGGCTCGATTTGAAAAACGTTTCCCTGGTCTGGAGTCGTCTGAGCCAGCCCTGCTCCAGGAAGAAATCAGAGGGAGCGAAGGATCTCTGCGCACACTGGGGCGAAGATACATCGAATTTGATGTACGTACACCGTTGTAGTCATATTTCAGAAATGTACACTCACGTACGTATATTTACGTACATTGTTGCCGCGAATTCCCATTTTGGGACAGAAAAAATACCCCTTCGCGCCAGGGGAAGCGGAAAAGCCGGTCCGGTCGATTTCTAGAATGCCCATTGCTGGGCCAACAACGGCCCGTAGAGCGACGCGGACGACCCGACCGCCCCTCCCCCACACAGACGCTCCTTAAAGTTCGCCAGAACGCGTTTAAACGCGTTTTTACCAAGAATCAACAACTTCCACCAACTTTCAACGACTTACACCGACTTTCAACGACTTAGCGAGAAGGGCAAGTTTCAAGGTTTCAAGGTTTCGAGGAACAGGTTTCAAGGTTTCGGATTTTCAAGAGTCGGACACGGGAGAGAATTGTTGATTGTTGATTTTTGATTTTTGATTGAAACCCCTCAGTTCCCGCGCGGCGGTTTTCATTCAACAATCAACAATCAACAATCAGCAATCAGCAATCAACAATCGAAAATCGGCAATCGAAAATCGGACACGGCATTCAACGGAACCCAGCCTGATTTCATCCCTGGGCGCATCCGTTTTCTCTGGACCCGACCCAAATTTCCCGATGCAAACTGAGCCCCTACCCGGCCGCGGTATCCCCTTGACACTCATGCCCCGACCTGACAAACTTTCCTACCGCGCGGTCCAGACCCGAAACCCTTGACCAGCGCGGCTTTTACGATTCGCCCAGGAGGGCCTCCCCATGCTCCATAAAATCATGCTCCATAAAATTATGCTCCATAAAATTATGCTCCATAAAATTATGTCACGTAGAATCCGCCCCCATGCGCTCCTTGTCTTCATAATCCTTACGCTGTGCGCCGCGGCGGCTTTCGCCCAGGGTCCTTACACCATCGGATCGTCGAACACCGTCACCGCCGATCCCGCGATCACTGTCCCTTCCACGACGCCCTGCGTGGTCACGCTGCTCGATGACGCCTCTTTCTACGCCTTCAATAACGCGACTTTCACCTACACTCCGCCCGCCGACTGTCCCGGTCCCTGGGCGATGGTTGTCTTCACCGCCCAGATCAGCCTGAACGCCGGCATCCAGTATGACCGCACCGCCAACTTCTGGCTGGGCCCGACCGCCATTTATTTCGGAACGACCTCCGAGCCGTCTCCCGCGCTCGGCCCTAACTGGACCGTCGAAAGCGATCTCACCGAGATGAGCCCGCTCTTTATGACCTCGCAGGCAGGCACGGCCGTGATTGGCAACACGCTCTGCTGCGGACTCAGTTCCACTATCTACGCCTCTGCGCAGCTCGCGTTTTACCCGCTCGCTTCCGGCCAGACTGCTCCCGCCACCGCCAATCAGGTTTACTCGCTTTCCGCCGGACCGACCGGTGGCACGGTGGGTCTCAACGACACTTCGAGCACGCTTTCGGGAACTTTCACGTTTCCCACTAATGTCACGAATGCCTATCTCGACGTGTACTCGCAAAGCCAGTCGAACGATGAATTCTGGTACACCTGCGTGCCCAACGACGTCTCTGGCGAACTGGAGAGCTGCGGCAACACCGGCTTCCGCGAAACCGAAATCACGCTCGATGGATCGCCAGCCGGCGTAGCTCCGGTCTCGCCGTGGATATTCACCGGCGGCGTCGATCCTTTCCTCTGGTTCCCCATGCCCGGCGTGCAGACGCTGAACTTCATTCCCTATCGCGTGGATCTCACGCCTTTCGCGGCGACTTTGAGCAACGGCCAGCCTCACACCATCGCACTGAGCGTCTACAACGCCGACAGTTATTTCTCGGACACCGCGAACCTGTTCATCTATCAGGATTCCGGTTCGACCACCGTGACGGGAGCGACCACCAAGAACACGCTCGCCGCCGCTCCTAATCCGGACAGCACCGAGAACCTGAAGGTCACCAGCAGTGCAATTACCGGAAACGTGAAAGTCACCTCCAACCGCAGCTTCACCATCGCGGGCTACGTCAACACATCCAAGGGCAAGGTGACGACTACCGTTTCTCAAACCATCGACTTCACCAACAAAGACACGTTCGTGATCAACGACAGTGAATACGACCAGGACATCGACATCACCAGCAGCGTCAACTCGACGACCACCGTCGCCGCCAAGGGACAGCCGACCGTCACGTATATCCGCGACCAGCAGTTCCCGCTGAGCTTTGACATTTTCGTGTACCTTACGTCCGCGGGCGGCGAGAACCAGGAGACCACGTCCTGGCAGACCTACGACGTGCAGACCACCGACAAACAGAGCGGAGCGATCACCTATCTCGACCTGCTCACCAACGCGGTCGAGAGCACCGACACGCTGGAGTTTGATTCCAGCGGCAACTTCATCGGCAATACGGGGCAGGCCTCGTCGCAGCTCTACAACAATTCCGACTCCGCCGGCGTAAACCAGGTCTGTATTCTCACCGCGGCCAATAATGAGCTTGCGTCGTACAGTTCCACGTGTTCGGGATCGAGCACCAGCACGGTGAAAGGCAAGACCAGGCTGGCAACGGATCACCAGACGATAAATCGCCAAAGCACGAACGCGAATTCTTCGGTGCCACTGGTGCAGCCGTGGAAAGCGGTGGCGGGCAAATAGGGTGGTGTCCTAAGTTGTCCTGCCTCCGCTTGAGCGCATCGTAGAGGCGCCGGCAAACAGCAGGTTCCTCACCGGCGCTTCGCGCCGGTTCGGAATGACATCTTGAAGTTAGGACGCTACCGGCAAATAACGCCGACTAGATCCGATCCACAATCAGCAATCGGCGGTGATGAATCAGCGATTGCCGATGGTGACCGTGTGTAAGCTGCGCGGGCAGGGTTGGGGTTGCGTGAGTCGAGATAGGAGCCGCCATGAAGAAGTGGGGATTCGTCATCACTGGCGTGTATGCGCTCATTGTTATGGCGCTGCTGACGCCCGCCTACCTGGCCATGGTCTCGAGTTCCACCCCCAGCCTCTCGGAGTTTTTGTCACTGTATCAAGACTGGGGCGTCTGGGTGGTGGGCGGCGTGTTCGTGCTGGGCCAGTTCCTGCTTCTGTTTGTGAGCGTGGACACCTCGCAGAAGCGCATGCGGCGGCGATCGCCGATTGTGCTTTCGGCGATTATTGTCGGACTGTTCCTGATGGTGGTAACCGGCGCGATCATTCTGTCGGCGCTCGTGGCTCTGAAACTCGACGACCAGATTCCGGTCCTGGGCAGCCTGGCCCGCGTCCTGGGGATGATTTTTATTCCCTGGACAATCTGGAGCGTTCTGTTCTATCTGCTTTACAAGAATTCGGGTGATCCGGTGACGCGGGCCGTGGCCTGGCTGTTTCGGGGCAGCGTGCTGGAATTGCTCGTGGCGGTGCCCAGCCACGTGATTGTGCGCCGGCGTCATGAGTGCTCGGCTCCGATCGTCACCGGTTTCGGAATCGCCAGCGGCATCGCCATCATGCTGCTATCGTTTGGACCCAGCGTGCTGCCGTTGTTCAAGAAACGGATGGAACAGTACCAGGACAAGTCGAACGTCCGGGAGTAGGGCGTGGCTTTTCTTGGAAGGCGATCAGAGTCGATCTTTTCAGTACTTCGGCCTTCGGGTATATTGCCTCTACTGCGCATGGGGCAGTTTCGCGAGATTCCGCCGCCGGACTTCGCTCTATTGGTTTTCCAGATTATCGAGTCGGCCTTCGTGGTTGTCGAGACGATGCTGGTACAACTCTGCCGTGTGGGCAAGACGGGCGATGCCGGTCGCAATGTCTCCCCACAGCACACGAAGTTCAGCGATTGCGCTGCCGTGCTTGGCCGCAAGCTGCAACAGAGCCTCGATCTGCCGGTCGTGTTTCTCCGCGCTTAGGGTAAGCGCCTCCAGCCTTTCGTCAAGGTTCATGTTGAAATTATACTCCCGCTCCCCGGGGTAGTAAGGCTGCGTAGGAAAGCAGTCGAGCCGCTAAGGATTCCATGATGCGGCCTGTTGCCAAGGCGAAACTGGAGCGGGAGACCGGGATCGAACCGGCGACATCCAGCTTGGGAAGCTGGCGTTCTACCGCTGAACTACTCCCGCTCAGCGCTACGACGGACATAGTTTACCAGCGTTGGCAGGCCATCACAACGTTTCGATCCCATCAAATGCCTCGGACATCGCCGCCGGCACCTGGCTGTCAACCGCGAACTGGCTTTGCCGAACCGGGTTCATTAGAGACCACGTCCACTTATCTCATCCGCTGCGAAAAACCGCGCTCCAGGCCTCTAATCTACCTATCTCCCCCACGGTCCGTCGTGTTACTCTTCCAGTTATACGAGGGGGTTTTACCATGTCCAACATGCACAACGTCGTAACTTCCCTGCGTGCGGAGTACAACCGTCTCCAAAAAGAAGTGGAGCGGGTAGGGAAGGCATTACATGCACTCGGCAATGGCAACGGTTCCAAGCCCGGGGTGAAACGAATCCTGAGCAAGGAAGCCCGTGAGCGCATCGCCGAGGCGCAGCGGCAACGCTGGGCGAAAGTTCGGAAACAGCAAAACGCCAAGTAACGGTCGCTGTTGTTTTTTCGCAAGCACCCGCGGGGACCTCGTTCGTATCTTCCCCCGAAGATTGCGGACGGGGTCCTAAGCGGACCCGCCAGGAGCCTCTTCTTCCCCACTTTGAATGGTTTAATCCCTCAGGCCGGATTACTAGGTCCAGCGGAACCATTTCAGCGCCAGTACGAACGAGATTCCGCCCCAGAGAATCATCACCAGCAAACGCGGCCATTGCTGGAGCAGAGGTGTCCCTTCGAGAATGCTGGCGCGCAGGGCGTCGTTGAGCGCGGTGAGCGGCAACGCCTTGATCAGCGGATGGATCAGGTTGGGGAAGCGTTCGTAGGAAAAGAACACGCCGGAAAAAATCCACATGGGCATCATCACCAGATTGATGAGCCCGCTGACGCTCTCAATTTTCTGGGCGCGGCTGGCGGTGAGTAATCCGACGCCGCCGAAAGTGAGGGAGCCCAGGCCTGCGATCAGAGCGATCGAACCGATCGAACCCAAAACGCGCATGTGGAAGAAAAGCACGCCAAACAAAAGCAGCAGTCCGACTTCGATGATCATCAGAATCAGGCGGCTTGAGGCCAGCGCGAGGAGAAAGTCGGTGCGGCGCATGGGAGTGCCGACGAAGCGCTTGAGCAGCTTGCGCTGGCGCATATCGACGAGGGCAAACCCGATTCCCCACATGCCGGAGTTCATCAGGTTCATGCCCAGAAGCCCGGGAATCAAAAAGTCGATGTAGCGCGATCCCGGCTCGGACGAAACCACCGTCGATGTGGGCACGGCGTCTTTGCGCCCGGAGGCAGATTGCAGCGCGTCGTTGACCTCGGCCTTGGCCAGGACGCTTTCCGGACGCGAGGGATCGTAGCGATAGGCGAACCCGCCCTTGCCATCGGGTTCGACCACCAGATCGAATTTTCCCAGCCGGAATCCCTGGTGCGCGGCCTCTTCGTCCATGACCTGCACCTTGAACAAGCTATGTTGCGGTGAGCGGGCCAATAGGTTCTGGGCGTTGGCCGACTCAACACTCGAAGAACCGGCGCTGACCACCGCCACGGACACCGCGTCGCCGGGCTTGTTGCGGAAAGCGATGCCCAGTCCCAGCGCCAACAGCAGGGGAAACACAAACACCCAGAACACCACTTCCGGCTCGCGCTTGAGTTCGAGCATGCGCGCCGTGAGCAGATGCCGGTAGCCGGACCAGCGGCCGTTGTGGCGGGGAGGCTGTGGAGATGCGGGTTCGGTATTCACCGGGAGTTCCTGGGCAACGCTCATATTGGAAATTGTTGATTGTTGAATTTTGATTGTTGAACACGAACCTTGTTCCTCGGCTTTTATTCAACATTCAACAATCAACATTCAACAATCAATACTCAATACTCAAGAATTGACGACAGCAGTCACCGCGCCAATGGCTTCCACTTATTCAGGAATTCGAGCAAGGCTTCGGGGGTGAGAGCGCGCGCGTCCTCAAATTCGCCATTTTTCTGGCTGAAGACGACCGTGCCATTGGCCTCAGCCACGGCCAGCACCGGGACGCCTTTGTCCAAGGGCGTTTGAAACGCTTGCGCCACATCGGCGTTTTTCTTGCCGTCGTCGCCGATGTCGACGTGCACAACTTCATAGCCGGCCAGAGCAGGCGCAAAATCCCGCCGCTGAAACGCGAGGTCGAGCACATGACAGTCGAAACACCAGTTCGCGCCAAAAACCAGCAGGATGCGCTTGTGTTCTTTCGCGGCGCGATCTTCCGCTTCTTTGATTTCAGCGTGCGCATCCGCATTGGCCGGATAAATGTCCTTCTTCATGTCGGCAGGCTGCTTGAGTTGCGGGTCGTCGGTGCGTTCCGCGCCGACTATGCGCCATGTGTCGCCCTGCTTCTGCCAGCCCTGCGCATCGGTCACGACAATGCTGTGTCCGGGAGCCGCGATTTCGGCGCGGAAAATAATGCTCCCGCGGTCGGGGTGAACCACCAGCCGAATGACCTCCACCTTCATGCCGCGCGCCTTCAGGCCGAGCCAGAAATTCACATCGGCGCCGGCATCCTGGGTTTCTCTTCTCACGTCAATCTGCGCCGGCGGATCAGTGCTGTAGAAAGATTTCAGCGCCGCCGCGTCTCCGGCCTGCACCGCGGCCTTCCACTGCTCGAAGGGAAACGGAGGCGCATCCGCGGTTTGAGCCTGCGTGGCACACGCCAGACTCAGCAGCACTAGAATCAGCAACTTGCTATTTCGAATCATTCAGTGACTCCCCCGAAGAATTGTTGATTTTTGATTGTTGATTCAAAACCTGGTTGCCTCTGACTTTTTCTTTTTAATCAACAATCAAGAATCAACAATCAGAAATTTCTCTTAGCTCATTCCTCCCGCAACCGCCGTCCCGTGAGCCGCACGAAGACATCTTCCAGGCTGGCCTGCCGCGTGGTGAGATGCTGCAACTCGCCGCCTCGTTTTGTGACCGCATCCAGCAGCGCGGGAATGGTCAGATGCGGCTGCTCTACGTTCAACGCCACCATGCCGTCCTCTTCGCGCACCGACTCCACACTGGGCAAGCCGCGCCAGGTGGTCAGCGCGTCCCCATTCGATCGATTCCCATTCGACCCAGTCACCGCAAACTCGACCACGTGATGTCCGCCGAGCCGGTTGATCAGATCCGTGGGCGATCCTTCGGCAATGACCTGTCCATGATCCACAATGGCCAGGCGGTCGCAGAGTCTCTCGGCCTCGTCCATGTAGTGCGTGGTGAGCAGCACGGTGCCGCCGCGGTGTTGAAAGGCGCGGATAATGTCCCATAACTGGCGGCGGCTTTGCGGATCGAGCCCGGTCGTCGGCTCGTCGAGGAACAAAATCTTGGGATTGCACACCAGCGCCGTGGCCACGGCCAGGCGCTGCCGTTGTCCGCCGGAAAGTTTTCCCACCCACGCATCGGCTTTCTCGGTGAGTTGCAGTTGGTCGAGAACTTCTTCGGTCGGGCGCGGCTCGCGATAAAAGCTGGCGAACAATTCAATGGTCTCGCGCACCGTGAGTTTGTCCGACAACCGCGTTTCCTGCAGCGAGATGCCCAGCCACTCGCGCATTTCGCGTTCGTTCTGCTTCCAGGTGTAGCCGAAAATGGTGACTTGTCCGGACGTCGGTTCGAGCAATCCTTCCAGAATTTCGATGGTGGTGGTCTTCCCTGCTCCGTTGGGTCCGAGCAGCCCGAAGCATTCTCCCGCTTCGATGGCGAGATTCAGCCCGCGCACGGCTTCGACCTTGCCGTCATAGGTCTTGCGCAGATCGTGGCACTGGATGGCGGCGGGCATTGTGTGATTCTACCCGAACCGGTCGGACCCGGCGCGGCCACCGCCGTTCAGGGTCTGATTTATCGAGACAGGGTTTTCGACATCAGACTCACGCGCTTCTTCCCGCCTTCGGTGTCCTGCTGGCCGACCTCGACAAAACCAAGTTTCGCGTGGAATGTTAACGAATCTTCGTTGCGCGGGATTACGTTGACCTCGCAGGTTAGAACCGGCGCGACCCAGCGCGCGAAGCTTTCAATGTTCGCATACAGCGCACGGCCAATGCCGCGTCCCTTAAAGGCGGGCGAAACCGCGAGGCGGTCCACATACACGAACTCCTGGCAGCGGTCGCTGAACCAGCGGTAATTGATGCTTTCGTAGGGCTGGCCCTGCTGCATCGCCATCATGAAGCCGGCCAGATGACCTTCGGCTATGACGACAGTAAAGTCGCAACACATTTCTGCCAGGACGCGGAGTTCGTCCATCGTAATGTTCGAGACGGCAGGCGCGGCATCCTCGTTGATAGCGTGGATCACGTTGTAGTCGGCGGACGTTGCGGGACGAAGAATAATTTCCATGCCTAAAGGATAAGCCGTTTCGCACCACTCATTCGGTCCTGGGGGTTGAGAGCTGGCGCTGAGCGGTCGACCAAGGGCCCGTTGTCCAGACTCTCGTCGACTGGTTTAGTTGCTTGGGCTGGTCTGACTAACATACTTCGCCGCCTTCGCCGCAAGGAAGTTCGTTCGCGGGAAACCTGACCGAGCCTGACGCCGCCCTCAGCGCGCCCTTGCCACGATCTCTCCGGGGCCGCCCGGCGGCTGCGGAATATCCGGGGGCGGCATGACTGGTACAGGAGACGTTCGCTGCTCCGGCTTGGGAACGTTGTCCGGATCCTCGCCGGGACGGCGCATGGTGGGCGCATTCGCGGGGCGATCTTCGTCCCGCTTCTTGGCTTCCTCTTCTTTGTCCGGCTTGGGGAGAACCACTTCTTTCGCCGTGCGGACGATCTTTTCCCCACCCACCTTCATGGTTTCGACGCGCACCACTTCGTCGCCCACAATGCGGACAAAGTCCACATCCCGCGGCGGTTCGCCATAAATCCATTCCTCGTATTCGGAGTCGCCGTCCCGCTCGCGCACCTTTTTCGGAGCCTTGCCCATAGCATGCAACACCATCTCGGAATTCATGCCCACGAGAACGCGATGCTCTTGAATCGCCTTTTTCACGATGGGCGGAACGGTCTCCAGATACGCCTGCTCTTTATTCTTGGCGTTGAAATCCAGCACGGGAAACAATAACTCGCGCAACTGCGCCGCGCTCATCTCCGGCACGTACTTGTCGAAATAAATGTCCAGATAGCTGCCGTGCGGATTCTGCACTTCCTGGTCGTTGCCGATCGGTACCGGAGCTCCCCCGGTTCCCGAGACCTCAATGTGCTGATACCACTTCTTGCGGCGAACGGGCCCGCCATTGAGATCGAAGTGAATATGGTCATCATGAATGCGAATGTACGAGATGTGGGCGGGATCACCCGGTCTGATCGACGGCCCATAGAGCGCCAACATCTGCTGCAACTCGGGGCCATGGGGCGACAGCGTGCCGGCCTTCAGCTTGAGTCCTTTCGATCCCATGGGAAACGTGGTTCGCGAATACACGAGCTGCATCTCAAAGTCGTGGATGATTTGATAACGCGTTTGCTGCGACATATGGGGAGCGTTGCCGGGAATCGGTCCAGCAGGGCCCTGCGATTGCTGGGTTTGAGGCGACTGGGTTGCGGTCGCGGACGGAGTTGCAGCCGGATTCGTAGCTTGCCCGAAGATCAGGACGGTCGGCAGGAAAAGGAGGGTCGCGATGCGAAGACGCAGCATATAACACCCCAGCACTTGAGACGATTATAGCGCCGGACGGGCAGTCCCGGCGCATCAAGGCAGGTGCTTATTCAGGATGCAATTTTTCTGGAATGAGTTGCTGCGAGGAAAACACCCGGCGAACTGGGATGAACTGTGCCGCTACTGCTTACGCTTGGTAGGGGGATTGACTTTCTCTTCCAGGGCAGCGATTCGCTCATCCACCCGGAATGAGCGCTCGATGTAGTCGAATCGGCGGTTCAATTCGTCACGCAAAGTATCGAAACGCTTGTCCACGCCTTCAAAGCGGCGGTTTATTTCTTCATGCAGGCCATCGAGTCGGTGGTTCACAGCGTCGACTTTCACAGCGAGCGCACGCATCTCTGGTGTCACCAGATCCTGCAGGAGCTTGCGGACATCTTCGACCACGCCCATGGCGAGATTATATGCTTCCTTGGCCTAAACCCTTATCCTTATTCTTCTCAGCCGTAATACCGCATCGCTACGTAAGGTTCAGCGCCTTGCGAATCGTGCCGCGCTCTTGCTGGATTTTTTCCTGCAGCAGGGTCATGGCGTAAATCAACTGCTCGGGCCGCGGAGGGCAGCCGGGGACGTAGACGTCGACGGGGATCACCTGATTCACGCTCTGCACCAAAGCATAGTTCTGAAAGACTCCGCCCGAAGTGGCACAGGCGCCCATGGAAATCACCCACTTCGGTTCGGGCATCTGCTCCCAGAGTTGGCGGATGACTGGCGCCATTTTGTTCGAGACGCGCCCGGCAATGATCATCAAATCGCTTTGCCGCGGCGAGGGGCGAAACACCTCGGCGCCAAAGCGGGCGATATCGAAGCGCGCCGCGCCCATCGACATCATCTCAATGGCACAGCAGGCCAAGCCAAACGTCATGGGCCAGATCGAGCCCTTGCGCATCCAGTTGACGGCCGAGTCGAGCGTGGACAGGATGACGCCTTCCGGCGTGGGATTGCCAAAGGTCAGGTCTTTGACGACTTTCTTGCCGTCCTCGACGTCAACGTAAGGTCCGAAATTCAGTTCGGGGGACATAGCGTTATTCTAAACCACCGATATTCTAAATCACCGACGCCGAGGCCGATCTTGAGTAGTGTCCTAAATTGACTTCGACAGTCGTGCGCGGTCTAAAAGCAGGTTCCTCACCGCGCCTTCGGCCCGGTTCGGAATGACAAATTAGGACCTACTGATCTTGGTTCAGTGCCTCTTTGCAACCAAGTGGGCTAGGCATTCAACAGCGCCTTTACATATGCCGGTTTCAATGGAACCTTGCGGAGTATTTTTCCGGTTGCATCATACAGAGCCGCTGCAATCGCGGGTGCCGCGAGGGCGTTGGCCGCTTCCGAGCCTCCGCCGTAGGTCCCGACTTGCGGATTGTTAATCAAAACGACTTTGATCTCAGGTATATCCGACATGCTTGGGATGGGATAGGAATTCCAGTCATCCTGGGTGATGCCGCTCTCATCGAAGATTACCTCCTCGAAAAGTGCGTGGCTGATTCCCATGACCGCTCCGCCTTCGACCTGACGTTTGAGCTGCATGGGGTTGATCACGATGCCGGGATCGACCGCGATCGTGTATTTCTCCACCACGATTTTGCCGCTGTCGGGAGTGACGGCGATGTGGCAGGCGCAAGCCCAATAGCTCCGGTTGCGCAACATGAGCGCGACTCCGCGGCCCCGTACGGGTGTTGATCCGGTGAAGGCTGCGTCGCGGCGCGGCGCGGGGCGGGTCTCCCAGCCGGAAGCCTCGCGAACTGCTTTCAGCACGCCGATGGCGCGTTCTTCTCTGGCGTGGTCGAGTCGAAACTGCAGAGCGTCCGCTCCTGCCAAAGCGGCGGCCTCGCTGATGGCGAGTTCCCGGGGAAAATGCTGCTGGTACTGACCGGGAGTACGCATGCTGTGATCGCGGAGGCCGACCGCAATCGGCGAGGCTTTCTGCCCCAACTGAAAAGTGCCGTGACCTCGCTCGGTTACGTTCGGGATCGAAGCGTAAACCCACGGATCCTGAATGCCATTCACTGTGGAACTGATGAAATCACCTTGGGGGTTGGGAGCGGCCATGGTGGGCAAACCCGCAAGCACCGCGCCGATGGGACGATCGTCCTGCATCGCGGGCATATAATGGTCCACTTGATAGGCGGCGATTTTTCCCTTCTCGTCCAGGCCAATCTGAACATCGGAAAATCCGCCTGAGCCTTGCGTCGACCACTGCATATCGTCGGCGCGCATCCACTGCACCCGCACCGGCTTTCCTAACGCTTGCGATAGGAGTACCGCCTCGTCTTCCGCTCCCGCATTTCCGCCGTTCGATCGTCCATAATGACCGGGTCCGGGATAGGCGTGAACGACTACGTGATCCGGGGCAACGCCCAGCATCAGGGCGATCTCGCCGCGAAGTTCCTGCGGATTCTGGTTGTGCGTATAAATGTGTACCGTGCCATCCGCTTTGACATCGGCAACGGCCATGGTTGGGCCAATCGGGCCATGCTTCATGTAAGAAACTTGATAGGTCGCCGAAAGCTTCTTGTGAGCCCCAGTGAGCGCGGTTCCCACATCACCCTTGTTCAGGCTGCCATTCGCCACGGGCGTGCTTTTCCAATCGGCTTCTTCGCGAAGATACTGGTAAAGTTTGGCGCTTGCGGGCAGGCCCTTCCAATCCGTCCATTTGGTTGCGCCGGCTACCTGTTCCGCGGCCTGGATTGCCTCCCACTCCGTAAGCGCAACCACACCGACCAGGTTGCCCTTCACGATCACCTGGGAATTGGGGAACTTCGTTTTATCCACTTGCCCAGCGGAGACCAGAGTCGAGCCCAGGGTTTTCGGATGCACGACTCGCGCATGCAACATACCCGGCAAGCGCACGTCGGTCGCCCAGGTTTCCTTCGCAGCCACTTTCGACGCAGTGACGGAATTCTTGAACGACTTGCCGATTACCGTGTACTGGCTGACCGGCTTCATTGGCGGATCGCCCTCAATGGTCAATCCCATGATTCCGGTAAGTTCTCCTTTGACAGGGATGGTCAGCTTCAGTTGCTGATTATTCACCAGGTCGCCGTAGGAAATGCTCTTGCCGCCTCCAGAGACGATGCCGTCTTTCACGGAAAGCTTGTGCTTTTCCACGCCCAGGCGCTCCGAGGCCAGATCGAGCAGGGCCTGATAGGTGTAGGCGGCCGCTTTGCGGATGTTGGGCATTCCGCCGCCCAGGAAATCGAAGGCCCCGCTTCCATCCGGCGTCTGATCGGTGTGTCCCTGGATCACGGTGGTGATGGCCTCAAAGGGCACACTCAGTTCCTCGGCCACAATCTGGCGGTAAGAGGTAAAGGTGCTGCTCTGGCCGAAGTCGCTCTTGCCGGTGCGAATCAGGATGGTGTTGTCGGGATGAAGCTCGATCCATGAGTTCGGCAACGTTGGATCGAGGGAATTCTTCATCGCGGCGGGTTTCGGAGCGCCTTTCAAGATGCCCGGACCCACAACGCTGAATCCCACGACGAGCGCTCCACCCGCCTTCACGAACTGACGCCGCGACAGCGTGGGACCGAATGGTTTTTCGCTTAAGGTTGCCATTGTTTACCTCCCCTTCGCCATGATGGTGGCGGCATGTTGGACAGCCTCAATAATTGCGAGGTAAGTGCCGCAGCGGCAGAGATTGGGCGACGGACCGGAATTGGTGAACGCGTTTTTGATCTGCGCTAGGGTGGGATTGGGATTGCTTTCGAGTAGTTCGGTCGCCTTGATCATCATTCCGTTCTGGCAGAAGCCGCACTGCGGAGTTTGTTCTTCGATCCAGGCTTGCTGCACGGGATGAAGCGTATTCTTCGCCGCCTCGGCGGAAAGACCCTTTTGCCTGGCCCAACGGGCGGGAAGACCTTCCAGCGTGACGATCTCCTGATTGGCTACGCTGGCGGCGGGAAATACGCAGGACCGCACTTCTTTGCCATCCACCAGAACGGCACACGCTCCGCACTGCGCCAGTCCGCAGCCGAATTGCGGGCCACTCAGTTGGAGATGGTTGCGCAATACGTAGAGTAGTGGAGTGTCATCGGGCGCATCGACCTGGTGCCGGGCCCCGTTTACGTTCAAGGTCAGCATCGGAGAACTCCCTCCAAAAACATTTCGTTATTAGACGGTACTTCGAGTGAAAAGCTTCTACATGGCTCGTACTAGAAAGCGCCGCAACCGCAACTGCGGGCTGGAGAATCGTGCTACTGTCCCGACAACTCCGTCGTCCAGTTCTGCACCAGGTTCAGTTGCTGCGAGCCCCCTTCGCCGGGTGTAATGGCGATGAAGCGCTGGCCGTCACGCGATGGCGAATACTCCAGGGAAAGACCAGCTAGTCCTACCCGAAACAACGGCTTGCTGGCGCCCACCTGGAAGGCCGGGCCGCTGCCATCCACTTCGGCTGCGAAAATCTGGGAAAGGTCGTAATAGTAAAGCTCTTTGCCGTCCGCTCGCCAGCGGGGTTCCGTTCCCAATCCCTGGGAGACTTGCCACTTCGCTCCGGTCCAGGGAAATGGCGCCACGAAGATCTCGGGAATGCTTCCTGGCTGAATATAGGTGTAGGCAACCCAGCGACCGTCGGGGGAGAATGCGGCCTGGCGGCCCTCGGTGTATTTGATGGGCTTGTGATCACCAAGCTTATTATCGCCAGGCTTATTATTTCCATTCATGGGAAGCGCCCATAGAGTGAAGGCCTGCTCGTATAACAAGTAGCGGCCGTCGCGCGACCAGCTCGACACCGCGCCATATCCCGGATCCGTAGGCTGCGGAGAAATGCCGGCTCTCGGCGCTAACGACAGCACGATCTGTTCCGGCGTGCCGCCGCTGGTCGGCAAGACAGAAATGCTGGCCTGCTGGTGAGAAGTAAACGCGATTTCCTTTCCGTCCGGCGACCATGTGGGAGTGCGGCTGACACCGCTGTTGTAGGTGAGCTTGCTTCGTGTTTTGCCGCCAAGATCGTAGAGCCAGATGGCAGCCGCTGCCGAGTTCGCATCCGTCACCGCCAGTTTCTTCTCGTCCGGGGAAAGCTCCAACTCCTGGAACGCTCCCGGATCGCCTACCGTGCCCGTTGGTTTTCCGCTGCGGTCGAACCAGGTCAGAGTTTGTGTGCCAGAGGTCGCCCCGGAAACGTAGATCATCATCCCGTTGTCGGACACGCTGAGGTTCGCCCGCCACACCGAGCTGTCATACTGAACGTTTTCCTGAAGGACTTTCGGCTCGCCTGTGACCTTCCCCGCGCCCGGATCGAACGGCTGTGCCATGAGCGAGTTCTCTTTCATGAAAAGCAAGCGACCTGCCACATAAATGGCGTTGGACAGCGAACTGAACAGAAGCCGGTTTTCTTTGCCATCGAGCGAGGCGAAAAATACTCCAGTATTGGGCCCCACCGGTTGATCGTGGTTCACGGCCAGATACAGAAAATGCTTTCCATCGGGCAGCACGAACGGCCAGCGGTGCGAAGAGTAGTTGACGAAATCCACCTTGGTGATCGCGGTGGGTACCCCGCCGGTGGCGGGCACGCGAAAAATGCCGGCGTTGTAGTAGATAGCGGCCAGGATCGTGCCGTCGCGATTCCAGGTGCCGCCGCGCCCCAGCGATCCGTCACAAATGCTCACCGCCGATGCTCCGCCCACGTCGATCCGTTTCAACTTGTCGGCGGTAAAGAACGCGATGGAGCGGCTGTCGGGCGACCAGAACGGAAAGAAACCGCCTTCCGTGCCCGGCAAAGAACGCGCCGTCCCCTCATCGAGGGCGCGCAGATAGAGTTGCGCTCCATTGGCTCCGATTGCCCCGAAAACAATGTAGTGGCCGTTCGGGGAAATGGCAGGCGTACCGGAATTGTCGCCCGACAAATTGAAGTGTGTTTTTTCCGGAGCGTCGATCTCTGACCGCAACAGCGGCATCGGCCGCTGGCCGGCCATATAGGCGGCAACGATGGCTGCGACCGCGACTACGCCTAAGACAGCGGCAACAATCCAGGCCCTGCGCCGCGCCGGGGCTGCGAAAACCGGCGCCAGATTGGTTTGAGATACAGGTTGCGCTCCGGCCTGCGCAATCTCTTTGAGTTGCAGCTTGACGTCGTGCGCGGTTTGCCAGCGTTCATCGGGATCTTTAGCCAGGCAAATCTTCACCAATCGCTCAAACGCCGGCGGCGTCATGGGCTGGGTGGATGAGATCGCCTCTGGTTCCCTTTCCAGCACCGCCGCCATCGCGCTGGCGGCGGTCTTGCCGCCGAAGGCCCGCTTGCCGGTCGCCATCTCATACAGCACCGCGCCCAGAGCGAAAATATCGGAGCGCGCGTCCGCTTCTTTTCCCTCAACCTGCTCCGGCGCCATGTACTGGAAGGTTCCAATCACCGCGCCCTGCGTGGTCAAAGGATGACTTGCCATCGGCGTCGAGAGAGTCATCGTAAGGCTGGCGGAATTTGCCGAAGCGGTTACAACCGACGCTTTTGCCAGGCCAAAGTCCATGAGCTTGGCGCCGCCCTTGGTCAGCATGATGTTGCCCGGCTTCAGGTCGCGGTGAACCACTCCGCTGCGATGCGCCTTCTCCAAGCCGTCGCAGATTTCAATCCCGTAGCGGAGAACCTGCTCAATCGGAAGTGGACCTTTGGCGAGCCGGTCAGCCAGAGTCTCGCCTTCCAGGTATTCCATTACCAGGAAGTCGGTCCCATCCTGTTGGCCAACATCATAAAGCGTGCAAATGTTGGGATGGTTCAGCGAAGAAATGGTGCGCGCTTCCCGGTCGAAACGTTGTTTGGCCTCGGCATTCTCCGACATGTGCGCGGGAAGAATCTTGACTGCGACTTCTCGATCGAGTCGTGTATCGCGCGCGCGGTACACTTCGCCCATGCCACCCGCGCCGGCGCGCGAAAGGATTTCGTAGGGGCCGAGTTTGGTGCCAGAGGCCAGTGCCATAGGAGTTGCGTCATTATAGGGCAGGACTGGCCGGACTCACCATTCTGGTATGGCAGGTGGTCGCTCGCCAAACCGTCCCGTCTGGCGGGTCACCGTCAAGAGGGCAGAGCTGACCCGACGGCTCTTCGAATGGCTTTTTCCGCACCTTCCGGAAGGCGCACGGCCACAAAAAAGTCCTGCGGGTAAAGATAGTCCTCTCCCGACTCGTCGATGATGCGAATCTGGCGAAGCTTGGCGGCAGTATCATCAGAAATGACCTGATAGAGCTTGCGCAACTCGATCGACGCGGCGTATCCCTTGTTCTTCACGCAGACGACGAATTGTGGATTGGCTCGCTTCATTGGATTCTTAGAATGCGCTTGATTTTGAACTCCTTCGAGCCTACGCCGTGAGCCTCGTACCAGTGCACTTCGGCATAGCATATCGTACCATCGGTCAGTTCGACCTTCGCTGTCCCCTTGAGCTTTCGCCACTGGCGACCAGCGTAGAGCTTCCGTAATCGGCGGCGTTCGCGGATGCCCCTGCCTGAGGCAATCGTCTCAACTTCGGAAATGTCGCCAACGACCCGGAAGAACACCGAGTCATTGTATGCCCCATAATCCTGCAGTCGCGCCGAGAGTCAGATGTTACGGGTTCACCACCACTTTCCCGAACATCTGGCTCTTTTCCAGATATTCGTGCGCGGCGCGCAATTCGCTGAGCGGGAAGGTGCGGTCCACGACCGGCTTGATGCGGCCGGCGAAGACATGGCCGAGAGCCTCATACAAGTCCGCCATGGTTCCCATGTATGAGCCCAACAGCCGCATTTGGCGGGCGAACAGATGCCGCAGATCGATCGCCACATTCGGACCCGTGGTCGCGCCGCACGTCACCAGGGTGCCGCCCGATTTCAGCGACCGCACACTCTCATCCCAGGTCGCGGCACCGACGTGCTCCACTACGATGTCGACGCCCTCCTTATTCGTGATCCTGCGGACCTCGTCGGAAATTTTCTGTTTGTAATGATGAATCCCGTAATCGGCCCCTAACGCCTGCGCCTTCTCGAGCTTCGATTCGTCGCCGGCGGTGGTAATCACGCGGCAGTGGAAGAGCTTCGCAATCTGAATCGCCGAAGTGCCCACGCCCGAACCCGCTCCCAGCACCAGCACCGTCTGCCCCGGACGCACGCACGCCAGCGTCACCAGCATGTGCCACGCGGTGACGAACACCAGCGGCACGCTCGCCGCCTGATTGAAGTCGAGTGTGTCAGGAATTGGAATCACGTTCGCCCCAGGCACAGCGATGAGTTCGCAATTTCCTCCATCGACCGCATTGCCGATCACGGTGAACTCACGGCATTGATTCTGCAGTCCAGCCACGCACTTCACGCAATGTCCGCAGAAATGCATGGGCGCAACCAGCACGCGCTGGCCTGTCTTGAATCCGCCGATGTACTCGCCCACAGCGGCCACTTCTCCTGCGATGTCGCTGCCCAGAATGTGCGGCAGTTTGACGCCGGGCAATCCTTTGCGCACCCATATGTCGAGATGATTCAGCGCGCAGGCTTTCACCCGCACCAGCACCTGATCCTTGCGCGGCTCGGGATCAGGAATGTCTTCATACTGCAAAACTTCGGGTCCACCGAACTGATGAATGCGAACGGCCTTCATGAATAGTTCCTTTCGAAATGTTGCATCTCATATTAGGCGTGATCTGATTCCGTTTTGGGAATGGATTGCAATTTTTTTCTAGCCGTGTGACACGCATTAGCACCGCAAACCTGGTTTGCGGTTAGCATCAATCTTGGCAGGGCGTGGTCTAGAGGGCGTTGCCAGTGGGTACTGGACACGACTTGCCAAGTCGGTGAGTGGGCTCATCAGCCACTGCGGTTCAACTCCGCCGCCCTCTGTTCGTCCGCTCACCAAAGATCTCTTGACAATGAAATCTGCCGAGATCAACATAGAGGTGCTTGGCAGGTCGTGTTCTCAGGTCTACTGGTTTAACGCCTAAAGCCCTGGACTGATGACCCGGGGCTTTTGCTTTCGTTTGACTCCCGCTGTTTACCGACTGATAATCAAAAAGCAGACTTGCCCGTGGACATCTACGAACAAATCGTCGAACTGCGCCGCTCCGGCCGCCGCGGTGCCGTCGCCACTATCGTCAACGTGCGCGGATCGATCCCTTCCTTTCAGACGGCCAAAATGCTGGTCCGCGACGACGGATCGATCGTCGGCACCATCGGCGGCGGCTGCGTGGAAGCCGACGTCTGGCAAGCCGCCCGTGAAGTCATGGAATCGGAAAAGCCGCAAACCTTAAAGTTTGACTTGAACCAGGATCCCAAGTACGACACGGGCCTGGTTTGCGGTGGCACCCTGGAAATTTTCATCGAGCCAGTGCTGCCTCCAGCGTTACTTTATGTTTTCGGCGCAGGCCATGTTTCCATCAATCTTTGCCGCGTTGCTGCCAATGCTGGATTTGACCTGATCGTCACCGACGACCGCTCCTCATACGCAACCAAGGAGCGCTTCCCCGCCGCCCGCGAGGTCCATGCGCTCGAATTCGACGAAGCCATGCAGAAGCTCGACCCGCACGAGGCTTCTTACATCGTGATCGTCACCCGCGGCCACCGCGACGATATGCGCCTGCTACGCTGGGCCGTGCAAACTCGCGCCCGCTACATCGGCATGATTGGCTCGAAACGCAAGGTGATCGGAATTTTCAAAACGCTGCAGGCAGAAGGTCTGCCTGCCCATCTTTTCGATCGCGTCCACGCGCCTATCGGCCTGGATATCGGGGCCGTCACGCCGGAAGAAATCGCCGTCGCCATCACCGCCGAGTTGATCGCCGTACGCCGCCACGCCACCGCCGCCTTGCCGCACTTGAGCTGGTTCAAGGGCACCCGGGAAAGTCCTTCTGAAGAGGATGCAGCCGCGTTTGATCAAGCGGACCACGATCAGTAGTTCGGCGCACAAGACGGCACGAGCTTCTAAGAGCGCGCTTGATTTGAGACGTGCCAGCGTCACTTTGCCGGCGCCGGCTGCGGACTCGTCTGCGGCGCTGGTGCTGGAGTCGAGAAGTTTACCTTCGGCACCTGTTTCGCAGCCTCCGACGCGGCAAAATAAGCTTCGTTCGGCTTGAACCCCGCCCAGCCCGCAAAAATGTTGTTGGGGAATTGCTGGATGTAGGTGTCGTAGTCTTGCAGAGTATCGTTGTAGCGCTTGCGCTCCACCGCAATGCGGTTCTCGGAGCCGGCCAGTTCATCCTGCAGGCGAAGGAAGTTTTCGTTCGCCTTCAGATTCGGATAGTTCTCCACGACCACCAGCAGACGACCGAGCGCGCCATCGAGCTGGCCGTTGGCAGCGATCTTCTCCTGCGGCGTGCCCGCAGAGAGCAGGGCCGAGCGCGCCTTGGCGATGTCGTCATAGACGGTTTGCTCGTGCTGCGCATAACCTTTCACGGTTTCGACCAGATTGGGGATCAGATCGGCTCTCCGCTGCAGAACGATGTCCACCTGCGACCACGCGGCTTTCACCGCCTCGTTTTTCTTCACCAGTGTGTTGCGGGTTCCCACATACGTTCCAAACCCGATCAGCCCGACCAGCGCGACAAGCACCACGACCACCACCAAAACCACGATGAACACTTTCATAAACGCTCTCCTTCGAAAAAAAACTGAAAAGAAACTCCTGAGTCTACGAACCGCCGGGCACGTCTGGCGCGGCGATCGCATCGACCGCCGCTACCGCTTTCTCTACCGCGTCAAGATACGCGCCTACGAGTTCACAGGCGTGAAGTTTCTTGACGTCTGTCTTGTGCTCACGCACGTCCAAGACCTGCTCGACCGCAGAGGGATCGAATCCGGCCCGCAGAGCGAGACGCGCAACCGCGTCTCGGCGACTGAGCGGAGCGGCTTCTTGTTCTCCCAAGGCAGTCTTCCCTGATGCGGGCTTCTCTAATGCGAATAAGGCATGCCGGAACAGCGTAGCAAACGACGCCACTGACCGCACCAATACCTCGCGCATCCGGCGCTCGTCGTCCCCCGCCAGCAACAGATGCTGGCGCAGCAGGATCAGCTTCTCGCGCAGTTCGTATTCCACCTGCACGCGATGCAGCCCCAGGGGAATCTGCAGTTTGGCAATAACGTCTTCGCCCCACAACGTCCGCCGATGCTGGATCATGTCCAGGAACTCGATGGTGAAAACATCGGTCGACCGCTCCAGTTCGCCGCGCGTCATAAACAACGGCGGGGGCTGTTTTTGGGCGTCCCACCATTTCACCACCGGGGCAAGAGGCCGCAACTTCGCGTAGGAACTGTCCCGCAGCACGCAGAACAGATTCAGGTTCGAATACTCGGGATGATAATCCCCCGAAGCCGCCGACCCGTACAGGAGCACGCTTTCGAGGTTCGTGCCCGCGGCCGCGCGCATCTTCTCCACAAATTCGTTGATCTTGCCTTCGCTTTGATTTTCCAGAACCATGATGCCTCGCTGACTGCTTACCAACTGCTGCTCGCTCCGCCGCCGCCGGAGCTGCCTCCGCCAAATCCTCCGAAGCCACCGCCTCCGCCAAACCCTCCGCCACCACCGCCTCCGCCCCGCCAGCCTCCGCCACCCATCTGCGATAAAAGAATCCAAAACAAGAGCTGGCGAAGAGGACGTACCGCCAAGACAATCACGGCCACGATGATAATCAACAGGATAGTACCGGCGGACAACCCGTGCTGTGGCCGTTCATGCTCCTCGAAGGGCGCAAGCGTCGGAGCTCCCGTGATCTGCACGCCAGCGTCCCCGGCAATGACCGACGCGACGCGATTCGTCACCAACAACAGTGCCTGGTTGTAATCGCCGCTGTGCATCTGCGGAGCGGCTTCCCGCTGAAAGCCTCCGACTTTCCCGTCCGGCAGAATCGGCTCCAGCCCGTAGCCCACTTCTATCCGCGCCCGGTGGTCCTGAATGGCGTACAGAATCAGGACGCCGCGATCCGTGCCCTTCGGCCCTATCCCCCACTTCTTGAATAAATCCACCGCATACGTGTCGATATCTTCGCCATCAAGACTACGGACCGTCACCACAGCGATTTGCGCATGCGCCTTCTGATCCACCTGCAGCGCGATGTTGGTAATCTGCGCCTTGGTGTTCGCATCCAGGACCTGGGCAAAGTCGTTGACATATCCGCTGTACTGCAACTGGGAAACAGACTCGGCGCCGCAGGTGGCGGCACAAGCCAGCACCAGCGCCAGCCATAGCGGTCTAAACGGCAGTCTCATTCGCGTTTCTAAATCATTCCCGTTTCTAGTTCGTAGTTATTATTACGGCTTGTGGGCGCTGGCAGTTCCTTCGATCGCCTGCTGGATTTTCGCCGCATCTCCCAGATAGTAGCGACGAACGGATTTGAGGTCGTCATTCAGTTCCTGCACCATGGGCACTCCCGTAGGAATATTCAGCTCGACGATCTTTTCGTCCGGAATGTCTTCGAGATACTTCACCAGCGCTCGCAGGCTGTTGCCATGAGCCGCAATCAATATCTGCTTGCCCGATCGGATGCTGGGAGCAATCACGTCATGCCAGCAGGGCAGAAATCGCTCGACCGTGTCCTTGAGGCACTCGGTGAGAGGAAGTTGTTCCCGCGTCAGGTTTTTGTAGCGCGGATCGCTTCCCGGATAACGCGAATCGGTCTCGCTCAGCGCCGGCGGACGAATGTCGTAACTTCGCCTCCAGATTTTTACCTGCTGTTCTCCGTACTTTTCCGCGGTTTGAGCTTTGTTCAGGCCTTGCAACGCGCCGTAATGCCGCTCATTCAATCGCCAGTCGTGCTGGATGGGGAGCCACATCAAGTCCATCTCGCTGAGGGCAATCCAGGCAGTACGTATGGCCCGTTTCAACACCGAGGCGAAGACGAGATCGAATCGATATCCTCCTTCTCGTAGCGTAATGCCGGCCTGTTTGGCCTCTTCCGTTCCCTTCTCGGAAAGATCGACGTCGGTCCAGCCAGTGAAAAGATTTTCTTTGTTCCACACGCTCTCGCCGTGGCGGAGCAATACAATTTTGTACATTATGATTGCCTCTTTCCCGTAAGTCCGAGCGATCTGGCCTGGGAAGTCTGCCTAGGTGAAATCGCCCAGTCAGATTTCAAGCTTCTGAACAGCATAGCGCACCGAGCCCGACTTTTCGCGGGACGTTGACTTCACTCGAGCCTTTGCGGATTTCAGGAACGCGGGCATGCTCGCGCTTCGCGGAATGCTTCGTCTGGAAAAGAAACGCCTCGGGGATGCCTTACGGAATCCCCGAGGCCAGTTCTTAGTTCCGATACGCTTACTTCTGATACACCATGTGCCCGCGGCGATTCTGCTGCCAGCACGCTTCGTTGCTTTCCGTGCAGAAGGGCTTTTCCTTGCCATAACTGACGGTATTGATCTGGCCGGCTCCCACGCCTTCCCCGGTCAGTGCATCTTTCACTGCGTTGGCGCGTTTTTCGCCGAGCGCAATGTTGTATTCTGCCGAGCCCCGCTCGTCGCAGTGACCTTCGATCAGCACCTTGATGTTGGCATGCTGCTTGAGGAACGCCGCGTCGGCATCCACCGAAGCCTGCTGGTCGGCGCGAATACCGGACTTGTCATAGTCGAAATACACATCCTTGACGTTCTGGTTGAACAAGTCCTCATCGGAAATCAACTGAGCCGGCGGCGGCGGTGGAGGCGGCGGTGGCTGCGTAACCGTCAAGCGCGTGCTGGCTTCCTGCGAGCCGCCTGCGCCTTTCGCGACCAGGTGGTAGGTAGTGGAATCGGTCGGCGACACGGTTTGCGAACCGTTGGGCTGCACGGCTCCGATGCCATCGATGGAGACATCGGTCGCGTTGCCGGTCTGCCAGGTCAGAGATGCCGACTGTCCGGCCTGAATGCTATCCGGCGAAACCGAAATCGAGGCGGTGGGAGCGGGCGGCGGCGGTGGGGGTGGTGGCGGGGGCGGAGTTGCTTTCTTCTTGCAAGCGCCGAGCACAAGAAAAGCCCCGAGTGCGAGAATGAGAAAAAACCAGCGGTAACCTTTCACTTTCTTCCTCCTAAGCGACCCGGCGCTGGCAGCGTCGGGTCCGACGAAGTTTGGCTTTCGATTCCTTCAATTCCATCGTACTGCAATCATGCAATGCAATCACGCTGCCAAAGGTCCCCCCGACCACGGGAACCTGGTCCTTAACGGGCATAGTTTACCGCTCTTAGTGCGGAATTTCGCCTTCCATTGCGGTTAGGTGTATCTAAAGATCAAACGTCACCGTTTCATCGGGATCACAGTTAAAAGCTTGGGTTCGACGGTGAGGGTCAGCTTGCCGCCTTGCAGGCTAGGCAGAAATGGGATTACGCATCGCCGCGCGAGGAGCGTCAAGTGGCTGGACGCGTCACTTTACGACCTTCCCAGGAAATGGAGCAATTAGCAGGTACACCGAATCGCCTTCGCTTGCCTCGTGTGTGAGAATCGTGTAACTGTGTTTTTCAGACAAAGCGATTTCCGCTCACCCGTCTCGGCAGGGAGTTCGCCATCACCTCAGGAAAACCGGCAGAGACGAATATTCTGGTAAATCTAATTATGGTCAATCCGATTTTGGTCCATTCCAAGGACAATTCATGACTAATACCGCTGTCCGCACCATGACAATGGGACTCATCGTAGGAAACCGGGGATTTTTTCCCGATCATTTGGCGAAGACTGGCCGCGAGGAAATGCTCACGGCTCTCAAGAAAGCCGGCATGAATGTCGTAGCCCTCACGCCGGAAGAAAGCAAATACGGAGCGGTGGAAACGCGGGAGGAATCGCGGCGTTGCGCGGATCTGTTCAAACGGCATCGCGAACAGATCGATGGCATCATCGTGACCTTGCCCAACTTTGGCGAAGAACGCGCCATCGCCGATACCCTGCGTTTGGCCGAACTGAAGGTTCCGGTTCTGATTCAGGCCACTCCCGACGACCCGCCGAAAATGACCATCGCTTCGCGCCGCGACAGTTTTTGCGGCAAAATGTCGGCCTGCAATAACCTGCGGCAATACGGCATTCCTTATTCCATCACCAGGCTTCACACCGAGGCTCCTGATTCCCCCGAATTCGCCAGTGATTTGGAGTGGTTCGCCGCAGTCTGCCGCATCGTCAAGGGGTTCCGGAATCTTCGAGTCGGAGCCATCGGCGCACGTCCAGCCGCTTTCAACACCGTGCGATACAGCGAGAAGATTCTGGAATCGCAAGGCATTTCGATTGAAACTTTCGATCTATCCGAAGTACTGGGCCGGATCGATCGCATGAAAGACAATGACGACCGGGCGCAAGCGAAGCTGGCGGCGATTCACAAGTACGTGGATGCAAGCTCCGTGCCCGCGGCAGCTTTATTGAAAATGGCCAAGCTGGGCGCGGTCATCGATCAGTGGATGGAGGCCACGGAAGTCTCCATCAGCGCAGTTCAATGCTGGACGTCGCTGGAAGAAAATCTGGGCGTGGTTCCCTGCACCATCATGAGCATGATGAGCAACGAACTGCTTTCCAGCGCCTGCGAAGTCGATATCTGCGGCGTGCTCGGCATGCACGCTCTGCAACTCGCCTCAGGCACTCCCTCTGCGCTGCTGGACTGGAACAACAATTACGGCTCTGACCCGAACAAGGCTGTCTGCTTCCATTGCTCGAATCTTCCCAAACATTTTTTCCGCTCCGTAAAAATGGACTTCCAGGAAATCATTGCCGGCACTGTGGGCAAGGAAAACACCTTCGGAACCTGTGTGGGGCTGATTAAGCCGGAGAAGATGAGCTTCGCCCGCTTTTCCACCGACGACACTTCGGGAAAGATGCGCGGCTACGTCGGCGAAGGGCGATTCACTGACGATCCCCTGAACACTTTCGGCGGAGCCGGCGTCGTTGAAATTCCGCACCTGCAGCGGCTGCTGCATTTCATCTGCGAACAGGGCTTCGAACATCACGTGGCCGCCAATCTTTCCACGGTTGCCCCTGCGGTGTATGAGGCCACCACCCGCTACCTGAGCTGGGACATGAACTGGCACAACCGGGACAACGGGGCCTGTCGCTAACATAAAGAACCGAACCTCATTTCTGGCTGCAAAATAGCGGTTCTTGCTGTACTGGCGCGGCCAAGGATAGACTGATCCGACGGCTTCTGCGGCAGCCGAAGTGAGATACTAGGGCTTCGCTCGATGCGCGGGCGCAGTGCCTGGTCCCAACGAATTTTCTTCCAGGGTGAACCTATGCTGGTAGTCATGAAGGCGCACGCCACCGAAGATCAGGTGCGCGCCGTTTGCGAAAAAATCGGAAAACTAGGCTTCCGCGCCCATCCCATGCCCGGAGCCACGCGCACCGCCATCGGCATTACCGGCAACAAGGGCGAAGTCGAACAGGGCGCGATCGAAGAAATGCAGGGCGTGCAGGAAGTCATCATCGTCTCCAAGCCCTACAAACTGGTCAGCCGCGACGTGAAGGAAGAAAACACGGTCATCCGCTTCGCCGGAACCGACGCGACCATTGGCGGACCAGGACTGGCGATCGTCGCCGGCCCCTGCGCCATCGAAAACGCGGAGCAAGCCTTCGCCGTGGCCGAGCGCGTCCAGCGCGCGGGAGCGCAGTTTTTTCGCGGCGGCGCTTATAAGCCGCGCACCTCGCCCTATTCGTTTCAAGGACTCGGCGAAGAAGCCCTTCGCATCATGGCCGACATCCGCGACAAATTCGGCATGAAGATCATCACGGAAGCCATCGACAACGAGTCGCTGAGCCTGGTGGACGAGTACGCCGACGTGATTCAGATTGGCGCGCGCAACATGCAGAACTTTTCTTTGCTGAAGCGCGCCGGACGCGCCCGCAAGCCGGTGCTGCTCAAGCGCGGCATGTCGGCCACGCTGGAAGAATTTCTCATGGCCGCCGAATACATCATGAGCGAAGGCAACTACAACGTGGCGCTATGCGAGCGAGGCGTGCGCACCTTTGCCGACCACACCCGCAACACGCTCGATCTCAGCGTCGTGCCCGCCGTGCAACGGCTCAGCCATCTGCCAATTCTGGTCGATCCCAGCCACGGCACCGGCAAGCGCAACAAGGTAACTCCGCTGTCGCGCGCCGCGGTCGCCGTGGGCGCCGACGGATTGATGGTGGAAGTGCACAACCGTCCAGATGAGGCGCTCTCCGACGGCCCGCAGTCGCTCTACCCCGATCAGTTCGACGAGCTGATGGCGCAGGTCCGGCAGATCGCAGCAGTGGTGGGAAAGACCGTGCCCGGGATTGGGGTGCGGGAGACCGTGGCAGCCAAGTAGGAATCGGATTTTGATTTATGAAGGCCGCCGTCACATTGATTGCCTTCGGTTTCGTGATTGTTCCTCTGCTTGGCCGGCGTTTCAGATCTGCTTCTCGATTTTTTCCCAAAAATCTGATAATCTGATTTTATGAAAGAAACAGTTATCTCGGTCACCGAGGCGGCCCGCAACTTCGCCGACTGCGTCAACCGCGTGCGCTACCACGGCATGACCTTCGTCCTGCTCAAGAATGGCTCCCCGGTCGCCCGGCTTGTGCCTGACAATCTGGCGTCCACTGAAGAGAGCTCGTCTGTACGGAAGCTAGCCGCAGATCTGCGCAAGTTCAACCTTTCGCCAGAAGAGGCGAAAGCCTGGCGCCGCGACATGCGCAAGGGACACCGAATCCTGAAGCCGCCGATCGACAAATGGCGGTAACGGCATAACTACGCCAATGTCAGTGATAGTCGATACCGACGTCATCATCCGCGCGGAGCGGGGCCTTTTTGATCTATCGAGTTGGATCGAGAGCCATGCTGATGAGGGTTGTAGAATCGCCGCGATCACGATTGCGGAGCTTTGGCACGGGTTGGAGCGCGCCACTGCAATCTACAAGCCTAGACGTGAAGCTTATCTCCGAATGATTGTTGAACGGCTGCCCATTCTTTCCTACACCGAGACGACGGCACTTGAACACGCACGCATCTGGGCCGGGCTGGAGTCAGCGGGCAAGATGATTGGTTACTATGATCTTATCGTGGCGGCGACAGCGTTACAGCATGGCAGCGCGGTGGCGACGTTCAATGAACGCCACTTCGCTAACGTTTTGGGACTGAAGATCGTTCGACCGCACTAAGTTGGCGCCGACCGATTTCTGCTAATCTTCCTTGTCCTCTGTAAGCCGTTATCACCTTGAAGAAGCTTTTCTTCATCGCCGTATTGCTGCTTCTGTTGGGAGGGGCCGCGTGGTGGTATTTCCACGAGCAGTCACTCTCGGACTACGATCCCGCGTTTCGCGAATACGCCTACGTCACCAATGGCAAAAGCAACACGGTCAGCGTGATCGATCTGCGCACTTTCGCGCTGGCCAAAACGCTCCAGGTCGGCAGCGAGCCGACCGGCATCGCCGCCAACGGCAAAAAGAACGAAATCTATGTGGTCAACACCGGTTCCAACAACGTCAGCGTGATCGACGCGGAGACGAACACCGTGGTCGCCACCATCGGCGTGCACGGCAAACCGTATTTCATCGACGTCTCCACCGACGGCAAGCGCGCTTACGTGGCCAACTCGGGGTCGGCGAACCTGAGCGTCATCGATCTGAAAAAACGAGTCGTGATGGGCAATGTGCCGGTCGGAGCGGCGCCAGGGCAGGCACGGATTTCACCCGACGATTCCACGGTCGTGGTCTCCAATCGCGGCGACAACACCGTATCCATCATTGACGCCAAACTTCTGCGCGTGCGCGCCACGCTCCCGGTCTGCCATCAGCCGGAAGACATCGCCATTCTTCCCGACTCGTCGAAGGCCTTCGTTTCCTGCTCTGGGTCGGGCCAGGTGGCTTCGATTCAACTGGCATCTCAAAACACGAACCCCGAAGAGGCCGCCGGAGACCAAAAAGACCAGGCGAAAAAAAGCGGTACTCGGAAAAAAGAAGACCGCGTGCTCGCCTTGATCGACGTAGGCCGCACGCCCGTCAGCCTCACGCTAAAACCCGATGGCGGCGAGATGATGGTCTGCAACTTCGATTCCGACAGCATCTCGATTATCGAAACCTATAACGACGAGGTGGGCAACAGCCACGAGATTGGCCAGCATCCCTCACGCGGCGTAGTCACGCTCGACAACTCGCGGCTGTACGTTTCCAACTTCGGATCGAACAGCGTCACCGTGTTCGACATCGATATCGGGCGCCGCGTCGGTGCTCCCCTCAATGTGGGCAGCCGTCCCGACGCTATGGCGCTCTCGCCCGATCAGAATTATCTGCTGGTGCTTGACACCGAATCGGGCGACGTTACGGTGATCCAAAAACGCACGCCGCACCGCACGCTGGAAACTTCGGAATATTCTTTGCTAACGCTTATTCCCGTCGGCGCGCAACCGAACGCGATCGTGATCAAAACGTTCCTGGCAAATCAGAAGAAGTAACCGCGCAGCTTGCATGCTCCTGCAGGAAAACATCCCGCTGGCCCCGCTCACCACGCTTCGCGTCGGCGGCTCTGCGCGTTTTTTCGTGGAAGCCGCATCCCACACAGAAGTGGCAGAGGCAGTGGAGTTCGCGCAATCGAGTGATCTCCCACTCTTCGTGTTGGGCGGCGGCAGCAATCTTGTGGTTTCTGACTCCGGATGGCCTGGGCTCGTGCTCAAGATCGCTGTTCGCGGCATCGATCGGGGCTCTGCTCTGCAAGACGAGAAAACATTATTCAACGTGGGCGCCGGCGAATCCTGGGACCGTTTTGTTTCTCAAGCGGTCGGAGCCCAGTGTGCCGGAGTGGAGTGCCTCAGCGGGATTCCCGGCAGCGTCGGCGGAACTCCGGTGCAGAACGTCGGAGCTTATGGTCAGGAGGTTTCCGAAAGCATTGACTCCGTCGAAGTCTTCGATCTTCGCGATCACCAGGTCCGCGAACTGTGCGGCGAAGCCTGCGGATTCGCCTACCGCTGCAGCATCTTTAATACTAGCGAGCGTGGCCGCTTCATCATTTTGCGCGTGACTTACGCGCTCACTCCCGGCGGAGAACCGCGTCTGGCTTACGCCGACCTGCAGCGCCACTTTGCCGGGCGCGAGTCCCGGCCCAACCTCGCCGAGGTGCGCGAGGCCGTCCGCCACATCCGCGCACTCAAAGGCATGCTGATCGTCGAAGGCGATCCCGATTGCCGCAGCGCGGGATCATTCTTCAAAAATCCTGTCGTGTCTGCCGAACAGCACGCAGATTTGCAACTGCGCGCCGCGGCCAAGCAGCTTCATCTGCCGAGTTATCCGGCGCTGGAACAAAGCAAGAAGGTTTCCGCAGCATGGCTGGTCGAGCACTCCGGGTTCTCCCGGGGATACGGTTTCGGCCACGTCGGTATCTCCAGCAAGCACACTCTCGCCATCGTCAATCGCGGCGCAGCCACCGCCACAGAAGTTCTCGCCTTGAAAGATCAGATTCAACAGCGCGTGGAAGAAATCTGGGGTGTGGGGTTGGAACCGGAACCGGTGTTCGTCGGCCTCTAATGTGGCGGGGGCGCCCGCGCCACATAATCACAATCGCAAGCCCGGTCCATGCCGAACGTTCTCAATAAAATTCCTAAACGGAAGAGTGCGCCGGGCGGTCTTCATGATTGAGGGCAAACGAGTGGTGGCAGGAGAGGCGATTCTGAGCGGCTTGGCGACCACGGATCGCAGCACAAAAGATCGCAGAAAAAAGGACCGCGGCGAAATCGACCGCAGCGAGGCCGCAACCAGCCGGGTCGAGACTCAGGACGAGACTCTGGAAACGCTGGTCCGGCAACATTCGCGCCTGGTCTATCGCATCGCCTATGCCGTGCTCCGCCGCCATCACGATGCCGAGGATGCCACCCAGGAGACGTTCATGCGCGTGCTGCGCTATCGCGCCAAGCTCGCCGAGGTCGACGAGCCCAAGACCTGGCTGGCTCGCATCGCGTGGCGATTAGCCGTAGACCGAAGCCAGCGGCAGGGGCGCACGCGTGAGATTCCGCTGGACGATCCTGAAAAGCCGATGGAAGTACCGTCTGAAGCAGTCTCCGCCGATCAGTCGATGCAGGGCGCACAGTTCGGCTCAGCGGTCGAAAAGCTAATTGCGGCGCTGCCAGCAAAAACTGCGCGAACCGCTCATCCTGTCGGCGCTCGAGGAAATGTCTCCACGCGAAGTGGCGGCAACTCTGGCCATCAGCGAAGCGGCGGTGCGATCGCGCATGTTTCGCGCGCGCCAGATTTTGAAGGAGAAGCTTGAACAGCAGATGAAGAAGTAGGTGAACACGATGACTGAAATCAATCCAGAACGCGAGCAGCCTCAGCCTTCAAAGGACGATAGCCTCGATCGTGCACTGGACACCGCTCTTGCGAAGTATGCGTCTGTCGAGCCGCGATCCGGGCTGGAAGCTCGAATTTTGTTCAATCTTCGTGCGCAGGCAGCGCAAGCGGAGAGTCATACCTGGCGACGATGGGGTTGGGCGTTTGCCTTCGCTGTGGTGGCGGTTGGCACGCTTCTCGCATGGAAATCAGTAAGGCCGTCGCATCCCGTGGTCGCGCATCATCTTGCGGAAACAACGAAAAATCCGGACCGATCTGCGCGACCAGTGGTTAGCAGCAACGAGGGCAATCTGCCATCTGCACCAACCGTTAAACCCGCGGTGCGAGTGAGTATGCGGCGGCACCTGGTCGCGGAGAAAGCGAATCCCAAGTTGGACGTCTTTCCCTCGCCGCAGCCACTGAGCGACCAGGAATTGGCGCTGGCGCGCTACGTCCAGAATTTTCCGCGTGACGCGAAGCTGGTGGCGAGGGCGCAAGAGGCATCGGAAAGAGAAGTTCTGGCCAAGATGGAAGCGCTGGCGAATGAATCGGCAGAATCGAACTAAAGGAGAAAGTTGAAGAATATGCGAAAAGTAACGCTCATCGTCACTCTGTTATTCCTGATAGCGGCCCTTGGCGGCGTAAAGACAGCGCGTGCGCAGGAGGGATCTAAGGAATCCGGCGCCGCAAAAGCCTCTAAGGTTGAGGATTCCGTGGATGCCTATCGCGTCGATCTTTCTTTCAATGAACTGGAGGATGGGAAGAAACTCAATACCCGGCAGTACTCCATCGATTTGACCGGCGGAAGGCCGAACGAGATTAAGATCGGCACGAGGATTCCTGTTGCCGTCGGAAGCTCCAGTTCTTCTTCCTCTTCTGAGTCGGGCGGCGGTTCTGTGCAATATCAATACATAGATGTTGGGACGCACATCTCGGCGCAACTGATTAGCCATGGGGGAGAACTGCATGTCTCGGCTGATACCAGCAGCTTGGATACGACGGCCGGGCCCGCACAGAGCTCGGCGCTTGGTCCCGTCATCCGGCAGATCCGAATAGAGGGCAGCACAGTGCCTGTCATGGGAAAGCCAATCATCATCGGCAGCGCCGATGATCCCAACTCCAAGCGTCAGTTTCAATTGGAAGTAACAGTCACCAAACTCCGGTAGGGCTGAGCCTGAAAGAGCCTGAAAAGGAATGTGGGGCGCGACAGGCCATGTCCGCCCCACCCAAACCGAGAGCCGCCCCAGATCCACTTCTCTACAGAGCTCGCGAGCCCCGCGACAAGTCCCGATCCGGCCCGAGCGACGTCTCAATTCGCCTCATCGGCAAATCGGGCCGCCCGCTTGAATATCTCCACAAACATCTCCCGCGTCAGTTTTCCCGTCTGCGTATTCTGATTCGACGGATGATACGACGCCAGCAGCATTTTTCCATCGGGCATGCGGTAACTGGCGCCATGTTTGAAAACGTAGTCTCTATTTCTGAACGGAGCGCTCGGTTCTGTCGTCGCGTTCTTTGCAGGGTGACGGTGGGACGGTTGGGCCAGGCTTCGTTTCACATAATTCAGATACGCATCAAAACCAATCTTGCCCAGAGCCACCACAACCTTGACTTCTCTTAATCCGGCTAACTCTCGATCCAGAAAAGTCGAGCATGCGGCCAGTTCTGCGGGGAGCGGCTTGTTGTCCGGAGGCGCGCAACGCACCGCCGCCGTGATGTAGAGATCGGTCAGCTTCATGCCGTCGTTGCGATCGGTCGCCACAGGCTGGCTGGCGAATCCGGTTTCATACAGCACGGGATACATAAACTTTCCGCTGGCATCGCCGGTAAACGGACGCCCCGTCCGATTCGAGCCATGCGCCCCGGGAGCCAGCCCCATCACAAGCACGCGCGCGTGAGGATCGCCGAAGCCCGGCACAGGCTTGCCCCAATATTCCTCATCGCGATAAGCCCGCCGCTTCTCCCGCGCAACCTGTTCGCGATACGCGACCAGGCGCGGGCACCGCGTGCACGCCACTACTTCGCGATTCAGGATGGTGAGGAAGGACATTAGTCGTTAGTCGTTGGTATTCGCCTGCGCCATCCCGGCTGTCGGTGCCCCGTCCTTGCGTTTTTTGCAAGGGCGGGTAGCGATGCTGCTGGCGCAACTTTTGTCCCTTCCGCGCAGACCACGTTGCGCATACTTTCGTGGTAATGCCAGACAGATCGAACTACTGGATGGTTCCGGCCACACAAACTCCCAGAGGATCGGACCCTGCGGTATAGGGAGAACTCGACAACTGGGTTATCGCGCCGGTCGTAGCGTTGATGCTGTACCCAAGAAGCTGTTCGGCATTCGAAAGGTAGAGATAGGCCCCTGAAGGATCGGCGGCGATGCCACGAGTGCTGACGTCGGCCGTAAAGGGCGATCCTGCCAATGCGGTCAACTCGCCGGTCGTGTTGTTGATGGTGTAGCCGTAAAGTGTGGTGTCGTTGTCGGTCATATAGACGTATTTCCCGAGAACGTCGGTAGTGATCGACCAGGGATTTCCACCCCCCGGTAGGACGGTGCCGATAGCTGTGAGTTTGCCGCTGCTGGCGGTAATGCTGTACGCGACAACGCCAGTGGTTCCGCCGCCCGATGAGCTGGCTGCATAAACATATCGACCGGTGGGATCGACCGTCACCGATGCGGGATCGGCACCGCCGGAAGGCGGCGGGAAAGGCGATCCCTTGACTGCGGTTAATTTTCCGTTGGAAGTATTGATGGAGTACACGCTGACGCCTCCCGTACAGCAATAATTGCCAACCATCAGGAAGCGTCCCGTGGGATCGACGGCCACGGAGTCGGGTGCGACCACATCGGTGGTAAAGGGAGAACCGGAAATCGAGGTGAGCACGCCGGTGGTGCTGTTGATTTTGTAGCCATACACGCTATTGGTATCGATGGCAACGGCATAGACAAATCTTCCGCTCGGGTCGACGGCCACATCGTAGGGAGAATCGCCGTTGGCGATGGTTCCGATCGAAGTCAGCGCTCCTGTCTCCGTATCAACGCTGTATTCGCCAATCGTATTGCTGCCATCGCCAGTGGCTGTGTAGAGAAATTGTCCATTGGGTGTAACTGCAACCGCGCGCGGGTCTCCGCTGCCGAACGGAGATCCGGAAACGGACGTGAGCGCTCCCGTTGAGTCATTCACCGAAAGCGTAGGCACCCCGCCAGCCAAGTCGGCCACATAAACAAAACTGGGGGTGTAGGTAATGTCTTTTGTGCCCGAACTCACGACCAGCGCTGCCGGGCCCTTGCGGGCGCGGGTGGGTCCGGGAACGACCGCCGTGAGCGCGCCCGTGCTAGTGCTGAGGGTGAACATGGAAACGTCGTCGGATGTTTTATTCCCGGTGTAGACAAACGCGCCGCTGGGATCGACTGCGATGGTCGAAGGCGCTTTTCCGGCGCTTACGGGAGATCCCGAAACGGCGGTCAGAGAGCCAGTGGTCGAGTTCACGCTGAATTCGGAAACATTGTCAGAACTGGAATTCGCCACGTACACATATTTTGAAGAGGGAGTAATCGCTACCGCTGAGGGCTTAGTTCCGGCGCTAAACGGAGAGCCGGAAACGGCGGTCAACGCGCCAGTCGTTGAGTTCAGGCTGAACGCCGAGACGTTGCCGGACCCGCTATTGGCCACATACACGAACTTATCGGAAGCGGTGACGGAAATTCCGACCGGGCTGGTACCGGCTGTGAAGGGAGAACCCGAAACCGCGGTCAACGCGCCAGTGGAACTGCTGATGGAAAATGCCGAAACGTTATTTGATCCGCTGTTCGCGACGTAAAGATACTTGCCCGTAGTATTAACCACGAGCGCGACAGGGTCACTCCCGACCGTGAACGGCGAACCGGTGACGGCGGTCAATGCGCCGGTGCTGGAATTGATCGAAAAGGCGGAGACATCGCCGGAAGCCGCGTTGGCAACGTACAAAAATCCGCCAGACGGAGTGACCGCTATAGCCGAGGGCGTCACGCCGACATTAAAGGGCGATCCGCTGACGGCCGTCAGAGCGCCGTTGGTCGCGTCCACAGAAAAAGCAGTGACGTCGGCCGCTCCGGAATTGGCGATGTAGAGGAACGCTCCGTTCGGCGTCAGCGCAGCACCCAAGGGCTTGGAGCCGGTCAGTCCGTAGCCATTGTCGCGCAGAAATCCAGTCGTGCCGTTCACGGTGTAGATCGATACCGTGTTGTCGCTGGTATTGGCGACGAAGGCAAAGCGCGGGGTGGTCTTGGCGATCGCCATGCCATCTAGCAACAAGCCAAGAATGAAAGCAGAAACTGCGCGCACAGTGGACTTTCGCATGAGGGCCTCCAGGAATTAAGCGAACAAGAAGTCAGTGAAACGGATCTCTCGCGGCGAATGCAGGCTCGCACGCAGGGCGATCATTCAAAAGCCGGACCCATCTGGGGGGAACAGTGGGCCCGAACAGCAGGCGCAGCGGGCATTTTACATCGGCTGCGCAGGGTGCTCAACCAAAAAAGGGTGCGGCACCGCGCCGCACCCCAGAATCCGCTCGATTATGATCCAGTGGATCACGATGCATTCCCGATGCACGAGCGGATCAATAAGTGAGAACTACCTGTTTCGGCGTTGATCCGCCATAGTTGCACTGCGGAGTCAATCCAGAAGACAGGTTCACGACCTTCCATGACGGACTGGCGATCACGTCAAAGTTGTCGTTTAAGACAGACTGATTGTTGAAGCCGATTCCGCCCGCATAGTCCGGCGGAGGGTAATCGCCGCACTGCACGATGTTATAAACTTCCAGCACAGCGCCAAAGGCCCAATTGAAGGTCTGCCCATTGTTTGGGGAGTCCAGCAGGTCCGAATAGTTTCCATTCTGGTCATCCACGATCACGATGTCCCACGAGGCGCACTTCTTGGTGCCCGCAGAGCAGTTGTTGAAAACGTAGCCTTCCAGATGATCTCCGGGATTGGTCTTGGCCGGCGTGCCTTCCCAAACGTTGCCGTCGTAGCAGCAATTCCAGGCCGCGATGCCCCAGGCTGAAGCGTAATCGGAGTTCCAGCCCAACACCGGCTGAATGATGGTTACGTCGCCGGTATAGTCCTCCAGGCCATTGAACAGGTACACGGTCTGGCCGTCGTTGGCGCTCGGATTCCCGGGAACATCCCACTCCGAATAGATTTGGCCATAGTTGGGAGTGTCGTGGATGCTGGCATATTCAACCCAGGCGTGGCTGATGTCGGGCGGGTGAGTTCCGGCCGGCTCATCGCCAACTACCTTTTCTCCGTCGGCCCTGAAGTGGGGAAAGGCGCACTTTTCGATGTTTTCAGAGGTTCCGTCGGCGTGCTCTACAGCGTTCTTATCCTGCCGCAGAACGTCTCCCTTGGCCAGATGGTTGACGCAGCTGGGATGGTAGTACCCGAATGGCGTGATGAGAAAACCTGCGGGAACTGCCGCGGGCCGGTGCGCTCCGGCGGGAGCTTGCGCTGCGGCCAGGCCGGCGACAAGAATGGTGAAGGCGATCGACTTGAAAAGTCGGGTGTACTCCGAGATGAAAGACATGGTCCTATTCTCCTTGGGAGACGAGGCTGTTATATAGGTGGTGCTTGCTCGGGGGAATTCTTTCAACGAATTCCCTCCGTCCCGTCCACTCTCAGCTCCGTCCACTCTCGGATAGTGCAGTGACATAGGAATTCGTATCCTGCGCTCGCGCAATATTTTTCCACGGTCGTTTGACGCTGCTCTCTTTCTCTCTTTACACTTGAATGTAACGGCGTGCAAATCGGCGAAAGGAAATCGTGAGCCCCACAGAAACCATCGATACCAAGAACGATACGAAGAGCGACGCGAAGCAGAGCGGCGTGAAGCGCGAAATCTCCGTCGAAATTCCTATCGAGGAAGTCGCGCGCCAGACCGAGGTGCTGGTCGAAAAATATCGGAAAGTGGCGCGGCTGCCCGGCTTTCGCTCCGGCCACGTTCCCGCCTCCGTCATTCGGCAGCGCTTCAAAGAAGAGATTAAAAGCGATGTGGTCGAAGCGCTCGTGCCCCGCTACGTCCGCATCGAAGCCGAAAAGCACGGCATCGTTCCAGTCTCGCAGCCCCGCGTCAGCGACCTGCATGTTCACGACGGCGAGCCGATGCGCTTCAAGGCCAGCTTCGAGATCATGCCTGAGATCAAGGTCGAAGGCTACAAAGAGCTGCGGGCTGACCATCCCGAAATTGTGGTGAAAGACGAAGAAGTCGAAGAAGCGCTCACCAACATTCGCGAGCAGCACGCCACCTACACTGCGATCGAAGGCAGCGCGCTCGGCGACGGCGATTTCGCTCAGGCCTCAATGGACGGCAAGCCGAAAGAAGAAGACGGCACGTCCAAGCCGGTTCACATGGACGAAATCCTCATCGAAATCGGCGGCAAGAATACTGTCCCGGAATTCACCGAAAATCTTCGCGGGGCCAACGCCGGCGACCAACGCGAATTCGAAGTCAGCTATCCCGCCGATGCCAACGACCAGCGCCTGGCGGGCAAAACCTTCGTCTACTCAGTGAAGATTCACGCCATCAAGCAGAAGACCCTGCCCGAGTTGAACGATGAATTCGCCAAAGAACTCGGCGAATTCTCCAGGCTCGAGCAAGTGCGCAAACAAATTCGCGAGAATATGGAAGCGGAGCGCAAGCACACCGCCGAGCGGGAATCCAAAGACAAACTTGTCGCCGAGCTGGTGAAGCGCAATGATTTCGAAGTGCCCGAATCGATGATCGACCGGCAGATCGATGTGCGGCTGGAACGCGGTCTGCGAGCGCTGGCCGCCCAGGGCATGAAAATCGAGGACATGAAGAAGATGGACCTGCCCCGTTTGCGGGCAGGCCAGCGGGATCAGGCAGTGCAAGACGTGAAGTCGTCGTTATTACTGGAACGCATTGCGGAGCTGGAACAGATCGGCGTCAGCGAGGAAGAATTTAATCGCGATATTGAAGCGCTGGCTCAGCAGTCCAAACAGACTCCGGAAGCGGTCCGCGCTAAATTGACACAGGATGGGGGCCTCGATAGAATCCGGAACAGAATCCGCAGCGAAAAGACCCTCGACTTTCTTTATCATCAGTCCGCGTAAAATCCGGAAACCGCGGACCATTTCGATCCTCTCCATGCAGGGAAGCGGTTGCGCCGGGGCGGAGTGTGGAAGGTAAACGTGAAAAACGAACGTAACGACGCACAAATGATGCTTGTGCCGATGGTGATTGAGCAGACGGGACGCGGCGAACGCGCCTATGACATTTACTCCCGGCTGCTGCGCGACAACATTATTTTCATCGGCACCCCCATTGACGACAACATCGCCAATCTGGTGATCGCGCAGATGTTGTTTCTGGCTCAGGAAGATCCGGAGAAAGACATCCAGCTTTACATTAATTCTCCGGGCGGCTCCATCACGGCCGGCATGGCGATTTACGACACCATGCAGTATGTCAAGAACGACGTGATGACGCTGTGTGTGGGACAAGCCGCATCGATGGCAGCGTTACTTTTGGCATCGGGCGAACCCAAAAAGAGATTGGCACTGCCTAATTCGCGGATTCTAATACATCAACCATCTATGGGTGGATTGTCGGGCCAGGCGACAGATATCGACATTCACGCACGCGAGATTTTGCGCATGCGCGAAATCACCAATCAGCTTCTGTCCAAGCACAGCGGACAGCAACTGGATAAGGTCGAGAAAGATGTCGAGCGCGATTTCATCATGAATGCGCAACAGGCCAAGGAATACGGAATCATAGACGATATCATCTACAAGACGGCAAAAGCGGTATGATCGGCCTTCGCGCCTGAACCAAACCGGTGCGAAAAACGGCGGACGGGTCGACGCGCGCTGGGCAACCCGACGACGCCGCATCACGAAGGAGTAGAGCCGAGTGAAAACCAAGTCAGGTACTGACGAGATTCTGCGCTGTTCGTTCTGCCACAAGTCGCAGGATGCAGTCGCAAAACTGATCTCGTCCCCCAGCGATTATCCCCGAGCCTATATTTGCGACGAGTGTGTCGCGGTCTGCAACTCGATTCTGGAAGATGACCGCAGCACCACGCCTCCCAGCAGCACACCCAACCAGCTCCCCAAGCCGCAGGAGGTCAAAACCTTCCTCGACGAATACGTCATCGGTCAGGAGCAGACCAAGAAGAAACTGGCGGTCGCGGTCTATAACCACTACAAGCGCATTTTCATGAACCGGCAGAAGTCCGGGGACAGCATCGAGTTGTCGAAGTCGAACATCATGCTGATCGGCCCCACCGGAACCGGCAAGACTCTGCTGGCGCAGACTCTGGCGCGCATGCTGGACGTTCCTTTCGCCATCGTCGATGCCACCACGCTGACCGAAGCCGGCTATGTCGGCGAAGACGTCGAAAATATTATCCTCAAGCTGCTGCAGGCGGCCGATGGCGACGTGAGCCGCACCCAGACCGGCATCATCTACATCGACGAAGTCGATAAGATCGGGCGCAAGGACGAAAATCCTTCCATCACCCGCGACGTTTCCGGCGAAGGCGTGCAGCAGGCGCTGCTCAAGATTTTAGAAGGCACCATCGCCAACGTTCCGCCCCAGGGCGGACGCAAGCATCCTCACCAGGAATTCACCCCGGTCGATACCACCAACATTCTTTTCATCTGCGGCGGCGCCTTTGTCGGGCTCGACAAGATCATCTCCCGCCGCATGGGCAAAAAATCTCTGGGGTTCCGCAGCGGCGAAGACAGCGACAAAGAAGAATCATTCAACCTCAAGAAACGCAGTGCCGAGTTGATGCAGGAAGTGCAACCCGAAGACCTGATCAAGTTCGGGCTGATTCCCGAATTTGTCGGCCGCCTGCCCGTGGTCGGCATGCTTGAGGATCTCGACGAATCTGCCCTGATCGAAATCCTGACCCGTCCCAAGAACGCCATCGTCAAGCAGTACCAGCGCCTGTTCGAATTCGAGAATGTGCGGCTTAAGTTCTCCGACGAAGCCCTGCGAGCCATCGCCCGCCAAGCCATGGCGCGCAAGGTAGGAGCCCGCGGCCTGCGCATGATTCTCGAAGAACTCATGCTCGATCTGATGTTTAACCTGCCCAGCCAGAAAAAGTTGAAAGAATTTGAAGTGACCCGGGAAATGGTGGAGAAGCGTACCGCCTCATTCGCCACGGTCATGGAAAAAGCCGGGTAGAATCAGGTCGATGGCCGTCGCCTTAGTCCTCAGTCAGCTAGTGTTGGATTAACCGTGTTCGCTAAAAAGCCATGGGCATCGCCAACGACTAAACACCATCGGCTAACAACTTTTGGCAAAAAAATCGTCTCCACAGCTCAGAAGTGCCATACCCAAGCGGCCCGAACAGAGTAGAATCATAATTGGTCGTTTTCCACATCCCAGGGAGACTTTGTGACCACAGGCAAGGAAAAATACGAATCCAAAAAGCTGCCCATGATGCCCATCCGGGACGTCGTCATCTTTCCATACATGATGACGCCGTTCGTGGTAGGCCGCGAATCCAGCGTCCGCGCTCTTGAAGAAGCCTTGGCCTCCGACAAGAAAATCTTCCTGGCCACGCAGCACGACGCCTCCATCGACGAACCCAAGTCCAATGAAATTTTCCAGGTCGGGACCATCGTCAACATCGTACAGAGCCTCAAGCTCCCCGACGGGAATATTAAAGTTCTGGTTGAAGGCATTGAGCGCGGCAAGATTCTTCAGGTCAGCGACAACGAAGGCTTCATGCAGGCCGTGGTGCGCGTCGCCCGCTTCGCCACGGAAACCAACCCGGCCGTCGAACAGGGCATGCAGCGCGTGACTTCGCTGTTCGAGCAGTATGTGAAGCTTTGCCAGGCTCTGAATTACGAGACCATGATATCGGCCGTCCGCATGGAAGACCCGGCCAAGTTGACCGACGTCATCTCCGCCAACCTGCAGCTTTCCATCGAAGAAAAGCAGGAGCTTCTCGAGATTTTCGATCCGGCAGAACGCCTGACCCGCATCGCCGACGTGCTCGATATCGAAATCGAAAAACTCAACGTCGACCGCACCATCCAGTCGCGCGTCAAGCGGCAGATGGAAAAAGCGCAAAAAGAGTATTACCTCAACGAAAAGATTAAGGCCATTCAGAAGGAACTGGGCCGCGGCGAGAAGAGCGAATTCGACGAGCTGAAGAAAAAAGTCGAAGCCGCCGGCATGCCCAAGGAAGTCAAAGACAAGGCGCTGCAGGAACTCAAGAAGCTGGAAGCCATGCCGCCCATGTCGGCCGAGTCCACGGTTTCGCGCAATTATCTCGACTGGCTGCTCGCTGTGCCCTGGAAGAAGCGCTCCAAAGAAATCCGCAACATCTCCCGCGCCGAAAAAGTTCTGAACGAAGATCACTACGGCCTGGAAAAGATCAAAGAGCGCATTCTCGAATTTCTGGCTGTCCGCCAGCTCGTAAAAAATCCCAAGGGCTCGATCCTCTGTTTTGTCGGACCTCCGGGCGTAGGCAAAACTTCTCTCGGTATGTCGATCGCCAAGGCCACGGGCCGCAAGTTCGTGCGGATGTCGCTGGGCGGAGTGCGTGACGAAGCTGAAATTCGCGGCCACCGCCGCACCTACATCGGCGCCTTGCCCGGCCAGATCATTCAGATGATGAAGAAGGCTGGCACCAAGAACCCGGTCTTCATGCTCGATGAAGTCGACAAGATGTCGATGGACTTCCGCGGCGATCCCTCGGCCGCGTTACTGGAAGTGCTCGATCCCGAGCAGAATTTCATGTTCGTCGATCACTATCTCGACGTGGAATACGACCTGTCCCAGGTCTTCTTCATTGCCACGGCCAACGTGATGCACACCATCCCACCCGCGCTGCAGGACCGCATGGAAGTGCTGCGCCTGCACGGCTACACAGAACAAGAGAAGGTAGAAATTGCCAAACAGTTCCTGGTGAAGAAGCAGATGACCGCCGCCGGGCTTTCCGAAAAGAACATTCAATTCACCGACGAAGCCATCACTACCCTCATCCGCTCTTACACGCGCGAAGCAGGGGTGCGCAACCTGGAGCGCGAAATCGGCAACGTCTGCCGCAAGGTCGCCCGCAAAGTCGTCAAGGAAGGCGCGAACTACACCGCCGCCATCAATGGCCACAACGTCAACGACTTCCTCGGCGTCATCAAGTTCCGCGACACGCTGGCTCACGAAAAATCGGAAGTCGGGCTGGTCACCGGCCTAGCCTGGACCGAAGTTGGAGGCTCCATCCTCAGCACCGAAGCCACCGTCGTCGACGGCAAGGGCAAGCTCACGCTCACCGGCAAGCTCGGCGACGTGATGCAGGAATCCGCTCAGGCGGCGATGTCCTACGTGCGCTCGCGCGCGCATCGCCTCGGCCTGAACCGCGACTTCTACCGCAATCTTGATCTGCACGTCCACGTCCCCGAAGGCGCCATTCCCAAAGATGGTCCTTCGGCCGGCATCACCATCGCCACCGCCATTTCCAGCGCCCTGAGCAAGATTCCGGTGCGCCGCGATCTGGCCATGACCGGCGAAATCACGCTGCGCGGCAAGGTTCTTCCCATCGGCGGGCTGAAAGAAAAACTTCTCGCCGCTCATCGCGCGGGCTTGTTCGAAGTCATCCTGCCCAAAGACAACGAGAAAGATGTGGCGGAAGTCCCTGAGAATCTGCGCAACGCCATGAAGCTGCACTTCGTCGACACCATGGATCAGGTGCTGGCCATAGCGCTGGAAGGCCCGCTGCCGCTGCTGGAATCGTCACTCGATCCGAAGCTGGACGAAGTGCCGCAGCCCATCGCGCCGCTGACCGCGACCACACCGGAGAGTCCCACGGCGCATCAGTGACCCCCATCATTGACCAACGACCGTTTCCTCGGAGGCTCGTCGTTGTAGGGCAATTCGCGGCTTAGGGTGTGACTTTGAAGACGGTCCCCATGTTGGCATCACCACCTTCAAAGGTCGTGCCGTATAGGTTTCCCGCACTATCTAAAGTCAGCCCGGCAAACGGAGCCTTCCCATCTGCCCCGTTCCCGAAGCTGTATACCACGGTCTCTTTACCAGTGGTGTCGATCTTGAAAACGGTTCCAAGGTTGTAATCGCCGCCGCCGTAGGTGGTGCCATAGAGATTGCCCTTGGAGTCGCGCACAACATTCGCGGCAGGGCCCGATCCATCCGGCTTGCCCGTAAAGTTGTGGAGCACCGTCTCGGTGCCGGATTGATCCACGGTGAACACGGTTCCAAGACCATACGTTCCGCCGCTCAAGGTCGTGCCGGCCAGGTTGCTGCCGTCTTTGTCGAGAGCATCGACCGGGTCGTCCCCGTCGGCTCCGCCGGTGAAGGTGTAGATCACACTCTCGGTCCCGGACGAATCCAGTTCGAACACGATTCCGCAGCCATAGTAGCCGCACGTCGGATCGCCGCCGCGGTACGTGGTGCCGAAGAGGTTGCCCTTGGAATCCCGCACCATTCCCGCCTGCGGGCTGTAGCCGTCGGACAAACCGGTGAAGCGGTAGAGAACGCGCTCCTTGTTGGTCGTGTCGAGCTTAAACACCGTCCCAGCGCCGGAGGAATAGTTGGTGCTGTCACCTCCGGCGTCGGTCGTGCCGTAGAAATTGCCACTCGCGTCCTGGATCAGCCCCAACGGACCGGCACCGTCCGGCGTTCCGACGAACGTATAAAGCACTGTCAGGTGACCGGTGGTGCCGAGCTTGAACACGGTCCCGCATCCGAAAGATTCGCCGACCGGACAATGATTGGCGCCGCCGAAAAGCGCGGTCCCATACAGATTGCCCGCGGCGTCACGGATCAACCCAGCGCTCGGATTAGCCCCGTCTATGCCGCCGGTAAAACTGTAGGATACCGTCTCGTTACCGGTCTTATCGATCTTAAACACCGCTCCCCAGCCGTAACCGCCACCCCACTCCGTCGTACCATACAGGTTGCCAGCCGAGTCACGAATGAGGCCTGCAATCGGATTCTGGCCATCCCCTTCTCTGTTGCTGAAAGAATGAAGTATCGTTTCCGTTTGACCTTTTGCAGTTGGCGGAATCACAGCGCACCCCAAAACGGCAAGGGCACACACGCGGAACCATCCAAAACGCAACGACGTCAGTCGGGATTGCATACGGGCATTCCTTTCCAGTGGTTTTGACTCTAGTGCTCTCCGGCCTGATCGGGAGGCGCGCCGAAGTGTTCGGAGTATCCTCCGCTGGCGAACCGAAGTCAATATGCAGAGTCTTGCAGAGCCGAATCCTCGTGGGCGCGATCCTGGCGGGCGCAAGTTCTTCAGCTGAATGTCTCGAGCGAAATTGGGCAACAGACCTTCATCTCTTGCCAACTCATGCCCCTCCATAGCAAACTTGGATATGAGGGTCTTGGCGCGATTCCTAGCGGCGGCAACGCATACGTCTCACTTCCCTGCTCCCACGCTTCCGGAGATCGCCTTCCTCGGGCGTTCCAACGTCGGCAAGTCGAGCGTGATCAACTCTCTGGTTGGGGCCAAGATGGCGCGCACCAGCTCCACTCCCGGCCGCACCCGCAGCATCAACTTCTTCGAAATCCGCTGGCCGGGAAAACCGCGCCCCGAGCTGATTTTTGCCGACCTGCCCGGCTACGGCTACGCCAAACTCTCGCGCGAGATTTCCCAGGAATGGCCCACGTTCATCGAGCCTTACATCACGCAGCGCGAAACTCTCTCCCTGTGCGTGGCGCTGGTCGATGCCAATGTTCCCCCGCAAACCAACGATCGCCAGCTTCTGGAATTTCTGAACGCCTCCGGACGTGACTTTCTTCTGGTTGCGACCAAGAGTGACCGTCTCTCCAACAATCAACTGCACAATGTTCTGCGCACCCTCGGGGCTGAGTATCCTTCCGCGCGCCTGCTTCCCTACTCCTCGAAAACCGGCGCGGGACGCGAGGAACTGTGGAAACAGATCCGGCAAGTCGCCCAGCCGGAGGCTTCTGCCGCATCTTCCGCATCGCCTGCCTGTTAGAAGCCTCTAATCTCGGAGAAATGGCTGCTGGCTCTTCGGCTCCTAAACTTTCGTTGAGGTTTTCCCGATAAAGCAAGAGGCAGCAAAATAGCTAGACCGCCCCCGGGAGGGCACTGACCTCGGTTGTCATGCGAGGCGTCTCTAATGGCAGATGAAGCAAATCGTGCGGTTTCATACTTGCGAGGGCTCAAGCAAGCTAGTGAATTTCACGGCGCCGCAGCCGCGGTAGCACCCGCGGGCAACCCTTCCGCGCCGCCAAACGCCGGCGCGCCGGCCACACACCCTCAGGCCCGTCGCGCCGAGCAGCGCCGCAGCCCGCGCTACCGATGCGACGGCAAGGCCGAGGTGCGTCCAACTGGCGGCGGCATGCGGGCCTGGGCCGCCTTCACCGACATCAGTCTGCTCGGCTGTTATCTCGAAGCTACCACTACGTTTCCGGTCAGAACGAACCTGCATCTGAAAATGCAGGCCTGCGGGATTCTGTTTGAAAGCGAAGGTGTAGTGCAGGTGACTTATCCCGGACTCGGCATGGGTGTAGCGTTCACCGACATTACGGAAAGCAATCGGGCCAAGCTCCAGCAGATGCTGGCGCTGGTCGTGCGCACCGGTACGATCCTGGGTTCCAGGCCCGCATCTGACCCTTCCACCATGGGCCCTCTCGGAGACGCACGCTCCATCAAAGATCCCGTCCGCATCCTCCAGGCCTTGTTCGATCACTTCGAAACCCGGCGAACCCTGGCACGCGAAGACTTCCTGAAAGTCCTCAGGACCAGCCAGAGCCCAGGCACCCAACGCTGAATCCGCGCCAGAACCAACCCTCACGAAAGCTCGTAGTTCACGTCCGATCGTGCCCTCGCTCCCCGCTCACCTTTCGTTATGATGAAAGAATATGGCTCTCTATCTCATTACAGGAATCGCAGGCTTTATCGGGTCATCATTAGCGCGAACTCTCCTCTCCCGCGGCCAGCAGGTGCGCGGGGTGGACAATCTCTCCACCGGCCGCCGGGAGAATCTCGCCGACATTCGCGATCGGATTGAGCTACACGAACACGACATTGCCGACCTCGCCGCCATGCACAAGGCTTGCGCCGGCGTGGACTTCGTCCTGCACCAGGCAGCGATTCCGTCGGTCCCCAAGTCGGTGCTCGATCCGCTGGGCAGCAATCACGCCAACGTCGATGGCACCGTCAATGTTCTGGTGGCCGCGCGCGACGCCAAGGTCAAGCGCGTGGTCTATGCGGCATCGTCGTCGGCTTATGGCGATACGCCCACGCTGCCCAAACACGAAGCCATGAAGCCTGACCCGATTTCTCCTTACGCCGTCGCCAAGCTCGCCAGCGAGCAGTACATGATTTCTTTTTACCGCTGCTATGGCCTCGAGACCGTCTGCCTGCGCTACTTCAACATTTTCGGCCCGCGCCAGGATCCCTCTTCGCCCTATTCCGGCGTGCTGGCCAAGTTCATCACCCAGATGCTGCGCGGGGAACAGCCCACGATTTTTGGCGATGGCGAACAGAGCCGCGACTTCACCTATATCGATAACGCCGTTACGGCGAATTTGCTGGCCTGCGAGGCTCCCGCCGAAAAAGCTGCGGGACAGGTGTTCAACGTGGCGACCGCCCGCCGCGTCACCCTGAACGAAACCTTCGCGCTGCTGCAGCCACTCACCGGATATTCCGGAAAGCCGATCTACGGCCCGGAGCGTGGCGGCGACATCAAGCACTCCTTCGCCGATATCTCGAAGGCCGAAGCCGGCCTGGGCTACAAACCGAAAGTAGATTTCGAAGACGGCCTGCGCCGCACCGTCGACTGGTACCGAGGCCAGTAACGCCGGTAAGCGAGCGTAATCGCAATTGACATCAACAACGTCCGCCCGTCACTCGAGCGCACTTGCCGACGTTGTCAGCTTTTCTCCTCCGTCCTTGCCTATTTATATTAACTATGGTTAACTATGAAAAGTAATCCCCGGTTAACAAGCGGGAACAGTTGAACTTTTGCACTTCAAGCCAGAGAGAAGTGGAGTATTCGTGGTGCGTCAAGCAAACTTTGCTCTTGTGGTATTGACGGTGGCGTGCCTTCTTCCGGCGAAAGCGCTGGCACAAGGGGAAACCACCAGTGCGATCGTTGGCCAAGTGCGAGACACAAGCGACGCGGTTTTGCCTGGCGCCACCGTAACGATCACGAATCACGAGACCGGGCTAAAGCGCAGTGCCCAGACCGATGACGCAGGCAGGTTCAACTTTCCACAGCTAAAGCCTGGCACCTATTCGGTTCGAGCGGATGCACAGGGCTTCGATCCGGGGCAAAATGACAACGTCATTTCAGGCCTGGGCCAGAAGCAAACGGTGGATTTCACGCTCAAGGTGGCGCGGTCCAACGAGGCGGTTGAGGTGAGCAGCGAAGCCCCCATCATCAATCTGGAAAATGCAAATACATCCACGACCCTGGCTGCGCCGGCGCTGGAGGACTTGCCCAATCCGGGAGGCGACCTGACCTACCCTCTGCAATTTGCGCCTGGGGCCCTGATCAATACGGCGGGAAGCAGTAACGATTTCGTCGGCGGCAGCAACGGCTATGGCAACGTAGAGTTCAACGGACTTCCCGCGCTCTCCAATGGTTACATCGTGGATGGGTTGGAAACGAACGACCCGCTCACCAATCTGAACAGCGGACTCTCCACCAACCTCGTATTGGGTTTGAATTCGATTTCGGAGGTGACCGTCAACACACTTTCCTATTCCGTGGACCAGGGAAGGTATGGGGCATCGCAAGTCGACTATGTCACCAAGTCCGGAACGAATCAGTTTCACGGGAACCTTTATGAGTTGTGGAACGGTTCGCTGCTGAATGCAGCGGATTACTTTACCAATGCGACTCCGGGAAACCACAAGCCAGGATCGACCGTGAATCACTTTGGCGGCAGTCTGGGCGGTCCGATTGCGCACAACAAGCTGTTTTTCTTTTTGGACAGTGAGTGGGTGCGGATCGCACTGCCCATCGTCACGCCCACGATCGTTCCCAGTGCGGCATTCCAACAATACGTGCTGCAGCAACTTCCTTCGGCCTCAGTCCCGTTCTATCAGCAGATGTTCTCCCTGTATGAAAACACCGGCGGTACACCGACCGCGATACTTGGATGCCCGCTTGGCGCCTCCGGAGATGGTTGCGCGAACCGGCAGAGCGTCTCGCATTCCAGCGACGACCACGAACAGGTGCAGACGATCCGCGTCGACTACAACATCAACCCGAGAGATACCGCATGGTTTCGGTTTCAGTCGGACACCGGTCTGCAAGCCGCGTATACGGACCCTATCAACCCGGTGTTCGATGCGTTTTCCCCGCAGCCTCTTTATTCCTTCGCGGCAGGACACACGCACGTCTTCTCGCAGAATTTGGTGAACTACTTCAATCCGGCATTCTCCTGGTATGGGAGCTTGTTCGGGCCAGGCAACCTGCAGCAAACACTTTCGGCGTTTCCGATTGTGTTGCAGGGGACCGGCGCGAATGCCTTCACGCCCATGGGAGGGCTCGACAACACATGGATCCAAGGGCGGCGTGCATCCCGCTTTTTCATCAACGACAACCTCGCCTGGAGCCGCGGCGCTCACGAACTGCGGCTCGGAACCAATCTCCGGATCCTCCGCCTGAACGACTACGATTTTGGGGAAGGCACGGTCCCAACCGTGACCTATGCGAACTTGCAGCAATTCATCGCTGGAGTCGCGAATACCGCGTCGAAGACGTTTCCTTCGAACGCCAATGAGCCCTTCAACTTTCTCAACCTCGATGTCTACGCGCAAGACAGTTGGAAAGTAACTCGCAAACTAACCTGGACGTTGGGTCTGCGCGACACATTTAATTCCAATCCGCTGAATCCTCATGATCAAGTTGCCCGTCTTCGCGGTGCCTTCAGTTCCATCTCGCATGATGTGAATCAACCGCTGAATCAGGCCGTCCAGACTCATCTCGGCAATCTGTTTTCATCGACACCAGTGGCCATCCTGCAACCAAGAACTGCGATTGCGTGGCAGTTCGAGCCGAAAACCGTGCTCCGCGCCGGCTTTGGAATCTTCAGCGATATCTTGCCGGGGAGCGTTGCCGATCTGATCGGCGCCAATCCTCCCTACGACAAGACGTTTCAGGGAGGCGTGCTTGGCACGGTCGGTGGCACAGCCGTCGCGCCGGGAGTGCCCAACAGCGCGGTCGACGCAACCGTAGCGGCAAATCAGGTTTTTACTTCGGGATTTCCCCAAGGCCAGCTTTCGTGCGCATCTCCGCAGTCAAGTCCAGCAAGTTGTCTGCCGCCGGTTGCGATCACGGCTGTCCCGGATGGCAAACTCCACGCACCTTACTTCATGGAGTGGAGCCTGGGATTGGAGCATCAATTTGGAGCGACGGCTAGTGTGCAAGCGCAATACGTAGGAACGCGAGCCGTGAATCAACCGTACTCGACCGAAGTCAACGGCTATCAGACCGCGTGTCAGGGCTGTTTTGCGCCGTTTCCCTACCTGCAGCCAACCGATCCACGATTCGGCGCAGTGACGCAGTTCTCCACCGGCGCGAACAGCCACTACAACGGGATGCAATTGACGGCGATGAAGCGCTTGAGCCATGGCCTGCAAGGTCAGATCAACTACACCTGGAGCCGCTGCATGGATACGGTCTCGAACGGAGGATTCCTTTCGTTTTCCGCAGGAGGGATTCTCTCGCCCCTGCCCGGAGATCTGGCTCGCGATTATGGTCCCTGCGACTACGACATCCGGCACAATCTCAACGCACAGTATGTTTATCAATTGCCGATCAGAGTGCGCAGCCGCTCGCTGGGCTACTTGCTGAACGGCTGGCAGATTTCTGGAACGGTATTCTGGCACAGCGGAGTTCCGTTCTCGGTGCTGAGTACACCGTATTCAGCAAGCGGAAACGGCATCGTGCAGGGCAGCGGACCGCAGTTCGCCAGTGTCGCTCCCGGCGTTGCTCTGTATGAGCATCATCCGATTCCGGGTGTAACTCAGGCGGGAACCTTACAGTGGCTTAATCCGGACGCATTCCTGTCAGCGGTTGACCCGAGCACGGGCCAGTGCGATGGCGGCGACAGCCCGCAGAATTGCCAATTCGGAAACCTTGGCCGCAATGCCCTGCGTGGTCCTGATTTTCTCTGGAGCGACTTCTATCTGACAAAATGGGTTCCCTTGAGAGAGCACGTGAAGCTGCGATTTGAGGGGCAGTTCTTCAATGTTTTCAACCATCCGAATTTTGCGCTGCCCAACATGGTCCAGGCCGGCATTCCACGGAATCCTTCTACACAGAGTGGATTTGGAGCGCTGACGTACACAACCTCGCCGCCGACCGGCTTGTTAGGTGTCGGTTTGGGCGGCGACAGCAGTCCACGCATGATCGCTTTTCAGGCGCGGCTGGAATTCTGAGCGCACACCGCCGATTCCAGATGGTTGGTCGGCTGACCGGAAGATCTTCAAGCTCGCTGGACTTTGGGCAGATGGCTGCTGCTTATGCCGGCGTTTCCTCAGCTCGCCTTGCCGACGGCGAAGATTTCTGGGAGAAGATTCGCGCCGCCTACGTCCCGCCGTCGAGTGGTACCGAGGCCAGTAACGCCGAAGTATAGGACCGCTATCGCTGATTCCAACAACTGACTTGTGGCTTCTGATCCCAACAGGAAGATCGTGCGAACACCTCGGGTCTACGACTACAATGTTCAGACCTCAATATGAACCGGCACCCCTATCGCACGCTCACTTCATTGCTTCTGATTCTTCTTTGCTTCGGTTTGGGGCTCGGTGCGCAAGCGGTCTCGCCCGATCTGTTCAGCGGTCTGAAATGGCGGTTGATCGGACCATTCCGTGGCGGACGCTGCATCGCGGCCACCGGAGTTCCTGGCGATCCCAACACGTTCTACTTCGGCGCGGTCGATGGCGGTATGTGGAAGAGCAGCAACGCCGGAGTAACATGGAAACCAATTTTCGATAATCAAGCAGTCGCTTCGATTGGCGCGGTGGCCATCGCGGCTTCCGAACCCGCGGTCATTTATGCGGGCACCGGAGAATCCGATATCCGCTCCAACCTTGCCTCGGGCGACGGAGTCTATCGCTCCCTCGACGGTGGCGACACATGGCAGAATGTCGGCCTGCGCGACACCCGCCAGATCAGTCGCATCGTGGTCGATCCGCAGAACGCGAAGATCGTCTACGTGGGCGCGCTCGGACACGCATACGGCGCCAACCACGAGCGGGGCGTTTTCAAGTCTACGGACGCGGGCGCGCATTGGACGAAAATTCTCGACCAGGGCCCCGAGACCGGAATCGCCGATCTCGCCCTCGCGGTGAATCATCCTAATATTCTCTTCGCCACGACCTGGCGCACGCATCGGCCGCCCTGGAGCACCTACGCGCCCCTCGACGCGTCCGGCAGCGGCATCTTCCGCTCGCAAGACGGCGGTAAGTCCTGGCTGCGGCTGACCGGGGCTGGCCTTCCCGAGGGCGACTGGGGACGCCCTGCCATCGCAGTCGCGCCTGATGGCAAACGCGTTTACGCGTTGATTGACGACGGCAAGAAATCCGGGCTCTACCGCTCCGACGATGGTGGCGATACCTGGACGCTTAAGAACTCTGACGGCCGCCTCACCAGCCGTGCCTGGTATTTCGGCAACATCACGATTGATCCGCAGAATGCCGACGTTTTCTACGTCCCGAACGTTGCACTCTATCGCTCCGAAGATGGCGGCCAGACGATCTCCATCGTTCGCGGTGCACCCGGAGGCGACGACTATCACCAGCTTTGGGTCGATCCCAAAGACTCCGCGCGCATGATTCTCGCCAGCGATCAAGGCACCACGATCAGCGTGGATCACGGCCGAACCTGGAGCACATGGTATAACCAGCCCACCGCGCAGATGTATCACGTCATCACCGACAATCGGTTTCCCTATACCGTGTTCGGCGCGCAACAAGATAGCGGCAGCGCCGCCGTTCTCAGCCGTACCGACCATGGCCAGATCACTCCTCGGGACTGGTTTCCCGCTGACGGCAGCGAGAGCGGATACATCGCGCCCGATCCCAAAGACCCTGACATCGTTTATTTCAGCGGGACCTACGGCAGCGTTTCACGCTTCGATCTTCGCACGTCATTCAGCCGGGACATCACTCCCTGGCCGATTCCCACATTCGGCGTCGACATCGCCCAGCGCAAATATCGCGATCCCTGGACGCCGGTTCTGGTTTTCTCTTCGGCAGATAAAACCAGCCTCTACCTTGGCTCGCAATTCGTTATGAAAACCACCGACGGTGGCCTGCGCTGGCAGACGATCAGTCCCGATCTCACGGGCGCGCAAACGAGGGCAGAAAAAACTCAAGGCCCGCCGACGGTGCAAGACGCCAGGCAACGGGGATATGGCGTGGTTTACACGATTGCTCCCTCGCCGCTCGATGCCAACTTGATCTGGGCCGGCAGCGATACCGGACTTATTCATCTCACTCGAGACGGCGGAAAGAACTGGAAAGAGGTAACGCCGAAAGGGCTCAGCGACTGGTCGAAGATTTCCCTGATCGAGGCCTCGTACTTCAATCCCGCCGTTGCCTATGCGGCCGTCGATCGGCATCGCCTCGACGATCAGACGCCGTACCTCTACCGCACGCGTGACTATGGGCAGACCTGGCAGCTCATCACCGAAGGCATGCACGCTCCGGCATTTCTATGCGCCGTTCGCGAAGATCCAGGTCGCCAGGGCCTGCTGTTTGCCGGGACCGAGTTTGGAGTTTTCGTCTCGTTCGATAGCGGCGATCATTGGCAGTCGTTGCAGCTGAATCTGCCGGTCACTTCCGTGCGCGATCTGGTCATTCACGGTGACGATCTGGTCATCGCCACGCATGGCCGTTCCTTCTGGATCCTGGACAATATCACTCCGCTACGCCAGGTCACTGATTTGCCGGCAGCGGATGTGCACACAGGGGATGTGCACGCCGCCGGCCCGTGGCTCTATCGTCCTGCCACCGCGGTTCGCGTAGATAACGACGGCTTTCTGGGGACTCCGCTGCCTCCCGAAGAACCGACGGCGGAGAATCCGCCGAACGGCGCCATCATCGATTACTTTCTCCCGGCACCGGCAGAACACGTGGCACTCGAAATCTTCGATCCGGAGCATAGTCTGGTGCGCAGCTTCTCCTCCGAAGCGGCGCCACCAGGTCACCGGCCGCCGGTTGCCATCGCCGACCGCTGGCTGGCGAAGCCGCAGGTTCTCGATAAGTCTGCCGGCATGCATCGCTTTGTCTGGAATCTCGCCTGGGGTGTCGGAGCCGCGGATTCGGGCGGTGAAGAGGACTATGCTGCGCTGCGTGGCCCAAGGGCTGAGCCCGGAGATTATGAAATCTGGCTCACGGTCGGTGGCAAGAGTTTGGCGCAGCCGTTACAAATCACGATGGACCCGCGGTCGACTGCGACGCCGCAAGATCTTGCCCAGCAAGTCAAGCTCGGGCGCCAGATCTTCTCCGAAGCTCTCAAGTGCAGGGAAGCACTATCGGCGATCCGAGCTTTGCAGAAACAGATTGCCGACCTGCAGGCGAAATTGCAGCAGCACGCCGATCTAAAGGCGAGCACAGACGTCGCTTCCGATGAGCTGCGCTCCATCGTCAACGGCGGCTCGTCTGGCGAGATTGGATTCGACAAGGCGAACACGGGACTGGGCGCCGCGCTGCGTGTGTTCATGAGCAGTGACGGTCCCATTCCAACACAAGCATTCGAGCTCGAACGCGAATCGACTGCGGCCATGAAGGCCGCGCTGGAGAAGTGGAACGACTTCAAATCGAAGCGCCTGCCCGAGCTCAATCACAAACTCAAAGACGCGAACCTGCCTGCACTTACGGATTGACGGCATGGGAAGAGCAGACGTTGGACGTTGGACCTTGGACCTCGGGCCTCGGGCCTCGGGCCTGAGCAAGCATCTGCCCAAAGTCCAACTTCTCAGGTCCGAGGTCTGAGGTCCGAGGTCTGAAGCCCATGCCCCGATGATGTATCCTGAGCGAGTTGGGGGCTTGCCCACATGTCCGCTGACCTCACTCGCCGCGACTTCCTGCGCAGAGCGGAAGCTCTTGCACTGCTCCCGCTGCTGAACCGCGCCTATGCCGGCGTTTCGCCCGCACGCCTCGCCGACGACGAAGATTTCTGGGAGAAGATTCGCGCCGCCTACGTCCGCGACGACAAAATTCTGAACCTCAACAACGGCGGCGTTGCGCCCGCTCCCAGCTCCGTGATCGACGCGGAAATCGAAGCCATCCGCTACAGCAATCTGCTGCCCAGCTATCGCATGTGGCGCGAACTGGAACCGCACATTGAAGACGTGCGCAAGAAACTCTCCAGCATGTGGAACGCCGACCCGGCATGCATCGCCATCACCCGCAACGCCAGCGAGTCGCTGCAAATCGCTCAATTCGGCCTCGACCTCAGGCCCGGCGATGAAGTGCTCACCACCAGCCAGGATTATCCTCGCATGATCACCACCTGGCAGCAGCGTGAGCGTCGCGACAAAATCGTTCTCAAACAGCTCGACTTCACCGTCCCCGTGGGCGATCACGCCGATCTGGTGCGCCTGTTCGAGCAGGCCATCACACCCCGCACCCGCGTCATCCACTTCTCGCAAGTCGTGTTCATGACGGGGCAGATCTTCCCCGTCCGCGAAATCTGCGCGCTGGCGCGCGAGCGCGGCATCACCAGTATTGTCGACGGCGCACACGCCTTCGCTCACGTACCCTTCCAGTTCTCCGACTTCGATTGCGACTTCTATGGCGCCAGCCTTCACAAGTGGCTTTCTGCGCCCGTTGGCACGGGCCTGCTCTACGTTCGCAAAGACCGCATCGAAAAGCACTGGGCGCTGATGGCAGCTCCGCCATCTATGGACAAAGACATTCGCAAGTTCGAGGAGATCGGCACGCATCCCGCCGCCATGCACAACGCCACGCTCGAAGCTTTGGAGTTTCACGAAAGCATGGGCGCGGAAAGAAAATTCGCGCGCTTCCGCTACTTGAAGCAGCGTTGGGCCGAACGCCTTAGCAAGCTTCCCGGCGCCCGCATGCTGGTCTCGCTTGAGGCCCACCAGTCCGGCGCTTTCGGCACCATCCATTTCGATACCATCGATCACGGAAAACTCGGTGACGTTTTGCTGGCCAATTACAATATCCTGGTCACGCCCATCGTTGTGCCATTTCTCAGCGGCATTCGCGTCAGCCCCAACGTGTACACCTCGGCCGCGGAGATCGATCGCTTCTGTGACGCCGTCGAAGCCATCGTGCCCCGCACCGCATAATCCCAAGGCGAGCCAAGCCAGGGTGAACCAGGCTAAAGTCCGGCTCGTTACGTTGGTGATCTACGGTACGGTTACGTTCACCGCTTAAAGTGGAAGACATGCAGCTTTCATCGATGGTGGTTTCGCGCGATCTGCAGGAAGTCAGTGTTCTGGAATGCATTCTCGCCGGCTTGCAAATGGACGTGGCCATTGAAGCCGAACCGCAGCGCGTCCTCTCGCGCCTTTCAAAATCGAAAGTTGACGCACTGATCGTCGACTGCGATTTGAACGGCAGTTTCCAACTCCTGCGCGATCTTCACTCTCCGGACCGGGAACCGAAAACCATTCCTCTGGTCCTGATGGGACATTCCCACCAGCTCGACTGCCTGGATGAAAGTGGAGCGTTATTCACCTTCACCAAACCGATCTCCGTGGAACAGGCAGTACATACCATGTCTGCCGCGCGCAGCATGATTCTCGACGAGCGCTTGCGCTACCAGCGCACCAACCTCAATGTACCGGTCGCCTTGAAATGCAAAGGACAGGAGCCCGGAACCGCGCAACTGGTCAATCTCAGCCAGAACGGAATGCAGATCCACATCGATCGCGCGATCGATGCGGCCGCGATCCAGATCTCATTCGAGCTGCCGGGAGCACGCCTGGCCTGCCAGGCGCAGGCGGAAATCGTGTGGCAGGACAATGCCGGCAATCTCGGGTTGCGATTCGAGAAAATCGCTCCCCCGCAGCAGAAAGCGCTCCAGGTGTGGCTGGCGCAACAGTTCCTGGCGAATTGAACCGCACGTTTCCCGGCGACCCTACACGAAGGTGCACGTCCAAAGGGGCATTTTCAGGCAATTGTCAGTCGCTCCAAAGCTCGATACTTTAAGTATTGAGCTGTTTTGAAATGGCGACCACCACCTCCAAATTCGACCTGGAAGCTGCGGAATCTTCGAACGGCGCGGCCCCGCGCTGGCCGGGCCAGGGCGGTCCGAGCAGCGAGAGCGTGAGAGTTCGCGACTTTCGTGTAGAGCGAGAAGCAGAGCCGGAAGAGACAGAGGCACCGCCACCGCAACAAAACGCGTTGCAGGTTTTGCTCGCCTTTGCGGCGCTGCACGACCAGGTGCGCCATAGAAAAGCGCTGGCGCAGCATCATCAGGCTTTCGATTCGCCCGTGTCATCGACCTTGCCCGAGTTCGACTCGTCGGAGCTGTTTGTTCTCGACGACGTGCTGCAGTTAGTCGCGGAACGCGCCGTGGCGATCACTGGCGCCGACGGACTGGCCATTGCTCTGGCGGAAAACAACGAGATCGTCCTGCGTGCCGCGGCGGGAACGATTCGTCCCGATGTAGGCGCGCGCATCGACCGGGACTCGGCTTTTTCGGGAGCCTGTTTCCGCACCGCGCAGGTCGTCCACTCCGACGACACCGAAACCGACGATCGCGTGAATCGCGAGGCCTGCCGCGAACTGGGCGCGCGTTCCATGGTCGCGGTTCCGCTCTGCGGACGCCGCCGCGTGATCGGACTTCTCGAAGCCTTCTCTTCCCTGCCCTTCGGGTTTAACGAAAGCGACATCCGCAACCTCACTCTGATGGCCGAACTGGTGATCGCGGCGTTGAAGCCTGAGGACGAAGACCGCTTCGCCGCCTCTGCGCAGGTCGCCGCCACCAGGCTTGAACCGACTCAGCCGGCGATCGCATCGGCCGCGGCTCCGGTTCCTGAGCCCTCAGTAAATGCGACTGAAACTCCGGTCGCTGCGCCCGCGGAAGAAGTCGCGGCAGCCATATCGCAACCCTGGCCGGCGCCTGAGAAGATCTCATCTCCGGCGATTCCGGCGGATGAGCCTGGGGAGATTGCAGCAAACGCTGCGTCCGCTCCGGCAGAGAAGCCTGCAGCCAACGACGCTCCGTTCCCAACTTTCGTTCTTACTCCATCCACCGATGAGGCTCCGCCCACAACGTTTCTTGTTGCGGCTGCGACGGATCAGGCTCGCGACGAAACTGCTTCAAGCGAAACTCCGGACGCGCCTCTTTCCGCAATTCCGGCAGAACCGGAATACGTTTGCGAACAGCCGCCCACTGAGTCGTCTCATCCGCGGCCGGTGGTGTTCCTGCTGCTGGTGGTGCTGCTGATCGGTACGGCCTTCGCCGCGGGAGTGTGGTGGAAGCTCAGAAATTCGCCGCTCGACGAAACCATCTTCACCAGGCAAAGCGCCGGGGTGCAACGAACTGCTCAGGCGCAGCCGCAAGCTGCTGCGCCAAAACCCGCCGAGCCCATCGCGCCCCCTACCGCGGACTCGGTCGCCGACACCACCGCTGAAACCACGCCGGATGAATCCGAGGCCGCGCCCGAAGATCCCAGCAAGTTGCCGCGCGTCTCTGGGATCAGGCACTGGTCTTCTCCGGACTCCAGCACCGTGGTGCTCGACCTGGAAGATCAGGTGCAATATGAAGCGCATCGTCTGAGCGGACCGGACCGCATCTATTTTGACTTGCACGACACGCGCCTTGCGCCCGAACTGGCAGGTAAGACCATTGATGTGGGGGACGCTTTTCTTGCTCGCATCCGGGTGGCGCAGCCCGTTGCCGGAATGACGCGCATCGTGCTCGAACCCAAAGCGGGCACCGACTTCTCCGTGAGCCTGGAGCCGAATCCTTACCGCCTGATCGTCGCGCTGCGCAACGCCGGGACCAATCCCAAGGGCGAGGTGAATCTGTTCCCCCGCTCCGAAAGCGAAACTAACCAGCTCGCCATCGTGGTTCCACCTCCTTCGAAAGAAGATCTGCAACTGCGCGCCCGCCTGCCGAAAATGCGCATCGTGGTTGACGCCGGCCACGGCGGATGGGACCTGGGAACGGTCGGCCGCCGCGGCCTGCTGGAAAAAGACCTGGTTCTCGAAATCGCGCAACGACTGGGCAAGCTGCTCGAAAGCCGCCTTGGCGCCAACGTCATCTACACCCGCCAGGACGACAACTATATTCCGCTCGGCGAACGCGCCGAAATCGCCAACCAGTCGCAGGCTGACTTGTTCGTCTCCGTGCATGCCAACTACAGCGATCTGCCCTCGGCGCGCGGTGTGGAGACTTACTACACCAATATCTTCTCGGCACCGGGCGCGAAGGAAGCTGGTTTAAGAGAAACTGGCTCGGGAACGAGCTTGAAAGAAACTGGCTTGAAGGACTCCGACTCAGCGAAGGCCGCAGTCACGCCCACGCTTTCCGCGGCCGACCTGCACGAACGCATCGAGCAGTCGCGCCGCCTGGCGGCCAGCGTGCAGCGCTCGCTGTACAGCGCGCTCTCGGTCGAGAATCCCGGGCTGCGCGACCGCGGTATCAAAGAAGCCGGATTCGTCGTCCTTACCGAAAGCGCCATGCCCGGCATCCTGGCCGAAGTCAGCTTCGTCTCCAGCCCCACCGACGAGCAAAAGCTGCGCTCCGACGGCTACCGCGAGCAGATTGCCGAAGCCCTCTATAAAGGCATCGCGCGCTATGCGGCTTCGTCAAAGAACGTGAAGCTGGCGAGCGCGGGCCAATAGTCCTGAGTCGCGGGTCCTGAGTCCTGAGTCGTGTGCCGGGTACCTAGTGTAGTGCGTCGAAAATGGTGATCGTTATGTTACGCTTCGATCCGGTGAAGTTTTGGTGTTCGACGAAGAAATCAAGGGCTTTCACCACAGAGGGCACAGAGGAAACCGACGATAAATAAACGCCGATCTGTTTGACGCACTACACTAGAAAGGGCCCCGGTTTACTTCAGCGGGCTAACGATCCTAAGCCCGTCCAACTCGCGCTCCTGCATACCTTCCGAGTAAAGCACGCTGCAGCCGGACTGTCTGGCTGAACGCACGATCAACGCGTCCCAGAAAGAGAGCTTGTGCAGGCGATGCAGGTCGATGGCGGCGAGAATGTCTGCGACGTCGGGCGCCGCAATGTCGAACTCGGCCACCAGTTCGACCTTGCGCCGGGCCACAGATGCTTCGACGTGCAGCTTCCTGGTGACCGTCACGAAATACTCCTGCAGCACTTCTGCGGCCGCGTCGATCCGGACTTTGCCCTGCTGCAAGCACGTTGCCAACCTTATCGAGCATCGAGGTTCCACAGGCCTGTAGCTATTTCGACGGCGCCCTCTCGCGGCAATGCATTCCGGGTCAAGGAACCCCCCGCGTTCACGGCTACGTGGTACTCTGCGCTCGGGACTCAGGACTCGGGATTGGCGACTACTTTGACTCCTTCAGGTACGCGGCGCTGAGGGTGCCCTTACTTTTCGCTATTGGCAACAGCGTGGGATAGAACTGGACGAACGTGGTATCTACGGCGGCGTGTTGGGAGTGGCAACTGTAGCAGGCGGCTTCGATGGGGACCATCTTTGCGGTCTTGGTGTCGTCGAAGCCGAAGAAGGCCCACTTGCCGGGAAAACGCGCCTCGTCTTTCACGTGGACTTCGATCCCCATTGTTTCGGTCGACTGAAAATTGCCTTTCTGGTTGATCGATCCCTTGCCTTCCGCTTTGCGCACTTCGAGCACGAGCATGGTTTTGTCGGGCCAGGTTCCGGTCTCGAGAAACGCCTTGTAGGACTCAGGGTTGACGAAGACATTGTCGAACATATGATGGTCCATGCCCGCCATGCCGGGGTTGTAACTCATGTCGAAGCCGGTAGTCAGGTACACCCAGGTGCGATAGTCCTCGGGCAGCTTGAGCTGGTTGTCGCTGGTGTAGTCCGGGCCGGAAGGCGGCAGTGGCGCAGACTTTACGAGCGTGGCGGAGGTTAACAAAACGATGGTGGCGAACAACATCGCGGCGAGCGGAAGAGCAGTATTCTTGGTCATAGTGCTAGCCAGTATGCCGTGACTTGCGCCCGGAGGGCTAGACCGCCGGCTGCAGGAGTCCGGCGATTGGCTGCATTGTTGACGGTTTGATGCCGGGGTCGGGTACGATTGAGCCTATGGATAGAAGCCTGTCACGGCCGCAGCGGTCGCGCTGGATGTGGATTGCGGCGGCGTGGTTCGGCATTGGACTGTTCGACGCCTGCGACACCGTGTTTGTGATGCGCGCCGAAGGCATGCACCACAACTGGGCGAGCCTGTTCATCACGCTTTTGGTGGCGTGGCTGCCGTGGGCGCTGGCCACGCCGGTCGTGTTCCGGCTGGCGGATCGTTATCCACCGGCGCAATGGAGGAGGGCATCGACCTGGATTGTGCATCTCGCGGCTTGCGCTGTGGTGGGGCTGGCGTACTCCGGGTGGGTTGCGCTGTGGACGGCGTGGCTGAATCCGTGGGCCTCGGCGAAGCTCGATCCGTTTGTGTTGATCTGGAGAGAACGGTTTTCTGACGGCCTGCTGGCACACATTATTCTCTACAGCCTGATTCTGCTGGCGGGGCACGTTCTGCGGGCGCGCGAACAAATGGCGCTGCAACAGGCCGAGGCGGCGCGGCTCAGCGAACAACTCTCGAAGGCGCAACTGAACGCGTTGCGCCGGCAAATCGAGCCGCACTTTCTGTTCAACACCCTCAATGCGATTGCCGGGCTGGTACGCGAAGGGCGAAGCGATGCGGCTGTGAGCATGATTGCCGGGCTGAGCGATTTTCTGCGCAGAGTGGTGAACGATTCGGACCGGCAGCAGGTGCCGCTTTCCGAAGAATTGGAGTTCACGCAGAAATATCTGGAGATTCAGAAGGTGCGGTTTGCCGAGCGCCTGCAATGCAGCGTGGATGTGCCGGCGGAGCTGCTGGGGGCGCAGGTTCCCAGCCTGATTCTGCAGCCCATGGTGGAGAACGCGGTCAAACATGGCATTGCGCGGCGCGTGCAGGGAGGAGCGATCCGCATCAGCGCGGCGCGGAATAACGGAACGCTGACCTTGCGCGTCTATAACGACGGACCCAGCCTGCCGGCGGGATGGAACGACACGGCGGGAGTGGGAATCGCGAATGTTCGCACCCGTTTGCAGAGCTTGTACAAAGATGCATTTGCCTTGAGCCTGAGCAACCGGGCGGAAGGCGTGGAGGCTTCGGTTTCGGTGCCGTTCACCATAGGTTCAGAGGCCGGCGGCGAGGCGGAGAAGTAATCGCGGGCGCACCGTCGTCTAACTCATCGAGGAGCATCCCCTGAAGATTCGCACTCTGATTGTGGATGACGAACCGCTGGCCCGCAGCAATCTTGCGGTGCTGCTGCGGCGCGATCCGGAGATTGAAATTGC
>Ga0302324_100001198_pt1 | contig 63882 bp, 51 predicted proteins | sample Palsa_T0_1_FD_201949 | JGI IMG/M metagenome (GOLD analysis project Ga0302324, IMG submission 201949) | Peat permafrost microbial communities from Stordalen Mire near Abisko, Sweden - Palsa_T0_1 | ecosystem: Environmental > Terrestrial > Soil > Palsa > Peat permafrost | place: Sweden: Abisko...
GTTGACAAGCAGCCTGTCCAACGTCGCTGACGTCACCAAGACCTACGACGGCACCACGGCGGCGCCAGGCGGTTTTAGCCCGACTTACGGCTTCAGCGGACTGGTTGCAGGCGACAGCGCCACGCTGGGCAGTTCGGCGACACCGGTATTCAACTCGGCCCACGTCGTCGCGGCGACGGCGATCACGCAGGTCGGACTGACGCTGACGTCGATCACCGGTAACGGCAGCGATAATTCCGTGCTGAGTGACTACACGTTGTCGAGTACCATCGCCGCGACGGGGGCCGGCGTCGCCGGCATCTTGCCGCTCACGCTGACGGCAACCGCCCCGACCATCGGCGGCACGCTGACCAAGACCTATGACGGCACTACCGTAGCGGCCGGCGCCACCTTGAGCGGCGGCAGCGTCAGCGGCGCGTTGAGCGGCGACACGATGACGCTCGATAGCAGTGCCGTCACTTTGGCCTACAACAGCAGCCACGTCCTGAGCGCCAGCAGCATCGGCGCCAGCGGCAGCGTTGGCGTGGACATCAACTCCAGCACGAACGGCAGCCAGAGCACCGACTACAGCGTGCCGCTGCCGACGATCAGTCCGGTCGCGACAAGCATCACAGCCGCCTCGCTCACGCCGACCCTGACCAATAGTGGCGTCACCAAAACCTACGACGGCACCGCCAACGCGCCGACTGGATTCATCCCGACCTACAGCTTGAGCGGACTGGTATCCGGCGATACCGGCGCCAGCCTCACCAACACCAGTACGGCTTACAACAGCGCGCATGTCGTCAGCGCCAGCGGCGTGACGGTATCGGGCTTGAGCATCACCGGCATCACCGGCATCACCGGCAGCGACGGCTCGCTGGCCAGCGATTACACCTTGGCTTCCAGCAGCGCCAGCGTGGCGGCAACCATCACGCCGCTCACATTGACGGCCACCGCGCCGACCATCGGCGGCACGTTGAGCAAGGTTTATAACGGTACCACTGCCGCCTCCGGCGCCAGCTTGAGCGGCGGCAGCGTCAGCGGCGCGTTGAGCGGCGACAGCTTGTCGCTCGACACTAACGCCATCACGTTGGCTTACAACACCGCCCAGACCACCGCAACGACCATTTTCGCAACCGGTACCACGTCCTTAGCCATTACCAGCAGCACCGCCGGCAGCTTTCTCAGCGACTATAGCCTGACCCAACCCACGATAGCCCCTGTCGCGGGCACCATCACGGCCGCACCGGCGCCGATGTCCGTTTACTCTCTGGTATTGCCCAGCCAGATCCTGTTTGTATTCCAGGCAAGCACGCAGCCTGAGGCGTTTCCCTCCTCGGGACGCGATCTTTTGGTCAATGACGAACAGCGACTGTCGGTGCATGTCGTCGATGGCGGTGTGCGTTTACCCGACGATATGGTCGCGGTGAATGAGTAAGAATCGGTGTCGCCATCGATAAATCGGCCCGCGATTCAAGCCTCCGGCCTCGGGGCGGCCCGCGGAATCGTTGCAAGTAAGTACCAAATCGACCCTCCCGCTACCAACTCGCGCGTAACGCAATGATTTAAAAGATATTCGTGCTTGAGGGGTAGCCCGGTCTCCAGGCCAACGACATGTCGCGAAAATGGGTGAGCGACCAGACAGCATCCCTTGGGCTCCCGCAAAACAAAGATAGTGCGACGGTGCCGCCGGTCATTGCCTTACGGCGACGAGCATAAGTTGCGGCTCGACGCCGGCGATCAAGCCAAAATCTCGATCACGATGCAGAAGCGGCATGCCCGCAAAAATAGCGTGCATCGCTATCAGGCAGTGATTCGCGGAACGGGGAGCTACTCCCGCCCATCGGCAGCGCGCGTACAAATGGGCTGCGCTGTGCGCGGCTTCCCGGATGTCGGACGCAATCACCATTGGCAGTTCGCCGAGCACTCGATCCCAGCGATTGAATCGATCAGGGCTGTCTGCGGCTTGTAGAACTTCCTGAAGGATCGGCGGCGCGAGCCAGACCGGGTTTCCTTGTTCCAGAGCTTCGGTAAGCTGCGCAACTTCGATCAGTTTGTCACCGCGTAGGTACGCGATCCACACCGAAGAGTCGACGAGCATCTCAGGTCACCGAGGCGGGCTTGCTGGCTTCGGATCGTAGCCTTCTGAAACACCCCCCGTGCCGCGCAGTGCAAGAACCCCCGAGTAGTCGCGACTGCGCACGTAGTGCTCGAGTGCGACATGGAGTGATTACGAGCCAGCGCAACGCCGCTAGCAAATTTATTGGGTCCAACGGCCAGTCGCCGCCGCCTGGCGTCGGGAAGCGGTGCGGCGGACTTCACTTGCGAGCCGCAATGTGGCCAGCGAGGTATTCCGCGTCGTGCCAGACTCCCCAGATGAAGGGCGAGGCCCTTCGCGACAGCCACGCCAGCCCCAGGAAGTAAAGTCCAGGCACGATGGAAACGCCATGTTGATGTGCCGGTCGACCTCTGTCATCGAAGGCATCGACGTCAACCCAACTAAAATCAAGTCCGTATCCGGTGGCCCAGATGATTGAGCTGATCCCGGCATAAGCCAGGTTCAAATGCCCGACGGGATCAGTCACGCAGGGCGGATCGGGCGAGATCTTGCGAGCCGCGGGCTCTTCCGGCAGATCGAGGCTCTTCACGGCGACATAGGCATCGGCTGAATCCAAGACCGATAGGTAGTTGGCATCCCCCAGCGCAATGTTCCTGGCAAGATCGGGCGAGAAGTGCATGGTTCCGTCTTGGTAGTGCGCCGCCCTCCCCAACAGGGTAATTCCGCGCGTCGCGAGCTCACGAAAGTCAACGGTATGGCCACCATGAGCGCCGCTGACAGCGATCGTCACATGTTCAGTGCCCGGCGCGGCCGCCTTGGCATCCCACTCGCCAAGCACCCCGAGCCACCAGACGAAATCGCGTCCACGATAGCGGCGCGGTGGCCGGTTATGGGGGCCCACCGACAAGTAGACACGCCTGCCGGCGCGCAGCAGTTCGTCCGCTATCTGCACACCCGAGGAACCGGCCCCGACGACCAGCACCGCGCCATCGCGTAACTGAGCCGGATTGCGATATGCCGCGGAATGGAGCTGTTCGATTGATGAATCGGGGGGCACCACCGAAGGGATGATCGGACGCTGAAACGGGCCAGTCGCGACGACGACGTTCCTTGCTTCGATGACACCGTTTGGAGTCTCCGCGCGGAAGCCTGCGCCATTTGTCTTCGCCGCAAGGGCCGTGACCTCAACACCGCAGTGAATGGGAGCGGCAATCCGTTTCGCGTGGGCGACAAAATAGTCGACGATTTGCTTCTTGGTTGCAAAGCCATCCTGATCGATCCCCGAGAAGGTGATGCCCGGAAACCGGTCATGCCAGGCTGGGCCGTTGGCTACCAGAGAATCCCAGCGTTCCGAGCGCCAGCGCTCCGCGATCCGATGCCGCTCGAGGATAAGGTGAGGCACTCCGAGCTTGCTTAGGTGCTCGCTCATTGCCAAGCCCGCCTGGCCGCCGCCGACTATGAGCGCCTCCACTTCCGTTACTGCCATTCTTGCACCTTGCGATGCACAGGCTCTCCTTTGCCGACCATCTCTGCAGCCCGTGCTGACTCCCAATCGAAGAAAATCTCGTGGAAATTCAGATTCCTGGAATTCCGAATCACGCCCCCTACGAATTCAACCGCTTGATTGGTCAGTAATCTCTCAGCCAGTTCTCGACGCGCAATCCGTCGATGCGCGCGAATTCCTTGTCGTTATCCGTCACTAGTGTGTGGTCAAGCGCGATTGCCTGGGCTGCGATAAGAAGATCGTTCCCCCCAATCGGAGTGCCGGCCAACTCGAGTTGGATTCGGATGGAGCCATAGATTTCGTCGGCTGGGGAATCGAGGGGCAGGGTATCGATGGCGCCAAGCACAGCCTCAACCTGCGCGGTGAGACGCTGCGAGGCCTTTTTCGCTGTCCCATATCGCAACTCTGCGGCGACAATGATGCTCGTGCAGATATTCGGTTCACCGATCGCCTTGATGCGATCCGCTACGCGACCATCTGGGTTCCTGACCAGGTTCGACACGATGTTGGTGTCGAGCAGATAGCGCATCAGAGGTCGACTTCGTCAGGTGTCTCGTCGGGCATAGACGGTAATTCTTCGCCGATCGGCTCGAGGGTTGCCAGTAGCGCGAGCAGCGACCGCGGTGGAGCCGCTTCAATGATCAGTTTATCGCCGTCTTTTCGCATGATGGCGTCATCGCCGGGGAGCTCGAACTCCTTTGGAATCCGGACAGCCTGGTTACGGCCATTCTTGAATAGCTTGACGTATCTTTCTGGCATAGGTCAAAGCATATGCCAATTGCGGTGCTGCAGCAAGCGGGAAGCTGGTACTTGCAGGGCGTGCGGGCGCGTCCCGCGATGCCGTATGCGCCTCAACGCGAAAACGCCAGCAAGCATAACCAACGACAGCGGATTCAATGCCCCACCGCCCCCGTGGGAACTAGGGGCGGACGAGCTTTCTTCCGTCACCTTGGCGGACGCTGAGCCGGACAATCCGCTGGTGGTCGAGTTGCAGGTGATCCCGAAGGTTAATACGGCGGATGAAACAGAAGGGCCGAAGGCCTCGGTCACTGTTTGACTCCCGCTTGTCGCCTTAGCGCCGGCCCATTGATCACTTTCGCCACCACCTGTTGCGGTACAGCTGGTTGCATTGGACCCTTCCCACGTTAGCGTCGTGGATTGTCCCGCCGTGATGGTGGTCGGAGATGCAGAAACCGTCGCGGTAACCGCTGGCCACTTCCAAGCCACGGTCGTGGACGGATCCACCGCGGGCGCGCCCGGGGCGGTGCAATTGATAAGGTAGGTGACGGTGGCGGCTGCAGACTCTGTCAGTATCTTGCTGCCGTTTATCGGGATGCTACCCTGGAACGATGAGGTGCTTCCATCCGCCGTGCAAGAGGAGCCAGGGGACGAGGACCACGTTATTTTGAGCGGCAGGCCCACCGTTGCGGCACCGCTGCTGGCTGATATCGTGGCGACGATGGTTGCGACTCCCGAAAGCGCAACTTGATAGTTGGCTTCCCCAGAGGGAACGGTCATCGTCCCGGTCAATGCTCCTGCAACCGTTGGCGTGAATGTGACTACGAGCGTGCAATTGGCGCTCGCGGCGAGAGACGCTCCACACCCACCGCTTTGCAATGAGAAGTTGCCGGTCACAGAGGCGATACCGAGCGGGATCGCGGTCGTGCCGGCATTTGTCACTGTGACCGATTGAGACCTGGACGTACTACCAGCGGCCTCGGTTCCGAAGTCTAGGGCCGCCGGTGCGATCTGGATGAAGGGTGCCTGATACAGGTACGCGTGCGTAAGGTTCGTTCGCGAATCCACGCCGTTCGCCAGAATCAACAGACTGTCGTTGATGCCTGCAGCGCTAGTCAAGGTTACGTACGGCTTCAGCGGATCAGCCGAGCTAATGAGGGAGTTGAGATCCGTCATCACGCCGTTGTAGAAAAAGGCATGTGAATTCGAATCGCCCGTGCTATTCGAGGAACCCACCACCTGGCCGGTAGAATTGATCGCATATCCGACACTGTAATTCCCGCCGGGAAGCGTGCCGAGATTGCTGCTCGTGCCGTTGCTGTACAAGAACGCGTACGAGCCGATAATGGTATCGCTGTTGACGCCAATGCTGATCACGTCGAGATCGCCGGTCACTTGGCCCGCGGCGTTGACGGCGTACCCCGCGCCCTGACCGAGGTCGGTCGTCGTGGCGGTTCCGTAATCATAAATGTAGGCGTCAAGCCTGTTGATACCGGGATTGTTGGGGTCTTGTACCGAACGAATCCCGGTAATCTGGCCGCTGTCATTGATGCCCTGCGGCATGTTTGTGATCGGGAGAAGACCCGACGATGGCAGGCTGTTAAGCGTCCCGTTCGCATAAATGAAGCCGACATAGTCGTAGCCTTGAACAATGTCCGCGGGGCCGATGTCGGGTGAAACGGAATAACCAACGATCTCGGCACTGGAGTTAATACCGGTAGCATATGCTTCAGAGCTGATACTGTCGGCGTATTCGATAGGCGACTGCAGAATCGTTAAAGTTCCGCTGCCAAATTCGACAGGGACCGTGAAGCCGAAGTTGCCCCCGGCTGGATTGGGCATCGAGGTTGGGGCAGACCCGGCGACCTGCCCGGTTGCGTTGATTGCTGCTCCAGTGGCAGGCGTCGTCTGACCTGGTAACGCCGGCAAAGGGCTGGTGGTCCCATTGCTGTAGATTCCGGTGCTGAGGACAACCTGCCCGGCGTTATTAATTGCGTAGCCGATCGCGACGCCAAGATCAACCAAGTCGCTCGCCTGAGCCCTCGCGTTCGCAGGCAAAATCGTCATTATCACCACAAAGCTTGGCGCCAATACTTCTCGAAGGAATCCGCTCCGCATGGCATCCTCATTGGTGCGCTACCTTTCGCTAGTGGAGTTTGCGCTAGCTTGAGAACTTTCACTCGTTCCGCGCGCGCATGGGCCGCGGTTCCCACCGGCGCGGCCGGCTCATTTTTTCCCTTGGCGCCCAGGCAGATACGAGTGAATTGCGACCACAGATACTAATTTAATCCAGTGTTTACAGCATCTATCTCAGACTAAACCTCAGGCCTGCGGTTTGAATGAGCGTGAGCCGCCCCTTGCACGAGGGCTGCGAATTTCAATGCCTCCGGATCGTGCTCGGCAGGTTGATACCTTCATGGTGGGACTTACTGCATACCAATAGATCGGAGTCGCAAATATGATCTGATCGTGCTCTAACACACGCCTCATGAGAGGCTCGAAGTCGTCATTCCTGTTGAGGTGCTCGTAGTCATACGATGACATGCGCCGGCGGGCGAGATCCACAATCTCGATATTCAGCGCGAACGCGATGCGATCAATCAGTTGACCCGTATTTCCGTGGCGGCGCGAACCGGAAAATAGAGCTATTGTGCTGAGCATGCTGGATCAAGATGCTCCAACGAAAAAAAACCGAATCTCTGTCGGTGTGGCTCAGGTTGGGGTGATTTCGCTTTCCGCGGTGTAGGGTCGAATCCGGGCAATCGCTCGGCCGGCGGCATCCTCGCGGTGTGAGCCAGTAGGGAGACAGGACTTACCATGACTGACAAAAAGGTTTGGCTCATCACTGGCGCTGGCCGTGGCTTGGGTCTCGATATTGCCAAGGCGGCACTGGCCGCTGGCCACGCGGTTATCGCTAGCGGTCGCGATCCCGCCAGGGTCACGGCGGCGCTGGGCAACCACAACGACCTGTTGACGGTGAAGATCGACATCACAAGCCCCGAGGACGCACAGGCTGCGGTCGCAGTTGGCGTCGCCAGGTTTGGCCGGATCGACGTCCTGGTGAACAATGCCGGCAACTTCTATGCCGGCTTCTTCGAGGAGCTCAGTCCCGAACAGGTCCGAAACCAGATCGAGACGCTGCTGTTCGGTCCGATGAACGTCAGCCGCGCAGTGCTACCGGTGATGCGCGGGCAGCGTGCCGGCTTGCTCATCACCATCTCTTCGACCGCGGGTCTCTCGGGCCTATTGTTCTGCAGTGCCTATGCCGCCGCCAAGTTCGGCGTTGAGGGGTGGATGGAGTCGCTTTCCCCCGAGATCGCCCCTTTCGGAATTCGCACGATGGTGGTCGAGCCTGGCTTCTTCCGTACTGAGCTTCTCAGTAACGACTCCACGACTTACGCCAAGCCTGTCATCGACGACTACGCCAAGCAAACCCGGGAGATCGTCGCCGCCTGGAGCAGTATGGACGGCAAGCAAGGCGGTGACCCCGCAAAGCTCGCCGATGCACTCGTGCATCTCGCCGGGCTCAAAGAACCCCCGGCCCGCTTCGCCGCTGGCGCTGATGCGCTACAGACGTTCGAGGCCAAGGCCAATGCTTTGCTCGCTCAAGCGAACGCCTATCGGGAGCTGTCCGCCTCGCTCGCTCACACGTAAGTGGCTGTTATTTCCGGACCACGATTTTACATGGCTGGCTTGCTTGGATCGCTAGCAGGCCCCCGCTAGCAATTCACCGTGATCCGCGCGCCGGCAGCTGGCCGGTTGCAGTCCGCAGCCTAGAGAACACACGGTTTATTGGCGTACGTTTGCAGCGGGTTTTTCTTCAGCGTGATGATGACTCGGACATTCGGGACGTCGCCCACCTGCTTCGCGGTATGACCGACGTGCGCGCCCGGCGTGCTGGCGTAGGCTGACTCGTCCGAGTTGAACTGGAACTCACCGGGCCCTTGACGCAGATTCGAACCGTCAGCCGTCTGAATCTCCCAAGCGCCCGACAGGGTGATCACCCATTGCGGACCCGGCGCATGATGCCAATCACCATACCATCCCTTTGGAAGGACGGAGAACACCACGCTCTGCACGTCTTCTGGAGCAAGCCCGAAATAGTAAGGCGCCGCGGGTGCTGCGAACGATTTAAGATCGAGCCCCTTCAATACGCATTGGCTGACGTGGGTCGCCCCCTTGTCGTCTGCCCACACGTTTGCGTACAGCACCTCGTGTTTGGCGGTGGCTTGCTCGGTTGTCATCTTTGCTGGCGCGACTTCCGTGGTGAGAAAGACAGGTTTATTGTTTGCTGCATCGGAGGCGTGCACTCCGGCTATCTGACTGGTCGCCAAGGCTATAGCCCATAGAATTGTTTTCACGGTCTTTCTCCTGTGTTGTCCCGTCATGCCGTTACCAAATCTCTGCACAGCGGCGTCGACAGCGGTTTAATCGAGATCCAAGTTCGCATCGCCGCCAATTAGAGTAAAACCCAGTTCCTTCAAAGTCCGCGCCATTAGCGCGGCATCGTTCCTCAGCTAAACTGCCTCCTTCGGTGTCACCGCCTGCGGCAGTAGTAGGCCGCACCCCCTTGCCTCGTTCAGGTGTCGCGCGCGAGGAGGTAGGACACCGCCAGACTTACCGAGATTGAGTAACCGAACCCCATATAAAAGTCGAGGTAGCTGCGGCTTATTGCACCAAGGTCGAAATGAACCGTCCTCATCGCCTGCAGGACACGATTATCTCCCATAGCAGGCCAATATTTTCGCCCGCCGAGGGTGTGGCCCACGGCAAACAGCAATGCGAGAACGGAGGAGATGCGCAGCCATCGTGTTGCCGTCATATGAATATCTCTCCCTTGTGAATATCTCTCCCTTGAACTGTCGGGCCGTGCCTGAGCCGCTTTGGTCATTGCTGCCGCCAAACGCTCAGGCGCCGCTCGCGACTTCCGCAATATAAAGACGGAGTAGTCCGGGCCAGCCGTTATCGACGGCGTTGCGCATCGCGTCGCCTTCGGCGCCACCCATGCGTTCGAAGTATCGATGTTCAAGCTCCACCCGAGTGCCGCCGGCACCGTCGAGCGTGAAGCGCACGTCGACTTCCGATGCAAATGCGACGCGCGCGTCGGGCTTCCACGCTGCACTGATCTCCCAAGTGACCACGATCTGGGCGCCGGGTTGCCACGCGCGCACATGCCCGACGACCACATCCGAGCCGTCCTCGCAGCGCGTATACCATCGACCCCCGACAAAGGGTTCGATGATTGATTCTTGAATCGGCGCTGCACCGATGCCGTGCGTCTTGGGCCACCAGCGGTCAATTCTTGCGGTGAACACGTTGAATGCATGTTCGGGTGTCGCCTTGACGATCACAGACTTGCGCACCGGCGCAATGCTGATGGTTCGGGTCATCGCTTCTTCCTCGATAGCGGTGATTCGGGTTGTTCTACTTCGTTCTTGAACGCTTCCAGGGCATCGTCCCAAAAGCCATCCAACCAGCGCCGCAGCTCCCCCAGACCGACGGGGTCGATGTAATAGACGCGACGAGTTCCTTCGGAGCGATCCTTCACAAGTCCGGCGTCCTTCAGCGCTTTGAGATGCTGCGACACAGCGGGACGGCTGACGGGTAGGCCGGCGGCGAGCACACCTACCGACTTCGGCCCGCCACGCAAGCGCTCGAATACTCGGCGGCGCGTGGGGTCACTCAAACACTGCAGTGCCATACCGTAAGCCATAACTAACGGTAAGGCAAAACTTACCTAACGTCAAAGCCCACGCGTGCCGGGTCCCGCGCTGGCTGCTGGTCTGCGTCCCGAGTTTCGTCACCGATGGGTTGCTCGTTGACATAACTCAAGGACGCCCTCGAATCGCTCGGCGCGGCACCGCGGCACCGCGGCACCGCGGCACCGCGGCAATGCGACGCACTGCGAATGCGCGTGTGCTTGACTCTTGATTCCAGCGTGGCTTAATTGGCTTTCTTCGACACCAACGCCGGTCGCGAGTCATCTGCGGCGCGGGCGCTTGCTCGAAAATCTTGTCACGGGCATAAAGACCGCAGGGGAGAAAGGCATGGACGGGAGAAGAGCTTCACAGCGGCGATCCGCAGCGGCTGCGACACTCATGGCGATGTGCTGCATGTTCGGGTCGGCATACGTGTGGGCTGCGCCGCATTCAAAGATATTGGGACTGGCGCGTGCAGGCGCCGGTCCCGCACCCACCGATGAGTTCTGCCGAAAAGTTGGCTTAAGTATCGGAGATCAGGGTATCAGCACCTGTTACTCGCCGCAGGAAATGCGACGCGCCTATGGCTTGGACGGACTGATCGATGCCGGCATGGTCGGGGCAGGACAGACGATTGTCATCATCGATTCTTACGGCAGCCCGACGATTCGCGAGGACCTACGGGTCTTCGATCAGGGTTACGGACTTCCGGACCCGCCATCATTCAAGGTGCTTGCGCCGCTCGGTACCGTCCCGTGGGACCCTAACACGTACCCCGATGAGCCCGGTTGGGCGGGCGAGGTGACGCTCGATGTGGAATGGGCACACGCCATGGCTCCAGGCGCGGACATTATCCTGATGACGAGCCCGGTCGACGAGACGGAGGGGGTGCAGGGACTGCCGGAGTTCCTCGCGCTGGAGCAATATGCGCTTGATCATCACCTTGGCAAGATCATCAGCCAGAGCTGGGGCGCGACCGAGAACACGCTGTTTCGTGAGGTGGCCGGTCCCCAGGGACCCCAAGTGATCGCCGACTTCCAGGCGTTTTACGCGCGCGCAGTCCAGGAACACGTCACGGTGCTGTGTGCTGAGGGCGATACCGGCAGTGCTGACGTGGAAACCGACGGCGTGACGTTCTATCCGTTTCCCGTGGCGGACTTTCCGTGCACGTCACCGTTTGTGACCTCGGTTGGCGGCACGAGTCTGTACTTGAACACCTCCGGCAAATACCTGTCGGAGACCGTTTGGAACGACAGCATTGGCGCCGGTGGCGGCGGCATCAGCCAGTTATTCCAGGAGCCCGAGTATCAGAAGTTGTCGCTGCCCGCGACTATGCAGAAGAAGCTTGACGGTATGCGCGGGGTTCCCGACATATCGTTCAACGGCGGTTGTTTCACGACGATCATCACCTACTCCAGTTATCCGGGGGGCGGCGAGCCCGGCTGGTACTATGCCTGTGGAACGAGCGAAGGCGCGCCGGCATGGGCGGGCATTGTCGCCGACCTCAACCAGTACGCGGGCAGGCCGCTCGGATTACTCAATCCAGCGCTGTATGCGCTAGGCGGGGCGGACAAGTTCGACCTGATCGGCCGCGACATCACGAAAGGCAACAACGGCTTCGTCGATGGCGTGCCCGGGTACTCTGCGACGCGGGGATGGGATCCGGCGAGCGGCTGGGGCACGCCGAACCTTGTCGACTTCCCGGGCCGCTTGATGGAGTTGTTCGAGCACTAGCGCCCGCCGCCATTTCTCAATAATGTGGGCTAGACGATTAGCCCCTGACGCTCGGATCACCACGATTCATGTGATCGCCTGGAGCAGGTGGTGCAGAAAGCGATTCGCGTCGATCGCACTGGCGGCCTTGATCTCGGGCAGGTGCGCCCAGGCGAAATGCTGACGTCGATCGACCACCGTCTGTCCGAGCGTGATCGCGCCGCCGGTCTCGACTCCAACCCGCAGGCGCTCAGTGGAGAGCAATGTCGGATCGAGCGCCGCGGCAACTGCCAACGAGTCGATGAGGGCACAATAGGAGCGAAATCCGCGCGCCTCGAGGAAATCAACGATGCCGCTGAGAAACCATGCCGTCTTGCGGCGCGAGGCAGACACGGCGGCTCTATGCGCGGAGCTGAGCGCGATGGAGTCGTGCGTTGCGACATCCAATCCGATCGCAGTGAGGTTGAAGCCAGCCCTGAAGACCATGTCGGCGGCCTCGGGATCGACGTACACGTTCCACTCGCTCACCGGATTGTCGCCCGTGGCACGCAGCGAACCGGCACTGTCGAAACCGTAGGTGCCCGCGACGACGATCAGCTCTGACACCTTACGCGGAAGTTGCGGATCTTTCATGAGCGCCAACGCGATATTGGTCAGCGGGGCGATGCCTAGAATGCTGATGTCACCCGCATGCTCGTTGACGATGTCTACAATCACGTCCGGGGCAAAACGAGGGTCCTCCGGCAGTGAGGGCTCGGGCAGCTCGAGATTACCGAGGCCATTGTCGCCATGTGAAAAAGGGTCCTTGGGGTAGGGTCGCACCAGCGGCTTCTGCATGCCGCGCGCGACCGGGACATGATGGACATCCAGCAGCTCGAGCACCTTACGTGCATTGACCGAGCAGCGATCGGCCGTGAGATTGCCCGATACCGTGGTGATCGCCTTGAGATCGAAGTGCCGAGAGCCGAGGGCAAACATGATCGCCACGGCATCGTCGATGCCAGGATCGGTGTCGATGATGATCTTCTTCATGCAAGGCACCTCAGAAATGCGGTGTGGGAATGTCGTGTAACAGCGCGCCCCGCGAGCTCTCGCGGGCATAGACGCGCGCGGCCCGCTGCAGCATTTGATCGGGTCGCTCCTGATCGAGCCATACCGCCTCGAGATCCTCCCCGAGCAGCTCTTTGGTGGCATCGGGCAAATAGGCATCGACGTTGTAGCCGAAGGCGCCGCTTTGCACGGCATCGGTAATATCGGCCATTGACTGATAGTAGGTGCGAACCAGGCCGGTCGCTGTTGGATCGCGCGGAAAGCTCTTGAGTGGGATCGACCAGTAGCCGGGCCACGCGTGCGATATGTCGAGCACGAAACGGCTCGAGAGAATCCAATTGAGGACCTCCGCGGCGCCGTCTTTGACCCGCGAATTGGCATTGATCGAGAGCGTGAAGGCACTGCCGGGATCGTAGATTGGATAGGGTAGAGCTGGATTCATGTTCGGAAACGGTGCGAAGCCAAGATCGTCGGCGTCCGCGCCCTGGAAATAATTCGTGGCCCATTGAAAGGCAAATGACGGGGCAAAGAAAAACGGCGAGCGGCCCTGGTGAAGTAGAGCCAGCGAGGAGTCGAAGTTCAGCAGGAAATAGTCACCGCCGCCGAGAAAGCCTGCGCGATACCAGCGATCAAGCTCCGTCATGGCGTTCAACATCGGTCCCGACGTCCATGCGGCACGACCGCTCAGTACATCATGGAATACGAACGGGCCGGCAACCTGATTCAAAAACACAGAGATGTAGTCTTCATTGACGGGCTCCCAGCCGCCGTTTCCGGTCACCGAGGCGTACAGTCCCTTGGCCTGCGCTGCCCGCATGATGGCTTCCACCTGGCCGCCGGTCTTTGGCACGCTCCAACCGTTGGCCCGCAGCACCGCCTTGTTATAGAACATGCCATTGACGCATAGCGAGGGAGGTACACAGTAGAGATGACCGAATTGCCGGCATGTGTTGAGCACGGGCGTGAGCAGGCGCTGTTCCCATCCATACTGCGCTGCATATCGGTCCATGGGCTCTAGCTTGCCGGCCCTTGCCAGTGGCTGCACATCGCTCGGTCCGGACGTATAGACGATGTCAGGCCCGCGATTGGCAATTGCAGCGATGCGCACATCGTAATCGACCGAGGTGCGGTACTCGATCACCAGCTGATAGCGACTCTGACTACGATTGAATGGATCAACCAGTGCGTTCTGCAACGCCTGCCGATTGATTGGCGAGGCGCCCCAGAACCACATCGTGACCACCTGCCGCTCGGCCTCGGCTTCAGAGGATGCTCGTATGAGTGAAGCCGTGCTCAGCGCGAGCAGCACCCCCAGTAGCCGCGGCGCGTACGGGGCGGCGGGCTGCCTCACAAGCGCTCCCCGGACGCGGAGAACAGAAAGCTCCCTGCCGGCTTGAATACCAGGTGCAGCTTCGAACCGACGCGATCCTCAGCCGAGGCGCCGCGCTGCACGGTAAGTCGCTCTGCATGGGCGGTCTCGACGTACGCGTACGAGACGCTCCCCAGCTGCTCGATCAGCCTCACCGTAGCGGTAAATCCGTCGCTGCCCTCGCTCTCGACAATGTGCTCGGGTCGGACGCCCACCGTGACCTGCTGATCCGGCTGGCTGTGACCACGAAGACCTCGGATCTCGAACGCCTGCGCACACAGACTGGGCATGGATACCAGGGCAGCCTCTGCCCTGTGATCGCCGGTCCCGACGATGCGGCCATCGATGAAGTTCATTTTCGGTGAACCAATGAAGCCCGCCACGAACAGGTTAGCTGGATCGAGATAGAGCTGCATCGGCGTGCCGATCTGCTCGATGCCACCCTCGCGCAGGACCACAATGCGGTCGGCTAGAGTCATGGCCTCGACCTGATCATGCGTGACATAGATCATCGTGGCACCGAGATCCTGATGCAGCTTCGCAATCTCCAGGCGCGTCTGGTGCCGCAGCTCCGCGTCGAGGTTCGAGAGCGGCTCATCGAACAGAAACAGCAGCGGCTGCTTGACGATGGCACGGCCGATGGCGACGCGCTGGCGCTGACCGCCAGACAGGGCCCTGGGCCTGCGGTGCAGATAAGGTTCGAGTCGCAGAATGCGGGCGGCCTCGAGCACTCTGCGTTGTCGCTCGTGGCGCGGCATGCCCGCGATCATCAATCCAAAGCCGATGTTCTCCTCGACGGTCATGTGCGGGTAGAGCGCATAGTTCTGAAATACCATCGCCACATTGCGCTCGACCGGCGGCAGGCTCGTGACGTCGCGCCCGTGGATGTGAATGCTGCCGGCGGTGGCCGCTTCCAGGCCCGCAATCATGCGCAAAAGCGTACTTTTGCCGCAGCCCGATGGACCTACGATCACCAGGAACTCGCCCTGCTCGACGCTCAGATCCGTGGGACGGACGACCTGTAGGCCATCGAAGCTTTTCTCGACCCGTGACAGGATCAGCATCGCCATGGAGGTCGTGTGGTGGAGCGCCGCCGTCGCTCAACTAATGCCGCGCACGGCAAATCCGCGCGCCGGCACCGACCCTTCCTCAATCAGAAAGCCGGCACCGCCGGAGCTGAAAGAAGAATCGCGCACCTCGAGCAGTGGTCTGCCATCGATGGAGAAGGCGAGGTTGGCTCCGTGAGCCTGCAACACGAACTGCAGCGATGCGTTTTCGCGTACCGGATAGGCCACTTTGGCGAGCACGTGCAGTTCCTCATCGTAGCGCTTGAGCAACGCTGCATGTCCATCGTGGATGACGCCTGCGTAGTAACGACGATGCCCACGCGCGCGCGCGACCATACCCACGGTGCGGAACAGGTCGAGGGTCAAGCGTGAGGAAACCACGTAATCGCACCAGTCCCGGGTGCCGGTCGTGATAACACCGTTGAGGCCAGGATGCGATAAACAGAACGTGGCCGTTACGTCCGGCGCGAAGTGACGCGCCGAGCTCACAAAGGATTTGTGCCAATAGGTCGAGGTATCCCACGGGCTCAGGTGCGGCGATAAATCGAATGCACCACCGAGCACCAGCGCCTCGGGTGCACCGGCCCAGTCCATCTTGAGCAGGCCGATGTGGCCTGAGAGCCGCTCGGTTGCCGCAAGCTCGAGCCCAACGCGATAGATCGGCTGGCCGCCGATGTCCGGTATGCGCCAGCTCAACGCGTTGTCGCCGCGCAGTAGCTGAAACGGTTCGCTGATGACCTTGACGAGATCGCCGTCACCGTCGTAGTGATGAATGAAGAACCGCGTGTCCGGATTCCTGGAGTCATAGCCACGAATCGTGGCGCGCACCGTCTGTGTGCCATAGAGCGAGGGACTTGCGATGACCTCGAAGTAGCTCGTCTCGCTCACACCGCGAGGCTTGGGATCGATGAAGGTCGCGACCGAGACGGCCCCCTGCACGCCTCGAGCAAGCGCATCGTAGTGGATATCCAGGCCGTTGCAATCCTCGTGGGAATTGAGGTTGCCGACGCGATCGACCGCCTGTGGACCACTGTGCAGTGGACACGGCCCGAATCCCTGCAGCGAGCCTGGATACTCGAAAGCGAAGCGCGCCGGCGAGGGACCAGGATCCTCACCAGCTAGCGTCGCGACCGCGCGCACGATGCGACGGGTCTCGATGACCGCATCGCTGAGGCATTCGCCGCCGTCGGCATTGACGACGTAGAGACGGTCGGCCACCGGCGTGCGAAAGTCGGGCCCGCGATCGATGCCATCGAGGCCCAGACGGATGCCGTTGAGGCAGCCGAGATTGCCCGCATTGCAATCAGTATCCCAACCGGAGGTTACTGCGATCTTCAGTCCGCGCTGGAAGTCATCGCCGCCCAGCAGGAACGATGCCAGCACCAGCGCATGATTGGGCACCATCGGACAATTGCCCGGATAGTGCTTGTAGCCGTGATGCTCTCCGAGCCAGGCACGCACGGCACGCCAGTCCTGAGTCTTCGCACACTGGTTGCGTACCGCATCGATGACCCGCAGCAGGATCTCGTGGTGCGTATAGGAGACGCCAAGATCGAGCAGGTGCTCGATGTCGGTGTCGACAAAGGCGTGGGCCTCCATGGCCGCGAGTACGCACGCGGCCTCCACCGCGACGCCATCGTGACTTACCGAGGCGGCGCTGCGTGCCATTGCGGCGGCGCGGTCCGGATCGCCGGGATTGCACAGCGCCCAGGTGTCAATGAAGATCTCGGCCCCGATCTGCTCAGCCATGGCGCGGCCATTGAGCGCGATGGAGCCGCTGCGCGGCGCCCGAATGCCCGAGCGCAGGCGCAGATAAGCGGTGTGCTCGCTCGAGCGCCCCAGGCCTCCCCACCACAGGACGGTCTTGTCCTCCACGATGTAATTCAACCAGGTATCCCCGACCTGGTCGGCGGCGATGACTGTCGGGTAGCCGTTGTCCTCGAGCGCACGGAAGAACAGGAATGTCCCCGATAGGTCATCGTCCGGCACGATCAGCGGCCAATGCACACGATCATTCACGTAGTAATCGATCTCGCCGAAGGTGCGCTGGATTTGCTCATGGTGCCAACCTTCCACCGCACGGCCCAGGTAGACACCGATCAGCTTACCGAGCACGCCTGCGTAGATGCGCTGCGCGTAGCGCTCATGCAGCGGCCGTGGCGCAAGGGCGCGTGCTGCGCCGTTGGCCTGGGGATCGAGGGTCGAGCCGAGCGGCATCGTTATCCTTTGACCGCCCCTGCGGTCATGCCTTCGAGGAACAGCCGTTGCAATAGGAGGAAGAACACGACGACCGGCACGACAATAATGCAGGCGCCAGCCATCATGATGCCACGGTCGGCGCCCATGACACTCGTCATGGCTCGATAGCCGAGCGTCATGGTAAAACCTGAGCTGCCCTGCTGAAACGTCGAGGTGATCAGAAATTCATTCCACGCGTTGAGCGCGACGACTACGGCCACGGTCACCATCCCCGGCCGCATCAGCGGCGCGATGACGTACCGGAATATCTGCCACGGGGAGGCACCGTCCATCAGCGCGGAATCGTCCAATTCGATGGGGATAGCGACCACATAGGTGCGCAGCAACAGGATCGAGAGCGGCAAATTGATCGCGGCGATGATGCAGGCCGTAGCGAACACATTACCGACCAGCCCCAGCCGCGCATAGACGAAATACAGTGGGAAGAGAAACAGCTGGATCGGTACGGTCACCGAGCACAGGAAGTAGATGCTGATGAGCTTCCAATACGCGATGCGTCGTCGCGCCAGAGGAAACGCCGCCGGCGCTGCGAAGCCTACCGTCACCAGCACCGTCGTGCCGGTCAGTAGCACACTGTTGATCAGTCCGATTGAGAAGTCGCCGCCGGCCCACGCGGCACGGAAATTGTTCAGCGCGAGCGCGGTGGGAAGCGAGAGCGGGTCCTGTACGATCGCCGCGTGCGGTTTGAAGGCGTTGAGCACGACCAGCGTTAGCGGCGCAAGCGATACAGCTGCGGCTATCAGCAGTGTGGCGTGGCCTGCGACGCGGGCGAGGTGTCTCCTCATGCGCGAAGACTCTCGCGGCTCGTCCAGACGTAGGCACATGCGGCGATCAAACCGAACAGACTCATGCAAAGCGCGACGGCCGCGGCCTTGCCGACCTCGAACGTCCTGAAGGCCAGCCCGTAGGCAAGTGTCGAGAGCAACTCGGTGGCGCGCGCTGGCCCACCTCCGGTCATCAGGTAGACGTAGTCGAAAGTCAGGAAAGAGAAAATCGTGACCAGGACCAACATCAGGGCAACGGTGGGTGCGATATTGGGCAACGTGACGTGCCGAAAGATCTGCCACGGACCGGCTCCCTCGAGGTAGGCCGCCTCAAGCTGATCCGCGGGCACCTGCCGCATGGCCGCGAAATACACCACCGTCAGGTAGCCCCAGAAATGCCACATATCCGCCGCTGCGACCGCGTACAGTGCCGAGCCGACGTGGCCCAGAGGATCGCGCAGCGGCAAGCCGTGCGCTCGCATGAAACCGACCACGCCCGAGATCTGGTCAAAGATCATGTTGCTCCAGATGCTCGCATTTGCAATCGGAGAGAGCACATAAGGCAAAAGAAAAATGACCTGATAGACTGCATAGCTGCGGCGGCGCGTGCGCAGCAGTGAGGCCACCGCCAATGACAGTGCCATCGGTAAGGTCAGGAAGATCACGCTCCATTTGACGTTGTTGAACAGCGAGCGCCAGAAGGTGAAATCCGAGAGCAGATCGCGGAAGTTGTCGAGCCCATTCCAGGACGGCGCCGAGACCCCGTCCCAGTCGGTAAATGCGATCAGCAGCGTCAGCACCGCCGGCACGAGCACCACCGCGGCGCTCAAGAGCAGCGCCGGCAGGACAAACGGAGCATATCGCCAGCTCGATTGAGTGCCGGCAAGACTCATGACTTGCTGCCCTGCTGCGCGTGGGTGGCATCGGCAGGGCCATGAGTCCCCTGGCCGATGCTCAGCGAGGGCAGCCAGGTGCTGCGGGCATGGTGGCCGCGGATGCGATCCATCTGCGCGAGAATGGCCACGCCCTCGAGGGCGATGTCGACCGCATGCGTATGGCCGGCGCCGGCGACGAAGCGCTCGCCCGTGACTATATTGTCTGCGACCGAACAGCAGGCCCCCGCGCGCCGTCCAAACAGCGTTGCCATCGTCACGATGGCTGCGGCCTCGCGCTCGCCGTTGAGCACTCCGCTGCGCCGGCACTCATCCACGAGCTGTGTCTGCTCGGGCCGCATGTAGCCGCCGACGGAGGGACGGCCGGCGCCGCACAGGTCAGAGGCCGAGGAGCGCGTGAGGCCGATGTGATGGCGCACGTCCAGCTGCACCGCAGCCTGTGTCAGAGCCAGCACCAGATCGGGACTGCACACAGCCGGCCACCCCGCCTCGACGTAGGCCGAAGTCAGGCCGTCAGCTCGCACGATGCCGCTGGCGATGACGACATCGCCCGGGCGCACCTGCTCGCTCAGGGCGCCCGAGCCGCCCACGCGTAGGTAAGTGCTCGCAGCGGTATGCTCGAGCAGCTCGTACATACACAGCTCGGCCTCGGGCGAGCCGCTGCCGCCGCTGATTGCGGTGATGCGCGCGTCCTTATAGGAGCCAGACCAGCTGGTGAACATGCCGCCGCGACCGATCGATTGCGGTGAGTCCAATCGGCGTGCAAGCCGCGTCGCAGGATCCTCGTCGTAAGCGCACAGCGGGTCGCGCACGAACAGCATCACATAATCGCCGACGAGCTGCGGATCGATGCCAGTCAACGCGGGCCGGCCGTCGATCAGAAGGCCCCTGGCCGGTACATGATCGCGATAGCGGTAGCCCGCGAACACCTCGCCTTGAGCGGAGGCGCGCGCGGCTTGACTTGGCGCACCACTGCCGCCGTCGTGTTCGTTGTTCATCGTCCGATCACTTTCACGTGAACGGTTCGACGTCGGGGAGCATCGAACTCCCAGAGAAAAATCTTCTGCGAGGCGCTGAGAAGCATTTGCCCGGCATCGATCGCAAAGGTGCGCGAATGCCCGACCAGTGCCGCCTTTACGTGCCCTGCGGCATCCTGCGGCGTATCGATCTGATGCTTGAAATCATCGCGCGTGGGGACCAGACGCCGGATCTCATCATCGATGTCTTCGAGCGCCAACGGGTCCTGATGCGCGGCCACGGTAATGGCAGCCGTCGAATGTGGTACCGAAACCAACAGCAAGCCATCCGCGATGGATGATTCGGCGAGCGCCGCCTGCACCTCGGCGGTGATGTCGTGCAGACCGTTGCGCTGCGTCGCGAGTGCGAAGATTTGCATGCGAGTCAGTCCTCCTCGATGCCGGGGATGATGAGGCTATTGCGCACCAGGGCGGCGCTTCGGGATGAACTCCACCGGCCACGCTGGCCCCGATAGTACTCGCTCCCGATTCGATCGGCCCAGGCCGCGGCGAGCAGCGCGGCCGGCACCATCGCAAGCAGCGGTAGCAGCAACTCCTCGAGTGCCGGCAACGTCAGCGCGAACGCAGTTGCTTGCCGAGCGGGTGCATCGCTTATCCACAGCACTGGGCGCTCGAGCTCACCTAAAACCACCAGCAGCTCGGCGGCGCGGCTGGCACTGGCGGCTGACGTTGGAGCGAAGACGACGGTCGGCAACGAGGAGGGCTCGGCCATGAAGTAGTTGAGGTGAAAGAACTCCTCGATATCCTGCGCCATCGCGTGTACGCCGCTTGCCTCGATCAGCTTGGCTGCCCCATAGGCGGCGGCGGCGCAGGCAGGACCGCTACCCAGGAGATCAGCGCGTGCATATTCGGACCACGCCTCGCTGCAGCTTGCGCCGACGGACTCGCAATCGAGCAGGACACGCGCCATCAGCGACGGCAGCTCTGTGAGGGAGCGCTTGACCGTGGCGTGCTCTGTTGCCGCTTCGGGCCTGCGCCGCGCATGCTCGAGCGCCAGCAGGTACAGGCCGAGGAGCGAGGCACAGTAGGAAAGCGTGCCGGGCGCCGAGGCTGAGTCAATCGCGGCGACATTGAGCATGGCGGCGCAGGCGCTTGCCAGACGGCTGTCGGGATTCGCGCTCAGCGCAAGCGTCGAGACACCGGCCGCGCGTGCGCGTTGCGCCGCCTCGATCACTCGTGCCGCCTCACCCGAGTGGCTGACGCAGATCAGTAGCGTATGCTGCCGCGAGCACCCCCACGAGAGCGGGAAGAGATAGCGCGCGGCATCCATGGCGTTGAGGGCCGTCACGGGAAGACCCGTCCAGGCACGCCACGCAGGGGCGGCACCCATCGCGGCAATGTAGGAATCGCCACTGCCTGTCAAGATCACTTGGTTTATCCCGTCCAACTGTAGCGCGCGGCAGGTGTGAGCTACCCGGGATTCGATGGCCTGCAGCACCTCTGGCATCTGCTGCGGCAGATGCCGGATCGAGTGCCGCAGCGAGTTGGTCGGGATGCTCATGTGACGGCACCGATGTGCTCGATCTGTGTCGCGGCGGCAAGTTCGGCGAGCATGGCGGTGTTGAGGCTCCGGGGAGGGCCAAAGTCAGCCATGCAACACGCGGCCGCCGCGGCCGCGGCGCGCCCGGCCTGCTCGAGATCGTGGGTGGCGCACCAGGCCCCGAGGAAAGCCCCACAGAAGCTATTGCCGGCCCCAGTCACATCAACGATCGGTGAGCGGGGCGGTTGCAGACGCAAACGTGTGCGCCGATTTGCCAGCACCGCTCCCAGCGCCCCCATGCGCAGCAATATCACGTCGGCACCCGCAATCAGCAGGTCAGTTATTATCTGCTGGATCTCGAGCGCGCCGAACAGGCGGCGCGCCTCGGGAAGGTTGAGGGAAAAAATGTCGATCAGAGGCAGCAGGCGCTGTAGTGCCGGCCAGCTCTCGGATGTCGCAGCGCTGCCCTGCAGTTCCCACAAAGTGACTCCAAGTTGCCTGTCCCGACGGCCTAGCGCTTGCCAGAACGGTTGCGACAGATCGCGGAAGCAATAGGTGCCGGCGGCGGGTAGCAGCGCATCCGGCACGTCCTCCGGGGTGATCTGCATGCGCTCGAAGTGCTCCAGACCAAGCAATGGGGTCTCGCGCCGCTCGCCATCCGTCAGATATTCGATGCGAGTGCGGATTGTGTGCTCATCGCGCAGCAGAAAGCCGATCGCCGCAGGCTGCAGGAACGGCAACTCCTCGAGCGTGAACTCCTTCAGATCGCGACCAATGCCGGCGACAATGGACACCGCGGGCCACCAACCAGCGGCACCCACCGCCGCGTATGTGCCCGCGCCCCCGAGCGCGGTGCGTGTTCCGCCGTCGGGTAGCACGATCTCATCGACGATTACGTTGGAGATCACGAGCAGGGGTTTGAAGACGGCCATGAGACGCTGCTGGTCCCTTAGTGCTGGGCGTTGACCGGCAACGCTGCTGGTTGCCGCGGCCTGCTCTCGATCTCGATGAAGCGGCCGCTGTCGGAGGAGCGGTGGAATGCCTCGATGACTTCGAGCACGTGAAAGGCCAGCACGCCAGAGGCGAGATGGGGCCGCCGCGCTCGGATCGCCTGTGCCATGTCGGCGAGACCGATCGCACGGCTACTCTGATCGTCAGCTTCAGGCTCGCTGTGCACCACGATCCATTCCCCACTGGAAGTCGCGTGCTGTATCTCACCATCGAAAAGGTCTGGATCCGGCACCAGCAGCGAGCCCTCGGTACCGTAGATCTCGAGCGGCGTGTGCCGATGCCTGGGTACATCGAAGCTCATGGTGAGTGAGACGATGGCGCCGCAGTGGAAATGCAGTGTGCCAGCGACGTGGGTCGGCACTTCCACGGCGATCACTGTGCCGCGAAGCGGTGAGCTGCCAATCGTGCGCGTCGCGTGGGGCTGGATCGCCATGGCCGCCACGCGCGCTATGGGACCGAGCAGGTTGACCAGCACGGTAATATAGTAGGGTCCCATGTCCAGCATGGGGCCGCCGCCTCGCAGGTAGTAGAAGGCCGGCGACGGGTGCCAGTGCTCATGGCCCGGACACATGAAGAACGCGGTGCCACCGATCGGCGCCCCGATAGCTCCTCGATCGATCATTCTGCGACAGGTCTGGTGGATGGCCGCCAGAAAGCTCGCCGGACCGCAGCCGACGCGACGTTCGCGGGCCTCGGCGCTCTCGAGTAATTGCCGCGCCTGGGCGGTATCGACACCGAGCGGCTTTTCCGAATAAACATGCTTGCCAGCCGCGAGCGCTCTTAATCCGACTTCGACGTGTGACTGTGGCGTGGTCAGGTTCAGTACGATCTCGATGGCAGGATCAGCGAGCAGCTCCTCGACGCTTGCGACCGGTACGCTGAATTGTTCACCACGAGCTCTTGCCGCCGCCGTATCGGTATCGGCCAGAGCTTGAATGCTCAGGATCGGAAAGGCGAGGGCACTCTGCAGGTAGGCCGGGCTGATGTTGCCGCAGCCAATGATGCCGACGCCGACGCGGCTACTCATGCCATCAGCCCCAGCAGGTCGCGGAACAGGACCAGATCCTCGCGCGCATCGGCGACGCTGGTTTTCGGTTGGCGTCGGTGACGGATGTCTTCGTAGAACGACTGCCATTCGAGCGCGAATGAGTCGCGTCGTGTGGGAAAGCGCCAAGTGCTGCTGATACCGGCCGTGCCGTGAGTGCCCGTGATCTGCAGTTTCGCCGGTATGTGGCGGATGTAAGGAGTGTCGTAATCGACTCGCAGCACCTCGCGCTCCGTATAGACCTCGAGGTAAGTATCGAAGCGCGGCAAATGGTCGAGTGCTATTTCGATCTGGCACACGTAATGCCCATAATCCATCGCGGCGGTCAGCACCAACCCACCGTGTCGATGGGCCGCGAACAAGACGCGCTCGGGTGTTCCCAGCAGTTCCCGCATGGCGGAGAAATCATGACTACCGAGCCCCAGCAGAACTTCATAGGCTCGCGCTCGGCTTTCCGCGCCCTGCCCGATTGCCAGCGCGATCGCAGCCGTCATCGCGGATCGCACCCGCGTTCTCGCATCGGCGCTCAAGTCGGAACGCGGCGTCGCGCCGCCGATGCTGTCGAGGATAAGCGAGTTCATGCCGATCACATCGTGAACGCGGGCCAGAGTGATCGAATCTTTGAGCGTACGCACGCGCTCGACCGCCTCGGTGAAGGCGGGCGCGTGGCGACGCATGAAGCCCACCTGGATCACCAGCCCGGAACTGGCCTCGGCCGCCTGAAGTAAGTCCGCTTCCCGCAAGTTGATGCACATGGGCTTCTCGAGCAGGATGTGCTTGCCTGCGGCAATGGCATCGAGCGCGGTGCTCGCGTGATCGACACTATGATTGGCGACCAGGACGGCATCGATGTGCGCATTGGCCAGCAGCTCGCGATGATGACCGAAGCGTGCAGCGCCGGCCCATTGCCCGCCAATTGCATCCAACACAGCGCTGCTGACATCGCACAGCGCGACGACTTCAAACAGCTGCGGCAGTTCACGCAACGTGGGCAAATGGATACATTGCGCAATCTCACCGCACCCGATAATGCCCAGACGCAGCGGTCGAGTCACTTCGCTACAATGCCGCCCGGAATTGCACACCCACGGTCCGCGGCCGCGGCACGTAGGCGTTCTCAAGCAGTTCAATCGTCACGCGCTGGATGATCTTCTGATCATTCAGCAGGTTCTTTGCAAACAACGACAGCGTGATATTACCGACGCTGTAGCCACCGCTGGCATTGAAGAGAGTGTAGCTTGGGTACAGATAGGCCGGGTCAGTCATGTTGTAGCTGCCGTGCGAAGGGCCGATCCAGTCGTAGTCGCCGCGAATGAAGGTACTGTTGCCGCTGCTGATCATCCAGCGGTACTCGCTGCTCGCCGTTGCCGTATACGAAGGCACATTCAGCAGGCGCTCACCCTCGACCGCCCCGACATTCGGTACCACGGAGGTCAAACTGGCATGAGTGATGCCGCCCTCGATTCCGACTGTCCAGCCGTGCAGAGGTTTGGCAAGTACTTCCAATTCCCCGCCATAGCTTTTGGCATCGCCGAAGTTGGCAGTGTAGGCCGAGCCGCAGGCAAGACTAAAGGTCTGCTGCACCTTCTTCCAATCGACGTAATAAGTCGAGGCATTGACCGAGAGACGGTTCTGCAGCCAGTTGGTCTTGGCGCCGATCTCGTAGCTCCATAGACTATCGGGGTTATAGCTGAATTTTGGATTCGTTATCCCGAAAGCGGCCAGCGAGGCGGGGCAGGTGCCGGTGGTCAGATCGATCGGCGGCACGTAGCCGCCGACGCGGTAACCCTTGGAGGCAGTCGCGTATACGGTCGCATTGCTCGCAACGTCACCACTGATCGAGAATTTCGGGGTCGCCGCGTTATAGCCATTGCTGCCGGTCGTCAGCGGCGCAATGCCCTGGGCGAAATACCCGCCAGTGTCCCAGCGGAAATTGGTCGTTGCACGCAGCTCACGCAAACCGGCCGTCAGCCTCAGGCTCGGCAAGGCATACCAGGTCACCTCGCCAAAGCCCGCGATTTGGGCCTGAGTCTCCTTGCCCAGGCTCCAGCCGGCCAGATCGCCATTGAAGGGATCCGCAAAGCTCGTATCTTGTGGTGGCACGCCATAGAGATTGAGGAAGGTCTGGCGGATGCCCGGGATGTAATCGTTTTCGTAAGTATGAATCACCCGGTCCGATGCGAAGATACCGACCAACCAGCTGAACGGGATCCCGGATTCGGCCGGCAGTTTCGATGCGAGTCGCAGTTCTTCCGACGTGGTTTGCGTCTGCTCCCCGGACAAGGAAGGACTGCCGAGATTGGCGAATGCTACGCCGCACTGGCAGGGACCGAGATCGGGCGAGGTATCGGCCAGGTACTGGATGAAGTCGCTATTGAAATAGGTGCCGTCGGTGGTGTGCGCGTTCTGCCGGAAGAAATAGCTGGTGACGGAGGTGAGGTCTGCCCATCCGAAATCGTCCCGGACTGTGAGGCTTGGCACCATCATAGTATCCGTAGTGGGCTGAGCGATCAGGTTGTCCTGCACATAACGCCCGAGGTCTGGAGTGAAGACCGAGCTATCGTCCGCGGAGTAGCGCTGGGTAAACAGCGCCGGCGTAATCGATAGATGCTCGGTGGCAAGCCATTCGACGGCAATGCGCGCGGCAAGGGTGCGTTGACCGTTGATGCGGGAGTTCTCGAGCGTCGTCGGCTCGGCCTGATAGTCGTTGGCCAGGACGTCGGCCTCGGTCAACGGCATCTGGTGGTAGCGCTCGATGTAGCCGCTGAGCCATTCGACTTCGGCACCGGCGCGCAGCGCAAGTACGCCGGGCACGAGCGGAATATTGACGATGCCGTTTCCCTCGAAGTTGGTGCCGCCGTCCGACGTATAGGAAATGTTGTCGGTGGTCGCAGCCGAGAACTGATTGGGGTTGGGTGCGTTGGTGATGTAGCGCAAGGTGCCACCCATTGATCCCGCGCCATAGAGAGTGCCTTGGGGCCCGCGCAGCACCTCGACGCGATCAAGGTCAAACAACTTGGGTTCGGCTGCACCCGAGGTCGGAGAGGGTGGGGCAAAGGAACTCTGGGTGACGATCGGGATATCGTCCAGGTACTGTCCTACGGTGGCGTTGCCACCCTGAGAGCTGACGCCGCGCATCGTGATGGTGTCCATTCCGGGATTGCCGCCGGAACCGAACGATAGGCCGGGCACCGTGCGAGAGATGTCCTCGACGCCCTCGATCTGACGCTCCTCGATCTCAGCGCCAGTGATTGCCGAGACGCTGGCCGGCACGTCCTTGATCTCCTCGGAGCGCCGGTCGGCGGTCACGACGACCGTCTCCAAAGTATCGCCATAGGTGGTGGCGCCATTCGAACCACCTGCCTGCTGGGCGTCGGCCATGCCGCCGAGCCCCAACGCCATGATGAGCCCAATCGATCGGGTGGTGATCGTGCTGGCCATGCTAATGCTCCCCGTTGACTTCGATGCGGTTCCCCCCGCTCTCAGTCATGACCCTCGGCATCTACCTCGACTGTCGGCGAGTAGTGGCGAACGCTTGAACACGGTCTCCGTCGTGGATGTTCGAAGGTCTATACTACAATACCTAATGTGGGGCTCGGCCTGCAATGCGCCTTTACGATCGGTTGCTCGCTTAAGATTCCGGCGCTCCCGGTCAAGGAGATCGATTTGGGCTCGAGGATTGGATGGATCGAGCGCTTTACGGCGGTCCCTGTGGATTCAGAATCTCCGGTGCCCGCGTACTTGCAGCTGGAGCAGGATCTGCGGCGGCAAATCCAATCGGGGCGGCAAGCCCATGGTGCGCGGCTGCCGCCCGAGCAGACGCTTGCTCGCCTGTACGGTGTCAGTCGCGTAACGCTGCGTCAGGCACTGCAGCGACTCGCCGCTGCCGGTTTGGTCAGCCGGCGGCATGGTATCGGTACCATCATTACACCGTCGCCGCAGGTCAGCCTCGACCTGCGGCCGATGGAGAGCGTGACGAGTCAGCTGCGCCAGGCGGGATATCACACGGCCGTCAGTGTTCTCGCCCAGGGCATCGAGCGAGCGCCGCCAGAGGCAGCACAGGCATTGCAGCTCACAAACGATCAGACTGCGGTGATCGTGCGCCGCTTGCTACGTGCCGAAGGATCGCCGATCTCGATCATCAGCTCGTGGCTACCCAGGGTGTTGTTCCCCGGACTGGAGTCCGTGTCGCTCTCGCCGGCCGAAGATTCGCTGTGGAGCGTACTCGCCACGACCTATCGGCATGCGCCGGCGCACGGCAAGAACATGCTCGAAGTGATCGCGAGTACCGCGCACGAAGCCGAACTTCTTCAAATTGGCTCAGGGGTGCCCTTGATTCGGCTCAGCTGCATCGTGTCTGACCGGAAAAGCCGACCGATCGAATATACCACCGCGCTGTGGATCACCACGGGCGTGCGGTTGCATTTCTGACCGGCCGAGTCGCGACGATCGGCGCTGTGTTCGAGCGGCATTTCGGTTGAAACATCTGCCAGGGCTGTCGAAATCGCTTGGTAACGGCCGTCGTGCGGAATAGATCGCACAATCTGCAGAATCGAGGTCAGCCATGAGTCATTCCGTCGAACAGGAAGCCACCTTTAACCTCTCTGACAGTGCTTCAGGCCAGGCAATGCAGGCTAGCGCACGGGCCCTGCTACACCGCGGCTTCATCGGCGCGGGCGGGGTACTGCTGATAGCTGGCTTCGGCACCGACTGCATCTATTACACTACGGCGTTGTGGCAGTGGGCAAACTTCTCCGCCTGGCTCATTACGGTTGGCCTGATCGTCACCTTCGTCGCCGCCATCTTGCTGCTGATCGACTTCGCAACAGGGCGCGCCGGCCGGCTCAACACGGGTTCCTTCGTCATGGTTACCGCTGCCGCCCTGCTGTCTTTGATCAACGCGTTCGTACATAGCCGCGACGCATGGACCTCCGTAGTACCGCAAGGGATCTTGCTGTCCGCGCTGTCCACCATCCTGCTGCTTATCGCCGGCGCGCGCGGATGGAGCCTCGCGATCAGCCGCGCACCCGGAGACCGCCCATGAGAACGACATCTCTTCGTCCGATTGCCGCGCTGATCTCGTTTGCCGCGCTTGCGGCGTGCAGCTCAAAGGGCGGCGACCCGGCCCGGCAATACGGCCCGAACCCTTACCTGCCCGAACCGCGCGCGTACCTGCTGCCGCCCATGAGCGTTCCGGAGGCGATCGGTTGGAAGGCGGGCGAGATGCCAACGGTGTCCGCGGGCCTCAAGGTCGAGGCGCTGGCGACAGATCTCGAGCACCCGCGCACGCTCTATACCCTGCCCAACGGCGACATCCTGGTGGTCGAGAGCAACGGCCCGGGTACCGAGGCCTATCGGCCCAAGGACTTTATCGCCGGAAGCGTGAAAGCGCGGGCCGGGGCCGCCGAAAAGGGCGGCAATCGCATCACTCTGATACGCCCCGCTGATGGCGACGGCAAGCCCGAGCTCAGGACGGTCTTTATCGACCATCTCTACTCGCCCTATGGAATCGTGCTCGTTGGTGACACGCTGTACGTTGCCAATACTGACGCGATCCTCGCCTTCAATTATGTGCCGGGGATGACGCGGATCACATCCCCTGGCGTGAAGATCGCCGATCTTCCAGCAGGCCCGCTCGACCATCACTGGACGAAGTCGATGACCGCGAGCGCGGACGGTTCAAAGCTCTACGTCGGCGTGGGTTCAAACAGCAACATTACCGAAAACGGCATGGCTGTCGAGGAGGGCCGTGCCGCCATTTACGAGGTCGACCGGTTGACCGGCGCCAAGCGCATCTTCGCTTCCGGCACGCGCAACCCGACCAGCGTGGCCTTCGAGCCACAGACGCGTCAGTTGTTCGCCGTCGTCAACGAGCGCGACGAGATCGGCCCGGACCTCGTCCCCGATTATTTGACCTCGATCCGGCAGGGTGGCTTCTACGGCTGGCCCTACAGCTATTGGGGAAGTCATGTTGACGTTCGGGTCCACCCTCAGCGGCCGGACCTCGTCGCTCAAGCGATCGAGCCCGACTATGGTCTGAGTTCGCATGCCGCCCCGCTCAGCCTGCTGTTCAGCGAAGGTGAGCACTTGTCGTCGGCCTTCGCTGACGGCGCCTTCATCAGTGAGCACGGCAGTTGGGACCGCAGTCCGTTGAACGGCTACCAGGTGATTTTTGTATCTTTCGTGAACGGCCGACCGGTCGGCAAACCGACGCCGGTCGTCACCGGCTTCCTCGGCAAGGACAACGAGACGGTTCACGGACGGCCCGTGGGCCTCGCGCTGGACCGCAGCGGGGCACTGCTGGTCGCAGACGATGTCGGAAACACCGTATGGCGCGTGAGTGCTACGCAGGGGGGAACCTGAACCCGGATAGTTTGATGACTACAGGAGAACGCCATGACCAAATATCTTCACACCTTTTTCTGGCGGCTGACGAGAATATAGGAGTTCCTCAAAGTCCAGTCCCGTGGCGACCAGTCACCAGCGGGTTAAAAGGTCGATCACGTGCAGACCGGCGTCAACAGCAGCTTCTCGCATCTGGCGGTCGAAGGTCAGCACGTGAGTTGCCGCACCCGAAAATGCCAGCGCCAGGTGTAGCGCATCGAGCGTGCGCAAAGGCAGCGCGGCCGTTCCGAGTAGAAGGCGTTCCGCCTCCCGGTGTACTGCAGGATCCAAATGCAATCGAGCGAACGAACCAGAGTTGGCGTCTGCAAGCACTGCATCACGGATCTGGTTGGCCACTTCCGGTCGCAACTCCCTCTCTCGCTTTCTGCATGCGACCGCGGAAAGCACCTCTGTAATTGCAAGCTCCGAGATCGCCTGATGAGACCGATGAGCGGGTATTCCCTGTGAGCGTGCCAGGCAAGGCCACCACTCTCGTCTACCAGTCCTACCGGGTCGATGACGTGCCTGCCTGGATAACGGCCTGCTCGCGCACGGTGCAGGCTTGGGCCAGCGCTCAGGGATACGACTACGAGTTCGTTGACGATCGGCTCTTTGACTACGTACCCGCCTGGCTGCGAGAGCGCGTGCGGCACGCGAAGCTGCCCATGAGCGACTATGCGCGGGTCGCGCTGGCGAATGCCATCCTGCAGCGCGGCTATCAGCGCAGCATCTGGGTCGACATCGATGTGGTCATTTTCGACACCGTGAGTTTCCAGGCCAACAACGGCGCCCGTGAATTTGCACTGACTGCTGAAGTCTGGTTCGACGTAGCCGACTGCGCACGGCTGCCAAATCCTTTGCCACTTGCCCTCACCCTGGAGGAAGACAAGCGCCTGTTGAGGCACATGCTGCAGGCGCCGGCGGGCACGGTTCCGGATTACAAACCGGTCTGCTTCATGAACGTAGCCAACGCTGTTCTGATTCAGAGCGCAGGCGATCCCTTTGCCGATCTGTATCTGAGCACCGTTGAGGCATTTGCGCGCAACGTCCGCGGTCCGATCTCGCCGGTGACGATCGGCACGCGGCTGCTCACGACGCTGCAGACGCTGCGCTTCTTTCCGCTGGTGCAGGACGTCGGAATGCTCAGCCCGCTGGTGATGACCGCTCTCGCCACGGACGATTCCGCCGTCCTGGGCGAGTATATGCGGCGGATCGGCGGGTCCCTGAGCGCCGCTAACCTGTGCTCATCGTTCTCGGGGCAGGTTCGCCGCGGCGTTGAGATGAACGAGCGGCTTTATGAACGCGTCCTCGACCTGCTCTTGAGTACGCGCGGGGGTTGCCTCAACGGCCGCTCGCAGGACCCGACGGCGCCCTCGGTCTCCTGACATGCCACGCTCAGCGGACGAATTTGGCCTCGGTGCCAACCTCACGGGCCGCTACACCGCCGTGGCTGAGCCCGAGGTGTTACGCGCAATCGCATTGTGTGGCTGGCTGTCCGCGCTACAACATGGAGATCAGCGGGTGGCCTATGAGGGCGCGGCGCAATCGTTGGAGCGCTGGATCGGACAGGGTCTACGCTACGTTGTGCGCGGCGGCGAGCGGCGCTTCGACCTGAGCGAGGTACTCAATTATTGCGTGCGGCGCGGCAGATTGGCAGGCGATCCGACCTGGGATCGATTCCTCGCCCAGAGCCGCAATCTGGCGCTCGAGTTTCGCGAGCCCGAGGGAAGTGCTCCGCCGGCGACCGACGCCACCGGCCGCCATGATGGCGTGCAGTGGAGAGTCTCGCTGCGGCGTGAGTTCAATGTGCAAGACCGCCAGCCTGGATCGGTACTACGCCTTCGCATCCCTATTCCGTACGACGATTCAGCGCAGGAGGCGATACGGGTTGAACCGATCCTGCCCCCGGGAGAGCAGGTCCAGCTGCGCCGGGCGCGCGAATCGCTCGAGGTTCGGCTGGTGGCCGCGGACGCGCCGGGCACCCGAGTGACGCTCGGTGTGGACGTATCCGCCCGTGTGTATCAGCTCAATCGCGCCGTCGACGCCGCCCGCGTCGCGCCCTACGATTGCCAGAGCGCCGATTACGCACTCTACACCCGCCCGCTGGACGGTCTGATCAAGCTGACCCCGGAGGTGCGCCGCGTGGCCGCCGAGGTTGCCGGCGGGCAGGACAATGCCTGGCGCGTCGCCGAGGCCATCTGGGTTTATCTTTGCGAAAACCTGATCTTGAACTCGATACACCTCACTGAGCTGGACCCGGAAGACCCGCTGGGATGGGTGTTGCGCCACGGCTGGTGCGATTGCTACGTCGGGTCGGCGCTGTTCGTCGGCCTGTGCCGCGCCCGTGGGTTGCCGGCTCGTGTGGTAGGCGGAATGTGTCTCTACTCTTCGATCAGCTTCTTTCACTATTGGGCGGAGGTCATGATTCCACACTTTGGCTGGGTGCCTATGGACACCACCAGCTGGAGTCTCGCCGCCGGCGAAGCAGGTGCCGGCTATTGGGGCAGCTTCTTCCGCGGTAGAATTGACTACCGTCTGAGAACGCAGTGTCTCCCCAACATCGTGACCGGTCCCGCGGGGATCAGGTTTCCTTACGAGTGGTACCTGGTGCAGACGTTCGAGGACGGCGAGACTCAGGTTGCCTACTACGATCTATCGAGCGGCGCGCTGTTATACCGCGACCGACTTCGCGTCAGCAGGCTGGCCGAGCCGCATGCGATCTCGAAATAGAACATCCTGAGCTAATCTGCCGATATCAGACATCGTCTGCACGCTGTGAAGCTGCCCTTCTGACTCTTGACCGGAGGCGACAATGAACCCTCCATCCCTGTGGTTGCCCTTTCGCCATGCCGGACTTTGCACCGCCACTCTGCCGATGCCGGGGGATCGCACGGCGCTTGGAAAATACCCACTGCGGTAGTGAACCAACAAATCCGGCAGATTATTCGCGCGGGGCCCTCGCTGGCTCAGGGACAGTCGCGTAATGGACTCTATGGCAGGCTGCCCATCAGAGTCACCACGAAGATCCAACAACTCCTTCTCGATCGCATCCAGCAGATCGCTCTGTGGAGGCGTCGATGCGGAGTCTCTGAAAAGTCTGCGCTTGCCGGTTGCGGCCACTCGAACAGCCAGAGCGTTGTCACTGAAGGGCAGAATGGTACACGGCCATGTCCCGGGATCACCCCACCAGTCGTCCAGACGACGCCTGCCGATGCGCCGCAAGATCCTGCGGCCAAACGGCCAATGCAAGCGTGCCGGTCGCCCAAATTGTTTCGATAGCCTGGTGTTGATACGTGCAATGATTGCAGGCACCAGGTGCTGCAACGAGCCATTGATCTCGAAATCGGTGGGTGCAAGCACGATGCATTCGGCCTCGGGTCCTGCGGCTAAGATGAACGCCCCGACTGCCTCATCGATACCCTGCAGTACTTCAAATATCGGCTTGTTACGAATTTTCAGTTGATCGATCGGGGGGATGGAGTCAAAGTCCCAGAATTTGTGGTTGATGCAATGCAATTGACTGAATGCGATGCAGAACAAATCCCAGGACTTCGAATTCAGATAGTGAAGCCCGGCTGTGCGCTTCATCGAAATCTCAAGCATCATGCGGGTGACGATTCTGTCAGGTTCTTTCCTGTCAATCTGCAACTCAAGGTAATCACACGGGTGGGCAGATCTTCGACCGAATTTCTGCAATACCTCGTCGACCAGAGAGTGCGGAAATCCCTGAGGAGATTGAAAGTATTCTCCATGCGTCAGCCAGTCGACCAGATGAATACCGTTCAGGGGACGTGGTGCAGGGCACTTTGGGACGTCCAGCACGGCGACCTGCAGGCCTTCTTGTGAAAGATGATCCCAGAACGCCGGCAGCTCTTCGCTCTCATGCGCCATCCCAAGTCGATCATTTCTTTGCGGCGTAATATTGGAGTATCGGCCGTGTTCGCCGACTTTCAGCGTGTACTGAAAGGAGGCCCAAAGCGCATCATCGGTACTCCCACGGGGAGCTGTCAGGGGCCTGGCTGTGCCTTTCAGGCGCAGTGCGGTCAGGTTGGGCAGCGAGCCATCGGTGCTGTATTGATCCAGCATCCTACCGTCGGCCCCATCAAGGCAGATCATCAGCAGCCGCGCGCTCATAGTGTGTGCGACTGGAGTCGGGGTAATGTGCTGATCATGGGGCTGCCTTCAGGCGCGCAATGGCGGCGACGACTGCGCTCGAGCCTCGCAATCCACGCCGGGCCAGCCATGCAGCCACCGAGGGACCGCCGCGCGCCAGCACCGTGAGCCAGCCCCGTTGCGTGAGCTTGATGAGTCCGCTGTGCAGCTGCACGCGAATCCGGAAGTCCGGTTCGCGTGAGACGACGTGCTCGAAGAAGACGATTCCGAGCTCGCCGAGGGCAGCATCGGTGCTTGCGCAGATCGACTGCAGCGCTCCCGGAGCGAGTTGTAGCTCGAAATCCGGGTCCCTGGCCTTACCTGGCTCCAACGTAGGTTTGCCGGCTTCTGAAAAGAAGCGCCATTCCCCCGCCAGATCGGTGAAGCTCACTGCCACTTCGGCGCCCGGGCGCAGAGAGCCCGCGGCCGTTGCGGCGGCCGGACTTGCTGATAAAAAGCGGGCAAGCGCTACGTCGGCAGACTCGCCGGCTGGTTCCCCAGTAGGGGTGTCTTTATCTGCTAACATGATCGCGCGCTTAGGATGCCACAGCTCGTTACAGTAGCGCGGGAGTTCTTCAATGGCCGCGGCTGTCGGACCGTCGTCGCACGAGCCGGCGGATTATGTCGAACGACTTCGCCGATTGAAATCGATGCTGCTGCTGCGCAGTTTCGAGGCTGCACTGCTGAGACAGCCGAAACCCGGATTCCAACTGCTCTCACGTGGTGAAGAGGCAGTCGCGGTGGGTATCTGCGCGGCGCTCCAGCGCATTGATCCGCTGCTGTGCAGTGGCCGCAGCATTGCGGCGGCACTGGCGCGCGGCATGGCCGCGGGTCCGCTGCTGGCAGAGCTGATCGGCAAGGACGGAGGTCCGAACCGCGGTCGCGCGGGACGCGCGCACCTATCGATGCCATCCATCGGCTTTTTCGGCGCTCATGGTGTGGTCGGCGGCAATCTTTCGGTCGCAGCGGGTGTGGCCTTCGCGCAGCAGCAACTCGCCACGGGTGCAGTGGCCTGCTGCCTGTTCGGCGACGGTGCCTGCGGAGCGGGGGCGTTGCATGAGACGCTCAACATCGCGTCGCTCTGGCGCCTGCCGCTGGTGCTGATCTGTAGTAACAATGGCTATTCGGTCTCGACTCCTGTGCATCAGGGCCTCGCGCCGCCCCGCCTGACGGATCTGGCCGCTCCCTTCGGAATCCCGGCCGCGTGCATTGACGGCGCCGACGTCGATGCGGTGGCTGCGCTGACCGCGCAGTTCGTGGCGAGGACGCGTGCGGGGCTGGGTCCGTGCTTTCTCGAGCTTCAGTGTGCGCGCCTGGCGAGCCACTCGAACCTGACGCGCGAGCAGCGCGGCAGCGTTGAATTGGATCGTCTGCTCGAGCGCGATCCGCTGCTGCTGTACCAGCGCCAGCTTCGCGGCGAGGGAATCCTTGATGATGAGCTCTGGGCGCAGATGCGCGGCGAGGTCGATGCCGAAATCACCGCTGCCGAGCGCTTTGCCGAGACCGCGCCCTGGCCCGAGGCCGAGCAGGCGCTACTCGATGCCTAGGGTGTTCTTCCGCGAGGCGTTGTCACGGGCTATCGCCGAGGAAATGGAGCGCGAGCCGCGCCTGTTCCTGCTCGGCCAGGACATCGCCGGGCACGGCGGCTCCTATGCGGAGACGCGCGGACTGTTCGAGCGCTTTGGCCCGGCGCGCGTGCGCAACACACCGGTCGCCGAAGCGATGACTGTTGGTTTCGCCGCTGGCGCCGCTGCCGCGGGCCTGCGAGCGATGGCCTTCATCACCTATCTGGATTTTCTGATGCTCGGCCTCGATGCGCTGGTGAATTATGCCGCGAAGCTGCGATTCAAGAGCGCTGGCCAGCTGACTGCGCCGATGGTGGTGAAGGCCACTGCCGGCGCCAAAGGCCAGGGGCCCACGCATGCGCAATGCATTGAATCCTGGCTCATGAACGTGGCGGGCCTCACCGTGCTGGCGCCCTCGACCGCGGGCGACGCGTATGGATTATTGAAGTCGGCGCTGCGGGCGCCCGGGCCGGTAGTATTCATTGACCACAAGAAGCTGTTCCCGTACGGCGGGATCGTGCCTGAGCAGGAAGAGCTCATCCCCATCGGTACGGCGGCGGTTCGACGCGTGGGTCGTCACCTGACGCTGGTGGCACACTCCTACATGAGCGTTCTGGCGCTGGAAGCGGCGACGCAGCTTGCTGTATCGGGCATCGAGGCGGAGGTCATCGATTTGCGTTCGCTCTGGCCCATCGATTGGGATTCGCTTACCATCTCGGCTCGGCACACCGGTCACCTGCTGGTAGTGGAGGAAGGTCAGGTGGTATGCGGTGTGGGCGCAGAACTCGCCTTCGGGCTGCGCGAGCGCGTTCCGGAGCTGCGGGTGGCCCGCTTGGGCGCGCGCCGCATGCCTGTGGCCGCCAGCCCCGCGCTCGAGGCCTATGCGATACCGGATGTGCAGGCTATCGTATGTGCTGCTCAGGCCCTTCTGACGCGCCGCTAATGTCAATTCAAGTCAGAGGTAGCGAGCACCCTTGATCAGGAAACTATTGATTCCAATCGAATTGGGTGACGCCATCGAAGTGAGATTGCTGTTATGGTGCAAGACCGAAGGTCAGCTGCTCAAGGCCGGCGATACGTTGCTGGAATTCGAGACCGATAAGGCATTGGTGCTGGTGTCGGCGTCGCAGCCGGCGGTGCTGCGGCGCTGCTTTTACCGCGAAGGTGAGTGGATGAAGCCCGGTGATACCGTGGCCTGGCTGAGCGATGAGCCCGGCGAGCCGCTGCCACGGGAAGGTGCTGTGCCCGGCGAGCAATTGCTGGTGGCTTTCGATGTGACTTAATTTCCGCGTGGCCGAAAAGCACGCGCACACTTGAACGCCGCGGCTTGACGCGGCCACGTCGGTGTCAATACTGTTCACTCGGTGCCAGACACCCTATCCATTTTGCTGCTGCAGGGCGATGCGGAGGCTCAATTGCTGGCCGACGCGGAACTCGCGCTTCAACTTGTCGCTCCCGACCGGGAGCTGCAGCTGGTTCGAGCCTGGATGCCTCGACCGGATTGGCTGGCGTCGGAAACGACCGCGGGGCAGGTTCGGGACGCACTTGATCGGCTCGGGCAGCCGCATCATCTGGTCATTTTTTCGTTGTTGCCCGCGGTGGCCGTGCGTGCGCTGCGGCTCGGCAGCGGCGAGTTGTTGCTGGAGCATCGGGGACTGCGCGCGCGCTGGTCGACGCAGCAAGCCGCAGCGAACGATGCCGCATGCATAGTGCAGGCGCCGCTGTTGCCGCAGCAGGCGGCTGCCGCTCTCGAGCCGATCGTCGAGCGTTTGCAGCAGCGAGGTGCGACGGTGGCCCTGACGACCGGCTTTCGCCACGTGCGCGAACCACTGCAGCATCGGCGCACGCAGGCTTCACCCGGACTGCGCGAGCTGGTCAGGCGTATGAATCTGGAGGTCGCACAGCTCTCGCACCGTAGCGGCTGTTTCGTGCTCGATCTGGACCGGGCCCTGGCCGAGTGGGGCGGGGGTGCGCTGAGCGCCGATTGCTTCGGTGGCGCGCAGCAGGCAGCCGAGCTTGCAGTGGAGGAGTTCGTCGCGCTGATCGCCGACGCGCTGCCCGATGAGCTGGCGTCGGCAGGGGTGCAATGATCTTATCGCTGACACTGCCTCGCATGGGCGATCTCACGCGGCCCGGAACCGTGCATCGCGTGATCGCGCACGCGGGCGATGCACTGCGTCCGGGGACGCCGTTGCTGGAGATTCGCGTCGATCTCGATGGCGCCAACGCGCGCGACTGTCCTGCGCTCATCTATTATCGCTTGATTGCCACTGAACGCGCGTATCTGCGCAGCTTGCTGGTCGAAACCGGAGACGTAGTAGAAGTGGCCGCAGCCATCGGTGTGGCCACAACGATCGCGACGGAAGCACTAGCGGGGCCTCCCGTGCGTGCACTGCGCACCTCCTCGGTTTCGATTCAGGTGCATCCCCTGTCGGCTTGAAAAGTCCGATACGTGCGCATCAGCGTCATCATCATCACCCGGGACGAGCAGCCCCGGTTGCGATTGTGCCTGGCCTCGCTTGCCAGGCAGACCGTGTGCTGGCAGCGTGATGCGGAGTTGATCATCGTCGACGACGGATCGGCCCCGGCGATCGGATCGGAAGAGATCCCCGCTACTTTGCCGATGCCGAAGATCATTCGACACGAGCGCAGTCGTGGCCGCTCGGCCGCACGCAATGCCGGCGCCGGCGTGGCGCTCGGCGAGCGACTGCTGTTCCTCGATGGGGATGTGCTGCTCTCGCCCGAGGCGATCATGCGGCATGGCAGGCTCGGTCCGGGTGAACTCGGTCGCGGGGAGCAACGCCACTTGCGGGAAACGCGCTTCTTTCGCGATCCGCGCACCGGCGAACCCTGGCCAGGGCTGGAATCGCTGGTGCGCGGTCTCGGGGATCTGTCATCGCGACTCGTGACCGAGCGCATGATCGAGGAGCTGTCTTTCGATCGCTGGGTCGAGAGATCCGAGACCGCGATCTATCCGGGTGCGGCGCCGCGCAGGCTGTACGAGCTGGAGATGAGCGCACTGCGCGCGCGCAGCGCTCCGCAGGCCGAGTGGATGGCTGCCGCAGGGCATAACTTCTCCGTGCCGCGTGCTGCATTCGCGGCCGTTGGAGGCTTCAACGAGCTTATTTCCATCAATGAGCATCGCGAATTGGCGCTTCGCATGTCGCGCCGCGGCGCGCGACTGGTCGTGGTCGAGGGGGCGATCTCAATTCACATCACGCACCGGTCGGGCTGGCGCGACCCGCTGGCCGGCGACGACGACTGGCAGGCGATCTTCGCCACACATCATCCGCTCGAGACGCAAGTCATGGTGCAATTCTGGCGCAGCCTGGCGGCGGATTGCAGCATCGCACCGGCCGAACGTGTGATGACTCTGGAGGCCGCGAATACCCTGCTGTGCCAGCATCGGGCGGCCGAGGCGCGGGCGCCGCGGCCAGCGGGGCGTGACGGGTGACGCGTGTAGTACGCATTTTTGCCCGCGGCAATGCCGACGTGCGCGACTCGCTGCTATGGTCGCGAGTCGGTGGCGTACTGGAATGGAACGGCATCAATGAGGTGTTGCGTGCGCGGCATCCGGGCATCATCGCCAAGGTTCGCCATGAAACCTGCGCTCGCATCGATCTGATCCCGCTGCCCGGTGAGACGTCACCCGCGCCACCGGAGGAACTGGCGCAGCGCCTGCCCTCCGGCGTTCATCCGATTGCGCAGCAGCATCGCAGCGGACTGTTCGACGCCAGCGCCGATGCCGTTGTCCTGTCGCTGCAGTCCGCCGTGCTCAGTTCCCTGGTGCGTCATCGACGCGGTGGCTGGTTGTTTCTTCCCGACGCATTCGATAGCTGGGATGCCGCCTCGCGCGCATGGGCCGAGAGCGAATGCGAGAGCGTTGGGCTGGCGCCGATCGAGCCGATGCTGCAGCGGTTGGAACAGCTGATCGACGCAGTGCGTGAGCGGCTTGGGATTCCGGTGCTGGTGTATAACCTCTCGCCCGTTATTCCGGGCGAACGCACCCACTGCTGGCTCGGTGCTGCCGACGCACTCGGGTTGCGCGTGCGGCGCTTCAATGTCGGCCTGATGGAACTCGCGGCGCGCCAGGACTTCTCTATCGTCGATGTCGATTACCTCATGGCCTGCGCCGGCGCTGAGCGGCTGAAGGTCGATATGGTGCATCTCAAAGCCGAAGGTCTGCGGCTTGTGGCTGAAGAAGTCGTTCGCATCCTCGAGGAGCGCGGATGCTTCGAGGCGACCGGCCCATGAGCCGGTACCCACTGCGCATACCGCCGCTGAGCGCGCGACCCTTCGGGTTGCTGCGTTCGGGACTGCAGTGGTTGCGGCGATCGGGGGACCGTGTCCAGGCACGTGAGCCGCTGGCGTATTGCCACCTGCGCCTGTCGGGCTCGCGACAGCGGCATTCGATCGTCCCAATGGCGGAAGACCAGCATGATCTGCAGGTCGTGCTCGCATCGCCGACCGCGGGCACGATCGAATACCACACCGATCTCTCACGCGGCGGCTACCAGGACCTGGTTGGCAGCACGGACTGGGACCCGGGGACGATCGTAGGGTCGATCGACGCGTCTGAGGAACCTATCGAGCTGGTGGCACTCGTGCTGGCGGGTCGCCGGGGCTTCGAGAACGGCGAGGGACGTGGGGGATTGCTCGCCGGCTGGCACGAGCGGGCGCGCGGATTCTGGCAGGGCGAGGGCACCGAAACTTTTGGCACCGTACTGTCGCTTGGGACCTGCGAACAGACCGGCATCTTCCGCGGCGACGATATGGCGTTCCTGTCCTGGTTTGCCTGCGCGCCCGGCCCGGCACAGGTTGTCGCGATTGCCGATGAGCGCTGCGTGCACTCCTCGGCGGTGCTGCTGCAGCATATCCGTCGGTCGCCGGGGGAGGCTCTGGCCATCACCGATGCGGTGCAGGGCTGGATCGGAGAACGCCTGCAGCGGCAGCCCCCCGACGCATTTCCCGCGTTCCAGGCAGACGCATCCACGGGGCGCGCGGGCGGCCGGTGGCCGCACATGCAGGACCTGCTGTTTGCGATGCACCTGCTGGGGCAGGCCGTAGGGACCTGCCCGATTCTCGAGCGCAGCGACGTACTCACGCGCCGCGGATTCGTCCAGCTCGAGCCTGCCGATGCGATCGCGCTCTCGTTGGGCAGCGAGCTGGCACCGCATTTTCGGCATCGACACACTGGCTGGATGATCGCCATCCACGGCTTTCGCCTTGAGCACTACATCGGCCCGAGGCTCCTGGATTGGCTAACGCGTGACTTCGAGCCGGTGAGCCGCACGGTTTCGGACATTGCCCGGGACTTCGCCGCGCTCGCTTCCGAGGTGGACGCACGAACCGGTGCCAGGCTGCTGGTCCAGAATCTCATCGCCTCCAGCGCAGTCAACCGGATCTCGAACTATTCCTGGCTTGGCGCGTCATTCCGCGAGAGCCCGCAGGTCATCGCCGCCGAAGCCAATCTGATGCTCTACGATCTGACGCGCGCCCGCAATGTCTCGATGATCGACTCTGACGCATTGGCTGTGGATCTCGGCGTCAGGCACGTGCCGGACGGAGCGCATGCGTCGCGCCAGCTGCTGGAGGCGCAGCGACGGGAATTTCATCATGTGCTGCGTGCTGATGGAATTCCGGGCTTCTAGCGCGCTGCAGGCTGCATGCGGCATGCTGCAGGCGCAGGCGCTACAACTTGAGCAGGTGGGCGTCGCCGGCTGGCGCATGGCCGCGATCGTAGGGTCGGCCAACGAGCATATAGAGCAGGCCGAGCACGATCACGCCCGCGGCAGTCACGATCATGCCGTAGTTGCTGTACCACGGATCGTTCGGGCTGCGCGGCCAGATCATATCGACGATCGCGCTGACGCCGTAGATCAGCGCCACGATATTGATGCTCCAGCCCCAACGCCCGAGCGTAAAGGGTCCGGCCGGCTTCCAGCCCTTGAAACGCGCGATCAATGCGCCGAGCACCAGCATTTGAAAGGCGATGTAGATGCCGGCCGCAGCAAAGCTCACGATGGTACTGACCGCGTTCACCAGCCATAGGCCGCAGAGCGCAATGCCGGCAGGAATGGTGCCAGCCACCAGCAGTGCGCCCACCGGCACGTGTGTGCGCGGCGACAGGCGGCTCAAGCGCTGGTAGCCGACGATCATCTGATCGCGGGCGTAGGCAAACAGCAGCCGGCTCGCGGCCGCCTGCATACTGATCAGGCACGACATGAACGACACCAGCACGACAACGATCACCGCGCGAAAGCCCCACTCACCCATCGCCGTGCGCAGAATGGTCGCCACCGGATCGGTGTCCTTGCCGGCGATCACAGCCTGCATGTCCGGTACTGACAGGATCAGGGCGAGGCAGACCCACATCGAGGCGGCGCCGCCGACGTAGATGGTCATGCGCATTGCCTTGGGAATCATGCGGCTTGCGTTCGGCGTCTCCTCGGCCACATCGCCGCAGGCCTCGAAACCGTAGTAGCAGAACAGCGCGGTCAGGGCGCAGGCCAGGAACGCCGGCAGGTAGCTGCCGCCGTGACTGACATTGAAGGTGTCGAACAGCGTGCTGAGCGGGTGATGGCGCGCGAACAGCAACAGGTAGCTGCCGACAACGATGGCGCCGATCAGCTCGCAGATGAATCCGAACATCGCCACGCGCGCGAGCAGCCGCGTGCCGCTGACGTTCAGCAGCGTCGACAGCACGATCATGATGATCGCGATCGTCGTCGTGACCAGCGGCGAAGGCTCGTAGCCGAGCAATTGCGCGAAGAACGGTGCCCCCCCGGTAGCGACCGCCGAGATCGACACATACAACGCAAAGCCGTAGATCCAGCCGGCCATCCAGGCCCAGCGTTTGCCGACCAGGCGCCGCGCCCACGGATATAGCCCGCCCGAAATTGGAAACTGCGACACCACCTCGCCGAAGATCAGACACACCAGCATCTGGCCGATGCCGACGATCAGGTACCACCAGAACATCGGCGGGCCGCCTGCGGCGATCGCGGTTGCAAACAGCGTATAGACGCCGACGACCGGAGACAGATAGGTAAAACCGAGCGAGAAATTCTCCAGTTCGGTCATACTCCGATCGAAATGCGAGGTATAGCCGAGCGCCTTGAGCTGCGCGACATCCGCCGCCTGCACGGCGCGCGCCTCACGCGCTGCGGATTCATTGGCCGTGACGGCCGAGCTGTGATTGTTCATTCTGTGGTCCTTCAGGGGACGCGGCCGGGTGGACGGTAGCACGTCGCGAAGATCGCCCGCCAGTTGGTCAGCGCAGGCTAGCCGCGCTGCGAGTGCAAAGTGAGGGTATCGAATACGGTGTCTGCTCACCCGGCCTTTGGCAATCGGAGCAATGATTGCGGCGACAACTCGAGCACGTTGGCGGTTCGTGTCTCTTGCGATCGCAGCAACAGCTCCTGCGAACGCGTGGCGACATTGACCATGGCGGCAGCTACGTCGTCGCGGGACACAGGATGTGCAAGCAGATAGCCCTGCAGGTACATCCCAGGGTAACCCAGCAGCAGGGCGAACTGCTCGGGCCGCTCGACGCCCTCGGCGGTGATCTCCAGGCCCAAGCCCTTACACATGCCAATGATGGCGCGCGCGATCGCCGCCGAGCGTGGGTTGGTATCGATTCCGGCAATCAGGCTACGATCCAGCTTGACGCGGCTGAGCGGAAGCTGCTCCAGGGAGGCGAGCGAGGAATAACCAGTACCGAAGTCGTCCAGGGCGATGGCCACGCCGTGGGCACGCAGGCGTTTGAGCGCGTCAATGGTAGCCGCCCCGGTCTGCAGGACCGATTCCGTCAATTCAATCTCGATGCAACGCGCCGGCAGGCGATGCTGCTGTAATAGCTCGCAGAGACGGTCGACGAAGCGGTTATCGAACAATTCACGCGGCGAAATATTGATGGCGACGCGCGCTTCAGGCCATGCGCCGTGATGCCAATGCGACGCGGTTTCAATCGCAGTTCGAACTACCCAGTCGCTGATTTCGATGATCAGGCCGGACTCCTCGGCGATTGCAAGAAACTGGCCGGGGGTGGCAAGTTTGCCGTCCGGCAGTCGCCAGCGAAGCAATGCCTCTACCAGGGCGGTCTCCAGGGTCTCGGCATTCACTTCCGGTTGGAATACGAACTCAAATTCTCCTCGTTCGATGGCGCGGCGGAGACCTTGTTCCGTCGAGAATTTCGCCGCCGCAGCTTCGAGCAGATCAGGAGTGAAGACATATGACTGACTGCGTCCCAAGGCTTTGGCGCGAAACAGCGCTGCGTCGGCAGCCTTAAGCAGCGCTTCAGCATCCTGCTCATGCTCAGGATAGATGCTCGCTCCCACGCTTATGCTGACGATGAGATCACGACCGTCGACGGATAACGGTTGTTGAAACGCATGCACCACACTTATTCCGGCCAGCCTGATGTCCTCCATGCTGTTCGCACGCTCGACGACAACGGTAAATTCATCGCCCCCCAGTCTGGTCGCGAAACCGAAATCTCGCGTAACTACCTGCAAACGCTGCGCAACGCTCACCAGCACGCGATCGCCGAACGCGTGCCCCATGCTGTCGTTAAGGTATTTGAAATTGTCGATATCCAGGAACAGGACTCCGACAAGGCAACCCTCGTTCCGGGCGCGCTCGATGGCGGCGTTGAGCAGGCTGAAGAGCTGTCGCCGATTCGGCAGGCCGGTCAAAGGATCGTGCTCAGCCAGATCTCTCAATTGGCGGGTGCGCTCCGCGACCTTGGCTTCGAGACCTTGTTGATATTCGCGAGCGGCGGCCTTGGCGATCGAGAGTTCGTCCGCCATGGCGTTGAATGTGACGGCGAGCGTATCAAGTTCCTTGATGCCGCCGCGCGGAACGCGCACTGCGCTGTCCCCTTTTGCCAGCCGCGTAGTCGCATCACGCAGACGGCGTACGGGACGCACAACACTCAGTACGGTTCCGAGAGCGATGGAGATCAAGAGCATGAAGACAGCAATGCTGAGCCATGCAATGAGAGCGCGCTTCTCGTGATACTGTGGCGGCAGTGTTGTGACGGAATGGGTCTCCAACAGAGCAGCAGTGGGACCTGCCGCGGCCGGATACGCTATCGACCGGAAATTCGGGGCGGTGGTTGTACCGGTGCCGTTGCCATCTTCCCTTTTTTTGACAGCGACGGTGACCAGGGGCGCCTCGACTTTTCCCGGAACGCTTGCCGCAATGCTCGCCGCTTCCTCAGCCAAATCATGCGACCCGAGGTGCAGCTGATCATTCAACTGCAATAGGGATTCCCGCAGAGCAACCAGCCGGGCGACATCGTCGTGCATGCCGGTATACCATTGATTGCCCTCTGATTGCCTGAATCCCCTCTCATTGATCGCAAGATTCTCAACCACCGCCTTTTCCGTCTTCAATAGCCGCGCCAGTTCCGGGGTCTCTGCACTATCGTCCGAGGCCAGCGCGGTGGAATCGCGCCGAAGTGCGTCGAAGTCGGCGCTCAACTCCAGCAGCGACTGCCGTGCGACCACTCGGCCGAATATCTTCCAGGCGCCTTTCACCGAGTCGTTGACGCGCGCGTACAAGTCCTCAAAGAGTGTTGAATATTGGCTCATCAGAGCCCGGCGGTTGTCAGCTATCAGCACAAGATCGCCGCCGTGTTGCGAGTAGGCGTGGATGCTGGAATTGAGCTTGAGGAATGACCTGCCGGAAATCGAGACGGCTTGAGCAATGAATGCGTGGCAGGCGCTGTCAAGGTCCGAGATCGACCTTTGATAGTCCGCCTCGGCGTGCGTGCCATCGCTTCCGATGCGATCCTGCACGGCACGGCCATAGCGATCGAGGGCCAACAGCAGCGGGTCGGAGGTCACTACACGCCGCTCGCCAGTGACCGCGGGCGGCTGCGCGACGACGGGCTGCGCTGCGGCAACGGATGCTGGCGGCGCGATCCGCTTTATCTGCGTCGTCTTTTCAATCAGGACGCCTTGCTGGACGATGAAGTTGGCTGCCAGTACCAATGCGCCCACGCCAATAAAGGCGACCACCAGGCGCGCAGCGATGCCAAATCTGAATCGTTCAGTCAGCGCTCCTCGGCGACCATTGACGGCCCGAAGCGAGAAACATGATGCCTGGAATATCAAATGCCAACACTGTCGTATCGCATTCATGATTCTTCGGGCTTTCGTCAAGTGGACCAGCAGTGTGCGATCCGCCGAGTTCTGCATCGAGTCTGTTATGAAGGAATTGTGCGATTGGTCGCGGGCGCAGTTCACAATCGCGCGTTTTTTTCAGATGCCCGCGCAGCCCTGGATTTGCCATAAGTTGGGGAAGCGATACGATAGTATAAAGGTGCTTCCGGATTCGATGAATGAGGTAGCAGGGCAAGCCTGCGAGCTGCAAGCGAGTTACGCCAATGACGCAACCCTCCCGCTACGACGTGCTGTTCGAGCCGGTAAGGATCGGGCCGGTCACGGCCCCGAATCGCTTCTACCAGGTACCGCACGCCAGTGGCATGACCAATGCGCTGCCGCGCGTTCGGGCCGCGTTCCGGGAGATGAAGGCCGAGGGCGGCTGGGGCGTGATCTGTACCGGCGCCTGCTCCATCGACCCGACCTCGGACGATGCGCCGCTTCCATATGCCACGATGTGGGATGACAATGACATTCGTGCGCACGCGCTGATGACCGAGGCAGTCCATCGGCACGGCGCGCTGGCGGGCGTCGAGCTGTGGCACGGGGGTGCCTCGGTGATGAACCGCGCGAGCCGCATGCCGCCATTGTCGCCCTCCGGTATCCCGTGGATGTCGACGCATGTCGGCTTCATGGGCAACGGGCGACCGAAGACCATGGACCGAAGCGATTTTCGCGCCGTGCTGCGCTGGCAGGCGGACGCCGCTCGCAGGTCGCGTTCGGCGGGCTTCGACATTGTCTACGTGTATGCCGGGATGGGATATCTTGGTTATGAGTTTCTGTTGCCCGAATACAACGGGCGGACCGACGCCTATGGCGGTGTGATCGAGAACCGCGTGCGCTTCGTACGCGAGATGATTGAGACCACCAAGGATGCGGTTGGAAAGGATTGCGGGGTTGCACTGCGCATCAGTCTGGAGGAGTTGCGTCGCCGCCCGGGTCGACATGGCGAATCCGAGGCGCATGAGGTGATAGCGCTGCTCGCCGATTGCCCTGATCTGTTCGACGTGAAGATGGATTCGAGTCCGAGCGACTGCTCGGCTTCCCGCTTCACCGGGGAAGCCAGCCACGAACCCGTGATTGATTTCGTCAAGCGATTGACCAACAAGCCGGTCGTCGGCGTTGGCCGGTTCACATCGCCCGATACGATGGTGTCGCAGATCCGGCGTGGCATCCTTGATCTCATAGGCGGGGCCCGACCGTCGATCGCCGACCCTTTCCTGCCCCGCAAGGTCAGGGACGGCAGGCTGGATGAGATTCGCGAGTGCATCGGCTGCAACATCTGCATCTCGAGCTGGCACGACAGCGTGCCAGTTCGCTGCACCCAAAACCCGACCGCCGGTGAGGAATGGCGGCGCGGTTGGCATCCGGAGCGCATCGATCGTGTCGCACGGCCGGAGCGGGTGCTGGTCGTCGGCGGCGGACCCGCGGGCCTTGAATGCGCACTCACCCTCGGCCGGCGCGGCCACGAGGTCACGCTGGTCGAAGCCGAGCGTGCCTTCGGTGGTCGGCTGGCCTTTGAGACCCGGCTGCCCGGGCTGTCGACCTGGGGTCGGGTGCTGGATTACCGGCTCGGCCGGTTGAATCTGATGACCAACGTCGAGATGTTTCTCGACAGCCCGGTCGGTGTCGATGAGATCATCGAGTGGGCGCCGGATCGCCTGGTGATCGCGACTGGGGCGCGGTGGACCCGGATGCTCTATTCCTCGATGGAACTGCCGGCGGGCCAACTCGATCACCCGCAGGTCTTCACCCCTGACGACATCGCTGCCGGCCGTCTGCCGGACGGCCCGACGCTGGTATTCGATTTCGATAATTACTACATGGGCGGCGTGTTGGCCGAGCATCTGGCCGGCCTGGGAACCCGGGTTTCTTACGTTACGCCGGCGGGACACGCGTCCGCCTGGACCATCATGTCCAATGAACTGCCGCTGGTACATCGCGCGCTCGCCCAGCGCCAGGTGCCGGTGACCACGATGCATCTGCTGTCTGCGTTCGACGGTGAATCTGCGACATTGAAGCATCTGTTCACGGGAGTCGCGATGCGGCTCGCCTGCCGCTCAATCGTTATCGTCGGCATGAGGGTGCCTCGAGGCGAGCTGCTGGCGGCGCTCCAGGGACGCGAGCAGGAAGTCGCAGCCGCTGGTGTACGCTCGATCGAGCGAGCAGGGGACACCCTGGCGCCGGGTGCTATCGTACACGCCATTCACAGTGGTCACCTCGTCGGACGGGAACTCGACCTGGCAGACAGGATGACATCGTATCGACGCGACTTTCCGATCGTCGAACGCGATGGCGTCCCTGTCTAGGATACGTTCCACCAGCCCGATTCGCGCGGCCGCGCTCGTAAAGGAGATATTCGATGCGCCACTTCGATCTGCAGCCAAAAGCGGCCGGGGCTCTGGAGCAGACGCTGCCCTCCAGGTACTACCGTTCAGCCGAGATATACGCCAGAGAGCGCGAGCGCATTTTCTGCCGCGAGTGGCTCTGCGTCGGGCGCGAGGCGGAATTGCTCAATGCCGGGGACTCAAAGGTGCTGGACGTGATCGGCGAAAGCGTCCTGCTGGTGCGCAATGAAGCCGGCGCGCTCCGTGGCTTCTACAATGTGTGTCGACACCGCGGGGCGCAGCTGTGCGGCACGGCGCTTCCGGGGCGCGCAACAGCCGGCGGCGTCGCCGGGAAGCGAATTCGCTGTCCGTACCATTCGTGGAGCTACAGCCTCGATGGCGATCTGGTTGCGACCCCTTATATAGACGGCGTCGACCGTAGCAGGTTCTCGCTCTACCCGGTCGGGGTCGAGACCTGGGGCGGATTCGTATTCGTCCACCTGACGCCGTCGACGGCGAATCCGCTGGCCGAGCAGATGGGTGCAGTTGCGGCTCACACCACCCGCTATCCGCTGGACCGGCTGCGAGCCGGTCATGTCATTCGTTACGACGTCGCGGCGAACTGGAAAATCATCGTCGAGAACTACAACGAGTGCTACCACTGCGGTGGGGTGCATCCGGAGCTATGTGACATTGTACCGGCCTTCAGGCGCAACGGCGGTGGCGACCTCGATTGGGAGCACGGCATTCCACATCGCGAAGGCGCCTATACCTTTACCGGCACAGGCAGGACGGCTCGGGCGGCTTTCCCCGACCTCAACGAGGACGAACGAGTGCGTCACTTCGGCGAAGTGCTCTACCCGAACCTGTTTCTGAGCCTCAGCTGCGAGCACGTCGCGGCGTTCATGCTGCAACCGAAGGGGCCGGATCGGACGTTGATCGAATGCCAGTTCCTGTTCACGCCGGAGGAGATCGGGAGCGCCGGCTTTGATCCATCCGACGCGGTCGAGTTCTGGGACATCACCAACCGGCAGGATTGGGCGATCTGCGAGAGTGTGCAGCGTGGCATCGCTGCGCGCCCGCATGATCACGGCTACTACGCGCCGATGGAAGACTATAGCCTGGATATCCGCCGCTACGTGGCCGACCGGCTCGGTCGCGATTGACGTTGCACGCCGGGAAAGTCAGGATTGGGTGGCGAACAGGACGGGGAGCTCGTGAAAGCGATCAGGAACCACGAGGCGGCGCCAGCCGCAGGCCGACGGTACAGCGAGGATCATTCGCGCGTGCGTTCGAGTGTCGGGTTTGCGGTCGCGGCGGCGCTGTACGGCGTCACCACGCTGCGCGTGGGACCGGCGCTGGCGCTGGATGAGACTGGCGCGGGGATTACTCTGCAGGAAATCGTCGTCACCGCGCGCAAGCGCAGCGAGAGCCTGCAGGAGGTCCCGGAGAGCATCGACGTCTTCACCGCCCAGGATCTGGAGAATCTGTCGATCTCGCAGTTCGAGGACTATGCCACCAAGACACCGTCAATCTCGTTCATCAGTATCGGGCCCGGTACGCAGATGTTCTTCATGCGCGGCGTGTCCGATGGCAGCAGCCCCAACTCCGCCAATACGTCATCGACCGGATTCTTTGTCGATGACATGTCGATGAGCTACTACGGCAGCATTCCGGACCTGCACACCTACGATATCGAGCGCATCGAAGTGCTCAATGGCCCCCAGGGAACGCTGTTCGGCGCAGGCGCGATGTCGGGCGCCGTCCGTATCATCAGCAACAAGCCCGACCCGAGTGCCTTCAGCGCCGGGGTCGATCTGGATGGGGGCAAAATCAGTCACGGGCGCTACAACACCACCTACGAGGGCTTCGTCAACCTGCCGATCGTCGACGGCAGGACGGCCGTCCGGCTGTCGGGCTACTCGCTGCAGGATGGTGGCTTCATCAACAATGTGCTCACCACGCGCGACTGGGTCAATGGCGTCGTGTCCAACAACGCGCCCTGGGCGCGCAACGACTACAACACCCAGCGCGTGGAAGGCATGCGGGCCGCGATCAAGCAGGTGATTACCGATGACTGGAACGCGGTGCTGACCTTCAACTACCAGGGTCAGCGCCACAACGGCGCCTGGGATCAGGACCCGGAGCATTATGGCCTGGACCAGGTGTCACGCTTCGCGCCGGAAAACGGCGACAACTATGTCAGAACCCTCGATCTGCACGTCGAGGGTGACGTCGGCATCGGCGATCTGGTGTACGCGGGAACCTATTGGTCGCAGAACGTGCGTTCGGTCGATGAATATTCCAATTACGTCCAGTACTCCAACGTTTTCCCATTCTATGCCGCCAATATCCAGAGCTTTGCCTGTCAAACCGGTCCGACGATCCCCCAGGCTTACCAGGGCGTTCCACAGTCGCAGCAATCGCCATTCGGCGGCTGCCAGGTCCCGGAAATGTTCTACATCTACAACAACAACACGCAGCGCTGGTCAAACGAAGTGCGGCTGCAATCCAAGGCCGGCGGCCGTTTCCACTGGCTTGCGGGTCTGTACATGGAAAAAACCGCAGAGCAGTACTCGCAGTTCTATGACATGCCCAACCTGCAACCGAACGGCGAGGCGCTGCAGAGCCAGATCTCCTATTATAATATCTACCCGGGCGAGCACGCCACGCCGCTGCCGCACGAGTGGTACAGCTACGTCTCGAATCTGGACTATACCCAGTTCACGGAATTTACCGATCTGAGCTTCGACCTGTCGGATCGGTGGAACATCGAGGTCGGGGTGCAGCATTTCCAGTCGAGTTTCAACGGCGGCAACCAATGGGCCGGATATGCCTGGCAACCGAAGGAGCCCAGCGAGTACGACGGCGCGTCCCACAAACTGAACGCCAAGGCCGGCGTGAATTTAAAGGTCAACAAGAATCTGCTGCTGTACGGCATCTTCAGCCAGGGCTTTCGCGACGGCGGCATCAACGCCGGCATCGGCGCCAACTGCACCGCGAACGGTGCGCCGGTGTATTACAAGCCCGACACCCTCAATAACTTCGAGGTCGGCTGGAAATCGACCCTTCTGAACGGACACATGACGTGGAACGGCGCGCTCTACTACATGCCCTGGAAGGATTACCAGACACCGGTGTTCGATCTTGCCATCTGTCCGACGACTTTCAACGCCAACATCGGCAATGCACGCATCTACGGATTCGAATCGAACGTCGACTACCTGGTCACGGAAGCGCTGAGCGTGCAGGCATCGCTCAACTACGATGACTCAAAACTGAGCTCGGACAGTTTCTACAATTCCAATTACGTCGTCTACCCGGGCGAGCGGCTGCCGTTCGTGCCGTATTTCAACTATAGCGCCAATGTGCGCTACCAGCGGCCGGTCAACGCCTCGCTGCGCGGCTACGTGCAGTACGACATTGCCCACAAGGGAGATATGTGGAGCGATCTGCGTGTCGTGGATTTGCACGGCTTCGGGCGCACCTTGCAGCCGGCCTACGAGATCTCCAACCTACGGCTCGGCCTTGAGATGCCCGACGGGCGCTGGACTGCGGAGTTCTACGTGAGCAATCTGTGGAATACCAATGCCGTCATCTTCACCAACACCGGCAACTACGATCACCGGCAGACCACCAACGAACCGCGTGTGCTGGGGCTTCGTGCGAACTACCGCTTTGGCAAAATCAGGGCGTCGGTCGAGTGATACCCAGCACCTCGGTGATGGGAGCGGCGGCGGCCGGGTCCGCCTGAAGGTAGTCCTTGCCCAGTAGTGCCGCGAACGTGGCGGCGATCTGCGCCTGTATGAGCGGCTCGGTGTCGGTGCGCTCGCCGAGCGGCTGGGTGTCCGGACCCATGACCGCGAGCCAGATGTTTTCCGACCCAGGCTGCTCGACGCCGTGCTCCTTCCAATCGACCGGCCCGCTGCCGCGGCCATGATCCGTCGTGATGATGAACGTGGTCTTATCGTGATAGGCGGGCAGAGCCTGCAGCGTCGTCCACAACTCCTCCACGAAGTGGTCGAAGTCGTGAGCGCTGTGCAGCACCAGGTCGTAGCGGCCCGAATGCGCCCAGTTGTCGGTTTCTCCGTAGCCGACGAACAGCGCTCGCGGTTGATGCTCGCGGAACGAGTCCAGCAGCGGGACCTGCAGGAACGCATCGTAGACGTCTTCATCGTCCATGCGGGTCGTGGAACGGTAGAGGCGGTTCAGAAGCTCCTGCCGCGGCGTAAGCCGGCCGCGATAGGGCGGGTCCCATCCCACCTGCAGCGCAAGCCCGCTGCGCGCCACGTTGAAGATGTCCTTGAATGTCGCCCAGGTTGCAAATACGCTGACGCGACCGTGCAGTTCCGGCAGGCCGTTCAACCATTCAAATACCGTGCGATTCGGATTCGGTCCGAACTCGTTCGAGTCGATGCGCGGATCCGGACGACCGGTGAGCATTTCATTGTATCCGGGGTACGAGAAGGCCACGCCGTTGCTGACGTGGGCAATGCTGCCCTTGGCCTGGTTGCCGAAAATCTGGCCGTGTACGGCAACCGTCGTCCACAGGAACGGAAACAGCGCCCTGCGGCGCTGCTCCGGTGTGGCGCGCCAGAATTCGCGCCGCAGATCCTCCTCCTTTTCCCAGATGCCGCCGTTGGCCTCATTGAGCAGCTCCGGGTCGGCACCGGTGAAAACTTCCTGCCAGCGAAGACCGTCGCTGACGATGAGCACGACATTGCGCGTCTTCAGCGCGGGAATCGTCTGAGCGTGCGCAACCGGCTGCGACGCCGCGAGCGCCAGAAGCACGGCACACAGGCCGGCCCGGGATCCGGTTCGAGGTATCATTACTCATTACTCCCTGTTGCTGTGCCCCATGCTCGCACGAGCCGACACTATCGGCCAGCTTGCGCATCGGCGCGCACCCGAAGCCAGATGGCACAGGCATGGTCCAGCCGCGGTTCCTCATTCTGGCGCCAATGATGTTGGCCGCCGCTGCTGCGGCGTTCGCGGATCCGACGCTTAGCGTGGGGCGTCTGAGTTTGCACCGCTGCGACACCGGTGCGCCGTGGTGCGGCAGTCTCGCGCGCCCGCTCGACCCGGCAGGGGCGATTGCCGGAACGATCCCGATCTACTTCGAATACTACCCGCGCACGGCGGCCGAACCCGCGGCGGGCACCCTCGTTGCGACCGAGGGCGGCCCGGGCTACCCGGCCACGGAATCCCGCAGCGACTACCTGGCGCTGTTCGAGCCGCTGCGACCGACACACGATGTGCTGATCATCGACAATCGTGGAACCGGACGCTCCAGTGCCGTCGATTGTGAGCCGTTGCAGCATGCCGAGGCAGCGACGGTAGCGGACATCGGCGCCTGCGGGCGCTCACTCGGGCGCACCGCGCCGATGTACAGCAGCGTACTCGCGGCCGATGATCTGGCCGCAGTGCTGGACGCGTTGGCGATCCGACGCATCGACCTGTATGGCGATTCGTACGGCACCTACTTTGCCCAGGTCTTTGCGCTGCGCCACCCGGAAAGGCTGCGTTCGCTGGTGCTCGATGGCGCCTATCCGCTGGATGGCCCGGATTATGCGTGGTACCCGCACTACGGGCCCGCGATGCGCGACAAATTCAACCGCGCCTGCGAACGCGCACCCGACTGTCACGCGATCGAGGGCAGCTCGATCGAACATATCGCCGCAGCACTTGCTCAGCTGCGGGCCCGGCCGTTCAGGGCCCGTGTGCCGTCGGGCAATGGGCGATCCATTCGCTTCACCGCTAACGCCAGTGCGCTGGCCATCGTCATGTTTGGAGGCTCGCCGGCGTACGCGACGGTCAGTGAGACCGATGCGGCGGCGCGCGCCTTCGTGGCAGGGGATCGGCTACCGCTGCTCAGGTTGATGGCAGAAGCGCTCACCAGCGCCGACTCGAGGGATGCGAGCCGCTCGCCGATGCAGTTCAGCGCCGGGCTGGCGGCGGCCGTGTTCTGCCAGGATCCGCCCCAGATCTTCGACATGAATCTCGCTCCGGCACAGCGAGTCATCGCGCGCGATGTGGAGTTCGCGCGCCGCGCAGCCGAGCTCTCCGGCCTGTATGCGCCGTTCACGCTGGATGAATACCGGGGAATGCCGATCGACTACGCGTTCATTGATGAGTGTGTGCAATGGCCGGCGCCGGCGCCGGACTGGCCGGCGTTGCCGCTGGTCTCCGCGCGCGCGCAGTATCCGGCCATCCCGGTCCTGGTGATCTCCGGCGAGCTGGACAACATGACCAGTGTGGCGGATGGCGCGGCGGCCACGGCCCGATTTCCCCAGGGCCACCAGGTCATCGTCGCCAACAGCTTCCACGTCAATGCTCTGCCGCATGCTCGCAGCGGCTGCGCAGCAGGGCTGGTGCACCACTTCATCGACCAGCTCCAGATCGGGGATCAGGGGTGCGCGGCCGCAGTGCCCGCGGTGCGCCTGGTGGCCCGTTTCGCCCGACATCTGCGCGAGCTCGCTCCGGCACGCGCTCTGGCCGGCAATCAGGCCGCGGCGCCGCAGCTACGCGCCGTGACCGCGGCGCTGGCCAGCTGTGAGGATGCCATCGTGCGCGCACAGGCGAACGGACCGGGCAGCGGTACCGGACTGCGCGGCGGCACATTCATGGCCGAGGCAGCGCCGCCGGGTTACCGGCTGGTGCTTCACGACCTGCAATGGACCGAGGACCTGAGCGTTTCGGGAAGCATCGACTGGCCGGGCGCAGGCGGCCTGGTACGCGCCGATCTGGCAGTGCGCGGCCTCCAGGGCGTGCGCGGGACGCTGCAGCTGCAATGGCTCGAGGATGTCGGTGACGGTCAGGCGATGGCGAGCGGCACACTGGGCGGCAGGACGGTGGTCGCTGCCGCGCCCGCGCCGTAGGATGCGATTCATGTTCGACAGGAGCTTTGTCTGCGTGCTGCTGCTCGCGCTGGCACCGCATAGGGCTGCGGCGCAGTCGGCCGCCCCCGATTCGCCTGAGCCCGGCTCGATCGAGGATATTGCGCAGGCTACCACCGAACCGCGCTTTCTATCGCCCTGGGTAGCGTATCTGCCGGCCTCGGCGAGCGTAGTCTCGCCGCGCACTTTCCTGCGCCGCACTCCCGGGACAGGCGGCGAGCTCGTGAACAGCGCGACCGCCTATGCCTATTGCCGGGCGCTCGCGGCATCCTCTGCGCGGGTGCGCCTGTTCACGATCGGACGCTCGGAAGAGGGCCGCGAGATCGTGTTACTGGCCATCGCCGACGAGAACGGCATACAGGAGCTGGATCGCTTGAAAGCGGTGACCGCGGCGCTGGCCGATCCGCGCACCACGGACCCCGACGCCGCCGAGCGTCTGGTGGCCTCAGGTCGCCCGATCTATTACTTCAACGCGGCGCTTCACTCGGATGAGACCGGCTCGACCGAGGCGATGCTGGAGCTGGCCTATCGGCTCGCGGTATCCGACCAGCCGATGATCCGGCAGATCCGTGAGCATCTGGTGGTGCTGATCAATCCGGTCTCCAATCCTGACGGGCGGGACAAGCAGGTCGAATGGTTCGAGCGCTATCTGAAAGGCAAGACCGATCTGGCAAGCCTGCCGAGGCAGGCGCCTCCTTACTGGTCGAAGTACGCGTTCGTCGACATCAACCGCGACGCGCACCAGCAGGTTCACCAGACCACCAAGGCGGTCTATCGCATGTTTCACGAGTGGCACCCCCAGGTGGTGCACGATCTGCACGAGAGCGTGGCGCTGCTCATGACGTGGAATGGCACCGGCCCGACCAACGCGTATGTCGATCCGCTGTCCTACAGCGAGAGGCTCGAGCTCAGCTTCCAGGAAGTCGAGACCCTGACCGGATTGGGCATGCCGGGCGTATGGACCTGGAATTTTGGCGATGATTTTGCGCACCTGTACCTCGATTCGATCGCGACCAACCACAACTCCGATGGTCGCGGCTATGAGACCTTCGGTAACGGCACCGCCGAGACGCTGCTGCAAGAGGCGCCTGCCGATGAGAGCAGCCGCGAATGGTATCGGCCGCTGCCGCCGCCGCCGGGCAAATTTCGCTGGTCGATGCGCGACAACCTCAACTACACGCAGACCGCGGCGCTTGCAGCACTGAATGCAGCCGCGCAGCAGCCACAGAGTCTGCTTAGGAATTTTTATCTCAAGGCGTTGCATTCCTGGCGCAAGGGGCTTGATGAGGCGCCGTATGCGTTCGTGATACCGGATGGGCAGGGCGATCCGCTCCGCGTGGCACAGCTGGTGGCACGGCTATTGGCGCAAGGGATCGAGGTGCAACGGGCGGTGTCGCCGCTGCGGCTCAAGGAAGGCACGTTTGCAGCGGGAACCTACGTGGTGCGCCTCGATCAGCCGTATCGGAACTACGCCATGGATCTGTTGACACCGCAGGAATATCCGAAGGAGGCAGGCGAGCCCTATGACGATGTCTCCTGGGAATTACCGGCGCATTATCACCTGGCGGCGATTGCGAGCGCCGACCCGCGAATACGCGCGGCCGATCTGGTGGCGCTCAACGAAGCGCCCCAGCCACGCGGTCAGGTGTCGGGCAGCGGGCCGGTGTATGTGATGCAGGATACCGGGCAGGAGGGGTTGCTCGAGGCGCGCTTCCGATTGGCAAAGTTCAGGATCGCGATCGCCGAGCGGCCGTTCAACCTGGCTGGCGTGGACTATTCGGCGGGTTCATGGCTGCTCGCGCCGCAAGCGGGTCTTGCCGCCGCCCTGCATGACACGGCGGCGGCGCTGGGGCTCGATTTCATAAGCACTGCCTCGATGCCCAACGTGGCAAGTCACGAAGCGCCCGCGCCGCGTCTGGCAGTCTGGGTGCCGTGGGCGGATACCGACACGATCGGCTGGGCCAGGTACGCGCTCGATCAGCGACACATCCCCTACGTCTACGTTCGGGACGAGGACATTCGCACCGGCAGGCTGCGCGACAAATTTGACGTGCTGCTCTACGGTCACGTCGACCTGGAGCTCGCCGAGCAGATCCGGGGTATTCCGGCTGCCTGGGGTCCGATGCCATTCAAGAAGACACCGGCCACGCCGAGTTTCGGCACGCCGGCCGAGTCCGACGACATTACGGGTGGCATCGGCTGGAATGGACTCGCCGAGCTGCAGCATTTTGTCGATTCGGGCGGTCTGCTGATCACGCTCGGGAATGGCTCCATGCTGCCGCTCGAGGGCGGCATCGTACGTGGGGTGCGCCGCGAATCCGGAGGAGTCCCCCGCAGTTCGCAAGGCGGAGGCGCTGCAGCGTCGGCCGCGGCGCGTTCATCGCTAACCGCAACTCCCGGATCGCATGTACGCGTGTCGTTTGCACGACCCGATCACCCTATTGCGTACGGCTACGCGGCGCGCACTTATGTGTTTCGGCAGAACTTTCCCATTTATTCCATCCCTCGTCATTGGTTGCGCATGGCGTACTGCACCACCTGCCTGGACGGTCCGCTCGACACCAGCGGCGTGGTACTCGAATGGGGCGATCGCGAAGGCCAGCCCTTCGTCGTCAGCGGTCAGGCGTGGGGAGATGAAAATCTGATCGGACATCCCGCCATTCTGGATCTGCGCTCGGGTTCAGGGCGGGTCATCGCCTTCAACTTCAATCCGCTGCATCGCGATCTCAATCGTGGCGACCAGCGCATGCTGTGGAATGCCATCATCAACTGGCACGCCATTCTGGCGCAGCACTGACGTGGCGGATCGGTTGTCAGCGGAACTGCGGGCCGCCTACGGCGCGGCGCTGGTGGCGCTGCGCATGGGGCGGGCTGGCAGCGCTGAGCGGCAGCTGCAGGCGATTCAGGCAGCCGCGCCCGGTGAAGCCACGAGCCTGCGGCTGCTGGGGGCGGCACTGCTGGCCCAGGGCAAAGTCCAGCCCGCCATCGAGTCGCTCGAGCAGGCCGTGGCCGCCGAGCCGACGTCTTCTCCCACCCGCGTCGATCTCGCACGCGCCTACCAGCAGGCCGGACGGCTCGAGGCGGCGCGCGAGTTGCTGCGGTGCGTGGTGCAGGACACCCCATCGCTTCACAGTGCCTGGCTTGCCTACGGCGATCTGCTGGTGCAACTGCGCAAGTACGCGGACGCAAGCTTCGCGTTCGAGCGGGCGCGGATACTTGATCCGGAGCGCGCGACTATAGAAGAGGCAACTGCAGCGCTGGTCGCCGGCAATCGTCAGGCTGCCGAGATCCTGTTCCGCAGGGTCCTGAAGAGCGACGCCAGCCACATCGCGGCACTGTGCGGGCTGGCGGCCCTGGCATTGGGGGCCGGCAATACCGCGGACTCGGAGCGGCTGCTGCGGCATGCACTCAGGCAGTCGGCTCATTCGCCGCTGGCGCGGCGCGGGTTGGCGCATACGCTGTTTGCAGCCGGACGGCTGCACGAAGCGGAAGCCGCGACCCGCGAGCTGCTGGAGATCGAGCCGGAAAATCCGCAGAACTGGGTGGCGCTCGGGACGCTGTGTACGCGCCTACTGCGTCAAACTGAGGCGCTCGCGGCGTATGAAGAAGCGGCGCGGCTCAATCCCGCGCAGATCGGCCTGCGGCTATCGATCGGGCATGTCAACAAGACTCTGGGTCGACGCGAGGCATGCGAACAGGCGTACAAGGATTGCCTGCGGATGGATCGCACCTACAGCGAGGCCTGGTGGAGTCTGGCTGACCTCAAGACCTATGTCTTCAGCGACTCCGAGCTCGACGCGATGCGCGATCTGCTCGCAAGCCCACCGCTGATCGATGACCAGCGGGCCCAGCTGCATTTTGCGTTCGCGCGCGCGCTTGAACAGCGGCGGCAATACCGCGAGGCTTTCATTCACTACGCCGCCGGCAATGCTCTGCGCAGACGCACGTCCGCATTCGCGATTGCCGATTTCGAGGCTAAATCCGCTCGCGTTGCTGCATGCTTCAACCGGCCGTTGTTCGACGCGCGGCTGGGTGCGGGATGCGCGGAACCGGCGCCGATATTCGTCGTCGGGCTGCCGCGCTCCGGCTCGACACTGGTGGAACAGATTCTCGCCAGCCACTCGCTGGTCGAGGGCACCATGGAGCTGCCGAACATTCTGACCCAGGTGCGCGAGTTCGACCGCGCCGATGCTCGAGGTGACGCTTATCCGGAGAGCGTTCGGGAGGCGTCAGCGCAGAAACTGCTGCAACTGGGTCGGCGCTACCTTGAGGAAACGCGCCCGATTCGCTCGGGACGGCCGCGCTTCATTGACAAGATGCCCAACAATTTCAGCCATATCGGTCTTATTCATCTGATCCTGCCGAATGCGACCATCGTCGACGTGCGACGCCACCCGATGGATGCATGTTTCAGCACCTATAAGCAGCATTTTGCCGAAGGACAGTCGTTCAGCTACGACCTGGATGATCTCGGCCGCTACTACCGCTGCTACCTTGCGCTCATGGACCACTGGGACGAAGTGCTGCCCGGCAAAGTAATGCACTTGCAGTATGAAGCGCTGGTTCGCGATCCGGAGACGATCATCCGGCGCCTGCTCGCTCACTGCGGACTGCCTTTCGAGGCCGCCTGTCTGCGTTTCCACGAGACCAGGAGGCCGGTGCGCACGGCCAGTTCGGAGCAGGTTCGCCAGCCGCTGTATAACACCGGCGTCGGATACTGGCGGAACTTCGCCGAGAACCTCGAGCCGTTGAGATCCAGTCTCGGCGACTGCCTCGAGCGTTTCGCCGAGCTGGACTGATGAGCTGGACTGATGAGCTGGGCCCCCGCTGCCAATTCGGCTCTACTTCTCAAACAGCGCCGTATACCGACGCTGCATCTCTTCCGGCGTCACTGTCTCCAGATGACCGCCCAGCAACCATTCGTGACCAAATGGATCACGCAGCGTTCCGGAACGCTCCCCGTAAAACTGATCCTGCAGCGGCCGCAGCACCGACGCACCTGCTGCGACCGCCTTGGCAAATGCCTGGTCCACGTCGGCCACATGCAGGTGAATCGCAAAGCTGGTGCCACCGAGCGAGCGTGGTCCGCGGATGCCGTGCTCCGGGTATTCATCCGACAACATGATGGTCGTAGGACCGATTCTGATTTCAGCGTGGCCGATACGCCCGCCGGGCCCTGCCAGGCGGAACCGCTCTTTGGCGTCGAACGCGCGCGCGTAGAATTCGATGGCTTTGGCGGCATCGTGAACCCGCAGGTATGGATAGACTTCATGGATGTCGGTCATGTCGGTCTCCACGGCGGTTTCGCGGTTCGGCCTGTTCAATAGACTTCCGGCACCACCATCTCGGCCGGAACCCCCTGGCGCGAGTAGTGCTCATGGTGTTCCCGGTCGGGCAGCACCACCGCGGGTTTCGGTACCTCGCGGTAAGGGAGTTGCTTCAGCAGGTGATCGATGCAATTGAGTCGCGCGCGTTTCTTGTCGACCGCCTGCACCACCCACCAGCGCGCTTCGGGAATATGAGTGCGCTCGAGCATGACCTCCTTCGCCCTGGTGTATTCCTCCCACCGGCGTCGCGATTCCAGATCCATCGGGCTGAGCTTCCATTGCTTGAGCGGGTCATGGATGCGGCTGAGAAACCGGATATGCTGCTCCTCGTCGGTGATCGAGAACCAGTATTTCAGCAGCCGCACGCCCGAGCGCACCAGCATGCGTTCGAATTCCGGCACCGAGCGGTAGAACTCCTCGTACTCCTCGGGCGTGCAGAATCCCATCACGCGCTCGACGCCGGCGCGGTTGTACCAGCTGCGGTCGAACAAAACGATTTCACCGGCCGCCGGAAGGTGCGGCACGTAGCGCTGGAAGTATCACTGCGTGCGTTCGCGGTCGTTCGGTGCCGGCAACGCCACGACCCGGCAGACTCGCGGATTCAGGCGCTGGGTGATGCGCTTGATGGCGCTGCCTTTGCCGGCGGCGTCGCGGCCTTCGAACAGGATCACGACTTTCTGGCGCGCTTCGACCACCCAGTCCTGCAACTTGACGAGCTCCGCCTGCAGCCGGAACAGCTCGCTGAAGTAGCGTTGCCGATAATCCTTCTCGCCTACCGAGTGGCCGTCCTCGATCTCCATCTCCAGCTCTTCGTCGTAACTGTCGGCGAGGTCGCGGCTTAGGCGGCGAATCAGCTCTTCGCTGTCGAGCGATGGCATGGATGTCATGGTCGGCTCTTGGTGTGGGGTTCAACTATCGTGACATCGCGTGGCGGCGCAGAGCAAGGCGGCAACGACGCCGCGATGGCTGTCACAATAATGTAATCATCGGCGGGCGCGCCAGCCGATAGCCGGCGTGCAGCTGGCTGCTGCTCCTCAGCGCGTTGGCGAGCGTGGGCGTGCTTGCGCGAAGCGCTCCGGCGCGTGGATCAGCGCGATGCTGAGCCAGACGGCAACGCTGAAGTACAGCGTCATCCAGGTCACCTCGCTCTTCCAGTCCTGCCATCGGTAGGAGACGATGCGGCGGACGGCAGCGTCGTGTACGCCCTGGGCGATGCTCATGTAGTGGCGGCCGTTGGCGCTGTCGGCGATCCAGCGCGACCAGTACATCGGCACATCGACCAGGAACATGAACGCTACGTAGGCCGTGCCCGCGAGGCACCAGGCGAGCAGCAAAGGGCGCAGGCTCACAGCGCAACGGGGCCAGATCGCCGCCATACCGGCGACCAGTAGCGCGCCCGACAGTCCCCAGATCGACTCTTCGGCGACGTGACCTATGTTGGACGTGGTCAGCACCGAATACCACGAGCACACCTCGGCCACCGCGATCAGGGGCACCACCGCCAGTGCTGCGTATCTGCCGAACGCGCTGCCGGTCGCGCGTGAGGTTTCGCGAAGCATGACCGCCCACTGGGCTGCGAAGCACAGCTCCGCGCAGGTCGCGACCGTGCGACCGACGAGCGCGCTGGACAGAAATGTGTTGAACAGGCAGAGGCGATGGCCATCGAACACCGGCAACGCGGAACGAAAGGCGCAACCGAACACATAGACTGCCGACAACCACAGCAGCCGGCGCCGCAGCGCAAACGTCTCGGGCGGGATGACGGCCCGGCGGCGATTGAGGGCCACGGCGGACATCGACCAGGCAATGACGTTGAGCGCGCTTACTGCGCACAGCAGACACCACCAGGACACGACACCGTCTGACATGATGCTGTCATATTGACATGGTAAAGGGCGCCCGCCAAATCGGTCGCCTTGCCAGCCGCCGGCCATCCATGGGCCAATCATCGGCTTGAAGCCGCTCGGCCGGGTATCGCGCGCGCCGCGATTTCAGTCAGATTTGGACCTGCCGCGTCATTGGGGCTACATTGGCGCCCAGCCATCTGCGACCAGGCGCACAGATCAACGGCTGGACCTAGCCCCGGAGTCAAGCTCGCGTGGATCAGGCAAAATATCGGGCGTTCATCAGCTACAGCCACCGCGACTCGAAGTGGGCGGACTGGCTGCATAAGGGGCTGGAGGCGTACCGTCCGCCAAAGATTCTCGTCGGCACCAGCACCGCGCGCGGCTTGGTTCCCAAGCGCCTGGCGCCGATTTTCCGTGACCGCGAGGAGCTGGCCAGCGCGACCGATCTGGGTACGGTGATCAGCGAAGCGCTGCAGCAGTCGGCCTGCCAGATCGTGATCTGCTCGCCGCAGGCGGCGAAATCGAAGTGGGTTAACGAGGAGATCATCGCCTTCAAGCGGCTCGGCCGCGAGGACCGGATCTTCTGCCTGATCGTCGGCGGCGAGCCCAACGCGACCGACCTGCCGAACAGGGCCGACGAGGAGTGCTTTCCGCCCGCGCTGCGCTTTCGCCTTGGAGCCGACAACCAGCTCAGCGATGTGCGGACCGAGCCGATTGCGGCGGACGCGCGCGAGGGCAAGGACGGCAAGCGCGCGGCCAAGCTCAAGCTCATCGCCGGTGTGCTCGGCGTCGGCTACGACGCATTGCGGCGACGCGAGCAGCAGCGGCGCAACCGGCGGCTGTTCGCGCTGACCTGTTCGGCGCTAGCCGGCATGGTCGTGACCAGTAGCCTCGCGGGTTACGCACTGATCCAGCGCACCCTGGCCCGCAGGCAGACCGTGCGCGCGGAGGCGGAAGCCGAGACCGCGAGGCAGACCACGCATTTTCTGGTGGATCTGTTTCGTATTTCCGATCCGAGCGAGGCGCGCGGTAATACGGTGACGGCGCGCGAGATGCTGGACAAGGGCGCAACGCGCGTGGAAAGCGAGCTTGCGAACCAGCCCAAGATCCAGGCGACACTGATGGATACGCTGGGGACGGTCTATATGGGACTGGGCCTGTACAACCAGGCACGACCGCTACTCGATCGGGCGGTGGCGACGCGACGCAGTGAGATGGGGGATGAGCCGTTGCTGCTGTCTGATTCACTGAGCCATCTGGGTGATGTGCTGACCCGGCAGGCTCAGTTCGACGCCGCCGAGAAGGTCTATCGGGAAGCGATCCAGGTCGAGTCGTCACGCCCCAAGGACCGGGCGAGCCAGGTGCAGCTCGCCAATTCGCTCTACGGCTTCGGCGTGCTGCTCGCGCGCCAGGGGCACTACAAGGAAGCGCAGAAAAACCTGCGCGAAGCGCTGACGCGGCAGCAATCGCTCTATGGGGCGGTGAATCCGGACGTCGCCCGCACGCTCAAGGACCTGGCGCAGGCGGTTGAGGACGGCGGCGACC